>VOFK01004366.1_pt1 | contig 48434 bp, 67 predicted proteins | sample 5384121 | NCBI WGS metagenome assembly VOFK01 (sample SAMN12384730, study PRJNA508395) | human gut metagenome | isolation source: healthy gut J | host: Homo sapiens | reverse complement strand
GTACTTCGTTCAGTTACGTATTGCTGCCCTCGAATGTTCAAAAGAAGCTTTCGCAAAAATCCATGGCAGCCAAAATGGCGTGCGAGGACGGCATACAGGAATGTATTGAAACCATGGGCGATCTTCGCTCTAACAACGCCGAGGAAAAATATTTAAACGGTCTTGAAAAGAAAATAAGAGCAGTCGAAACAAGACTTATAAAGTCGGAACTCGGCACGGCGGTATTCGTTGTATCGGCAAGCCTTGTATTACGTCTCGGCATAGCGACAACTGCACTCACCGGCACATATCTGCTCACAAAAGGCGAGCTTGACATAATTACATTCTTTATGTTTCTGCTTGTGGTCTCGCGCCTTTACGAACCGCTTGAGGGTTCACTTCAAAACCTTGCCGGCATAATCGCCACGAACTCAAACATAGAGCGTATGAACGAAATCCTCGACTACGATATTCAGACCGGCAGCGACAAGCTGACAAACAATGGGTACGATATAGAATTTTCGGACGTAGGATTTTCTTATAACAGCAAAGAAACGGTTTTGCGCGATGTTTCATTTACGGCAAAGCAAGGCGAAGTAACCGCTTTGGTAGGGCCGTCCGGCGGAGGAAAGACAACTGTGTCGCGTCTTGCCACAAGGTTTTGGGATATTGACAAGGGTAAAATAACCATAGGCGGTATGGATATTTCAAAAACCGATCCCGAGACGCTTATGTCGCTTTATTCGGTAGTTTTCCAAGATGTAACGCTCTTTGACAACACAATAACGGAAAACATACGCATAGGCAAAAAAGACGCCACCGACGAAGAAGTTATTGCCGCCGCAAAACTTGCAAACGTAACCGAATTCGTTGAAAAGCTTCCCGACAAATGGAATTCAACCATAGGCGAAAACGGATGCGAATTATCCGGAGGCGAACGTCAGAGAATATCAATCGCAAGAGCATTTTTGAAGGACGCCCCCATAATTTTGCTTGACGAAGCCACGGCAAGCCTTGACGTTGAAAACGAGACGGCAATACAAACCGCTCTTTCACGCCTTATTAAAGATAAGACTGTCCTTATTATTGCACATCGTATGCGCACGGTATCTGGCGCCGACAAAATCGTTGTGCTGAAAGACGGCTCGGTAGCGGAACAGGGTTCTCCCGCAACGCTTATAAAAGAAAACGGCGAATTCGCCCGTATGGTCAAGCTTCAGACGGAAAGTCTTGAATGGACTATATAACATTCGGTATTATCGAAGCTTAACAAATAAAAACGGCAGGTACTGCGGTGCCTGTCGCTTTTATTTTCGGTATCGCACATAAGTCAGCATGCACATAATATTTAATCCGCCGTGCGGTAAAAATTTTCACGTAAGTTAATAAAAAAAGAAAGAGCCGACACAGTAATGATTCCGTCACAATACGGAAACTAAACGGTGTCTGCTCCGGTTTAAGTTGGCGCGCCTGACTGGATTCGAACCAGCCGCCTTCAGAGTCGGAGTCTGACGCTCTATCCAAATGAGCTACAGGCGCATATTAAATAAAACACAAATGCTTTGTGCGGACGAAGCATCTCGACCGCACGAAGCATTTTTATATCTCAGACGTTAAATCTGAAAAGAACTATATCTCCGTCCTGCATAACATAGTCCTTGCCCTCGGAGCGTATTTTGCCCTTTTCCTTTGCAGCCTGCATCGAACCGCACGCCATAAGCTCGTCAAAAGAGATAACTTCGGCACGAATAAAGCCGCGCTCAAAATCGGAGTGTATTTTACCTGCCGCCTGGGGAGCCTTGGTACCTTTCTTTATTGTCCACGCTCTGACCTCGGGTTCGCCTGCGGTGAGGTAAGATATGAGTCCGAGCAAGCTGTATGAACGCTGTATAAGCATATCGAGTCCGCCGCTCTCAATGCCGGCGTCCGACAGGAACATTTCCTTTTCCTCTTTTGAGAGAGACGAAATTTCCGCTTCAAGCTCGGCACATATCGGAAGCACTTCGGCACCCTCTGCCTTTGCTATTTCACAGACGGCTTTATATCTCTCGTTATTTTCGATGTTTGAGGCAAAATCATCTTCGCTCATATTGCAGGCATAAATTACGGGCTTTGCGGAAAGCAAACCTATATCCGCCAATATGGCCTTTTCATCGTCGTCCGCCTCCACGGCACGGGCACTGACGCCGTTTTCGAGCTCCGTTTTAAGACGTTTTAAAAACTCGAGTTCCGTAAGAAGGCTCTTATCGCCCTTAGCCGCCTTTGCGGTACGGTCTATGCGGCGATCAAGAATCTCAAGGTCGGAGAGAATGAGCTCAAGATTTATGGTTTCAATGTCTCTTTTCGGGTCAACCGAGCCGCTGACGTGCATTATGTCGTCGTTATCAAAGCATCGTACAACATGTATAACAGCGTCAACCTCGCGGATATGCGACAGAAACTTATTACCGAGACCCTCTCCCTTGGAGGCACCTTTTACAAGACCCGCTATATCGACAAATTCGATTACCGCGGGAGTTATTTTTTTAGGCGAATACATTTTGGCAAGCTCGTCAAGTCTGTAATCGGGCACAGCCACAACGCCTACATTCGGCTCAATCGTGCAGAACGCATAGTTTGCAACCTCGGCGCCTGCATTGGTTATAGCATTAAAAAGCGTACTCTTGCCTACGTTCGGCAAACCTACGATACCAAGTTTCATTATGAATTTACATCCTTTATTTATAAAATTCCGATATTGCTTCGGACGCCTTACCGGGGTCGCCGCAAATAACCATAATAACATAGTCACCGCTTACCTCGACAAGACAATTATCTATTTTTCTGTTTTCGTCGGAGCTGAGTGTGGAATAAGAGCTGCGGCAATCCGAAAGTCTGCCGTCAACAGCCGACGCCGCAATCTTTTTTTCGGCCTCGCTACTCACCCTGAACACCGCGATTTCATCCGCTGACAGCGCCGATGAGCTTTTGTATACCGCGGAATTCTCGATAATTGCGACAGGCACGCCGTAGTAATTGCCGACTTGCTCGTTTTGAAGTTTTACGACGCCGACGAGAGATGTATCCGATATAATCCGCTCCGCTATCTGCTCTGCCGATGACGCCGTGATAACGTGTGACGATACGCCACGGCTCTTATAACGTATATAGCCTTTGCCGAAAACAACGACAGCAAGAGCCGACATCACGAGCAGCAGTACTAATGCAAGTGCTATCCCCTTCTTCTTTTTGCTCCCTTGTGACATAAGCAATTCCTTTTCCGTACATAACGGTGGATTTTTAATAAGCTACCCCAAATACAGTTTAAAGCCGCAAGCCGCAAAACAACTTATAAATATTATCACAATTTGTGATATTTAGCAACAGCACAATTTTCCTTTTCGGTTTTTTGATGTCATTTGCCGCAAGGCAAAGGTATTTTCTCCTTGAAACACGCAAAACGGCGGAAAAACCGCCGTTTGATTTTACATGGATTTATTCACCGCAGCGTCTGTTACATACAAAACAATACCAATCGCCGTCACGGCGTGTTTCGATTATGTTAAACCCGTTTTCACAGAGCTTTGCTTTTACTTCGTCCACGCGCGGCGCTATAATGCCGGAAGTAATAAAAACGGCGTCGTCCTTCATAAATGCACCCACCTGTGAAGAAAACATCATAACGACATCCGCCACGATATTTGCCGCGACAACGTCAAATTTACCCGTTACCTTATCTGCAAGATTGCCGCATATAACCGTAAATTCGGGCTCGGTAAAGCCGTTTACCCTGCCGTTTTCACGGGCAGTTTTAACAGCCAGCTCATCTATATCAACACCGACCGCTTTTTCCGCTCCGAAAAGAAGCGACGCAATGGACAATATACCGCTTCCGCAACCCGTATCAAGAACGGACGAGCCTTTTTTCACATATTTTTCAAGAGCTTCAAGGCATAGCTTGGTGGTATTATGTCCGCCCGTGCCGAATGCAAGCCCCGGCTCTATGGAAAGCACGGCACGATTGTCGGAATTATCGTAATCATCAATCCACAGCGGTCTTATAAGAAGCTTATCGCCTATTTTGAGCGGTTTGAAATACTCTTTCCAATTATTTTCCCAATCCTCGTTTTTGCAAACGGAGAGGTCTATTTTATTTGGTATATCTTCCGCCTTCAGCCTCTCGCTGAGATACGAAACCGCCTCGCTCGGATTTTCGTCTTCGGGAATATATATGTGGATAAAGCCCTTTGTACGGTCTTTTTTCAGCAGCTCTTCATCAATGAGGTCGATATTTGCAATCTCCCAGGTTTCCTCTTCGAGATTTCTGTAATCCTCGATGTATATTCCGTAGGGAACGGTCATATTGGCAATTGCCGCCGCCTTATCAATGTCATCGGCGTTTATCTCAAGTGAAATTTCAGTCCAATTCATTTTAAAGTCCTTTTATTATTTTTTGCCGGTGGAGCCGAAGCCGCCCTCGCCGCGGTCTGTATCGGAAAGCTCCGAAACCTCGCAAACGGGCATACACGATACCGGCATTATTACAAGCTGAGCTATTCTCTCTCCCGGCATAATTGTGTAGCTCTCGCGTTTTTGATTTATAACGCCTACCTTGAGCTCACCGCGGTAATCGCTGTCTATAACGCCTACGGAATTGAGGAGTCCTATGCCGTGTTTTACCGAAAGACCGCTGCGCGCAAAAATAAACGCCGCATATTCGCTTGACGGTATTTCAATGGCAAGACCCGTCGGAATCACCGCAGTATCTCCGCACGAAAGAGTGAGCGGTTCTTTTAAAAGAGCGCACAAATCAAGGCCGGCACTGCCGGAGGTTGCTCTTTCGGGGACCTTGGCGTCGGGGTCAAGTTTTTTGATTTTTAAGGTTTCCATAAACAAATTCCTCTCTGAAAAAAATAAAGGATAGTTTTAACACTATCCTTTATTTTAACATAAACACGCTATGTTTTAAAGTTATTTTTTTCTTTTGCCGAAGAAGCCCTTTTTCTCTTCTTCCTTACCGTAATTTGCGGGATTCCGAAAGAAGCGTCAAGCTGTTTCATAAGCTCTTTTTGCTCCGAAGTCAACTCTCGCGGAACATCAACGATAACTCTGACAAGCTCGTCGCCGTGACCTCTGCCGTTAAGGCTCTGGATACCGCGGTTTTTAAGCTTAAATACCGTTCCGCTCTGAGTGCCTGCGGGTACGTTGTATTTAACCTTGCCGTCAAGAGTCGGAACCTGAAGCTCGCAGCCGAGAGCTGCCGCAGGGAAGCTTATATGCATCTCAACCCAAACATTGTAGCCGTCACGCTCGAATATCGGGTGAGGACGTACGTTTACCGCGATGCGAAGATCGCCTGCCGGGCCGCCGTTTGCGCCCTTGTTGCCCTGACCGCGCGCATTTATAATCTGACGGTCGTCAATACCCGCCGGAATATCAACGGTGAGCGTTGCGGTCTTACGAATTCTTCCCGCGCCGTGACATTTTTTGCAGGGCGAATCAATAATCGTACCTTTTCCGTTACACTTCGGACAGGCTTTTTGAGTCTGAAACATACCGAACGGAGTTCTCTGCGAGGATGTAATCTGACCTTTGCCGTGACAATCCGGGCACGTTTTGGGAGAAGTACCTGGAGCGGCACCGCTGCCGTGACATTCGTCGCAGACCTCTATTCTGCTGTATGTGACATCACGCTTACAGCCCTTTGCCGCCTCTTCAAACGATACGGTAACAGTAGCCTGAGTATCGGTACCGCGCTGAGGTGCGTTGGGGTTTGAATTGCCTCCGAAGCCGCCGAACCCTCCGCCGAAAATATTGCTGAATATATCGCCGAGGTCAAAATCAAAGCCTGCTCCGCCGTATGCTCCTCCCTGCGCTCCTGCCCCGTAATTCGGGTCTACGCCTGCATGGCCGAACTGGTCATAACGCGCTTTTTTCTGAGGGTCGGAGAGAACCTCGTATGCCTCGTTAGCCTCCTTGAACTTTTCCTCGGCCTCTTTGTTGCCGGGGTTTAAGTCGGGATGATATTTTTTAGCAGTTTGGCGATATGCTTTTTTTATCTCATCTTCGGTGGCGTTTTTACTTACGCCGAGGACTTCGTAATAATCTCTTTTTTCTGCCATATAACAATCACTCCGTGGCGCCGTCGGCGCCGCTGTTTATAGTATATTTGAAATAACACATTACCGCCTTCTCCCCAAAAAAGGGCAGGAGAGAAAGCGGATAAAAGTGATTATTTCTTGTTGGGATCGTCCTCAACGTCGGTGTAATTTGTCTCGTAATAGCCGTCCTGACCGGGAGCATTGCCCTGTGCACCGGCACCCGGGTTCTGCTGAGCACCGCCTGCTGCCTGCTGAGCCGCAGCAGCCTGCTTGTAGATTTCCTCCGAAATCTTGTAGAAGCTCTGAGTAAGCTCTTCTTTCTTAGCCTTGATGTCATCGGCATTGTCGCCCTTCAAAGCCTCTTACGTATTGCTTTCTTCGATATGCTCAGCCCCTATTATATGCGCGTTTCGACTGCCGAGGAGCTGGGCGGCGGACATTTCGGCACCCGCGTCGCCGAGGGCCGGGAGGCCATCGACGGAGAAAACCGATTTCGTCATCCGCGAATCCCTTGGGACAGCACCAGCATTTGACCTATTTCTTTGACGGCGACACGCTTTTCGCCATCCGCGCGACGCTCCAAATGGACAGCGTTACAATGAACGTACTCTTCCGTGTCACGGCGTTCACGGACGAGATTCCCGAGGACATGCCCTTCGAGGTGCCGCAAGGCTACACCGAATATGTCGAGGAACCCTATGAAGCGCCGGAATTCCCGTCGGAACTGCCCGAATTCACCGTCGGCACGCTTTACAGCGTCTCACCTCCGCCGCGCAGTGCGGCTTTGTCTATCTTCACCGAGCGCACCAGACTGCGACGCGTACATCGAAAGCGCTCAAAGGCCGACGGCTTCCGGCCGGTCGAATGGAAAAGCGGCGTGTTCGCCGCAAGCAGGGACGGCATTCTGGTGACGGTTTCGTATGCGGCCGGCGCCACGGTGATCGCCTGCATCCGGCCGTCCGACGTCTTTCTGGACGAGACGCGCCGACTTCCCGGACGTCCTGCCGGCGTTCACCGCCGGGACGCTGTATCTTTGCGGGTACGGAGGACGACGCCGCCATTTTCGGCTATCTGCAAACCACGCAGGCCGACTACGACGCCTATATCCGCCTGCTCACCGAAGCGGGCTTTGTCCGGCAGGAGGATGAGGAGGAGGAAAACCTGTTCACGGCGGTCAACGATGCCGGCATCGTCGTCATCGTCTACTATCTCCACGGCGTCACGACCGTCTGCTGTATGACGGCCCAAAGCTCACTCTGACAAAACGCGCAGCCCCCTTACATAGAAGCTGCGCGGCAAATGACGGTATTTCTTAAAATAGAACCGAGAAAAAGGAGAAAAAAGAAACGTATGAAAAAGCATTTATCCTCTTGCTCTGTCTGCTGCTCGCGCTCGGCGCGGCGGCCTGCGGGAACGGCGGCGATGAAAGCAGTGCGCCCGCCGGACAGTCGGCTGCGGAAAGCAGCGAACCCGCCGAAGACAGCAGCGCGCCCGCCGAGGAAAAGACGCCCTCCGAGCGCTACGACGCGCTGATGGCGCGCCTTGCCGGAGGAGGACGTATACCTCGCGCTCGAGGGGCGAGTTTGCCGGAATGGAGATGAAGACCGCCACCGCCAGACGCGACGGCGTCCCTTCGCACCAACGAGATGCTCGGCGCAGTCTCCTATGTCGTGGTCAAGGACGGCAAAGCTATTCTTCGACCTCACCGGAGCCGGTCTACATCGTGAGCGAATCGACCCTGCCGACGGACTGAGACACGGTTTTCGTTTCCGAGGGGACCGAAAGAGCTGGACGGCAAAACCACGACTGCGTCGTGCGTGCGCAGCAGCGGGAGGACGAGACGCAGACGATGACCTCTTCTTTCGACGGGCGCTGTACGCGATCCGCTACACGATGGCGCTTTGGCGACACGACTATCGATTCCCTTGCTCAGCGTCACGGCGCTGGACGAAACCGGACGAGACATAAGTTGGACATACCGAGGGCTACACCGAATACAGCTGATGACGACACCAGCGTAAACGAAAACGTGCCGAATTCCCGTCCGAATGCCCGGAATTCACCGCCGGCACGTGCTGATGATGGCGGATGATGGTCGGCGGCGAAAAACATACCGCCGACACCACGCAGGCCGACTGCGACGTATATCGCGGCTCTACGGCCGACGGCTTTACGGACGGGCTGGAGGACGTGTTCACCGCGCGATCTGGCGATGGTCATCGCGCGGTTTTCCGAAGGCGTGACGGCGATCACGCGCTCCCCCTCTCCTAAACACGTGCTCATTCCATTCCCGCGCAGGCGGGATTTCGCACGGGTCTCGCCTCTTTTATGTTGTTTTTGTCAAACGGCGTCCTATGTGGAAGTAATTTCGGTAAAAATAAAGGCTTGTAATTTCTGCAAAGTAATAACCAGGGATAGTCTAATCTAACCGTATGGCGCGAAGGCGGGTGTTCACTCTGACGCTAAAAAAAGTTTTCACCGTGACCGGCATGAGCTGCGCGGCCTGCTCGGCCGCAGTGGAAAGCGGTCGGCCGGCTGGACGGCGTGGAAAGCGCGCAGGTCAACCTGCTGGCAAAAAGTCAACCTGCGAAAAAACCGGCCGACGCCGGATCGCGGCGGTATACGACGGAATCGGCGCCGCCGAGACCGGAGCGCCGAGCCGAAAAAGGAAAAGGCGGCGACGGGCGACAGCTTTCACCGTCCGCACGCGGGCTTTGGGTTTCCCCGATTGTTTCTGGTGCTGCTGATGTATGTGTCGATGGGGCATATGCTCGCCTGCCGCTGCCGGACTTCCTGCACGGCACGCAAAACGCGCTGCCGTTCGCCTTTCTGCAATTCCTGCTGGACGCTGCCGGTGCTGTCGTCAACCGCAATTTTATTTGGCGCTGGCGCACCGCGCGCCGAATTGGACTCGCGCGTTCTCGTGGCCGTCGGCTCGGCGGCGGCGATGCTGTGTACGGCGTCATCGCCATCTTTATGATCGGCGCGGCTCTCGGGCGCGGCGACTGGGACACGGTCGAGCGTTACCGCACCAACCTGTACTTTGAGTCGGCGGCTGATGATCCTGGACGCTGGTCACCGTCGGCAAATTCTGGGAGGAGCGCCTGCGGGTAAGCATCGGCGCGTAGGATTAAGCTGCTGCTCTCGACCTCGCCCAAGACGGCGACCGTGCTGCGCGACGGCGAGGAGCGCGTCATCCCCCTGCGAGATTTCACCGGCGACGTCGTGCTGCTCGCCGTGGGCGAGCGCGTGCCGGGTGGACGGCGGTGCTCTCGAGGCGTTCGGCCTCGCCATCGTCGGCGCTGACCGCAGCATCCCCGTGACAGCGACGAAGGCAAGGTCGTGATGTCCGCCTCGGTCAACATGACCGGCTTTCTGAAAATCCGCGCGACCCGCGTCGGACAGGACACCACCCTCGCCCGCATCGTGGCGCTGGTGGAGGAGGCGTCCTCCAGCAAGGCGCCCATCTCGAAGCTGGCCGACAAGGTCAGCGGCATTTTCGTGCCGGCGGTTATGGCAATCGCCGTCGTAGGCCGGCGCGGCGTGGCTGCTGGCGGGCAGGGGCGTGGAGGACGCGCTGAACGCCTGCATTTCGGTGCTGGTCATCTCCCCTGCCCCTGCGCGCTCGGACTGGCGACGCCGGTGGCCATTATGGTTTCCACCGGTCGCTGCGCGCAGATGGGCATTCTCATCAAATCCGCCGAGGCGCTGGGCTGCTGCACGCCGCCGATACCGTCGTGCTGGACAAAACCGGCACCATCACGGTCGGCAAGCCCTCGGTCACCGACGTCGTGGAATGCGCGCCCGAACGGCTGCTGCCGGTCGCTGCGGCGCTGGAAAAGAAAAGCGGGCATCCGCGCCGACGCCGTCGTCCGCTATGCGGCCGACGCTGAACCCGCCGAGGTGAGCGCGTTTACCGACGTCACGGGCAAGGGCATCCGCGGCATAATCGACGGCCGGCCCTGCTACGGCGGCAGCGGCGCGCGTATATGGAAGAGTTGGGCGTCGACGTCTCCGCCGTCCGCGAGCAGGCGCAGCGCTTCGCCGAGGACGGCAAAACGCCGCTGTTCTTCGCCTGCGAGACCGAACTGCTGGGCGTAATCGCCGCCGCGGACACGGTCAAAGAGACCAGCGCCGCCGCGATCCGGCGTATGAAGGCCGACGGCTGCGAGGTCATTATGCTCACCGGCGACAACGAGACGACGGCCAACGCCGTCCGCCGGAAGCTCGACCTCGACCGCGTCATCGCCGACGTGCTGCCGCAGGACAAGGAACGCGTCGTCCGCGAATTGCAGGCCGAGGGGCGGAAGGTCATTATGGTCGGCGACGGCATCAACGACTCCCCCGCGCTCGCCCGCGCGGACATCGGCATCGCCATCGGCAGCGGCGCGGACATCGCGGTCGAGGAGGCCGACGTCGTGCTGATGAAAAGCGATTTGAACGACGTTCCCACGGCCATCGAGAGTGCAGCCGCCAGACCATGCGCAACATCAAGCAAAAACCTGTTCTGGGCCTTCTTCTACAACACGCTCGGCATCCCGCTGGCGGCCGGCGCGCTGTATCCGGTCTGGGGCGTCACGCTCAACCCGATGATCGGCGCGGCGGCGATGAGCCTCAGTTCGCTGTTCGTCGTCACGAACGCGCTGCGGCTGTATCGGATGCGCTGCGACGTCCCCCGCCGCTGAAAAATCCGCATTTCACGCAAGGCGCGAAATCTGCACGCTTTACGGGAAATATACAACGCAAACGAAGGAAGGGAAACGATATGCAAAAAATCATCCGCATCGACGGCATGAGCTGCGGCCATTGCAGCGCCCGTGTGGAAAAGGCGCTCTCGGCGCTGGGCGACGGAAGGTCAGCGTGGACCTGAAGGCCGGCACGGCGGCGGTCGAAAGCGAAGCCCTGCCGGACGACGCCGCGCTCCGCGCCGCCATCGAGGATCTGGGCTTCGACTGCCTGTCGATTGAAAAACGCGTAAAATTTACAATTTGCGCACAGAAACCGCGGACGAAATGCGGTATACTGTAAACATCATATTGTGTTCTGACGCATGAGGGTTCGTCCCGAATGGAAAGGCATCGACGACAAGCTGCAAGCAGCAGAAGGGGGACATGCCGACCGCATGTTCCCCCTTTTTTCAACCGAAAGGAGCGAAAAGCGATGGAAAACCGAATCTCCGTCGTGACCATCATCGTCGCCGACAAGGCGGCGGTACCGCAGGTCAACGCCTGCCTGCACGAGTACGGCAGCCACATCATCGGCCGGCTGGGCGTGCCCTACGGCGAAAAGAGGCGTGTCGGTCATCTGCGTGATTATGGACGCGCCGGGCACCGCGGTGAGCGCCCTTTCGGGCAAGCTGGGGATGCTCGCGGGCGTTTCCGCCAAAACGGTCACCGCCAAGGTCTGACCCCCTGCCCGTTCGGAACACAAAACGGAAAGGAACAAGGTAGCAAATATGAAAAAGATCATTTCCCTGCTGACCGCAATGCTGTTGCCTGGTCACATTGCTGGCCGCCTGCACCGACGGCGGCACAGACGAAAGCGGCTCTGCCGCGCCGGACGGCGATTCGTCGGCCGCCGGCGCCGAGGAAAGTACGGTTACGGAAAAGACGAGCATCCGCATCGGCGGCCTGAAGGGTCCGACCTCGATCGGCATGGTCAAGCTGATGGAGGACGACGAAACGGGCGAGGCCGCCAACGACTACGAATTCACCGTCGCCGGCTCGGCCGACGAGCTGACGCCGCTGCTCATTCAGGGGAAGCTGGATATGGCCGCCATCCCCGCCAATCTGGCCTCGGTGCTCTACAACCGCACGGAGGGCGCCATTGAGATTCTCGCCGTCAACACGCTCGGCGTGCTCTATATCGTCGAAACGGGCGACAGCGTGCAGTCGCTGGCCGACCTAAGAGGCAAGACCGTCTACGCGACCGGCAAGGGCTCCACGCCCGAATACACGCTGCTTTACCTGCTGGAAAAGGCCGGTCTGGACCCGGAAAAGGATCTGACCATCGAGTTCAAGAGCGAGCCGACCGAGGTCGTCGCGCTGCTGAAGGCGCAGCCCGACGCGGTAGCCAACTGCTGCCGCAGCCCTACGTCACCGCTGCGCAGGCGCAGGTGGAGGGCTGCACATCGCCGTTGACCTGAACGAAGCGTGGGAAGCCGCGGAAACGGGCAGCAAGCTGCTCACGGGTACGATCGTCGTCCGCCGCGAATTCGCCGAGGCCAACCCGGCGGCCGTCGAGGCCTTTCTGACCGAATACCGCGCCTCCACCTCGTATGTGAACGAAAACGTTGCCGAAGCGGCGCAGCTCGTGGAAAAATACGGCATTGCGGCCGCAGCGATCGCGGAAAAGGCCATCCCCTACTGCAACATCACCTGCATGGAGGGTGCGGAGATGAAGGCCGCGCTGGAGACCTATCTCGGCGTGCTGTATGAAAAGAACCCCGATTCTGTCGGCGGGAAATTGCCGGATGATGCGTTTTTATTACGAAAATAAAGTGCGCCTGCTGCGGGCAGCGGTGCTGCTGACGCTGGCCGTCTGGCAGGCCGCCGCGTGGCTGATGGGGGAGGAGCTTCTCCTCCCCGCCCCCGCAGCGGTGCTGCGCCGTCTTGCCGCGCTCGTGCTCGAGGCGGATTTCTGGCGCACGGTGCTGTTCTCCTTCGCGCGGATCACGGCCGGCTTCCTGCTGGCGTTTCTGGCCGGCGTACTGCTCGGCTTCGCCGCCGGCCGCGTCCCCGTGCTGGAGCATCTGCTGTGGCCCCTGTTTTTCGCTGGTCAAGTCGGTGCCGGTTGCGTCGTTCATCGTCATCAGCCTCATCTGGCTGTCGGCGGCGAACATCTCGGTGTTCATTTCCTTCCTGATGGTGCTGCCCATCGTCTACGGCTACCAACGTACTCAACGGGATGAAAAGCGCGCCGCCCGCGCTTCTGGAGATGACGTCGCTTTTCGGCGTATCTTCCCCCCGTCGGCTGCTGCTGGTCTATCTTCCCGCCCTGCGGCCCTACCTCTTGTCGGGCTGCGGCGTCGCCATCGGGCTGGCGTGGAAGGCGGGCGTCGCCGCGGAAATCATCGGCATCCCCGACGGCTCCATCGGCGAAAAATTTTACTTCGCCAAGGTGTACTTCGCCACCGGCGACCTGTTCGCGTGGACGGCGGCGGTCGTGTGCATCAGCGTTCTGTTCGAAAAGCTGTTCCTGTTCCTGCTCGGCAGGTTTTACGCGCGTCTGCGCAGGCTGTAAACGCCAAAGCCCCCAAACAATGCCCCCAAAACTCGCAGAAAGGAAGCTCTCGCCCTCGGCGGAAGCTGCGGTCGCTTTTATGGACGTCACAACCGAAAACCTCTCTGTCTCCTTTGGAGAAAAGCAGGTGCTCCGCGCGCTGTCGCTCACCTTCCCCGCCGGAAGCTGTACGGCGGTGATGGGGCCCTCCGGCTGCGGCAAGACGACGCTGCTGCGCGTGCTGATGGGGCTGGAAAAAACGTACACGGGGTGTTCTCCGGCGTTCCCGAAAAAGCGCAGCGCCGTTTTCAGGAGGACAGATTGCAGGACTTTTTACAGCGCGCTTATGAATCTGCGCCTGACGCTGCCCGGCGTCAAAAGCGACGCGCTCCTGCGCGAGCTGGCCCTGCTCGGGCTGACCGAGGACGACGCGCGCAAGCCCGCGCAAAGCCTCTCCGGCGGGATGAAGCGCCGCGTGGCGCTCGCCCGCGCAATGCTGGCGGACAGCGACATCGTTTTCCTCGACGAGCCCTTCAAGGGGCTGGACGAGACGACGCGCGCGGGCCGTCGAATACGTCCGCAGCCGCCGGAACGGCCGCACGCTCATCGCCGTCACGCACGACGAGCGGGAGGCGCTTGCGCTCGGCTGTATGATCCTGCGGCCGGATTTCGCCGCTTCCGCCGTCTCTATGCAACAAAACGGTTGACAAGAAGCGCGTTTTGTGCTAAAATAGACAAGTTACAAGGGCCATTAGCTCAGTTGGTTAGAGCAACCGGCTCATAACCGGTCGGTCCCGGTTCGAGTCCCTGATGGCCCACCAGGGAAAAAAGCGAACCTTTGTCGGCAGACAAAGGTTTGCTTTTTCAATGATATCCGTTCCTTGCGGAACGGGTGATATATTTCGATATGATATCGCACTGTAGCGCGATGATATATGCCTATGGCATATAAAGGAACGGATATTATATCATACTTGCGGAGCAAGTATATCATGCGGCGTTGGCCGTATATCATATCGCGCAAGCGATATATCATTGAATAGCGCAACAATTTATGATATAATCAATTCAAAGGAAGGTGCTTTTATGTCCGAAAACAAATTACTTGACTTATCTTTCGAATTTGCGGTTGCGATTGTCAACCTTGTTGACGGTGTAACTGCGCCGAAAAAGTTCTTATATGACCGACCAACTTGCAAGGGCAGGTACTTCAGTCGGAGCCAATATCCACGAAGCGCAATACGCACAGAGCAAGAAAGATTTTATTGCCAAGTTAGAAATTGCACTCAAAGAATCCAATGAAACAAGTTATTGGCTTAAATTGATGTATGAAACAAAAAGGATAGACACACCAAGATATCAATACGCAGAAAAGCTCTGCGGTAATATTCGCAGACTTCTGATTGCATCCTGTAAAACCGCAAAGGAGAGCAAATGAATACCCTTTTATGTTGCATTCAAAGGAAAAAAATAATGCATCTAATCAGATTATTACAGGTCTGCCATTGTGATACTCTATTTCTTACCAATTCTTTTTGCGGATTGGAACGGGATATTGCATCAATCGACGAACACTATGATGCTGTGCTGATGTTTGGAGTCGCTCCAGAGCTGAGAGATACAGTCCGAATTGAAACTTGTGCATTGTACATCGGTGAATATATTACCACTGATTTTGAGATAGGATCATTAACCCGTGAACTGAAGCAATGCGGGGTTCCCTGTTTTGTATCTGACAAACCTACCTCCTATCTGTGTAATGCTGCATACTATCATATACTGAAAAAGAATACCCAGCACCGTTTTATTCACATTTCCCCATCAAATATGAGAATAGCGCGGTGATGGAAAAAAACTGTCTGTTTTTCTCAGCAGAAATCCGTGACAATAACCGCAGCGTACTTTTTAGTCGTTCTTACCCCCTGTTTGTTGACCTTTTTAGTCGCTCTTAAAAGCGAACCTTTGTCGGCAGACAAAGGTTCGCTTTTTCAATGATGTTTGCCTTTGGCAATGATGTAGGCTGCGCCAATGATGTTCACTTCGTGAATGATGTGTACCTGACGGTACAGATGATGGCAAACATCGAATCATTGCGACCATCGGGGAGCAACATCATTATGCAAAGCATGACATCATATCGCCGGAGGCGATACATCGTTGAAAAGCATAAAATCCCCAATGCGTCGGCATAAGCGCACATCGAACGTCAGAAAATTTTCCCTTCCCTGCTTCCACGGACGTGCAGTCCCACTGCACATCGGCGTCCAAATGGGTCGTCCGTCCGCTTCGGCAACGTCCTGCCGCAAAAAAACGCGCCTCGGAAAACGAAGCGCGTTTTTTCGTCTGCGCCAAGGCGGCCTTTTCGGCCGGCGGCGCAGACGCCTCCTTTGGCAGGGGCGACGCCGGCGTAAACCGTCCTTGCCGCCGGCGAAAAGTCCTCAAGCGCAGCTTGCTTGAGGACTTTTCCCTATTATACCGGCTTTTTACCGGCCTGCGGGCCGCTTCAGCAGCAGCGGTCCACCGACAGCGTTACCGACGCTGTTGTTGGCGGCATTCGGGTCGGGCGTACTGCTCGTGACCGACGCGGTGTTCCGGAACGGCGCATTCGCGCAGGCGCTCAGCATACCCGCAAGCTGCAGCGAGACCGCCTCTCCCGGCGCCAAATCGCCGACGTTGACGCTTCCCGTCCACGGACGCCATGTGCGGCTGCGCTCGTCATAATAGCGGGGATCGCACAGCTCGGCGGGCATTCGGTCGGAAAGGACCACGCCGACGGCCGTGGACGGCCCGAGGTTGCGCACCGTGAGCGTATAGGTGACAAAGCGGCAGCGCTGCGCGGGATCGGGGAACGCGGCTTTGCGCAGAACAAGGTCGGCTTCCGGCGGCGCGGGCTGCACCGGCGTCACAATCGTGACGGTATTGTTGCTCTCGTCGGGGTCGGGCGTCGTACTCGAAACGACGGCGGTGTTGGTCAGCAGTCCGCCGGCCGCTGCGGACACGATGCCGCGAAGCTGCAAAAAGACGGTCTGACCGGCGGGCATCGTCCCGAACGCATAGGCGCCGTTCCAAGGGAGCCACGCCAGCCCGTCAAGGGTATACTCCGGCTCGGAAAGGCCGGCGGGCGTATCCGACAGCACGACGTTTTCGGCGCTGTCCGGGCCAAGGTTGGAAACGGTGAGCGTATAAACAAGCACGTCGCCCGAAGCCGCCGGCGTCGGGTCGGCGGTTTTTGGTGACGGCCACGTCCGCCTGCGGACCGGCGCTCACCGCGGTGGTCACGGTGTCCGTATTGTTCGAGGGGTCGGGGTCGGGCGTCGCGCTGCCGACGGTGACGGTATTGGTCAGCGTGCCGGACGAAGCGCTGACGACAGCGCGCAACAGCAGCGTCATAACGCTGCCCGCCGGCAGATCGCCGAGCGCATAGGGACTGACCCACGGCCCGTAGGTGACGCCGCCGTCGGTCGAAAGCTCCGCGTCCGTAAGGCCCGACGGCAGCACGTCGGTCAGGACGGCCTGCCGCGCGGTCGAGGGACCGGCGTTGGCGACGACGATGGTATAGGTCAGGCGCGCGCCCGGCGCGACAGGGTCGGGGGATGCGGTCTTGCGAACCGAAAGATCTGCAGCCGCGCCCGCAGGCGTGACCACCGTCGAACGGTTGTTGTCGGGATTGGGGTCGGGCGTGTCGCTGTCGACAATCGCCGTATTGACCAGCTCGGCCGGCGGGTCGGCGACGACGTCGGCGCGCAGAAGCAGCAGCACGGCGCTGCCCGCCGCAAGCGTTCCCAGCAGATACGCGCCGGTGTACGGCTGCCAGCTTACGCCGTTATCGGCGGAAAGGAAAGCGTTTTCCAGACCCGCAGGCAGCGCGTCCAGCAGACGGACGTTGACCGCGTCCGCCGGTCCGGCGTTGGCGATTTGAAGCGTGTACACAAGCTGCCCGCCGGCAGTCACAACGGCGGGGAAAGCCGTTTTCAGCACCGACAGGTCGGCGCTCGGCAGGATGGGCGTGACGACGGTGTCGCTATTGTTCGACGGATCGGGGTCGGGCGTCGCGCTGCTGACGACGGCCGTGTTGGTCAGCGCGCCGACAGCGGACGACCGCAGCAGCGCGCGGAACAGCAGCGTTCTGCTGCCGCCCGCTTCCAGCGTGCCGAGCGTGTACGGGCTAACCCACGGCAAATAGGTCGCGCCGCCGTCGGTCGAGAACTCAGGGTTCTCCAGCGCGACGGGCAGACTGTCGACAAGCGTGGTCTCCAGCGCGTCGGAGGGACCGAGGTTCTCAATGGTAACGGTAGCCGAACAGCTCGCCGGGCTGCGCGACACAGCCGAGGCGGCGGTCTTGACCACGGCTTGAGGTCGGCCGCAGCCTTCAAGAAAAGAACAACGGAACGGCGTTGGAAGCAAAATATTAAAAGGATTATCACAGTCAAACTGGGTGTAATCGGATGAACCGATTTTACAGTATTGGATTGGTTGTATATATTATATTGCTGATTCTGTTTGCATATTTTTTATACATCCATTACATTCAATCCATTGGAGATCGCAAACAATATGAAAAAAAAAAAGGTGGCTTTATACCGAATCCGTCCGAAAACCAACAAGATTACTTATCAAAGATTTCAAACCATATCATCTTCATTGGTGCCATTGGTTTGACCATTGTAAACCATCATCCCAATTTTCTTTAATGGAATATTTGGAGCGAGTGTAAGTTTCGGTGGAACATCCATCATCATTATCGTAGGTGTTGTAATAGAGACCTTAAAAGCAAAGATCGAATCTCAGATGAGAGTTCGTAATTATAAAGGCTTTTAAACGATTAATTTAATAAAGAAACCTAGGAGATACAGGCATAGCCGTATCTCCAAAGGTGTTTATAGGAGATAATGCATATGAAAAAGAAAATGATGGCAGTCTTATTAGCACTGACATTAACAGCAGGAACTATGAGCCCTTTTGGGTGTATCAGCAGAGGAACAACCGGAGGTCTCCACTGAGCATGTAGAGATACAGGAGCTGGGTGCAGGTGTCTACACAGGAACATGTGGAGAAGGTGCAGAGTATACACTGGATGAAAATGGTACGCTTACCATTACAGGAAATGGTTCGATAGACTTTGGAGCGTTTAGGGGCTTTGGAAAAGAAGATGACAAGCGAGTCATTAAGAAGGTTGTTATTTCATCAGGAATGATAGGAATAGGAAACTTTGCATTTGAAAACTGCAGTGATCTGAAAAGTGTTGAGATCCCGGCCAGTGTTACCAGTATAGGTTTCCGCTGCTTTTAAAGATTGCAGTGGCTTAGAAAGTATGAACATAGATGAGGCAAATACTACCTATGAAAATCCGGAAGGTTCGAATGCGATCGTAGAAAAAAGTTCAAAGACATTAGTCGCAGGATGTAAAAATACAAAGATTCCCGATGATGTCAAAATCATTGGGGCATACGCATTTTTGTGGGTGCAGTGACCTGAAAAGCATTGAGATTCCGGATAATGTATCGGAAATACAAGTCGCGGCATTTGACGATTGCAGTAATCTGACTGCGATCCATATTCCAGCCGGTGTTGACAAAATAGCGCTGGGTGTATTTATGGGGTGCAGTAATTTGAACAGCATTACTATAGATTCCGCGAATCGTTCTTATGAGAGTCCGGGAAATGCAAATGCAATTATCGATAAAGGCACTATGACATTACTGGAAGGAAGTAATAACACAGTGATTCCGGAAGGGGTCAAAAGAATCTGGCAAAATGCATTTGCGGAACGTTATACACTTAAAGAGTATCACAATTCCTGCAAGTGTAACATCCATAGTCGGAATGCCATTTAGTGACTGTGACAGTTTAGAGGAAATTAAGGTTGATGCGGATAATGCAATTTTTTTGACAGCAGAAATAATTGCAATGCAATTATTGAAAGTGCAACCAATACCCTGATTGCAGGATGCGGTAAGACGGTGATACCGGAGGGGATAGAAACAATTGGTGATTCGGCATTTGAAAGAGTCAAAACACTGACACATGTCACGATCCCAAAATCCGTAACAGAGATTAGAGGATATGCATTTGAAAGATGTGAAAATCTGTCAACCGTGAATCTGCAAAGGGGATTCAGACCATAGGGTATGGGGCATTTACTGAGTGCGTCGGATTGACAAATCTTATATTCTGTGGAACAAAAAGCAGACTGGCAGGCAGTTACGATAGATGAGGATGGCCGGGAAGAATTAGAATCGGTTCTGAAATATCATGAATTGGTAAAAAAGAAAGGAAAAAGTTCCGGCAACCTGTGGAAAAGATGGATCAGAGGAATATTGGACCTGTAGTATCTGTGATCAAGTGTATCTGAGCGCAGACATGACACAGAACCCGCAGGAGCTTACAGCTCCGATCGCGATCCCGGCAACCGGAAATCACAGTTGGGATAACGGTGTGGTAACTGAAAAAGGCAACCACGGCAAAAAGAAGGTATTAAGACTTATACCTGTACCGTATGTAAGGCAACAAAAACCGAGAAGATCGCGAAGCTGAAACCAACAAATAGTAGCACCGTAAAGAAAGGTACAAAAGTTACCATCAAAGGCTATAAGTATACGGTAAAGAATTCTTCAGAGGTTACATTTACCGGAGTAAAGAATAAAAAGGCAAGCAAAATCTCCATTCCGGCAACCGTAAAGATCAAAAATAAAAATATAAAGTAACAGCCATGTCAGAAAAATCCTTAAAGGGAGTACAGGCAAAGACCATAATTGGCGGAAATAACGTACAGACGATCGGTAATTCCGCAATGGAAAACTGCAAACAGTTGACAAAGGTAACTCTTGGTAAAAATGTGAAAAAGATCGGGAAGAATGTATTTAAATCCGATAAGAAGTTAAAGAACATTACGATCAAGTCCACAAAGCTCAAATCCGTTGGCAAGAATGCTTTCAAAGGGATCAACTCAAGGCAAAGATCACTGTGCCAAAGAAAAAATAATACATCCTATAAAAAGCTGATGAAAGGCAAAAGGACAGGGCAAGAAAGTCAAGATTGTAAAAAGCAAAATAAGGATATTACCGAATAGAATATTACATAGAAAAAGTGAAAAAAACAAATCAGAACAAAAAAAGGAGGATTTTCTATGAAGATTATTATGTTAGGTGCTCCTGGAGCAGGAAAAGAAAGAACTCATGCAAAGAAAATTTCTGAGAAATATGGAATCCCACATATCTCAACAGGTGATATTTTCCGTGCAAACATCAAAGAAGGAACAGAGTTAGGCAAAAAAAAAAAAGCAAAAGAGTACATGGATCAGGGATTATTAGTACCGGATGAGCTGACCTGCGATTTAGTAATGGATCGTATCCAGCAGGATGACTGCAAGAACGGATTCGTATTAGACGGATTCCCACGCACCATTCCACAGGCAGAAGCATTAGATGCAGCCCTGACAAAGATCAACGAAAAGATGGATTATGCATTAGACATCGAGTTAGCAGATGAAAAAAAATCGTTGAGAGAATGTCCGGAAGACGCGTATGCGTAAAATGCGGTACACCATACCACATCGTAAACATCCCACCGAAAAAGAGGGAATCTGCGACAGCTGTGGTGGAGAATTACAGTTCAGAGCAGACGATCAGCCGGAGACCGTATTAAAACGTCTTGGTGTTTACCATGAGCAGACACAGCCATTGATCGAGTACTATGCAAAACAGGGCATCTTAAAAGAGAGATCGACGGAACACTTTCAGTAGAAGACGGATTTGCTTCCATCGTAGCTATTCTGGGAGAAATAAAGTATGTCAGTTACCATTAAATCTGCGAGAGAAATCGAACTTATGAGAGCCGCCGGAAAAATCTTAGCCAGGGTTCATCAGAACCTTGGTGAGGCACTCAGACCGGGAATGTCTACCTATGAAATAGACCGTCTTGGTGAAGAAATGATACGAAGCTACGGATGTATTCCGTCCTTTAAAGACTATCAGGGATATCCGGCAAGTGTCTGCGTATCCGTTAATGAAGAAGTAGTACATGGTATTCCAAATAAGAAACATCACATTCAGGAAGGCGACATCGTCAGCCTTGACATCGGTGTCATCTACAAAGGATATCATTCGGATGCGGCACGCACACACGGAGTAGGTGAGATTTCACAAAATGCGGCATTATTAATAGAAAGAACAAGACAGAGTTTTTTTGAAGGCATTAAATATGCAAAAGCCGGGAATCATTTACATGAGATATCAGCAGCCATAGGCGATTATGCAGAGAGAGCTTTGGCTATGGTGTCGTAACGGATTTGGTCGGACACGGCATAGGAACGCACTTACATGAAGAACCGGAAATTCCGAATTTCAGACAGGTCCGCAGAGGAATTAAACTGCGGCAGGGGATGACACTGGCAATCGAGCCGATGATCAATGAGGGACGGCCGGATGTGGAGTGGTTAGGAGATGACTGGACAGTTGTAACAGAGGACTCATCCCTATCCGCACATTATGAGAACACGATTCTGATCACAGATGGAGAACCGGAGATTCTGACACTTACAGACAAAGAACTTGAGAGCATGTAGGGAGAGGAAGACCGATGAACATCCAGTTTGCAAAATCAAAAGCAGGGCAAGATAAAGATCAGCTTTACTTCATATTAAAAGTAGAAGAGGAATTTGTGTATCTTGTCAATGGAACAACAAGACCGTTAGATAAGCCAAAGAAAAAAGCGAAAAAAGACATGTGCAGGTCATACACCGGATACCGGCAGAACTGTGCAGCATTTTAGAGGCAGGCATCAACAAATGAGTCAGTGAAACGGTCCATGAAATTATACAGTGCAGGTTTTAGGCAGGAAACATCCGCCGGAACCGGAGAAAATCAGGAATAGGAATCAAGGGATTCATATAAGAGGAGGAAATAAAATGTCAAAAGCAGATGTAATTGAAGTAGAAGGAACTGTTGTAGAAAAACTTCCAAACGCAATGTTTCAGGTAGAATTAGAGAATGGTCACCAGATACTGGCACATATCAGCGGAAAGCTCCGTATGAACTTTATCCGTATCTTACCTGGAGACAAGGTAACCATAGAGATGTCTCCGTATGATCTGACCAAGGGCAGAATTATCTGGAGAGATAAATAAGACATAAAAAACATATTGATTTTTAAAAGCGTCCGTGCTATAATGTTAGTCGGACGCTTTTTGAAATATGCCCTACCACTATGCCCAAAACCAAGGAAAATCAAGGGTTCGGGGGGATTGCGTGGGGTGCTTAAGACGGTCAATGACCGAAAGAGATAAGAAAGGAGAATTTGCTGTGAAAGTAAGATCATCAGTAAAGCCAATTTGCGAAAAAATGCAAAGTGATCAAAAAGAAAAGGAAGCATCAGAGTAATCTGTGAGAATCCGAAACACAAACAGAGACAAGGTTAATTGTAGCTATTATGTGCGGCTGTAGCGTGACATCCTCAAACTCACGCTATTCATAATAAAACCAGGTGTATGCTTTAATACCGAGAGGCATATATCATTTTCATGCCTGAGGGCAGTAACCAGAGGAGCAGGTGTATGCACACATTTCAGGGCGGGAAACCGCAGCTGCATGGGTTTGTTCCGAAATAGAAAAACAGATAGGAATAATGGAGGTTAACACACATGGCTCGTATTGCAGGTGTAGATTTACCAAGAGAAAAACGTGTTGAGATTGGTTTGACTTATATTTATGGAATCGGAAGAGTAAGCTCTAACCGTATTCTTGAGGCAGCAAACGTAAATCCGGATACGCGTGTCAGAGGATTTAACTGACGAAGAAGTAAAGAGAATCAGTGCAGTCATCGATGAGACTCAGACTGTAGAAGGTGATCTTAGAAGAGAGATCGCACTGAACATCAAGAGACTGCAGGAAATCGGCTGCTACAGAGGCATCCGTCACCGTAAAGGCCTTCCGGTTCGTGGTCAGAAGACAAAGACAAACGCAAGAACAAGAAAAGGTCCTAAGAGAACAGTTGCAAACAAGAAGAAATAAGCAACATAACGAATCATAAAGAAAGTAGGTTAGTTTAGATATGGCTAAAAAAGTTACAAAAAAAGTGACAAAAAAGCGTGTCAAGAAAAACGTTGAACACGGACAGGCACATATTCAGTCATCTTTTAATAATACAATCGTTACGTTGACAGATACTCAGGGTAATGCTCTTTCATGGGCAAGTGCAGGCGGTCTGGGATTTAGAGGTTCAAGGAAATCTACTCCATATGCAGCACAGATGGCTGCAGAAACTGCAACAAAGGCAGCTCTTGTACACGGATTAAAGACAGTAGATGTTATGGTAAAGGGACCGGGTTCAGGTAGAGAAGCAGCAATCCGTGCGCTTCAGGCATGTGGACTCGAAGTATTAAGCATCAAGGACGTAACCCCTGTACCACACAACGGTTGTCGCCCGCCAAAACGCAGAAGAGTTTAATTAGGAGGTAAGTCTAAGATGGCAGTAAATAGAACACCAGTCTTAAAGAGATGCAGATCTTTAGGTTTGGATCCGGTTTATTTAGGATATGATAAGAAATCAAAAAGAGAATTAAAAAGAGCAAACAAGAAGATGTCTGAGTACGGTCTTCAGTTAAGAGAAAAACAGAAAGCTAAATTCATCTACGGCGTTTTAGAAAAACCTTTCCGTAACTACTACAAAAAAGCTGATAGAATGAAAGGTCAGACAGGTACAAACCTGATGGTTATTCTTGAAAGCAGATTAGACAACGTAGTATTCAGATCCGGTTTTGCAAGAACAAGAAGAGAAGCAAGACAGATCGTAGACCATAAGCATGTTTTTTAGTAAACGGCAAGCAGGTAAACATTCCTTCTTACTTAGTAAAAGCAGGCGATGTTGTTGAAGTCAAAGAAAAAAATGCAAAGGAATGCAGAGATACAAAGATATCTTAGAGGTTACAGGCGGAAGATTAATTCCTGAGTGGTTAGATGTAAATCAGGAAGGCTTACAGGCAACTGTAAAAGAGTTACCATCCAGAGAAGCAATTGACGTACCTGTAGACGAGATGCTCATCGTCGAGTTATATTCTAAATAATATGTAAAGCTATAAATGATACCCGAAAAGGAGGGACTTTGTAGTGTTTGAGTTTGAAAGACCCAAAATTGATATCGCTGAGATTTCAGAAGATAAAAAATACGGCAGATTTGTCGTAGAACCTCTCGAGAGAGGGTATGGTACAACACTTGGAAACTCCCTGAGAAGAATCATGCTTTCTTCTTTGCCAGGTGCAGCAGTAAGTCAGGTAAAGATTGATGGTGTTTTACACGAATTTTCTTCCATTCCGGGAGTAAAAGAAGATGTGACAGAGATTATCATGAACATCAAAAATCTTGCCATTCGAGATAACAGCACATCTAACGAGGCGAAAGTTGCTTACATTGAATTTGAAGGCGAAGGCGTAGTAACCGCAGCAGACATTCATGTGGACGGAGATGTTCAGATCATGAATCCTGAACTTGTGATCGCACACTTAAATGGCGGCCCGGACTGCAGACTGTATATGGAATTAACCATTACAAAGGGCAGAGGTTATGTCAGTGCCGATAAGAATAAGAGTGAAGATGTACCGATTGGTGTCATCGCAGTGGATTCCATCTACACACCGGTAGAGCGTGTAAACCTTACCGTTGCCAATACTCGTGTTGGTCAGATCACCGATTACGACAAATTGACATTAGATGTATATACCAATGGTGCTATTGAGCCGGATGAGGCAGTCAGCCTGGCAGCAAAAGTATTAAGCGAGCATTTGAATTTATTTATCGACCTTTCAGAAAATGCTAAAACAGCAGAAGTAATGGTAGAAAAAAGAGGATGATGAAAAGGGCAAAGTTCTTGAGATGAACATTGACGAATTAGAGTTATCCGTTCGTTCCTACAACTGTCTGAAACGTGCAGGAATCAACACGGTAGAAGAGTTGACCAACCGCACACCGGAAGATATGATGAAAGTTCGTAACTTAGGACGCAAGTCTTTAGAAGAAGTATTAGCAAAATTAAAAAGAATTAGGTTTACAGTTAAATCAGGGAGAAGAGTAATCCATCCCGGTAAACCATAACGCACATATGGAAGACCGAGCCGGTAAGACCATTCAGGCACGGCAAGGGATATCCATGAGTGGCAGTCAATGACATTCGGTAAGTAAGACCAAAGAGCGTGGCCGGATGTTCCACAAATGGAGGATAAGCAAATGGCAAAATATCGTAAATTAGGCAGAACCTCAGATCAGAGAAAAGCCTTAAATCAGAAACCAGGTAACAGCATTATTATACAATGGAAAAATTGTTACCACAGAAGCAAAAAGCGAAAGAAGTTCGGAAAGTAGCTGAAGGTTTAATCGCCTTAGCTGTAAAAGAAAAAGACAACTTTGAAGAAGTAACCGTAACAGCAAAAGTTCCTCGCAAGGACGCTGAAGGCAAGAGAGTAAAAGAAGTTGTAGATGGTAAAAAAGTTACTGTATATGATGAAGTAGAAAAAACCATCAAAAAAGATATGCCTTCCCGCTTACATGCAAGAAGACAGATGTTAAAAGTTCTTTACCCTGTAAAAGAAGTTCCAACAGAGGGTGCTAAGAGAAAGAAAAAACACAAAACAGGTTGATTTATGTGATAAGTTATTCACAGAAATCGCACCAAAAAATATGCAGACCGCAACGGTGGTTACACAAGAATCATCAAAATCGGACAGCGTAAAGGTGACGGTGCTTTAGAAGTTGTACTTGAGTTAGTATAAGAGACCGATAAATATGACCCGCATGAGGTATTTGAAATGTACCTCATGCGGGTCTTTTTCCCACTCTTTATATATATTATTCTAATCTTTTTAAATAGTATGGTGTGGATATAAAAAAAGATAAAGAAAAATCCCAGTCCATGAAGGACTGGGTAATTGAGAGTAACTCAATGTGATTGTATGTATTATCAATGTGTATATGCTTAAGTTGCTTAAAATGATTTGTTACAATTTACAAAAAGGGTACCTAATTTTTGCACCATTTGTGGTGCTATATACATCTGCCGTTGAATTACAACCCATAATAGAACCTGTTCCGTATTTTTTCTTAGGAAAACCTGTATTATAGGAAAAACTATTTGAAGAAGGTTTTTTTGTAGCAGATTTATGAGTAATGCCTAAAGTACAAGCATAGTAAACTTTTCTGTTCTTTAACTTAGAATTACCGCGTAGTTGAGTCCAATAACCAGAAACCTTTTTAAATTGAGCATAGGTACCATCGGCAGTATAGGTTATTGTAACAGAACCTTTCCAATAAACATTTTGCTCGGTTTGTGAGGAAGAACTATAGGTACTGATTAGTGGAATATTTCCTAGAACACCCTGTTGATCATTATATAAAAAATATCCGCTATATGTCTCACTAGTGGATATAGAACCATCATTATTAAAATGTGATTCTTTTTTTTTCGAGACATAAATCTTTTCTAAACACATGTAGGTTATTATCAACAAATTTTATTTCGACCTTAGAATTATTTGATGGTAATTCTTTAGCAGAAACTGGTGTAGAATATAAAATAAATGTTAAAGAAAAAATAAATAAAAGTGACGTGAATTTGAATAAAAAAATCAAATGTTTTTTTCATGATTGAATACCTCCCCATTATACATTGATAAAATACATAATAATTATAATAAAAAAAAACTGAAAATATTCAAGTGAAAAATAGTATTAAGTAATTAGAGGTTGAATAAATATACAGAATATGTTACTTATATAATATAAGCAAAAAATGTAAAATTAAAAAATAAAAAGCAGACATTAAACTAAATGTGATACAATTACCTAGAAAATAATACTTAATATTTAGAAATGAACTATATGAGATGATTTTGAAATATCACAAATTTTGGTAATGAGCTTTTAAGAAGGAGGTTGCAGTTATTATGAAATTATACAGTGAGCTTTTTTTGTACATATTCCATGGAAGAGAAAAACCGAGTAATTCATATTTTAGAAGAACATCAGATACCGTATAAAAAATATCTACGAATGGAAATACGATGAGGAATCTCGGCAGCAGGGGAATGGCGTTAGATCAATTCGGTGAAAAGCCGGAGGTATCCTGTGAATACAGAATCCGTGTACCGAAGGAACAGTTAGAGCAGGCACAGCATTTATCTCACTTAGGTTAAGGTCAGCGTAAAAATAAACTCTGTGCCAACACCTTCCGTACTGATGACGTTGATATTTTCATCATGTGCTTCGACAATTTCTTTTACGATCGAAAGGCCGAGCCCGGTGCCGCGTTTGTCCATGCCACGGGAGAGGTCTGTCTTGTAGAAACGCTCCCAGATTTTGGTGACGCAGTCTTTCGGAATACCCATACCATAGTCTTTGATGGAAATATAGGCTTTGCCATTGCGGGAAATCGTTTCAATCGTAATCTTAGAATCAAAGTGGGAAAATTTAATGGCATTGTCGATCAAATTATAAAGCACCTGCTGGATCTTTCCCATATCGGCATGGACACGAAGAGAATCGGAAGAAAGTAACAGCTCAAAAACAAGATGTTTTTTCTTTGCAGGTTCCTTCAAAGGTTTCGCAGATCTGCCGGATCATGCCGTTGATATCAAAGTCCTTCATCTCTAAAATCACTTTTCGAGCTTCATATTTATTTAATTCTAAGAGACTTTCCGTGAGCTTGGTCAGCCGTTCCGTTTCAAATAAAATGATATTTAAGTATTTTTCCTGCATCTCAGGCGGGATCGTTCCATCAAGCATAGCATCGACATATCCGCGGATGGAAGTCAGCGGGGAACGGAAATCGTGTGAGACATTGGAAATAAAATTGCGTTGCGTTTCTTCAATCGTGTCTAAGTTAGAAGCCATGTAATTCAAAGAGGCGGCAATGTAGCCAAGTTCATCGTCGTTGCCATGGACAGGGATTTTTCTGACTGTAATTGCCTTTTTGCAAATTCTTTTGCCCCGATTGAAAGTGTGCGGATCGGGCGGTAAACCAAGATAGCAAAGCAGATAAACAACACTGCGGAGAACACGAACAAAAGTCCCCAGGACATATAGGAGATATTTAAAAGCTCGTTATGAAATTTGTAAAATTCCTGTAGGGGTTTATGTATGATGACATATCCTGTGGAATCTGTTCCCCATTTGAATTCAGAGGCAACACTCAGATGATTTTCGCAAAAATAGCCGTAAAAGTCACCAATTAGAAAATGGGTAGAACCGAAGTCGTGAATGGAGAAAGTCGGGATCTTTTCCGTACAGGAGGTATCCGTTTTGCCCGTAAACGTATAGAGAATGGTTCCATCCTCTTTTAAAATCCAGATCGGAGAATCTAAATAACGGCACAGGTAAGAAAATGAGGACTTTTCCTCATCGGAAAGTATGAGGCGCTCTTCGGTATGGGAATTTAGCACATCAGCAACGGATGAGGCAGCCTCTGTAAGATTGGTCACTTCATCGTGTTTTAATTTGTCAAAAGAAAGTTTGGATGTAAAGGTTGCCACGATCAAAAAGCCAAACAGCCCAAAGAGCAGAAATCCAAGAAAAATTTTTGTCAGGAGTGTCCGTTTCATATGTCATCCTCATTTCACTTCAAACTTATATCCAATGCCCCATACCGTAGCGATCCGCCAGTGGTCATGGTCCTTGATCTTTTCACGCAGACGTTTGACATGGACATCTACGGTTCTGGTATCACCGATATATTCATAGCCCCAGATGTTGTCTAAAAGCTGTTCTCTGGTAAATACCTGATTTGGTGAAGAAGCCAGAAAATAGAGCAGTTCTAATTCCTTTGGAGGCATCTCAATGGCTTTGTCATAGTAGAGAACCGAGTAATTCGAAAGATTTACGACTAAGTCATCATAGCTGACACATTTTAAATTCGGATTCTGTACGGCGTTTGGACTGACCGGCTGATAGCGGCGTAATACGGCTTTAACCCTTGCAACCAGTTCTTTGGTATCAAACGGTTTTAACATATAGTCATCAGCACCCAGTTCCAGTCCTAATACCTTGTCAAAGACTTCGCCTTTGGCAGAGAGCATGATGATCGGAGTGTTTGATTTTGCACGGATCTCGCGGCAGACCTGATAGCCGTCAATGCCCGGCAGCATCAGATCTAAAATAATCAGGTTTGGCTGGTAGTTGTCAAAGACCTCTAATGCCATTTCTCCATCATGTACCATTCTGGTATCAAAACATTCCTTCGTTAAATAGAGTGCGATCAGTTCCGCAATATTTGCATCATCGTCAACGATGAGAATTTTTTGCTTGTTCATAGTAGTTCCCTCTTTCTATTTGAATTCGGCAATCGTTACTCCGGCATCGCCTTCGCCAAATTCTGCTAAATGATAATTCTTAATGTATTTTGATTTTTTCAGATAACCATGCACGGCATTTCTGAGTGCTCCGGTTCCTTTTCCGTGTACGATACGCACGGAGGAGAGGTGTGCAAGGTAAGCATCATCCAAATATTTGTCCAGTTCGCTGAGTGCCTCATCCACAGTCATGCCAAGCAGTTTGATCTCCGTGGAAATGGTAGCACTTTTATTCATCTTGATCTTACCGGCACTGGTCTTTCTGAATTTTTTCTCATTGGTATTCGTATCATCGATTAAAAGCACTAAGTCATTGATATTGACCTGTGAGCGTAAAATACCCATCTGTACGAAAAGGTTGCCTTTGGCATCCGGAAGCGTGTGCACCGTTCCCTTTAAGTTCATGCTTAAGACCTTGACAGAGTCACCGATACGGAGGTTTTTCGGAGCCTTCGTATTCGCAGGGGCCTTAGGCTTCATTGCCATATTCTTTTCGACTTCGTTCATCTTATTACGCAGCTTGGTACGCTCTTTTTCCATGGTCTTGTTGTCCGCATTGACTTTTCCGTATTTCTGGAAATTGCGGATAGATTCATCTGCGACTTCTTTTGCTTCACGCAGGATCTTGTGAGCTTCTTCATTTGCTTCACGCAGGATTTTTTTCACGGCTGTTATCCAGACGTTCCTGTTTTTCCTCTAAACGTTTTTTTTCAAGGTCTCAATTTCTGCTTTGTAAGACGAAATTTCTGCCTGTTCTTTTTCAATCGTTAAACGGCTGTCCTCTAAACGTGCGATCAGATCCTCAAAGTTCTCTTCGTTTTCCGTAATTCTGGACTTGGCATCCTCGATAATGGAAGCGTCTAAGCCGAGCTTTCCGGAGATGGCAAATGCGTTACTTTTTCCCGGAATACCGATTAAAAGATGATAGGTCGGGCTTAAAGTCTCCATGTCAAATTCACAGCAGGCATTTTCCACACCTTCCGTAGAAAGGGCAAAAACCTTGATCTCGCTGTAGTGTGTCGTTGCCATGGTACGGATGCCGCGGCTATGAAGCTGTGACAAAATGGAAATAGCCAGTGCCGCACCCTCCGTCGGATCGGTTCCCGCACAAAGCTCATCAAAGAGCACTAATGACTGCTCATTGACATGTTCTAAGATCGAAACGATATTGGTCATATGGGAGGAGAAGGTACTCAGGCTCTGTTCAATACTCTGCTCATCTCCAATATCGGCAAATACGTCTGTAAAAACGGACAACTCACTGTTATCGTTTGCCGGAATGTGAAGCCCTGCCTGTCCCATTAGTGTAAAAAGTCCAACGGTCTTTAAAGAAACGGTTTTACCACCGGTATTCGGTCCGGTTACGATCAACAGATCAAAATCGGTGCCAAGGTGGATGTCGATCGGCACCACCCGCTTCGGGTCTAACAACGGATGACGACCCTTGCGGATGCGGATGCGTCCGTCGGTATTAAAGACCGGGGCAGTTCCGTTATAATCTTTTGCAAGCAATGCCTTTGCAAAGATAAAGTCAAGTTCCGATAAAATGCGATAGTCTTCTAAAATATATGGAATATATTCAGAGACTAAGTTGCTCAGATCAGCGAGGATCTTTTCAATCTCTTCCTGTTCTTTTAAATAAAGTTCTTTTAATTCATTATTTAAATTCACAACAGCGAGTGGTTCGATAAACAGTGTGGAACCGGTGGAGGACTGGTCATGTACCATACCGGAAACCTGATTTTTATACTCGGATTTTACCGGCAGGCAGTAGCGTCCGTTACGCATGGTAATAACGTTGTCCTGTAAGAGACCACTCGCGGAAGCGGAATTTAAAATGCTGTTCATCTGCGAATGGATCTTATCCTGCATGCCTTTCATGCTGCGGCGGACGGCTTTTTAATCCGCTGCTGGCATCATCACTGATCTCATCAGAGGAAATGATACATCTTCGGATCTCTTCTAAGAGTGGAGTCAGCGGTTCGATAGCGTCAAAAAATTCATCCAAGGAATCGGAAGTCTCAGCTTCCTCCGTGCGGTCATTTCTTGAATATGCTTTGGCACGTTTTGCAACTTCTAATAAGGATGCTAAGTGCAGCAGTTCCTCAATGCTTAAGGCAGCCCCGATTTCAAGACGCTTCATGGAAGCGGTGACATCGTGAACGCCTAAAAAAGAAAGACTTCCTTTTTTGAAAATACGGCTTAATGCATCCGCGGTCTGTCTCTGTGCTGTTTCGATATCTGCAAGAGATGTCATAGGTGTTAATTTTTTACAACGCTGCTTTGCTGCCTCGCAGTTTGCGTGGCGCACGAGCAGATCTATGATTTTGTGATATTCTAAGGTTCTTAATGCTTTTTCGTTCATTCTGATTCTCCATACATTTATTAAGGATATTTTACCCCAAATTGTTTTGAATGAAAAGGAAAAAGAAAGGAAAAAAAGGGACATTAGAAATTTCTTGCAACAAATACGGCAAAACCGTATAATAAAAAGGAAAAAACGAGATTTTTTAGAAAGGATGCACAACGTGCAGATTGATTATGAAATATATTGAATCACTCCGAGAAGGAGAAAGAATTAGTGAAATTTACCTTTGCAAATTTAAACAAACCGCATTAACGAAAGCGGGCAAACCTTATGAAAATGTGATCTTACAGGATAAGACCGGAACTTTGGATGCAAAAATCTGGGATGTCGGTTCGATTGGAATCGATGAGTTTGACGCTCTTGACTATGTTCAGGTCAATGGAGATGTTACCTCTTTTCAGGGGGCATTGCAGTTAAACATTAAGAGAGTGCGTGTGGCACAGGAGGGAGAATTTGATCCGACAGAATATCTGCCGATCAGTGACAAGGATATTCCACAGATGTATGCGGAGCTTTTGGACTTTGTCCGCAGCATTAAGAATCCATATTTAAGACAGCTTGCAGGCAGCTTTTTTGAGGATGAGGAGTTCGCAAAACGTTTTCAGTTCCATTCCGCTGCGAAGAGTGTCCATCACGGATTTGTCGGTGGCCTGTTAGAGCATACGTTAAGCGTAACAAAGATTTGTGATTTTTATGCAGGCAACTATCCGATCATCCACCGCGACCTTCTGATCTGTGCAGGAATGTTCCATGACATCGGAAAGTTAGAGGAGATTTCAAGATTTCCACAGAATGATTATACGGATGAGGGCCAGCTTTTAGGTCATATCATTATTGGTACAGAGATGATCAGTGAGCATATCCGGGCAATTCCGGATTTCCCGGTGCAGCTTGCAAATGAATTGAAGCACTGCATTTTATCCCATCATGGGGAACTGGAATTTGGTTCTCCGAAAAAACCGGCGCTGGTTGAGGCAATGGCGCTCAGCTTTGCCGACAACGTTGATGCAAAGATGCAGACCATGAAAGAGGCATTAGCAGCAGTGCCGCAGGGAAATACCGAGTGGCAGGGCTTTAACCGTTTCTTAGGCACGAATATCCGTAAAACGGCAGAATAAAGGCTGGGGATCGCAATGAAGAAAAATGATGTTTTGACAATCAGAATAGAAGATATGGGAGTGGATGGGGAAGGCATTGGAAAAGTGGATAACATTCCGCTTTTTGTCAAGGATGCGTTGATCGGTGATGTGGTCAGCGTGAAGATCATGAAGATGAAAAAAAATTATGGCTATGCCCGTTTGCTTGAGATTTTAGAGCCATCGAAGGATCGTGTGACTCCACCGTGCGAGTTTCACCGCTCCTGCGGTGGCTGTCAGATACAGGCTCTTTCCTATGAAAAACAGTTGGAGTTCAAACAACGGAAGATCCGAAATAATTTAAAACGCATCGGCGGTTTTTCGGAGGAAATGTTAGAACAGGTCATGGAGCCGATCATCGGCATGGACGAGCCGTATCACTACCGCAATAAGGCACAGTTTCCAGTGGGGAGAGACAGAGAGGGAAGGACTGTTACAGGATTTTATGCAGGCAGAACTCATACGATTATTCCAAACCGGAATTGTCTGTTGGGAATGCCGATGAATGAAAAAATTCTGGAAACAGTTCTTTCTTTTATGGAAAAATACCAGATCGAGCCGTATGATGAAAAAACGAACCGGGGCGTAGTGCGCCATGTGTTGACACGTTACGGTCACACGACAAAGGAATGGATGGTCTGTCTTGTGATCAACCGGACGAAGCTGCCGTATGCGGACGCTTTGGTGGAAGAGCTTGTAAAGTTGGAGGGCATGACCAGCATCTCCATTAATATCAATCAGAAAAATACGAATGTGATCCTTGGAGAAAAAGTGGAGACTCTCTGGGGCAGTCCGTATATTACGGACTATATCCATCTTAGAACCGGAGCGGACTGGCAGGTGGAAGGGGATGGCATTGCCTACCGTATCTCTCCGCAGTCTTTTTATCAGGTAAATCCGATCCAAACGGAGAAACTCTATTCTACGGCACTCGATTATGCCGGTTTAACCGGTGAGGAGTCTGTCTGGGATTTATACTGCGGCATCGGAACGATTTCTCTGTTTTTAGCTCAGCGGGCAAAACAGGTTTACGGTGTGGAAATTGTTCCGCAGGCAATCGCCGATGCAAAAAGAAAATGCAAAGCTGAACGGCATCACCAATGCAGAATTTTTTGTCGGAAAGGCGGAGGAGGTTCTGCCGGAGTTCTATGAGCGGATGCGGCGGGGCGATTCCGGGATATCTTCCGGCACATCTTCCGGTCTATCGGATGCTGAGACACCAGACAGGGATGTGGCAAACACAGTTGTATCAGGCATGGATATGCAGGGTGTACAAAAAAGGCTGTTTTCGCAGATGCGGCTACGGATGTACAGATGCTCACCCCGGATGTGATTGTAGTTGATCCGCCACGCAAAGGCTGTGATACAAAATGCCTGGAAACGATCGTGCAGATGTCTCCGAAATGCGTGGTCTATGTAAGCTGTGATTCGGCAACGTTAGCGCGTGACCTGAAGTTCCTGTGTGAAAACGGGTATGAGGTGAAGCGGGTGCGGGGCTGTGATATGTTTGGGCAGACGGTGAGTGTGGAGACGGTTGTTCTTTTGTCCCAACAGAAGCCGGATGACACGATAGAGATCGACTTAGACTTAGATGAGCTGGATGCAACCAGTGCAGAGACGAAAGCGACCTATCAGGAAATCAAAGATTATGTGCTGAAAGAATTTGGCTTGAAGGTTTCAAATTTATATATTTCTCAAATCAAAAGGAAATGTGGAATCGAAGTAGGAGAGAACTATAATTTGCCAAAGACAGAAAATCCAAAAGTGCCACAGTGTCCGAAAGAGAAAGAAGATGCTATCAAGGCTGCCCTGAAATATTTTGCGATGATCTAAGGACATCGCTGATTTCAAGGAGGAATAACACATGAAAAGCACATTTGGAAAAAAGATGGGTGGAACCTACACACTGGGAGCAGACGGAATTTACTATCCGAATCTTGTCAGTACAGATGAAGAACCGCATTATGGGAAATATGGAATGATGCGGAAAACGTATCTGAAAGAGCATCGTCCGGCAATGTATTCACTGTATATGTTGGAAGACAGACTGACAGAACATCTGAATACTGTAGACAACGAAGCACAGGAGAGAATGGGTATTCTTGTGCGTCAGATGATGGAGAGGCAGGGCATTACGGAAGAATTGAAAGCTCGTGACCAGATGGCGTGGGTTGGAGCTGTAAATAATATCCGAAATGTAGCAGAAGAGATTGTGTTAAAAGAATTGGTCTATATTTAAAGTGTGGAAAGCTCCTTCGGGAGCTTTCAGACTGTAGACAAAGACCTCGGCATTCCGCCGAGGATTTTTCTTTGAAAGAGGCTAAAAGTCAGTATTTTCAAGACTTTTAAGCCTCTTTTTTGGTATAATGAAAGTATCAAAAAAAGGCGGTATTTTCATATGATGACTCAAGAAACTGAAAAAAAGTGAGAAAACAAATGCAGATCGTATGTATCGATGATCTTGTTCCACAGGATCATCTTCTGCGGATTATCGATAAAGCAATTGACTGGTCATTTATTTATGACCTTGTTCGTGATACTTATTCTGATGGCATGGGACGTCCGAGCATTGACCCTGTAACGCTTATTAAGATTCCTCTTATTCAGTATCTGTACGGAATAAAAAGTATGCGCCAAACCATCAAAGAGATTGAGGTAAACATGGCATACCGTTGGTTTCTCGGACTTGAACTTTATGATCCTGTTCCGCATTTCTCTACATTTGGGAAGAACTATACCCGTCGTTTTAAGGATACCGATTTATTTGAGCAGATTTTTCAGCATATCCTAGAAGAATGCTATCGCTTTAAGCTGGTTGATCCAACAGAAATCTTTGTTGATGCAACACATGTCAAAGCAAGGGCTAATAACAAAAAGATGCAAAAAGACGAATTGCACAACAAGAGGCCTTATTCTATGCCGATATGCTACGCAAAGATATCAATGCTGACCGAGAATCACATGGAAAGAAACCTCTCAAAGATAAAGACGATCATAATAAGCCAGGATCCGGCGGCAATGATAAATTTGAAAACTATACAGATGACATTCCACTAGACGGAAAAACCATCAAGTGCAGTACAACAGATCCTGAAAGTGGATGGTTTCGAAAGGGAGAACACAAGCATGTGTTTGCATATGGGATTGAAACTGCCTGCGATAAAAACGGATGGATTATAGATTTTACAGTAAATCCCGGCAACGAGCATGATAGCAGAACTTTTTAAAGGGCTTTATGACAAGCTTACACATGTTGGAATGAAATACTGTATTGTTGATGCTGGTTATAAAACTCCTGCGATAGCGAAAAATGCTTATAGACGATGGCGTGACACCGGTATTTCCATACAAACGCCCGATGACTAAAGATGGATTTTTCAGAAAAAACATGAGTATGTGTATGATGAATACAATGATGCATACATTTGTCCTGGTAATCATTTCCTGCACTACAGCACCACCAATCGAGATGGGTATCGGGAGTACAAAAGCTGCGGAAAAATCTGTGAGGGATGTCAGTATCTGTCGCAATGCACAGCTAGCAAAGATCATGTAAAACTTGTTACAAGACATGTTTGGGAAGACTACATTGAAACATGCGAAGATATACGTCAAACAATTGGTATGAAAGATTTATATTCACACCGTAAAGAGACAATTGAAAGAATCTTTGGAACAGCAAAAGAAAACCATGGATTCCGATATACACAAATGTACGGAAAAGCGCGGATGAAAATGAAGGTCGCGCTCACCTTTGCGTGTATGAATTTAAAAAAGCTTGCAAAATGTAAGAAAGAATGGGGATTACAAATGGCATAAATCCAGTGGAAATATGGTTGTTTAAACCCAAACATCTTTATAGTGATAGAAAAAGGCTCCGAGAAACATGATTTCTCGGAGCGCTTTGTCCAGTCTGAAAGCTCCTTCGGGAGCTTTTTGCTGTTTGAAAAGAAATTATATAGAAAATGGATTAAGATTCCTGTATACTTTAAAAAAAGTAAATGGAATTGACCAAAAAGAATACCTCAAGTACTAAAAGCATCAGCCTTCACATCGGATATCGTAGCACGGGAACAAAAATCCGTAAATGATGGAGTTCCAATGGACTGCATCTGCAAAAAGACCAATAGAAAGCTGTAGTGGTAGTGCGTGTACTGGGTAAATCAGTATCATGACAAGTGGATGAAGATCAGTAACGATTAGATAGAAAAACAAGAGTTGCAGCCGATATCAATTTTCAACAGGGGGTATGATCTCGTTTAGTACCTTGGCTGGTATTCAGTATATGGTAGATTGAATGAAGAAAGTTGGAACACGATTCACTTAGACACGGAAGGTTCATCATCATAGTTGATCAGAGGGAAATAGCCTTTATAAAGCAAACAATAAGGATGCTTTATAAATTGTACCCATTTATCAGTCATTCGGTACATGATACTCCGATATTCATCACTCTCGGCTTGTGTTTTGAGGCAAATAAAAATTATCAAAGCCAGTAAAATCAATAGATTTAGGATTGGCAGAATAGGAAGCTAATTATGATAAATAGAGAAATATTTACAGAAAGTCCAGAAGAGGATTTATGGCGAGAACTACTTCAATACTCATATCGGGCGAATGTTTCAAGATATTTAAAGGAGCATTCCTTGGATGAGGATGAAAATACAATAAACACAATTATTGGGTCTTTCCTGCAGGCAAATGAATATTTTAAAGCAAGTAAGAGTGCAAATCTTCAGATATCGCCGCTACTTTTGTATTATGGAGCAACTAATCTGCTATTGGGATTGACTTCATTGATAACAGGTAAGAGACCTGAAATAAAAAATCATGGCATGACAGCAATAGATTCTACAATAAGTACATATATCGCAGAGGCTAATGTTGTTTTTGGAGATCCTAATACTGGAGGTATACATCAATTTGCGAGAATACTAGGGTTCGAAAAGGATTTAACAAAGTGTGGTGAATGGAAAATGATGGATTTCTTATCATCTATTGTTGAAATCGATCAGGATTATAGAAAATGTTATGCACAAGAAAATGGTAATACGCTTCTTCTTGACCTTTTAATACACCAACGGGAACAATCGAACGACTATATTTAAACAAAAATAAAGTTGAAACTATTGGTGCAATTCTAAATAATGTTGAGGGTTTTGATAAAAATTATCTTCCGCCGCAAGTAGGACATGAACGTGAATCAGACAGGGATTATCTTATCTTAAGGAAAAAGATGGCAGGAAAAAGACATTAAAATGATTTCCTTTTCCGGACAGCCTTACTTACAAGCTGGTATTATAAAGAATGGACAGTTGATTACATTGCCGCCATTGTTCAATATGTATGCAGCGCTCTTTATTATGGGATCGCTTTTGCCGTTATCATCCAGAAAAATGGGGACCATTTGTATTGAATGATGAAACTGGCGAACGACTTCTGTTTGAGAAATTTTTGTATTTATCAAGAAGAATTTTTACCGAATATCGTTCTTAACCTATTAAATAACGATAATGTGGTTTATGTTACTCAAAAAAATACTCAATTAATGAAACCATTAAGCATGTGGGTGAACATGAGATAAAAAAGAACTTATACAGAAAGAACTATATGCTGCAGAAGAAAAACGTAGATTAAAGAGATAATTAAGGTGGTGGTAGCGGTGGATTTTAGATCTGAAGTATTCAAATTATGCAAAAGCAATACAGAAAAGAGCAGAAACAAATATTGTCAACGAAACATATCTAAGACTTTTTACTAGCAAATCTGAAGAATGTGTGATACCCCAATATTCAATGTTTCATGAGGCGGCAAAACATGGAAATAACCAGTTTTATGGATACCTTTATGCTAACGAACATACGGATGATTACAAGACGGTATTACAAGGGATTAAACCATTACCTGATAAGGACATACAGATATTTGCAAGAGCACATGCCACTATTTACGCTCTTATAAAAGAATGTGTTAAGGAGTTAGAGATTTCAAATCCTAGGATTGCGAAGGTATTGGACCCATACAGTAAATATAGACCTATAACTGCACCTGCAGGAGTACCTTTCTTAGCCGAAAAGGAATATGAAAAAGCTGCGGAAGCGTTTCGAGAATCTAAACTATACAAAAACTGATTAATTCATCGATTAATGCTCTCGTGGAAGAACTTAAACCTGAGGACATACATACTATGTTTATGGTTTTCGAGAAGGAGATAGTGGCGTGTCCTTTAGATGTAGTGCCAGAAAGTATTAAACCACTAGAAAAATGTTTGGTAACAAAATTTGAAAAAATAGAAGAAATATTACTGGCTGAAACATTGATGATTTTTGTCTCTTCAAAAATCATTGGAAAATGCTTGTAGTCTGTTGTATACAGCTTTAATTGGAGATGATTTATGTGTATTTAATAATGACAACATATTTAGTATTGATAAAAATTATAGTAATTCTCTGAGAAAGATTATACAACTATCTGCCATTGGAATTTTTTTGACTGGAAAATCAAATACGGTAGGAGATATTATGTTGGTTGACTGTGATCCTTCTCCTGAATATCATATGCATGAATTTGGGGTGATACAGTCGTATTCAGCAAGTTTTAATGGTGAAATGGGAGATACAAGTAAAGTTACAATGATGGTTGTTGATGATTTACTTAATCCATATCATCTTCTAACAAATAGAATTATTGATATGAATTTCCCACCGCTGGTTAGAGAAGAACTAGAAGATAGTAAAGATAAAAATATATCTGTAAAAAGAAAATATCTCGAAACGAGAAGTGCCCATGTGGAAGTGGATTAAAGTATAAATTTTGTTGTGGAAAGAATAAGTAATAGAAATTGGGCTATAGGTATGAGACTGTAACAGCTGTTGTAGACAAGTTTCACATTGGAATATAGAAAGGCGTATGGAGTTGCTGATCCATGCGCCTCTTTTTAAAGAAATTATAATTCCATATCATACGACCTTTTCTTAGTTCGAGCAGGCTGATTTCGCCGCATCTCCTGTTTCCTCTGATATTCAAGTTCCCAGGCACGATGGGAAAAAACATCAGGATCTTCCACATTGAGATAATCCACCTCATTGGCGGCAATATCACGACGGTGATAGTCGTAATATTTACCGAAAGTACCCTTGAGCTGTTCGATCAGCTTATCCCGAAAATTAGGACGTATCTGGATTCTGGTGTCCAGTAATTCGGTATACTGTTCTGGTTCAGGACGAAATTTTTCTTCCCGGAAAGCGGCGGCATCTTTTTCAAGCTGTTTTTTGAGCGAGATGTCCTGAGAATCCAGGATATCAAGATTGTTATTCATCTGGTCGTATTTCTTGGATAGATTCGTCATATCTTTATCGGTAGAGCATTGTGCCTGGAAGATTAGCTGCTCTTTCCTTGATTTCAGTTCTTCAATTTCTTCGGTAACAGTGGTAAGCTGCTGATTCAATTTTATATGCTGGATGGGATTCAAAATACTGGTTTTCTCTTTTTTTACATTCAGCTCTTTCCGCTCTGTAACTTTAGCTTTGAGTTCTTTTTAACGGTGTTGTATTTATTCAGTATTGGATTAAAATGATTCATCCAGTCATGGATCACTTCTTTTTGCATCTCATTGTGGAGCAAATGATATTGTGTAAAAATCATGTGATTTCGGATTGCTTCCAATGTTTCTGCTATTATTGGAATAGACTTTTCTACAGCTTCAGCCAGTTTTGCTACTTTTGCTTTTAATTCTCGGAGCATTTTGTTATCCGCACGAATCTGACGGTTGATTTCACAGCGGTCTGCTATCATGCCTTTCTTTTCCATATTCTGGGCAATGTAGCCTTCATGGATGGTTGGCTGTTCGGTGATTCCCTGATCTGCAAAGCTGCGGTGATCAATGGTAGCATTTATCTGATTACGTGCAAGCATTTTATTTACGGCATCTGCCCAGTTTGCTCTCCAGATACAGAGTTGTTCATCACTGTTCCATTGTTCGGAAATAGGATTCTGTCTGCCATATCGGCTGCTCTTGGGGTGTTTATCAATCCGTTCATATCCTTTTTCCTGTGCAACAGAGGAAGTCAGATATTCTTTCTTTTTTCCAACTTTATAGCGATATTGCTTTTCCCATCCCTGTTTCTGAGCAGTTTTAAATTCAGAAGCAGTAAATCCTTTTTCTTCCCCATCTTTGATACAGAGATATTCTTTTTCTGTTTTATACTGCCATGTTCCATTTTCATTTAGTGGTCGGACAGTAAGAAGAATGTGTGCATGGGGATTGTGACCATCTGTATCGTGAATGGCAAAATCAGCACACATCCCCATATCTACAAAATTCTTTTTAATAAAATCTTGAAGAAGAGAAATATTGCTGTCTTTATCCAACTCAACGGGAGTGCGACAACAAATTCTCTTGCCAGTCGGCTGTCTTTGGTCTTTTCGGTTTCTTCCACAGCATTCCAGAGTTGTTCCCGGTCATTCCATTCCAATGGAGCCATTGGAGGAAGCATCACCTCCTGATAGATCAGCCCCTGCTTTCTGGTATAGTCATGCTGGATACCATCATAATCATTGTACATCCGGCTACAACTCATATAAGCAGAAGCAGCAACAGCAGACCGACCAGAACCACGGCTGACGACTTTGGCTTGCATATGATAAATTGCCATATCTGGCACCTCCTTTCGATGTTGCCTGCAACAGCGGATAAAGCCCTCGGCAGAGCGCACGAGCCCCGAAGGGGATACCACTGCCTGATTTATCAGGTGGTGAGTAAGTGCGCCCTTCGGGAGTAGAACTTGTGCGTTTACATTCCCCGTAGCCGGATCATCAGCTCCCGTTTCAGGGAATCTAAATCCATTTCTTTAATATGGGGAACAATACTTTCCAGAATGGCTCCTTCCTGGACTAATCGGTGTGTTCTGGCATCACGTTCTTTTTTCCGGTTTCTTGCTTCGGCTTCTTCCTGGCGGTGTCTTGCCTGTAAAAGTGCTTTTTCTTCCGGTGTCATGATTCTTTTATCTGCCATATCTGGCACCTCCTTTTTATGCCCGTATCCGGGCAGTTTTGGTTTTAAAATCTTTTGGTTTGGTACTATGGTTTTAGATAACTGACAGTGGCATATTTCTGGTAATAAATAATGAGGGAAGAAAGTAGTACCACTGTCAGTGAAAAGTAATTATTGTGTTATACTTCTTCGAGTCAATTCTGGTTCGGAGCATGATTGTTCAACAGGATTTTTTTCGCCTGTTTTAAATTAGCTGTTGCATTGTCCTGACGAATATTCCGGTTATTGATACGGACAGGAATACATCTCTCCAGAATACGGTCATAGATTCGTTTGTGTGCGATATCAGAGGCGTTATTCAGTTCTGATAAAGTGAGATTGGTCGTTATGATCAGGGGCTTTTTACTGCGGTAACGGCTGTCGATCACATTGAATACCTGTTCCAGTGCAAAGTCAGAGTTCCGCTCAATTCCGAGATCATCAATAATCAGAAGACTGTAGCGGTTTAAGCTGTTGATGAACTGGTTTTTGCCTTCAAAATGCATTCCGGTAAGGGTATTCAGAATCCGGGAAAAGTTAGTCATCAGTACAGGAACGCCTTTTTCCAGAAGAGCATTGGCAATGCAGCCTGCAAAGAAAGATTTTCCAGTACCGACATCACCCCAGATGAGAAGTCCGGAAGCGTTTGCTTTCATCTCTTCCCAGTTGCTTACATAATTGTGTGCCAGTTTTATTTCTGGATTGATGCCGTTATCCCTGGCAAAAGTGTAGTCATAGAGTGCTTTGTCCTGTAAGCCGCTGGTTTTAAGATGCTCTATTTCCATTTGTTTTTCATGAAGTTTTCTCTGGGCTTCTTCCTGCTCAAAGATTTCCTGCTGGCATTTACAGCGGATGGAAGGAATAAGAACCTTTCCCTGTAATTCATGCCGGCATTGTTTTGGCGTATTGCATTTGGAACAGTAGATCAGGTGGTCTGTTTCGTTAAAATATTCATCAGACTGAAGCTCTCTGTTTGGGGTTATAGCTGTTGGTTTTTCTATAAATTTTGTCATAATGTTTCGTATTCCTCACTTTCGTAATTTCGTTGCCGGGAAGCAGGATGATCCTGTCTTGCCCAACTGATGATGGTAGCTGCATGGTTCTGATATTGCTTTCCGGTAGAAGCCATATAACCGGATAAGCGTTCAATATAATCCTTCCAGTCAGGGATTGTCTGCCGGATATTTTCCAGCTCTTTCTCTGACAGAAAAACATTTTGAAATTTTCCATAGGGTGAGAGTGGATCCTTACTCCCTCTTATTGCTAAATTGTTCTTTTTTATCTCTTTCTTATTACCAGACAGTTTTCTGTCTGTATCAGGGAAAGAAATCCTGTCTGTCAATAGGACAGTTTTCTGTCTGTCTTAGGGAAAGAAATCTGTCTGTATAGTGGATGGTTTCTTTTGGGAGTTTTACATAAATCCGATTAGGCTGTCCGGGTCCCTGCCGTTTTCGGAAGATAAGCTCCTGTTTTTTTCCAGTACTGCCAGAGCAGTTTTAACAGTCATCTGGCTTTTGTGGAGAACTTCTGCCAGTGCTTCAATCGTAAAGTAAATGAACACATGACCATCTGTATCTGACCAGCCCTCATTTTTCTGGGAAAGCCTTGCCCGGTCGAGCAGGATAATATAAAGCATTTTGGCAGTTTCGTTTATTTCCATGTCCAGAAGGAAACGGGGAAACATCATATAAGATGGCAGGTTGGTGTCTGCTGTCAGAAAGTCCGTCATGTGTTCACCTCCAATCAGTTATTCTCCAAGAAAATCCCAGTCTACATCACTATCCGGCTGTGAATTTTCAGGAGCTGGAAAGGGCGCCCTGATTTGGGGCTCCCTTTGCGCCATGCCTGCAGTCAGTCCGGAAAGAAAAAGTGGCAATGCCTGTTTCAGACTGTTTTCCACTGCATCTACAATCTGTTTCACAAAAAGTTCTTCCCGTTCTCTTGTTTCCAGATAAGGATCAGCCTGTGTGCGGTAGTAGCGGTCAAAATAATCTACCAGTGCAAGAGAGATTACCTGACTGTAAGATTTAAAATCCTGCCTGTCCATTGTCTGTAAATATTCCCAGGCTCTCCGCTGCTGTTCTTTGTCCAGATTAAAGCGCAGGTTTGTGTTGCGGATATTGTTCTGCATGGTTTATCCCCTCCTTTTTTCGTATTGATTGATTCAGCAGGTCGTACCGGTGTGGTACTGCTCTGCTGTGGGATAAGCATACGAAAATCGGAGGAAAAAGGCATTGAGGGGAAATTGAGCTGGAATTGAGAAAAAATAAACTTTTTATTGATAAATAAGTTTAGATACTAACTCTTTTGTCGTTTTGGTTGTTAATTATATTAAAAGTAGAAATATTTTGATAATGAAAGTGTGGGAGAGAAAATGAACAAAAGAAGATACAGCAATCGTAGAAGAAAGAATATTTTACGAGTATTCATTCTTTTAATGACTATCATAATAACCGTTGTAATGTGGAGAACAATAAAAATCGATGTGCAGGTTGGAGAATTAACATTACCGAAAATTTTGCAGTCAGAAAAGTCCTTTGCAGACACTTCGGGTGAATGGAATCTTATTTTGGTCGATCGAAATCATTATATTCCAGATAATTATCAAGTAGAATTGACAGAATTATCGAACGGTAAAAAAGTAGATTCACGGATATAACAGGAATTAGTAATGAACCATGGCATTACCGTTATGTTGGAACGACTGTCGCTAAAATAATGAAAGAAGAAAATTTATGTTTGGAAGAATATTTAGAAAAAATATAAATAAAAACAAAAAAGAAAATCCTAACTTTTTTTTTATAGTAGGATTGTTATATTATTTAGAAAACAGAGGGAGGCAAATTTGCGAATGGAATACAAAACTGATTCTTTGTTAGTACATCTAGCAAGAGCAGGAGATGAAGATGCGTGTGAAAAACTGGTCAAAAAAATATTACTCAAGTATATATCAATATTGTTTGCTACATATCAATGATCCCTATGAGGCAGAGGATTTGACACAAGAAGTGTTTACATCGTTTCTTTTCCAATTTATATAGATATAAAGAATATGGAAAAGTTAAGAATTATCTTTTATACAATTGCTGGAAATACCGTTAAAAATTATTACAAAAAGAAAAAAGATATTCCATCAGAGGAACTGCTAAAATCAGAGGACTGTAGTAAAAATCATGTAGAAGAGCTAGGAGTCCGATTAACTATTGAACAGGCAGTGAGAAAGTTACCGGAAGAAATTAGAGAAACGGCAGTTTTATATTTTTTTCAGGAATTGAAGCAAAGAGAAATTGCAGAATTACACATTCATATTAAAACTTTCTCTTGTAAAATATCGAATCGGAAGAGCAAAAGAACTTTTAATGAAAGAGTTGGAGGTGAAAAAAGATGAAGAATTATAAGCAACAAATAAAGGAATATAAAGAGGAGATTGAAGAAAAGTATGTAAGGGCTGAAGCAGAGAACAAAACAGTAAAAGCATGTCAGAATATTTTGTCAGAGTCGGTTTTATCGAAACAATCGCATAGAACATCTTATTTTGAATTTTTGTATGAGCAGACAAAATTCATAAAAAAAAGATGGTGGATTTTACAAGGTTGTGTTCTTATGTGTCTATGGATATGGTTGAGTAATTATACGTCAGACATAAAAGATATGATGAGGATTATGGGAATATCTGCCACAATATTTGTGGTTCTGATTATCCCGGAAATTTGGAAAAACAGAAGAAATGGTGCGATTGAGATTGAGCAGGCGTCTTATTACACACTGCGTCAGATTTGTACAGCAAGAATGTTAATGTTTGGAGTAGTGGATCTGGTGATTGTTATGGTGTTTTTGGCAATTACATATCAAACAACAATACTCTCGTTAAGTGATTTGGTGGTTAATTTTTTGCTTCCGGTAAATGTTTCATGTTGTATATGTTTTCGTGTATTGTACAGCAGATGGGAAAAATCAGAATATATAGCAGTGCTTTCTTGTCTGGTATGGGTTGGTTTATGGATGATGATTGTTGCAAATGATGTTATTTATCAGAAAATTGTAACTCCGGTATGGGTGGCTATGCTGATATTGACTTTTGTATATTTTGTTTTTTGTGTTCAGAAGTCATTAGTATTTGATGAAAAAAATTTTGGAGGATTACACGTATGAAATTAGAATTTAAAAATGTAACAAAACAATACGGAGAAGTAAATGCTGTTAATAAAGTGAATTGTGTTATGGAAAAAGGAATTTATGGACTGCTTGAGTAAATGGAGCAGGAAAGACCACATTAATGCGTATGCTTTGTACGATTGTTCAACCATCAGAAGGACAAATATTATGGAATGGTAAAGATATATGGAAACTAGGAGGTGAATACCGAGAAGTTCTGGGATATTTACCACAGGATTTTGGATATTATCCAGATTTGACCGTATATGATTACATGATGTACATTTCTTCTATAAAAGGGTTAAAAATACCGTTTGCCAGAAATAAAAGTGAAGCAATTATTAAATCAAGTAGGAATGGAAAAATTCAGTAAAAGAAAAATGAAGAATTTGTCTGGAGGAATGGTTAGACGTGTAGGAATAGCACAGGCGATGTTAAACGATCCGCAAATTCTTGTCCTGACGAACCTACCGCTGGATTAGACCCGAATGAAAGAATACGTTTTCGTAATTTAATTAGTGAATTGTCGGAAGAACGTTTGGTGCTCTTGGTCTCTACACATATTGTATCGGATATTGAGTACATTGCGAATAATATTATGTTAATGAAAGATGGAGAACTTTTTTATGCAGGTACGCGGAAGAATTAGTATCTTCTATGAAAGAAAAGGTATGGCAATGTAATGTTTCGAGAAGTATGATAGACAAATATATGAATGAATATTTGGTTGGAAATATAAAAACAACAAAAACCGGAGCAGAGCTTAGAATTATTTCAATAGAAAAGCCAACAGAAGATGCTGTGGCTGTAGAAAAAAAAATCTGAAGATGCATTTATTTTATTTTGGAGAAAAATCGGAGGAAAAACAAGATGCTTAAATTAGAATTAAAACGAATTTTTTTCAAAGAAAATTAATGTATTTGCAATCGGATTGGCATTGATACTTGCTGTCATTTTTAGCGGATTTGCAGTTACAAGTAATCGCTATGTGGATGAGAATGGAAATGCTAGTACTGGAATTATGGCAACAAGAAAACTTTTTTTAGATAACAGACGAGCATGGAAAGGTACATTGACAGAAGATGAACTTGGAAAAGTTATAGAACAAAATAAAAATGCGATGACACAATCCTCAGAAAGAAAATGCGATTTACGGAACGACATTACAACCGATAGATGATATTAGGAGTTTTATAATATCGGTATTAACACCGGATGCAGAATATGATGAAAGTGTTCTGAATCAAATTACAGAAGAAAATATACAAGAGTTCTATGACACTTATCATAAAAATATGGAAAAAGATGGCAGAAGAATATGGAAAGACTTCTGTACAGAAAAAAAATACTTGGAAAAGAAATATAATGAAATAAAATTACCAGTAGAATACGAATCTTATAGTTCATGGGATACTATGATTATGTATGTAGAAACGTATTCTATTATTCTGGCAATCATAGTTGGTTTTATTTGTGCTGGAATATTTGCAGATGATTTTCAGACAAAAGCAGATGCAGTATTTTTTTTCTACAAAGTATGGACGTACAAAAGCTGTTAAAACAAAAATACTGGCAGGAGTAGTTACGACAGTTATGATTTATTGTATGGGAATTATATTACTTAGTGTGATTTGTTTTGGAATTATGGGAACCAGTGGTATGAATAAACCCTATCAAATGTATCAGGCATATAGTATTTACATTATGTCATATGGACAATACTATTTGTTGACAGTTGTATGTGGATTTATAGCCAGTATGCTGGCGGCTGTAGTGTCTATGTTAGTAGCGGCTAAAATGCATACAATTAGTGTCGCTGTTTGCATTCCGTTCTTTTATATTGCTTATTGCCATTTATAGGACGGCACTTTCTGGGTATACAACGCTTTTCAATTTGATACCAACAATTTTGACAAATGTACAGGCAAGTGTAAAAGTCCCACTTATTTATCAGATTGGGAATTGTGTCTTTCGACAAATTCCGCTTGTAATGGTAATGTATACAGTAATGGCAATAGCATTACTGCCTTTTATTTATAAGAGTTTTCACAGATACGGGAATAGGTAAAATTGTATTCATACTCATAAAAAAAAAGTAAGTAAAATATTTTCTGAAAAAAATCAAAGCATAATTTA
>VOFK01003675.1_pt1 | contig 48438 bp, 72 predicted proteins | sample 5384121 | NCBI WGS metagenome assembly VOFK01 (sample SAMN12384730, study PRJNA508395) | human gut metagenome | isolation source: healthy gut J | host: Homo sapiens | reverse complement strand
GTATTAGTTGTTGAGCGAAAGCCTAAAAAGATATGAACGGAGAAGCAGAAAAACTCATGATATGCTATATGCAAGAGGTATATCGACGTATTCGGGAGAATAATTCTGCAATGCTGACAGATGGCAAGCACTGGGTTTATATTGCCACTCCGTCCGGCTGGGATAAACAAACACAAGATTTGTATTTGCAAAATGGCAAAACAAGCAGGTCTGCCTATTGCTGGATTGACAAAGGAATCCAGAGCTGCTTTTGTCCGTGCTCAACATGATGTTACTTCGGAATTGGGAAGTATATAGCAAAAGGTGCTGTCGTATTTGATATGGGGTCAAGAAGTACATTGGATTTACGTATATGAGTTCAAATAGAAAACTCATTGATCATGGATACGATTGTGGAGCTTCATTTATAGAAAAAACAATTTTCAAACAATGTGAAGAAAACGATGAATCAATTCATCGTTTTGAGGAAAATATCCACGATTGATGCCATATCTTCTTTTTTGAAGCACGAAAAGTAAAAAGAACAAGTTTATTTCGATTCATCATTAAGAGTCAAGAAAACAATTAATTTTTGAAGATTTTTTATTGATGATGAAAGATTTTGAGACTATCGCTTCAAAACAGTATATCAACCAGGGTGAACTCAATTCTCTGCTTGAACAGGTTGGATATATTAAGGGGAGATGAAAACTCCACTTTTGAGATTTTGTATCCAGTCATATTAATAACGCTCCTATTTATGGTGTATTTTTTGACTGGTGGGGCTTCACGAATGGATTTTATAAAGCCTCTTATAAGTAAATGTTGGAATATTCAGGAATCACAAATATATAGAGATCAAGACCCTTCTTTAACTATTTCGCAGGGTGTGGCAGAAGTTGCTCGTATGGACTTGCGGACAGAAGGTATGGATGAAGGTTTGGAAGAAGCTATAAGCCAATTGCAAAAGAGTGATATAATTTATGACTCATTTATAAAAAGTTTGGTTATGCGCTTTGGGATCGTATTACGGATGAGGGTTGCTGGTACAATAACATCCTTCAGGGATGCAGATAATGATTATTCTTTGTATGACTTACAGACTTCTATAACAAACAATGTACAGGAAGGAATAGAAGAAGTCGTTCCTCAAATTACCGCATTTATGCAAGAAGCTATATCTGAAAACACTTCTGAAATACAAACAAAGGTTGAAAAATATTATTATTCATTATTCAAATCAGGGAATAAATATTCCTAAGACCGAACTGAATATAAGGAAACACTTAATACAGGTAATATAAAATCTGAATAGTGTACTGGACTCTATTTCTGAAAAGATTGCGTCTGAAAGTGCAAATGGGCTGGAGCAGTTACCGGGGCTGCCATTGGTGGAGCTTATTGCTTTTTCTTATTAGGTGGTCCTCTTTGCATGGATTGTCGGTGGAGCCACATTTTTAGGACAATTGTTCTTGGGTAAATCCGAAGAGGAAAAAAACGTGATGCACTGCAAAAGATTTGGATAAAGACGACAGGCAAAAAAGTGTTTGATTCAATCAGTGAAAAAGTGGGATGATATACAAGAAGATATTGAAATTCCGTATATAAATCTATTTCAAGGAATAAAGAGATTAAACAATCTATCAATCAAACAACCTATCAACTATTACAAAGTTATAAGGAAAGTTAAAAAAAAACACGTATTTTTAATTGATTAATTCAATGGAAAATCAAATACAAACATTAGAACCGGCGGCTAGGTTTTAGCCGCTACAGCTCTGTCTCAGTCTTTATCATTCTGTACGGAGCGTAAATATTTGGAAAAATAGAGACAAAAAGTCAGAACGATATATTTTCATTGGAAGCTATACCCAATACACTGAAAGAAGAAGCTGCATGGATTGAAATCCGACAGATTGGCAAACCATTGGAAGAGTCTGCCGAAAGTTGTTTTACTGCCATACAAAAAGATTCTGTATTCCTGCTTTTTACCTAAAAGAAACGCAATTGTTGTTTTTGATAGTAGGCAATGGAACCGAAAACAAATTATACTTAGGTTTACGTGCTCTCTGGAAGAAAACATACGCTCTAAAAAGTATGGTGAAATATCTGAATGAGTTTACAAAAAAGGCGCATGGCCGGGATTGCAGACTTCAATAGTTTCGGAAACAGATACGGATTTGACACACAGTTTAAGAAAGAAATAACAGACGAAGTATTTGAGAATATCTATGGGCTGACCGGAATACCCTCCATGGAGGAACAGTATAAAAAACTTATATCCTGCAACAATAGACAAACTTATGGCAGGAATGAGTAAAAGTAGGCATTACGCCTATTTAGTAGTGGCAGACCCTATTGAACCTAATGATGCGGATTTTTTATGCTTTTTTACCAATGCAGAGAAATGAACGGTCAGGCAGAATCCTTGAAGTCTATGAATGTAACAGAAAGTTTATCCCGTGGAACATCTACATCTCATGCTGTCTCTTGACAGTTTCACAAAAAGGAACAAGTGAGAATGTTCAGAAAAGAGATTTCTCTAAACTCGGGAAATTAGCTTTGAAAAGCAACCGGGCTGGGATTGGCTGCATCCGTATTTCCGGCAGCAGGATCTTTATTAGACGGATTGTCTGACGCAACTGGAGCATTGCTACCTACAGCTGCCAATATGCTGGGAGCAACTGTAGGTTTAGCAGGAATAGGCAATATATTAACAGGTACAGCACCAACAAGGTCAACAAGCACATCCGAATCAACTACAAAGGAACTACAGATACTTACGGAACGAATGAAAGTCAATCTCAAAGTTTAAGTAGAAATATTGTAAACAAGCACATTGAGGCTGTATCAGAACATTTGTTCTATCATTCTAAACGATTGGAAACAGGAAAAAGCTATCGGTTTGTGGAAAGTCGGAACGTATCTTATGGCAGAAAAGAGATCGGATATTCAAGGAGCTGCTTTTACAATTACGTTCAATATTAAGCGGACAGGAATCTATTTTTGAACCAATTCGTGTACATGACATTTCCGGTATTTTGGATTGAAGAGGACAGAAATAATGGAAAGACTTTACGTGAAATGAGTTTAGCCCATCTGAATGCACCTACTTTGATGATTAATACCCGAAAAGGGAAACGTTTCGACCATCCTTTAGGTGAGCACTATAAGGAATTAAAAGACTGTGCTTACAACAAAAGAACTTTCTTATTTAATAAATTTTCCACTTCGCTCTGTTCCAGGGATTAGCGTGATAGACAGTTCACCGGAGTTTAGTTTTGAATCAGCCTGAAATCAATCCTGATGAAAGAACAATTGATTTTGGGAAACTGTTGTATGGTGGTTCTGAAACTGAAATTTCTTATAAATTGCCAATAAATCTTCTCTCCAAACACATCTTGCTATCAGGCATTAATGGGACTGGAAAAACAAACACAGTGCAAGCCATATTGAACAACCTGTCTGACAATGTTCCTTTTTTAGTTATAGAACCTGCAAAAACCGAGTATGTGGATTGGGCTGTTGAATATAATAAACAACATCCTGATAATCCTATTTCTATTTTTATCCCCGGATGTAAGTCTTTATAAAGATAAGAGAAGCCGAGAAGAAATACTACTAAAACAATTAAAAATTAATCCTTTTGAAATAGTTTGGCTGAATAAGGAGCAAGAGCCTAATGTCCTGACACATATAGACAGGTTAAAATCAACATTTGCTGCGGCATTCCCTATGTATGATATACTACCTGTATTAATGGAAGATTTGATATACACTGTGTATCAGAACAAGACTACGGATTGGCTTAATGAAACTCCGGTTTATAACCAGACACTTTCTCCTACATTGAATAGTATGAGTTTGGCTGTAGATTCAGTAATAGGAAACCGCCAATACGAGGAGCGAGTGGAACGGAATATGAAAGCCTGTCTGAATACTCGTATAGACAGCTTGAAACGTGGTTGGAAAGGTGAAATGTTGAATACTGTCCATTCCACGTCTTGGCATGAGTTGTTTGAAAAACCTTGTATCATTGTAACCTTTTCTTATATAGGGGATGATGTGGACAAGTCTTTCTTTATGGCGTTGATACTACAATTCCTTTATGAATATTGTACGGCGAAAGCAGAGATAGGACTGGTTGATTTTAATGATAATGGTTGTAAACATCTGACGGTAGTGGAAGAAGCCCATCGGGTTATGATGAAATGTGAAACCCGGAATTGCCGCAATATAAGTCAGCCATGATGTTCAGCAATATGTTATCCGAAATTAGGGGCTTATGGAGAAGGACTGTTATTGGTAGATCAAGTTCCTACACGTCTGATTCCTGATGCAATTAAGAATACCAATATAAAAATAACACATCGCTTGGTTGCTGAGGATGACTGTAAAGGCGATTGGGGAATCCATGGTATTAATAAAGAAACAACGTATGATTATTCCCAAGCTAATGGTAGGACAATGTATTGTTTCTACATCTTTATCCCCAGATGAACATTGGATTAAAGTCAAAAAAGTTAAGTAAGAACATGATAAAAGAATTTAGTGAAATAAGAGAAATATCCAGCTCGGAAAGAATGGAAATTTCTGAAGGGCTGAATAAGTTGCAAACTGAATATCTGAAGGAGTTGAATATTCCTTCAGATGTTTGGAATGGCATGTCAAAAAAAGCACAATCCCAACAATTAGGTTTTATCTTGGAGCGTTTTAATGAGATTGACACTTCTAAAAACGTTAACAGAGAAGCGATTTTCTCTGAAATATATTCTTCGGGAATAATGGAAACCTATAAACAAAGTTGGAAGCACCGCAAGATTATATACAGATTGAACAAATCTCCGATATGTTTTCCGAATGTGAAGAACTTTAAATACGGGAATTGGCAAAAATCTGGAATTATCAGAAAAAAGCAGATGTGCTTAATCAGTTGGAAGCAAAGATTGCAGAAATAGAACATAGGCAACCATGCCCAATTAGAGTACAAGAAATGCCTTCACATTTGTTTGGAGGATTTAATCCAGAATCCAAAACTATTGATATAAATAAATCTTACATCGAACAATCTGGTTATGACCATAATATGTTCAGGGAAGTATTGGACACATTAGTCCATGAAGGACGGCACGCTTATCAAGATTATAATGTAAATGTTTGCGAAATACATCCTCGCCATAGCGAAGTTGCAAGTTGGACAGAGACAATGGAAGGTGGTAAATGGGGGTATCATGGTGATACAAGTACTGTACTCGGACAACGTTTGTATGAACAGCAATCTATTGAAATAGATGCACGTAACTTCGCTATGGACGTATTGGACAAGTTTGAACAAAAAAACAAATAGAATGATGGAAAAAGGATTATATATATAATGTATTGTTGGAAAGAGGGTATAATACATATACAGCCCGTTTGGTTGCCGAAGAATTGAAAATTACAAAGCCCCTTAGTGATTATCTGACATACTGGCTTGGTAATGAATCGTGTAGAAAAAGATTTTGCGACCAATGGCTATTCTATTTTTACAACTACAAATGGAACGTCAAATGACTTATCCGGCGGCCTTATTGACAATGGAATGGCTGATGAATGAACCGGAAATAGCTCTCAAAAAAGTCTAAAACGTAAAAATCAGATAATTAACAATAAAATTGAAGTAACTATGGCGACTTTTGGTTTTTAACAGCCCGACATGATATTGACAGATTGGGAGGGTTACATATTGACAGGGGACAACAATACACGATCAACATTAATATGATGGGAATAACTCCTATAATTTATTCAACAATAGCAGATGTAGGGACGCCCCCTCATAACAATTCCGTATGAATGGGATAGACGTACCAAAGTAGTGACACCGGAATATATATAGCAAAGGAACTTGGAATATCAAAAATGCTATGACACCCCTGTCCATTGAGAATAAACTACCAAAGTAATCACTCCAGTTTCTGCGAATATCATGTTCAGAGAAAAAACAATTTTTTAAGGTGTACTCAATGTGGTAAAAATTTTTTCGTAGCAACAGATATTGAGGTATCATGCAACCATCTATTCTTGCCCTCAGCCTTGTAAACGTTGTGGTAGTATAAGAACTTTACCGGTTTTGCATACCATATTCATTTCTGTTTATGAAAAGCTCTGGGAAGACATGAAAAAAAAATTAGATACGCATTCTTGAGATATTCATAAGCCGTAAACAAAAAAGAAACAATGGTCAGAAAAAAACGATTTATAAGGTAATTAAATATGTCATGATTATTATTGCATGCATTATTGCGTTTAAAAACAATATTTCATGATTTTAAACCGGAATATCTTATATCCTGGAATGCTTTCAGCAACTGGTAAATAGACACGTATGCCGGTCTTTTTAAAAATGATACTCTCCATTATTTTTAGGTATAACTCTCATTTTTTTAGGTATTGGATGGCTTTTATGGAAATGGTTACGTGCATTTTTTCATTTTTTTATTTTCAGACATAATCCAGAATCATAGATACTCTCATGAACTATGGAGGAGCGAGAATACAATTACTCAATTTGAAGAAGTGTGAATTGAAGAATATCGTTAAGAGTGTGCTGGAAACATGATTGGTAAAAACTGGATTATTATAACCGGAATTTTAATAAAAACAATTATGAAAATAGACAAGGATGATCTTTATATATATGGTTTTATAAGCGGATTGATAATATGCAGTCCACTTTTTTGGTGTTTATTATGGTACCAAATGGATTTATAATCATACTCCTCAAAAAGTTAAAAGAAAAGAAAGAACGAGATTTAAAAATTCATGAACTGGAAGAAAAATTAGGTCTTATAGGAAGAGACAATAAGGCTCTTTATTATGATCCTCATTATTATAGAAACCGGAATAAGAATAGAAATGATTATTTAGTAGATTTGAAGAGGAAAGTGGATTGTAATTATAATAGTCCTGATATAATAACTATTATAGTAGAGAGTACATTTGACTCTTCTATTTTTGATGAGGATTCTGAATGTAGCACCTTAATCATGGTACATGAAGATTATTATAATGTACCCAAAAAAAGAAAAATTGGAGAGCCGACATTTATTTTAGCTTTAATGTTTTGAGTAGCACATTCAATATATTAAGTACATTATCCGAATGTGGTAAATACAGTAGCTACTATGTTATTTCTATTCCTGGTAAATATCAACGTAAAGAAGTTATATGCGGGACTGGTAAATTTGCAAAAAATTCATAAATGATTTCAAAAAGGTCTATAAAAAATAGAACAAAGAATCAAATCAAAATACCATTTCATGTCTGATATATGAATTGCGTTATTCATCAGGATAATATTATAATAACGTACTAAGAGATAAAAAATCTTGGTGCGTTTTTCTTTTTTTCTTCTCACTCAAAAATGACAAAACACTCTTAGTATCCCGCCAATTCCTAACTAATGATGAAAAAACGGCAAACAACATATCTAAAATGTGGAATATTATGAATTTATTCTTTGGTGGTCCCCCGGAGGAATCACTGAAGCGTCAGGTTGGAAAGAAGGCTTCTTGTCCTGATGTCAGCGAAAAAACTGGAAGCAAGCATAACGGAAGTACGAACAGGATATTACAGCACTTAGGGAGAAGTTCGGAAACTCTTTTATAACCGGACTCTGTATCAGAATCACACTGAAGGAAGCACTAGGGATGATGCCACGTAACCGAAAAAAAGGGTTGACGCATATGACGGGCTGACCAGGTATCTGCAAGAAGAGTATGGAATTACATTAACCATTTATTCACAAAAAAACTAAACCAAACGACCATGAAAAAAAAGATTATTTATAAAGATACAATAGAAGAGAGTGATTATAACCGTGTGAAAGACATAGACAGCGAGAATTATATAAGCCGGGACGGAAAAACGGTACTGCCTAAATTAACGCAGATGCCGTTACGGGACCTCGCTATCCTAAGTTTCACCGATGAGAATGAACTGAAGAAAAATACTATACGGGCAATGAGGAGTACTTTCCGTATTCCGTTGTAGAATTAATGCTCGATACAAGAATACAAACCAGTAACTTGAGCAGACACAAGGTCAGCAGTTTTGAAGACGCATTGTATCTGCTTTATAACTATTCAGAGGAGATACCACAAGCAGATGATCCCAGATACATCTCCATTCTTATTGCAGCCGACATATTGAATGTAGAGGAGGAGGATATCATAGAAGAGGCAAGAAGGGATAATAAGTTGTATTCGGATGAAGACAAGAACCTGTTTGTACCGGTCCGCTGGATTGGGGATTGGTATAATGATGCTCTGGCTGCTCTAGGGGATATCGAGTGTAATCTATATACAGACTAGGGGAACGGGGAAAGTTAAAATATTAATTGAAAGAGAATTAGAAGTATGAAGTGAAAAAAGAAAGTATTTATAATGGGAAAGGTGTATGATTTGGGTACACTGGAGTCAATGAGGTCGAAAATACAGTTCAGGCGGATCTGGATAAGATTTTTAATGCCGGTGGAGTCAATATTAAGCTTAGAGAAGTATCGGGGAAAACATTGGAGCTGACATTTCTCCGTAAGTACAGGCCTGGTGAGATAGACTGGCTGAATTATGATCCGAAGCTGATTTATAATATTGATGCTAACATAATCACAGGGCATAGTTTTAATGGTTTCAGGATACCGGATTACTGGGGGAGGAGTTCCGTATGGGTTATCCATTTTCATGCCGAAGAGAGAATTTATCGGGTGTTATAAAAATTCGGCTGTAATGCTTGGGGCTGGATCAAGTAAAGAGAGTTAAGATCATAGTAGAGCCGGAGAAGGTAGTAATGAGATTGACGTTTTTAAGAGGGAGAGAAAGATAGTTAGAGATAGCTGTCTTCTCTAACTTTTTTTTTTATAGAAGTACGAGAAAGTACCAGATTGATTCTCTTCATGGGCATCCATGTTTCACCTTCTCGCATTCACAAACAAGAATCCCTCCCTGTAAGATCTATTTCGAATTATCTATGAAATATATCAACGATCTTCACAGACAGTTGATATATGGGGTAAAAAAAGCATATCGGAAATCAAACCGATATGAAAGTGTCGGTTAAGATATACCGCCGTACTCTTCTTAACCGACGAAAGATGTAGGGTTCTTCATCTTGTAGTATGAAGTTAGGGACCTACATATAGCGAATTCAATATAAAAGGTATTATATGCAAAGAAATATGCTATTTAAGGACTGTTACAGAAGATAGCTTCTCATATAACATAACTGCTTTATTAACCGCAGATTTTCCCTACAAAACCAAGGAAAGTCAACACAACGGAAATCAACACGATATTCATCAAGCAGATCGTAAAAGCGAATATCCTGTATCAACTCACGAACTGAAATGAACAGAAGCAAATACTTTTTCCTTTTACAATAAAACAATGCTTTCTGAAGTTCCGCATAGGCTATATTTTCTCCTGTTTTACATTCTGGGGTTTCTTTATCACAGAAAGACAACTGAATCTTTAAGAATTATTCCGCTCCAAATATTCAGTCAATCGTTCTTGTACTACAGGAGAGGAAGTATTACCATATAATACAACATCTTTATATTCCATATCCGATATTTCCCCAGAAGGAGTGCTTTTCAAGTCAGAACACAACATATTATATTCTTTAAAGAGGCTTTGTTTCGTAGGTCTTCGTAATTTTTCAACAGAATAGAAAGCATACCTGAATACAAAATGTGCCCCCCGCTTCTCTATTGTTTCCTGTTCTGAGAAAAAAGCATGTAAACGCCTTTTTATTGGTTTGAAGAGATTGCTTGGGAATATCTTCAAGCGTATTGGTGATATATTCGACTACCGTCTTTTTCATATATCACAGATTTATCTGTCACTTTTCTCCATATCCATAGCCGTAGCCATAACGTTTACCATAACCGTAGTGCTTACCATACTTGCCGTAGCCGTAGTAATAACCGTATTTTCTCTTTTTCAAGTCCACACCGTTGATTACGGTACAAAGCTTAGACAACTTCTTCTCAATAGCCAACTCATTGATCAATGTATATTCGGCTTTATGAGTATAGTCGGCACGACATACGTATACTGACAAGTCAGCTACACGACCTATCAATAAGGTATCGGTTACCATACCGATAGGGGCAGTATCCATTATCACATAGTCGAAGTTCTGCTTCAAGATTTCTATGGCTTTATCCAGACCGTTACGAGCTAACAACTCCGTTGGATTAGGAGGCACAGAACCACCCGGAAGAATAAACAGATTCTTATTGATATCAGAAGGTCGAACAAGTTCCATTAGATCCGTTTCAGGATTAGAAAGATACTGAGCAATGCCTTTCTCTTTATTGGAGAGATGGAATACTTTATTCAGTCCCGGCTTGCGAATATCGAGTCCGACAATCACGACCTTCTTTCCCAAAAGAGAAAGACTGATAGCCAGGTTTGCCGAAACAAACGATTTTCCTTCTCCACTGACTGTTGAGGTTACAAGGATAACCTTCTGATCATTATCGAGCATAAACTGAAGATTGGTACGAATATTACGGAAGGTTTCACTCATCAGATTATTCTTGTTCTCGAAGACAGCAATAGAGCCATTCTTATCATTCTTTTCGTCAGTCAATGGAATATCACCTATAATAGGAACACTCGTCAGTTTTTCTACGTCGGCACGCCCTTCTATCTTGAATTTCGTCAGTTCAATCAGGTAAATGATACCAACAGGAATCCCAACACCCAACACCAATGCAATTAAATAAATCATAGAGCGTTTGGGAGATACCGGAGTATCATCAGCTATCGCTTCATCAATAATCTTCGCATTATTTGCAGTAGCAGCTAACGCAATTGCGTTCTCTTCACGTTTCTGCAATAACATCAGATACAACCCTGCTTTAATTTCCTGCTGGCGGGCAATGCTTACATAAGCACGTTCCTGCCCCGGAGCGTTACTGATACGACGAGAGTAGCGGCTTGCCTCACGGTCCAGATTTGACTTGGTTATCATCAACCCTGCAAAGTTCCTTCAAGAGTAGCCTGTACATTGGCTTTCATAGCACGGATGCTCGTATCCAGATTCACAATAGCAGGGTTATTCTCTGTTGATGTACGTAACAGGCGTTTACGTTCTACCAACATTTCATTATAGCGTTCAATCGCACCAATCAAGCGGCATCCTGTAAACCCACATTACTCGGCAATACTTCGTATTCATTGCCTCTCAGATACTTGCGTAAGTCATTCACCAGACTGATTTGAGTACGGTTCTCCACACTCTTCTTTTCATATTCAGCATTACCGGCCAAGGCGATCTGAGCTTCACTCGACAAATCCGTGATACCTGCATCACGCTTGAAAGTTTCTAAATCTGCTTCTGTACTTCCCAATTCTTTTGAAATAATACTAATACGTTCATCAATAAACTCAGCTGTTTTCTGAGCAATTTCATTTTTATCATTATTCGTATTGCGGTTATACATTTCAAGCAACTGGTTGATAAAATCCTGCCCACGCTGCAAACTGGAATTTTTTAATGATATCACAGCCACAGAAGTAGTCTTGGAGGTTGGCGCAATAGACAAGCTGCTGCAATACCCCTTTGCCACTCTCATCGGTTTGTTGATAGTCGCAGTTATATGACGTACATTCTTCTCCATCCGAGGAATCTTTGTGCCATCCTGCAAAGTTACCGAATCAACTTCCTGAAAGAAAGCCAATGTTCCCTCATCAGTCGGGAAGATAGCAGGTAGTTTCTCAAAATGCTTCTGATATCCTTTCTCACCAACAGTCACATTCACATCTATACTTCCTTTAGGCTGTAATGTCATTTCCACTACCATCGGAGAGCTTAGTTTTTCAGCCTCCTGAGGTGTCAAACTTACTTGTACCGGAGATGTCTTATACAAACCTTTAGCCGGAAATTCATCCTCATCTGCATAAGTTATATATAGGTTTAATTGATTAACAACTTCTTTTACAAGCGTTTTTGAGCGTAGGACTTCCAACTCGTTATCAATATTCTTAGAAGAAGTCATCAGACCACTTAACCCCATATCCTCCAATTCCGAAGAAACTCCCGAACCTCCTCCCTTCTTCTCATCTTTTATTAGAACGGTGGCTGAAATATTATAAATGGGGGTAGCCCAATGCAGATAAAACCATGCACCAACAAGGCAGAGCAACACTGCCCCTACAAACCAAGGCCAATGAATAATATATTTAAAAAGCAATGTCCGGAAATCTATTTGTTCTTCAGCCATTTGGCGTTCCTTCCCGTTTTGATTTTCTTCTTTCATAACTCTTTCTTTTTATTTCAAGATGTTAAACAACAAGCTGGCAATAGAAACAAGTATAGAAGTAGCAGAGAACCATAAGCTTGTACTAGTTCCGATATCTGAATTTCGTGCTTTCGCCTTATTCGGAGTAACGTATATGATATCATTCTGCTGCAGATAGTAATAAGGAGAAAGAATAGTCTCCACTTTATTCAGATCCAAAGGAATAATTTCCTGTTTTCCATTAGCCTTCTCACGTATCAGCTTAACATCATCACGCAGACCATAGACAGTCATATCCCCTGCCATAGCCAGGGCTTCCAGAATGTTCACCTTTTCATTGGAAATCGTGAATGTACCGGGACGGGCAACTTCTCCAATCACAGAAATCTTATAATTCACCATACGTACCGTTACAATAGGAGTTTCAGTAATATAAGGTTTCAGTTTCTCCACGATCATTTGTTCGGTTGCCTTCTTGGTTAGGCCACCAACATGAAGTTCACCCAATACGGGGAAATTGATATTACCGTCGTTATCAACCAAATATTGTTGTAGGACTGGCTGAGTAGTTGTATAACTCAAAGCAGCATTATTCTGCGTAGCCACTGTCAAGTTGAAAAGGTGCTGCCAATTCAGGACTAGTACATGACACCACTATCGTCAGCAGGTCCTTGGGCATGATCTTAGCATCATAGAGCTCTTCGCATTCTGGGTACTGTACAATACGAATACCTCAGCATCCTGCAGGTAAGGTACTTTTTATAAGACTGGCAGCCTGTAAACATTAATGTCGCCAATGCGCAATAGAATAATTGTTTCAATCTTTTCATATATTTCTTTCTTGCTGGGTTATACAGTTCTTCCGTAAGGCCGGGTACCCCATTAGCACGACCACTACGATATATAATTGGAATACTCAGGTAAAATATTTTTTTTTTTTTGATGTCGAAATAAACAAACGCAGGATATTTTTACTGATCCTTCTGCTTCTTCTTTCGCCCTCTAGTATGTCTCATTCATATCCCGCATCTCCACCATGTCGAGGGACATCTTTAGTTTCCACTCCTCCAACGTACCCCGATTGTTCTTCCGGCGGACAGATTTTATCTTATTCAAGAGCCGGATATGTTTATTCGGAAAGTGATAGTTTTCTGAGACATATGCTCTTAACTCGTCACAGAAAGCAATAAAGTTCCGATCATTCTTTTCATGCCATTCATTCACTATTAACATTTTTTTCAAATGTCATGACATCCGAGGAACTTTTAGTACAAGGGTATCGGAACCTACCTTAATGAACTCCCCAACAGTTCCTTCACATCAAAGAAAAACATGGGATCGTTTTATTTAGCATATCCGATTGTCCAAATCATGGAAGACTTGTTCGCAGATTTGCTGACGGACAACCAAGAAAGTCGGCAATCTGAAAAAGTAAATCTCTATGGAGCTAATCCAAACTGCCTAGTATGTAGCCGATGTAACGCCATTGCATTTTTTTTATGGGAAATGTAGGTGAGATTCATATTTGTTAATATCAGCATATTCTATTGAACAACAGGCACTAATTTTACTTATGTCGCCAGAGCCATTACTACTTTTTAAGTACTTCGAGGACTTAAACTGCATCTCCAAGGCTAATCAGTATGTATCTTGCCACATACTCCGATACCATTAATTGCATAGAGTCAGATCTCTACTCCATTTCTATGAAGTCAGCTATTTTCTTTTTTAATTTTTCTGTAATCATAATATTGACCTTGACAGTTATTTAATTCACTCTTTTGTTATACCTTGTTTTATCTGTCTCTTGAAATCCCAAAATGTATGCACAGAATTTCACACAAACTTCTTATACCCTTCTTAAATTCCTTCATTGGAATAAGATAAAGAAATTAGAAAGACTTAACGATATCTGCGAAGTCCGCAATAACGTAATTAACGTCCTCCATTGTCATCTTGGTATTTAAAGGGAGAGTGATTTCGTTCTCGAACATATGGTATGCATTAGGGAAGTTTTTAATGTCGAAGCCCATCCTTTTATAAGCTGTCATCATAGGAAGTGGCTTATAGTGAACATTAGTAGCAATACCACGTTCTGCCATCTTCTCAATTACCTCATTTGTCTGCTCACGAGTCTTTCCCAACAAACGAACAATATATAAATGACCGCTTGAAGCGTGTTCCTTTCCATAATGTTCCAGTACAGCTACATTTATGTCAGCAAATGCGGCATCCATTTTCTCTATCATTTTCTTACGCTTTGCAAGCATTTCCGGATAACGCTCAAACTGAATAAGACCAAGGGCAGCTACGACATCGGTCATATTGCACTTGAACCATGGTCCTACGATGTCATATTCCCATGCACCCAACTTAGTCTTAGCAAGAGCATCTTTATTCTGACCATGAAGTGACATAAGCTGACAGATACGATAGATGCGCTGATTCCAATTGTCACCTTCACTCATTGATACTTTACTAAAAGTTTTATCCTGATTCAAATCAAGGTCGAGAATAACAGGCTCTTCTCCAAATGGTAGATGCCACGTCAACGCGCCACCTTCAGCTGTTGTAAAATTCTTCACAGCATGAAAGCTAAATGATGAAAAATCAGCCATAGCTCCACACATCACCTTCTTTCCATCTTTGATGCGATAGCCGCCAAATGAGTGCGCACAGTCTGAACAAATTGCTACACGGCCAATCTTTTTCTGGAGATCTGTTTTTGGACGGAACAAATCCTTCTTGTACGCTTTACAATCTCCATCAATCGGTCGTAGTCACATGGAATACCACCAAGATCCACAGGAATGATAGCCTTGGTATTCTCTGTGATAGCAGCCTCAACTGCATTGTAATCCATTTCAAGGCAATCCGTCTGTACATCAACAAAGAAACAATCTTCGCTCCTACATGATCAACGACAGAGGCGCTTGCTGTATATGTATACGCAGGAACAATCACTTCATCTCCAATTCCGATACCCAAAATACGCAAAGCCATCTCAGCACATGCTGTCTGTGAGTTAAGGCATACGCAGTTAGGGATCTGAACATCTATACTATCGTTCACACCTACATATTTCGCCACAAGCTTCTCCAACTTTTTTGTTCGAGGTCCGGTTGTAATCCAACCTCAAAAGGATTGCATCACGAACCTCGTTTGCCTCTGCCTCCGTCATATCAGGAGGACTGAAAGGCACATTTCTTCTTTTCAAATCTGTACTCATTGTTATTTAGATTAATGTATGATAACTATTATTCTCTTTCTGTTATAATCACTTTAAATGTCTGGAAAATGAGTTTGATGTCATACCAGAAACTAGTTCTCCACATATTCAAGATATAGCTTGAATCTTCTCTTGCATGATTACATTGATATAGTAATCTTCTGGATCTTCCGCTTTCTCCATCAGTTCGTTCTCATTGCGAAACTTGATAGAGGCAGGATCAGTGATACCTGGACGAACATCCAATACATGCATCTGCTCAGGAGTCCAATAGTTCACATAATAACGAACCTCAGGACGAGGACCAACAAAAACTCATCTCCCCAGAAATACATTAATCAACTGGGGGAAATTCATCCAGCTTATACTTGCGAATAAAATAGCCTGAGCGTGTAATACGAGGGTCTCGACCACCAATGGTCACAAGGCTACCTTTATCTGCGCCCACTCTCATTGAACGAAACTTAAATATACGAAAGTCCTTGTTATGTCTTCCTCCCACACGCACCTGCCGGTAGAACACCCGCCCCCTCCGAATCCAACTTAATCCAGATAGCCATAACAAGAAACACAGGGACTCAACACCAGCAGACCACATCCGCTGGCAACAATGTCAAATATTCGTTTCATAAAAAAACACTCATTTATGTTTATGTCAAAGAACCCCTCCCCAATAGGGGTACAAATGTGAAAAAAAAAGATACTATTTTATTTATTTTGACTTATCGTGGAGCTATTCCTTACAATACTTATCATAAACATCTTGATAAATATTACGTATTTCATCAAGGAACTCCTGTTTCCTCGTACATAAAAGAAATTAGCTACTCACTTATCTTTTGATAAATGATTTTTTTACAGGATTTGATAATTTTGCATTAACAAACAGATCAACCTCAAAATCGTCATCACATATAACCGACTTTGCTAAATTTAGAATGTCACTCTCTGTGATTTCCGTTACAATTAACCAATCTGTGCTATGTAGTAACTCTCCTTTGTGATTATTAATTCTTACGTGTGCATATATCTGTCGTCTTTTTGTATGCTTCTTTACCAACTTAAAGACCGTCAAGCATTGTCACATAACTATCTACTTCCTTTCCATTCATATCTCTCAAATTGGGAGAAGTTGACAACCCACCATAAACAGCAAAAACAGGTTTATTATCCACTAATGCATTCTCAGTATATATCACATAGTCTAGCTCCATGGAATTTGTTGTGCGCAGAAATTACAACAGGTATTATCTCTGCCATTTCTTTAATAGACTTGTTAATCTCGTTCTTTAGAAATATATTGTCGACTGAAGATTACGATTCATCAATAATGAGAATATAAGACAATGTTAAATCCTGGATTTTTTTGAAAAAAATTAAATTCTGAACACTCTCCGTCTGCAACCTTAGGTCTTGACTCATTTAGAGTGCGGTTGTTACAATAGTTAAAAAAGCCTCTACCAAAAGTACATTGCTTATTATATCCAGATTTTGCATTCTGTAGCATTAGCATAAGAACGTGCATGTACTTTTTATTGTGAAATGTTCCACTTGATCACTGTGTATAACACAAGACTACTTTATTGAAGTCGCTATCCGTATGAACTTTTTTCTTTATTCACAGGTACATGATACAAAACGATGGTTGAAAAACATGGTACGGCAAACTTTCTTTGCAATACCACACACATCCTTCATTTTGGCATTTGTTTCTTTGATGAACTCATTCTCTACTATCATGTTTTGATATGTGCCAATTAGCTTCTTCAGCAAGGCCTTTAGCCTTTCATACGAAATGTACTCCTCAACAACATTATATAAGTAACAGTTTCTATCAAATCTTTTATGCTCTTTATCAGTTTGTATATATCTTCAAACTTTGCTATATTGAATAGTGTAGCATTGAAAAGTACTGTTTTGGAATAAGCATTTACACGTCCTGCGTCATTACCACAATCAACCAAGCCCTTTTGCATAATTTCTTAGTTCCACCATGCCTGCATTTTACAGACTTCATTTGTACGATGCACCAACAATGTTTTCTAAACTACAAGAAATATCTACCAACCTTCTATTGCTCCCCTTACACGAATATCTTCCTCAAACAGTTCAAAAACCCCTGTTAGATAATTCTAACAATTCAATCTGATGTATATATTTTACCTTATCGCCATATTTGTCCACTATATTGACAAAAAGTATAAGATTATTTCGTGGCTCTTTTACCATCATTATATTCAGTCCAGTAGAAAGCATTTGACCATTGCTAAAAACTTGGAACAAGCGCTTCCCGTTCTCCTTAGACAACGCCACCTTTGCTTTGTCCATAAGACAGTGTCGTAAAGAACGGACATTCACTTCGTCTATGTTAAGACAAATGTAGTTTGTAGAACATTCATTCTCTTTAAAGATACCCTTTATTCACATATCACTAAAACAGACGGAGGGGAGGATTAACCATTCATTCGAGTCTTACTATATATAAATGAGCTTTTTAAGTACACTTGTCACCTCTCCTGCAAGAATTTCATCACTAAATTTTTAAAATAGCGTCATTACATAATTGAGAAGACTTGTCATAATGCAGTATCAATACAGAGCTTGAGAAATCAGAAAAAATCCCATAAAACTGCTCAAACGTGATATACGTCCTCTTGTCAGGAATCAAAGTGTGTATTTCTGTACGTTTAATGGCAAAATTCATCAACCAAAGCATCATCATTATTACTTATACCAAGTATGTGTCCACCTTCTAACTCTACCTCAATTCCAGACAAGACAACATTGTCAACAATACAATTTTTGATGTCATTGAATTAGGAAAGGATTACTAATGTATAGCAGACTTATCGTCCGCTATACATCTTCTCATAGTACGACTGGTAGTCACCAGAAGTCACATTGTCCAACCATTCCTGATTGTCGAGATACCAGCGAACAGTCTTTTCGATGCCCTCCTCAAATTGGAGACTTGGCTCCCAACCAAGTTCTCTCTGAAGTTTAGTGGAATCGATAGCGTAACGTGCATCGTGACCGAGGCGGTCAATAACATAGGTAATGAGATTAAGGGCTTCACCCTCCCTTGCGACCAAAGGAGACGATCTACGGTATTGATAACCATTTTGATGATGTCGATGTTCTTCCACTCGTTGAAACCACCGATGTTGTAAGTCTCTGCAATGGTACCTTTGTGGAAAATGAGGTCGATAGCGCGTGCATGATCCTCCACAAAAAGCCAGTCACGAACATTCTCACCTCTACCGTATATAGGGAGTGGCTTACGATGACGAATATTGTTGATGAAGAGAGGAATCAACTTCTCTGGAAACTGGTAAGGACCGTAGTTGTTCGAGCAGTTGGTCACGATAGTAGGCATACCGTAGGTATCGTGAAAAGCACGAACGAAATGATCTGAGCTGGCCTTAGATGCAGAATAAGGGCTATGAGGATTGTACTTTGGTCGTCTCGTAGAAGAAATCATCTCCGTATGCTAAGTGGTGCTCTGAACTGGATGCTGTAGTAGTAAATGGAGGCTCAATGCCTTCTGGATGGTTCATAGTGAGTGCACCATATACCCTCATCTGTTGAGATATGGTAGAAACGCTTACCCTCGTACTTATCGGGCAGGCTCTCCCAATAAAGCTTTGCAGCCTGAAGCAAAGACAAGGTACCCATCACATTAGTACGGGCAAAGATGAACGGATCCTGATAGAACGATCTACATGCGATTCAGCAGCTAAGTGGATAATACCATCAATCTGCTCATCCTGCATCAACTTGTAGGGAATGCATCGAAGTCGCAGATGTCCATCTTCACGAACTTGTAGTTGGGGTTATCCTCAATGTCTCTGAGGTTAGCGAGATTACCTGCATAAGTAAGAGCATCGAGGTTGATGATCTTATACTCAGGATATTTGTTTACGAAAAGTCTTACGACGTGTGAGCCGATAAATCCAGCACCACCAGTAATTACGATATTCTTCATAACTATATTATTTTTGATTTTAATCCTTTATCAATCTTCCTCTTCTCTTAGTACGAAACCTCTCACATAGCTCCAAATAAATTCCATAATGTTATATTAAGTGATTTCTCTGAATTTCCATGAACACCAGAAGACATTGCTGATGATACCAATACATGATGTCCATTTACCGCCTTTGTTGTATATCTTTAAATCTCCATACAAAGTTTTCTCAAGCACTTTATCAGTATATGTTCTGTTAATAATAATACCCTTGTTCTTGATTTCCAGACCCAAATAATCCACACAAATGGCATTCATAGCATCCACAAAACGATCAAAGCCAAAAGTGCTCGCAATACTCATAGAATGCGTTCCAAAATATTTTATTCTGATTTGCTTTCATCTAGCAAACCCAATCACAGAAATGCTCCAAATTAGGACTCTCGAACAGGAAGTAAGTCATTACATGATAAACGATTAATAGGCCTTCGAAAGCCAATGCCGGCAATAAGGGCTCTGTCCCTCCAAGAGATAGCAAGTACCAACACAAAGTTCCACAATCAGTGTTTTGTTCAGTTCGCGTTCCTTCTTTCCCTTACGGTATTGAATGAAATAGTTATGATTCTCTACCCTCCTCTAGAGAAGCGAATATGAAAGTGCTTGTACCAGCCTGTATCCACTTTGTAATCAGCATCAGAAGCCACACGGTTACCATCTTCAAACTTACCGGAGAGATAACAGTCAAAATCTCCAAACTCACAATGGGTAGGATTGAGATAATATCGGCTCAATGCAAGTCTCTTGAAAGTCATGTGAATGCCGTTCTCTTTCCACAGTTTAACAAGGACTGTAGAATCTGCCAATGCCATTGGTAGTTGTTCTCAACAAGAACAACCTTTCCCAACCAATCCTGTTTAAACGGCATATTAAGCTTTGCTCCTGCCTTTAATAAAGCTATCAATAGCCTCAAAAGTAGTAGCAGACACGCCTTGACTTTCAGCCATTGGGTGGACTTGAATTCACGTATCATTATCAAGTGTTTCAAATGATTACAGTTCGGGGGGATTGCCCTTGAAATGCTATTGTCAGTAGGTCAAAAATAAACTTTTTTATGTTCATTACGGTATATCCTATAAGGTTTTAATGAGGCGGTACATCTTCCTATTAGGATAGGTCACAAATTCATATAGCGTTTCATATCCCATGGAATTATAGAACCCAACAGTCTGCTCGTTGTCATAGTAGTCTGTAGTAAGCGACACTCGTTCAATACCCTCCGTCTTCATAATTCGTTCTGATTCTGCCAAAAGCTTCTTACCTATACCCATTCCCTGAGCATCTTTGCTAACACCGATAGAATACAATTCAGCATACTCTTCATTATCTTCTACGCTATCTCCTTTCTTCGTAAGATTCTTTACCAAACGAAGCAAGGAGATAGGATTTTGTGAAAAGCATCTTTAACGACAGTAATCCAAAATCAAAGAGATTCGACTTGATCAGCCTACGATTGAATCCCTTACAAACCCTAGTTGAAGCCGAGAAGCCAAGAATTCTACCTTCATCTTCTGCAACCATTGTTATCGTTTCATTGCTCTTTATAAAGCATGTGTAATAGAGCTTCAAGAATTGAGGACCAAGGCTGGTCAGGAAAAAAACCCTTAAAGGCACTACAATGAATGCTTACAATATCATTAACATCCTCTATTTTTTACTTTGCGGATAGTCATAATTATTTAAAATAATTCTACCAATTTATTAGTCAATTCTTGATAATCAAAAGCCTCTGCTGTTTTTCGTGCTCTTTTGGCACATAGCCTCATATTCATCCTTCGGCATAGTAAGTAACCTGCGAATAGCACCTGCATATTCATCTGCATCGCTAAATACCTTAGCAATACCGATGATGTTCTTCTGTATCGGGCAATACATCATTTCAAGATTGCAACAGATAGGATGACCACTTGCCATATATTGGAACATCTTGCTTTGACTACCTCCGTATGTACCAAAACTGTCCTGGCATATAATTCAGAACATTCACATAACTCTTTGACAAGACGTATGGCACATATTTAGGATCAATCCAATTCTGCTTGAATACAACATTGCTTATACCCTCATCTTTACATCTCTTTTCGAGCATGGGTCTATCATCTCCATTGCCGTAGATAAGTATCTTTACATTCTCCAAGTCTTGCAAGCGTTTAGCTGCATCAATCAAGCTTCCTACATTATTGGCAAAACGGATAGAGCCGATGTAAATCACTTTCTTGATACTATCATTCCTCAGATCTTCATCTTCCAGAATATGTTCACTCTTGAAGGCATCAAAGTCATGCAGATCCACTCCGTTATTGATATAGTTGACATGTTCTCTGTTAAGTTTACCTCCTTGTTCCTTATACCATTTCCGATCACTCAAATAGTCAGGACCTCCCTCTTGTGAGAATACAAGTTCATCAGCATGTTGGTATTGCTTATATTCAAGATGGTAAAGATACTTTATCACTGGATTTGACGCCTTTGCAACTCCTAGTTCTACAAGCGAGTTTGGCCATAAGTCAAGTACTTCAACAATGTACTTAGCCCTGGTTTTCTTAGCTAGTCGTGAAAATAACATTACCAAACGGAATCAAAGCAGTCTGCACAATTACATCCGGTTTTTTGAACTTCTGAGCAAACTTAACCATTCGCCAGTGGAACTGAAATGAACTAATGATACGATTGACACCATTATTATGATAGTTCTTTGCCTTTATGTGCACAAAGTGTAAATCATCATAGTCGCACTCAATATATGGCTCATCACCCTCTATCAAATCGATATCCATATTGTGCATAATACTTGATGCAAAAAATAGTTACCTCATACCCTTTCGTTTGCAGATATTGGGCAAACTTGATTGTACGAAGTCTCGACTCATACTGAGGTGGCATAGCGTATTGATTTACTAACCAAACAGTTTTCTTTTCAGCCATGAATATCTAAATATTAACTCTTAGAACAAGTTGGCAGTAATCGAACTGCATCGTTTCCGACCACCTGTGCAACCTGTTATCCTTTATAGTTTACTTAAACTCATTTACCAAACGTACAACTTCTGCTACTTCCTCCAACGTAATAGCAGGACCGATAGGTAAGCTCAACTCCTCATCGGCGAGACGCTCTGTGATAGGCAATGAGAGCTGTGGAGTGTTCCAAACCTCCTTTGTATAGCACTCCTGTTTGTGAGGTGGAATAGGATAATGGCATACTGTACCTACACCATTCTGCTCCAAATAGCCATGTAGACGGTCACGATTCTTCTTGCCCTTCACGATAATTGGGAAGAGATGGTATGCGTTCTGCTCGTCAGGAAGCAGATCTGGCATTGAGATGAGTGGATTGTTAATGTACTCGTAGTAGTAGTGAGCCACCATCTTACGCTTTGCATTGTCTTCGGTGAGATACCTAAGCTTCACATCAAGGACTGCGGCCTGTATTTCGTCAAGTCGGCTATTGCGACCGGCGTATTTGAAGACATACTTTTTCTGGCTTCCATAGTTAGCGAGCGCACGAACGGCAGCTGCCAGTTCAGAATCGTTGGTAGTAACAGCACCACCATCTCCAAGAGCGCCAAGGTTTTTACCTGGGTAGAATGAGTGTCCTGCTGCATCTCCAATGTTTCCGGTCACGCGACCATCGGTATGCTTACAACCATGGCTCTGAGCGCAATCCTCCACGAGCTTAAGGTTGTACTTCTTACAGAGAGCACCAATCTTATCGGTATAGGCATTACGACCATAAAGGTGAACGATAGCAATAGCCTTAGTGCGAGGAGTAATAGCTGCCTCAATGAGGTCGTCATTAATCTCAAGTGTGTTTGGCTTAGGTTCAATGTTCACAGGAACGAGACCATTCTCAGTGATGGCAAGAGTAGTGGCAATATAGGTGTTTGCAGGTACAATCACCTCATCCCCCAGTTGCATCACCCCCATCTCGATGTATGCACGGAAGATCCAGATGAGTGCATCCAAAACCGTTGGCACAACCGATAGTATGTTTACAACCGATAAACTCGGAATAATGCTTCTCAAACAGCTCGTTCTCCTTGCCTTGGAGATACCAGCCATTGTTTATAACACGAGCTACAGCCTCGTTAATCTCTGCTCCATGGAGAGCGGTTACGTCCTTGAGGGACAGAAATGGAATATTATTCATTGTTTTATGTCTTTTTCTTTTTAATAGTTTATTTCCGAATAATCATGTATGTTTCCTTGTTTATCACGAAACTGGAGGTCAAGAGTAATGTTATCCTTAGTAATGTAGCCTTTCATCTGTGCAGGATTGCCTATCCAAATGGTGTTCTTTGGAATGTTCTTAGTAACTACACTTCCAGCTCCAATCATTGCATGACTTCCTATAATGAGTCCCTGGGAGAATGGTCGAACCAGCTCCAATGGATGCTCCTCTGCAAATCTTAGTAGAAAACTGCTTCCAGTCCTTGTTCTTGGCACGAGGATAGAGATCATTGGTGAAGGTACAGTTAGCACCAATCATTACGTTGTCCTCCAACTCAATTCCATTCCACAGCTGCACACCACACTTCACAGTACAATTGTTACCAATCTTTACTTCATTCTCAATCAAGCAATGAGAACAGATATTGCAGTTCTCACCAATCTGAGCCTTTGGAAAAACTACACAGAACTGCCAGATATTGGTGGATTCTGGTATGTTCTCGCACATGCAGTCGGCTAAACGATGAATCATAATTCATTGCGATATTTAAGAATTCGTCATAATCGCGGATATAATCCTCCTTCAGATACACATCCGAAGCCAGCACCATACATACGGCACCAGAAGAAAAAATCTCCGAGATCACGCCACATTCCAGGGTTTTTACATAAAGTCCCTGATATGGGCGGTTGAGGAAGAAGGTTCGTTTGCATTTACCGTCGTCAAGAGTTACAGTAAACGAGCCAGATGCAGCAATCATCAGCTGGCACAAGTCACGATGGGCATGTGCACCTCTCTCTCTTCGCCTCCTGGGACATCATACAAGTAATAGACACGCTTTACGTCAAATGGAAGGGGTCTCACCATTCTGAACAACAGTCAAATTGCCCTTCCGGTCAGAATGATGCTTGTCGAACTCAATGATTGAACAATCAAATACATTATATTTTTCCATTTGCTTTCAAAATTTTAAATTGCTCATAATCACGAATGTAGTCATCTGCATTGAACTTTGTGTCCGCAAATTCGAGGGCAAGCGAGTTAGTGGAGAAATTCTCCATCTGCCGCCAAAGACCTTTAGGAATATAAAGACCGTAGTATGAACGGTTTAGTGTGAAGGTCTTCTTCTCCTTGCCATCGTCCACGGTCACATCAAAGCCTCCAGAGATGGCAACAATGAATTCAGCAGTCTCACGATAAGCATGTCCGCCTCTACTTTCACCTCCAGGAACATCGTAGATCCAATAAGTTCGCTTGATCTCAAAAAGGAATGTGATTATTCTGCTCTACGAAGAAGGAGAGATTGCCTCGAGGATCAGCAAACTTAGGAAGTTCTATGAATTTCACGTCTTTTATCATCATAACGTTATTTTCTAAATGTATCGGAATCAACCTCATGCTTCTTCTCGTCGATTACCTTGAGCAGGTGTTGTCCATACTGGCTCTTGAGCATTGGTTGTGCAAGTTCACGCATACGCTCTTCAGATATCCATCCCTTGCGATAGGCAATGCCTTCAAGGCAAGCAATCTTAAGACCTTGACGCTTTTCAACCACCTCAACGTAGGTAGATGCCTCCGAGTGAATCATGCGTACCCGTATCGAGCCAAGCGAATCCACGACCAAGGAGTGCGACTTTCAATTCTCCTGCTTTCAGAAAAGCCTGATTGACAGTAGTAATCTCATACTCTCCACGAGCAGAAGGCTTGATTTCAGATGCCACCTTAACCACCTTATTTGGGTAGAAGTAGAGTCCAACTACTGCATAACTTGACTTCGGCTCCTTTGGTTTCTCTTCTTCAATAGAGAGGCAGTTACCTTCTGCATCAAACTCAGCCACACCATATCGCTCTGGATCGCTCACCCAATAGCCAAAGACAGTTGCTTTACCATTCTCTGCATCCTCTACTGCTTGCCTAAGCTTAGTAGTAAAACCACTGCCGTAAAAGATGTTATCACCGAGAACAAGACAAATACTATCGTTACCGATAAAGTCAGTACCAATAGAGAATGCCTGAGCGAGTCCATCGGGAGAAGGCTGTTCGGCATACTCAAAATGAACCCCATAGTCAGAGCCATCGCCCAAGAGATGCTTGAAGTTGGGGAGGTCATGAGGTGTAGAGATAATGAGAATCTCACGAATACCAGCCAACATCAATACTGATATTGGATAATAAATCATGGGTTTGTCGTAAACAGGCATCAATTGTTTGCTGATACCCTTGGTGATAGGATACAGACGCGTACCACTACCACCGGCAAGTACAATTCCTTTCATACTACTTAATGATTTATATTTTCTATTACATCAATATATTTCTTTGCTTGTTGTTCCCAACAGAACTCTTTTATTACAGCCTCACGACCTCGTTGCCCCATTTCGTAAGCCTCCTGTTTGTGTTCAACCAGATATTCGACTGCTTCCTTAATACTTTGAACATTATTCGGATCAACGCAAATGCCACAATGGTATTTGCCATTGATCTTTCGATACAAAGGAACATCTGCGAAAAGGACAGGAAGAGCAGCCTCCATACTTTCGAAGATTTTCATAACCCCAAAGGGATCCATCGCGACCTTCAAAATCTCTGAACACATTACTAATTGTAGAGCGACCAAATATTGAAGGAAAGATCTTCAATAGAAAAACCATCATGGAACTCCACAGAACTCCAATATGGTTGGTCTTTTATCCATTGATATTTATCTTCAATTTTTCCTATAAGGAGATACTTCACATCTGGAAGTTGACTTAGAGCTTCAAAGACCTTTTCTTGTCTACTAATGCTATAAATTGTTCCTTCATAACAAACTCGATTCTCTCTTGCAAGATATTCGCTCTCACTTAATGAGAATCCTTCATTGACCAACGGAAGTTTGTCAATAAATGAATGTTGAACAGTTTGTATCGTCTGACACATTCATCAACAATCCAATCCGTTACTGTAAATACAGCATCATATCTCGGAAGATACTTCTTCAGAAAATGATTATAGTATTTTGCTAAGGGAATTCTCGCAATAGCGGGAATATATTTCTTCGAAGCAATCAAATCCGGATAGAACTCTCTCAGATTAAAAACAACCTTTTTACCTCGTTTTTGAAGTCGTCAACAATTCCTATCATTTCTGGATCTGAAATCTGATAAACATCAGCATCTTGCTCTAATGCCAATTGAAGCACGACTTTTTTTGTATTTAAGAATCGGTCTATTCGTCCCTTGGGTTTGAAGCGAGTTGACTTTATCTCAATTCCATCCGAGGTTATCTCATCAGGCTGATCATCGCATACAATGTATGTTACTTTATAGCCCGCCTTCACAAGACTACACCCCCTTGCCTGGTGGTCATCAAGCCATCTGTACGAGGATATACACCTGTCAAAAAAAAACAGTAGTGAATCATATTATATGTTTTTTAGAAACTGAGCAAACCGTTTGTAATTCCCTTCCGCAGAATAATGAGTTTTCCAAAACTCCCGCGGAGAATAATTCCCGCTAAGAACTTCCTCTATAGTCTTGCAAATTTCATCTATAGTAGGATTAGAAGAAAGAAGCATGCCTACAGAAGGCTGTACTATTTCTGATGTGCCACCAACGTTCGTTGCTATTATTGGGATTCCAAAAGATGCTGCCTCCATTATTGAAACAGGCACGCCTTCATTTGTACTCATGTTGATAAACACATCAAAGTGATGTTCCTTATAATAGTTCATAACCTGATCATGTGAAAGCATTCCTACAAAATTAGTTGTAAGATGTGATTTGCATTCTGACTTAGCTTTAGCAACCAATTCGTCAAATTTTTGCCCTCCACCCAAATGAGTCCATTCAATTTTTTTTCCCCTTAATAGAATTAAGAGCATCAAAAATCAAATCTACACGTTTCAAAGGATATACAGTAGAGCAACTTACCACTCTTATTGAATCCTTGTCCTCAGCCTCTTTCTGAATACCGTAATCTTTTTGATCTAATGGATAAACAACTGTCTTACTCTGTGGATATTTACTTCTATAATATTCCTCACCTTTATGAGAGATAAAAACCGCATAATCTAAACAGGCTGCTTCTCTTTCTCTCAATGGTACATAATTCCCACTTGATTCTTCCCATAAGTCCCATTCACCATGATATCGTGATACGAAATGAGCTCTGCCATGATATACAACAGAAAGAACATTTGAGCATTTTCCCCAATAACTATAAAAAATACATCATTAGTATTAGCTCTCTTAAATATCTCCTTGATTTGATTTGACTTCAATAAAAAATTTGAATTTACATACGAAATCATCCATGTCTTTAGGCGAGTTCTATTGGAAAAAAAGCCTTCTCTTGACAAGCTCCTTACAATACAAGAGAAATGTTTTTTTTGCAAAACATACCTCTCAAATACTTATGAAAACCTTGAACATTACAAATAGGAACATTTACATGACAATTAAAGGGAACCTCCCTTTGGATATTAACATTACCAGTCAATGGTATAATTTCTACTTTTCTCGAATTCCTCACATAAGTATAGTATTTCATCTTCTAAAAAAGATTCAACATTACCATATGGAAATGATGATGTAAATAGATAAAGGGTCATATTTATGAATAGTTTGAATAGTAATGCTGATCACTGTGAGCAGCAACAAGAAGAAAAATCCCCAATAACCACACTGATGAGTAAAAAACATAAAAGAAATTGTCAAAGGCAAAGAACAATCCAAAAATCAAAAACAACAAGAATAGTAAATCATTTGTACTCTTATATCTACGTAACTGAGTCATTAAGAAATTTAGAATTGCCCAAATAAATATTAAAGAACCAAGAATACCTGTATTGGCAAATAACTCAATGTATGTTGTATGCGAGAAACCTCCATATCGAGATACTATGCAATAACAACCAGTTCCAACACCAGTAAAAAAGTTATCAAGTCCAACTTTGAAGGCATCCTCCATCAAATATCTTCGTATATCATCTTTTACATTTTCTGAGCTTCTTGTGTACAAATAGCTGTTAGAATATATATCAAGCAAATCACTTACGAAGAAGGCACATACACATATAGAGATTATTATAAATATGACTTTTCTATGCGTTGGCTTATTACGCAAATAGCGGATATAAAGTAATACAGCTATCAACGGAGCTTGCATAAACAGGACTTGTCTTGATGCAGTAAATAGAGCAACAAGGAAAGAAACCGGAATCATTAACAGGAATAACCACTTTAAAACTTTCTGAAAAAAATGGAGATTGCACAATCTCACCCAAAACAAATAATGCAAAGGAAACATAAAATGTATAATACGCCATAGTATTGGCATTAAGAGATTGGTCGTTAAGTCTTTCACCTTCAGCTCCAATACTGGTCATGTCAACCAATATATGAGTGCTTGCATAATACCATGCACTAAGGTAAAGAACAATATATGACAGGTAAAAAGCCAGGGTAATAATTTTGTTCTCTTCGCATTAACAGAAAATATGTAACAGAGCATAATTGCTCCTAAGCAAACTTTCAATTCAGAAAGGGCAACAGATTTGTTGATGGCCCAAAAATATGAAACAAAAACCCAAAAAATATAACATAGTAATTATCTTAAAGGTTTTGCTAACACGCAGTAGGCCATATTTCTTAAAAAAGCTTAATAAAAAAGCACATGGAATCGCAAGGTATAGCGCAACACTATTCGCAGATAGAGAAAATAGACTTGCAAATGCAGCAAACAGCACACAAAAAACAATTACTTTATCTGATAAAAAGACAGAATCCTTCTCCATATATTAGACAGCTCTAAATTGTTTGCGAGGATACAAATGTAGTATTGTTAGAATGACACGGACTTTTTCTATCATAGGAATATTTGAGGATTTGAGTACTTGCCAATTCAATCCTTCAAACATATTATTCCATAATTTGTAGTATTGATCTTCATATACTAACGGATAAAGAATTGCTCTGATAGAGTTTTTGTAAACAATGAGAGCGTCGGGATTTATATCTTTCCCATCAACGAAATTCATGATAATTTTGGTGTTTGCAGCCAATTGGTCATACTTTCGAGCACAGCTATCCTTTGAAATAACTTTTGTTATTGATTTATTGTTATAGAAGTACTTATAGTATGATTGTGGCATATATGACAACTTCTTACAATTCCATAGCAACTGCATAGTGGTCGCCATATCTTCGCCCATTGCACCTTGTGGATGTACAATATTATAATAAGCTGTTCCTTTGAACAGCTTATTCCAAAAGACCATGGATCTCTTTGGAATAGGCCAACTCTCTATTAGTTGCTTAGGGGTAGATGCATGACAAGCATTGACTCTTTTTGCTGTTAGATACTCCATCAGTCATATCATAATCGCATACTACAACATCTGCGTTCTTATCTTTCGCTTCCTCGTACATGGCACGATACATATCAGTATCTACCCAGTCATCACTGTCACAATGAATCACATACTCTCCTGTTGCATTCTGCATGCCCCAATTTCGAACAATTGCTTGCCCACTGTTCTGCTCCATGCGATGGATGTTGACCTGACTCTTGCGATGAGGATAATTCTCAAGCACCCGCTTCAAGATATCAATACTCCTATCAGGAGTACTGTCATCAATAAACAGATACTCAATATCATCAAGTGTCTGTTCAAAAGACTTCGAGCACAACGCTCTATATATTTTTCTACCCCGTAAACAGGGATAATAATGCTTACTTTTGGGCATTCTATTCCTTTAGTTTATTTAACAATAATAATTTGCATTCATTTCGTTTTTTCTTCCAAAATGGCATTCACTCTTACCCAATCAATAGATTTTGAGAAATCTACCTCATCAAGGTGTTCCGTATCAAGAAGACGGTCCTCAAGATGAAAGATCTTTAGGAGTGATGTGAAGCGACTCATTCCTCGTTGGGCATTACCTATAACCCAGAATGGTTTATTAAAGATAATCGAGAACACCATTCCATGGAAGCTATCTACTATAGTCATTTCTGCATCCACAAATGCTCGAAGCCAAGCCGTAACTCCTGTGAAGACACAATCTTCTATGCGCATCTTCACATCCTTACGGGTGCGATTTTCTGCTTGACATTTAGGAAGAACTTGAAATGCCCTTAGTCCTTTTGCCTCTGAGACTCTTTGAATAAAAGCTGTCTTTTTCGATGCTGGATCTAGGATGTAGTAAAAGAGAGTACCAGCTGCCTGGGGGTTCCTTTTTCTGCCTCTATCAGACTAATGTAGTCTTCCTTTGTGAGAAGCATTGTAGGGTCAAGTACATGAACAGCATTCACGCCAAGGTGATCTTTGCAGAGTTTTACACCTGAACCCTCTCGAACAGTTACAAAGATCAAACTTCTGAGCAAGTGGAGAACATATTGCTGTCTGCTGTGGGGTAAACTCCCATTTATCAGTTCCGAAACTAGCAGCATAAGACAGTCTTTTCACATTTTGTCCCTTGACAAAATCCAAGAACATTGATGTCAGAAATGAATTGTAACAAGGCCTCCAACATTGGTCACTACCTACAACGTATGCACTATATTGTCCGTTTTCTGCTTGAGATTGAAACTCCTGATATGAACGCAGTGGCTTTGTATGCCTGATATACGTTTCGATGAAATAGTTAGTATTCCGCCAGATGACATCCAATTCACTTTTGGAAGGCTGATACCTTACACCTGGATTCTTTCTAGGGAACCAAGTAGCAAGAAACTGCATCTTCATACAATAAAGTCTATAACGCAAACTTTTAGGCTTGCCCCAGTCTATTGTCTCCACATCATGTCCAGCACGAATGAGTGTCTGCTGAAGTGCATAGTTCTGAAGCAAACCACCATAATTGGCATGAAGCGATTGGGTAAGTATTCCGATTTTCATGATTTTTGCTAATTCTCTTTTTAGCCCGAGACTTCTACCTCCATCAACAGCAATGTTCTGACCTGTGACGAAGCAGGCTTCCTTTTACATAAAAATTTACAACAGCAGAAATATCCTCTGGCTTTCCGTATGCTCCCATCCAGTTAGTCTTACCAAGGCGCTCTATTACGTCCTTTGTTACTTCGCCTCCCGTACTATTCCAGGGGCAACGCCATTGACAGTAATTCCATATTGGCCTAACTCCTGCGCAAGTGACTTGATAAAAGCAATGCTTCCACCCTTGCTGGCTGCATAATCACTAAATCCGGCCTTACCTTGAAGACCAATAACAGAGGTAATACTAATGATGCGACCGTACTTGTTGACAATCATGAATTTGGCAGCCTCTTTGGCACAAATCATTGATCCTCTGAGATTAATATTGAGAATTTCATCGAGCACGTCAATGTCCTGATCCACAACATTGTTTGCCTTACCTCTTGCACTACCTCCTGCTGAATTCACAAGTATATCAATGTGTCCTTCATTTTTCTTCAGCTATCTTCTCAAAGGTGCTCCTAATTGATAAAGCATCAAGAACATTCAACTGAATAGCAACAGCATCCTTACCTGCAGCATTAATTTCGTCAACAACAGGTTGGGCACTTGTAGGTCGTGCCCACAGACATAGACCTTGGCACCTTCTGCAGCCAAACGGAAAGCACACGCACGCCCAATAGCGCCAGAACCGCCAGTAACAATTGCAACTAATCCTTTCAACTCGTCATGCTCATCCACTTTAATAATATAAGGACGAGCAACTCTGAAAGACGAATAATGAGACCGTAAATAGTTGCCAATACGTCCGTGAAGATTGATTCTTCTCAGTATTCTCTTAAATATATTCATAGATTACTTCTTGAACATTCTACTTAACTTTCCACTAACCTTTTTCGCTAAAGGATCGTTGATCCTGACTTGCAACATAATCATTAATGCAGTACCTGTCTTCTGAAAGGTTAGTAAATACCTCAAGCAACACAGGGGGTATCAATGCTCTCATCCAAAAGAACTTTTACTCCTGCATCCACTTCGTCTTTATTGGTGGCTGTCAGATACTTGAAACCTAATGATTCTACCCAACCTTTTGCAACCTTGTTTTCACCTGCTGCAAGATAGATAGGAAGGTCGGTAGTAGCAGTATTTCTAGGTCTGTCATACATTACCGCACCTCCCTGATTATTAATAAGCATAAAACGTGATTTCTTTGACAGATGACGGATGCAAAGACTGTTCATATCATAGAAGAATGACAATTCACCTGTAATATAGAACAGAGGTTTGTCGCTATTTGCTCCAAATCCCACTGCAGTTGACATACTACCATCAATGCCATTTACACCACGATTACACAGTTAATTCGGATGCTATCATTAATAGGAATATAGTGAGCCATACGAATAGTCTGACTATTTGCCAACTGAAGGTCACAATTTGCAGGAAGTTGACTCATCAGTTTAGTAATAGCATAAAGTTCACAATACTGCATATCAGGAAGCGTTGGCAGGTCAGCAATTGCCTTCCAATCTGCGAAGTATGAGCCCTTGGTCTTACTTTCACAATTTTCTACAAGCATATTAAAAAGAAATATGCCTCAGGCATCTCAAAAATATCAGTAAGAGTATGGAATGGATCACAAACTTTATCTTCAAGACCCACTTGCCAGTGTTCTGCATTTCCTTTCTTGATAAAAGCCTTAATCTCATTATTGAAGATATAGTTAGCACCAACAGAAATAACAATGTCAGGTTGTAACGCTGGTACCTGTTGCTCCTTCATAATGCTCATCGTAATGGTCGTATTAATGATAGCATTCTTTGTATGACAGTTAGACATTTTATCAGTAAGAACAGCTGCATTATATCTGTCAGCAAAGGCATCTTCTGCTACTTCAACTTCCATGAGCGGAGTAACTGACTGACCCCAGATGATCATTACCTTCTTACTTTTAAGTCGAGCAGAAATGAATTTCCATTCTGAACTATTTATCGGCAGTTGATGCATTGTAATCTTACGAGCATCTGGTAACGATTCTACGCTATAAGCTGTTCCATGATGAGCAGCAAATGGTATATTAATATGAACAGGTCCACGTCCATGGTGAGTTAGCTCTATCAGAGCCTCATTGATAAGTCGGTTACAATACCATTCGTCACGTGGAGTATCAATAACAGGGAGTTGACAATGATATTTTGTGCAACCTATGAAAGTAACTTGCCTGATCGTACATCTGATCCTCGCATTGGTTGAGCAACTCAGGTACGCGATCGCTTGAAAGAACAATCAAAAAGGAAGCCGCTGGTAGAATGCCTCTACGATAGCACTTCCGTAGTTCATGCATGCCGTACCTTGAAGAACAGGTAACAGCCACTGGTTCACCACATTCTTGAATTAAACCTAATGCGAAGAAAGCAGCACTACGTTCATCTACTACGAGATATAGCTTAAACGATCCATCTGTTTCTAATGAGTTGATCAGCTTATTATGACGGCTTCCTGGAGAAACCACAACTTTCTTGATTCCAAACTTCTTCAGCAAAGCAACAAGCTGAAGTACCATTTTGTCATTTACGTACATAGTATTTACTTATTTTTTTGAATCTTGATAGAATAGGCTTTTAATACGGCATTACGTTCAGTAGAAGTCAAACCAATGAAGAAGGTTGACAATCCTACTCCTATCACACTAATTGTAACCACACTCAAAGTGGTGAGAATTGACTGCTCTAACATTATATGCATTGTTACAGGAACGGCAGATGAAACCATCAAATCAGCAGCACATTTAACTAACACTTCTCGATTGTAACGGGTGATGCTGAGATTAATGCTTCTGCATACAAACCAAATGCGTAAGGCTTGCAACACAATTACAATCACAAGATAAACATACATAGAATACTCAGGACTACCTCCAAGTTCAAATGCTAACCATGCAAAAGGAAGATGAAGAGCACCAATAAGTGTTAGCGTAATCTGGTAATTTTTAATGTTTCCTGTTGCTCCTTTAGAGGCCGCTAGTAAGCTACTAAACGAATTTATTAAAGAAATCAGAAGTACAAGGCGCATGAAAACAACTGCATATTCTGGTACAATTCCCAACCAAACCTTCAACATTGTTGGAGCTTCAAGAACGAGTGGAATTACGAAGAATGCTATGAGACAAAAATGCCATTTTACAGCCTCTGATAATCAAATTGTGCATTTGATTTAATTCACCTGCTGCATAGGTCTTTACGACTTGAGGATTAAGGGCTACAAGGAAATTATTCGCAAATTGGGTTACTATACCGTTGACCTGATTAGCAATTCCTTGAGCTGCATTGACTGCCACGGTAAAGAACATATTTTATTACAATTGCGATGCCTTGTGTGTGAAGGATATAACCAAGATTACCAAATACAGTCCAGCCAGAAAAGGAAAGCATCTGTTTCATCATTGGTCTGTCAGTTTTTATTGTGAAGTGCCGACATTCTTCGAAATGTCTGAAGCCATAATAAACATACACCCCACAGTTTATCATGCCAATAAGCATAATCAATGCAGCATAAAATATCAACTTATCAAAAGGAGCCCAGATGACGGCAAAGGTAACAAGTACTTTCAGAACTGCTTCAATTATACTGATATAAGCAAATGCAGACATCTTTTCATGTGAAATGATAACCGCATTATATGAGACAGTAAAGATTCCAAAAATGGCAGAAATAATAGAGAACTGGTACACCCAATTGGCGGCTTCCAGTCTTCCGTCAGGAATATTCATATAGTTATTTAAGAACCAGAGACCAGCAGTTTCTGCAATTACCAATAGACATAATGCTACCCCAAAATAAATATGTTGGCTTGTTGTGAATATTTTATTTACTGCCATTTGATCTTTTCTGCCCATCTCAACATTCAAAAAAACGTTGAGTAGCAGATGCCATAGCGTTATTAAGGAAAGAAAGGATTACTATAATACCTCCTACGACATTATAAATTCCGTAATCATCTACTCCAAGTTCTCGCAGTATCACTCTACTTGTGTAGAGACTAATGATAAGTAGCAAAATCATCCTGAAGTACAACATCAGGGTGTTCTTCGCTATTCGTTTATTATTTGCTAATGTATCTGCCATTTATTAATTCGTTTATCTTGAATTATCTTCTCTTTCTGTTATTTGATCCTCTTCTTAGATCCTTGGAAAACTTTTATTATGCCCTCGGGCTTCACAAGCGTTAATACCTCATCTAAATTCTGTTTCACAAATGCTTCGTATTCTTGAATTTCCTGTTCTGCCATTTTTCCTATTCTATGCTTATGCTGGTCGAGTAAAGATCCACTTCTCCCTAAACTCCTTCAAACTGATTGAATTTCAGTAATTTATCTCGTTTGATAAAAAAAAATAAGATTACTAATTTTCAACATTTTCAAACCCTAAAATCAAGGAGTCTGACCCACATTATCTTTAGAAAACCTTAATTTAGATACCAATTCGCCTAGTTCCTGACTGATTTTTTTATTCGTATCCTCAAAGACTGAGATTACAAAACCGATTACTGAAAAGTACTTTTTCAGTAAGAATGGCCCCACCACGGTTATGATAATAAACACGCATACGCTTAAATTACTAGATAAAAATATGAACATTTCTACTAGTGAGGTCCCTATGCAATTTACTCTTTATATATTCATGCAAGCCTTTGTGTCTATATCACAGGGGAGGTACTTCATCTGTGCAGATATAATAGTTGAATGTATCTGACAGTTTTTAACATGGCTTTACCTCTATTTCTTTCACAAAAGGTAACCGAAGAATTGACACTACAAATTCCGATACTAACAACTAGATTTTTTCTGAAACAAAGCACCACATTCGAAAAGTCGGATGATAATTTTTTGCACCTTGGAAGTAAGAAGTACGGATATTTACACACAACTTATTACATCTTTTGGGAGGCATCAACAACTAAGGGTTGAAGCTCAATATTGAACAATATATTTATTGATTCTTCCATCACTTCCTGCTTTTTAGAAACTGCAGAAGGTTTACGATAAGAGGGGACGTCCCAAACAATTGCACATTTTAATATAATTCACTCGCACTGTTTTACAGAACTCTTCCAAATTAATTCACCATATTCATTAAAGAACAAGTGAACCTTGGAGGCATAAAAAGGCTCCTTCTTTGCTTCTACGATTCATATTCCACTACGCATTTAAATTCGCCGTGAAAGTAAATGTATAATTAAGGTATGTCAAGACCATCTAAAGTGACTATTTTCCACTATCATCGGAGCGATCTATTTGTTTCCCTTGAAGGTTTTTTCTCACTGTTACTAGCCTTTTCACCACTTCTGTGGTTTACGAGAATCAGGCTAAGATAAACGCCAGATTGTTTCCCGTTACGAAAACGCAATATACCATCTATCTCAGTTAGCAGAACATGGCTGTGTTTATGCCAATACCCAGAATCGAGATTAAGTTAGCATAAGTGTCGCGATAGCATTTTTCTGGGATAGATCACGAACCTACCATGTAGCCTCTAAGTAAGTTCTTATGGAAAAGTTCAACCTGTTCTAAACAACAGATCCAAACTATTACAATTACAGGAAAGCAAGACCGCATCTTCACGTAACCATTAACTATTGGGACTTGAAAAACAATCAGGAAGCATGATGCCGTTTGTATAAAGTTGATGTTTTTGCACAAGCTTTATAACTGCCCAACTGCATTTGGAACGTTTTACGAATACGGACTACGAGTCGTCCAGAGTATCCTTCCAGCGAATATAGATACTTTGTAAAGTTCTCTTTCAAGGCTTTTACCAGTTTCTAGGAACCCACAAGGTCGGATTTCATCACGTTTTCATACTGCGTAGTCGGAGCATCAGCTACATGAACAATCATACAGGCAATATCATATTCCTGCAAAGCGTAATAAGTGAAGGATATACTGAAACCTGATTCATAAACCACCAAATAATGACCATTAGGATAATATTTCTTCAAATATTCAAAAAAATTCTTTGGCGGCAGACTATTGAAAGACCTAGTCCATCGTTTCCGCCAAATATTTTTTAGATCAGATTCTGCCACAACCCCATCTTTTTACCTTCTTAACGATAGCATCAAGCATGTCTCCACAGGTATAGTCAGGACTATACATATCATCAAAGTGGCAATAACGCTCATCCTTAATAAAATGATACGACAGACTTTCAAGGATTTCATAGAAGAGCGTGAAAGCCTCATGATACTCCCTCTTTATCCAACAATTCCCCGATTTGAACCTTATTTGGTGCAAGCAATCCCGCAATCTTGTCACAGTCATCGTCTATATTGCTTGGATTAAAGACTGCTTTCTATTTTCTCTTTCAAAGGAGCCTTCTCCACATCCGTGCGCATTTGCAGTTTTGCTTCTATGCGTCACAATATATATCACAGCTTTTCACTTGGCATAGTTGTAATATCTCTATTGATCAGTATTCCAGTCTTCCCAACGTCCTTGCCAAGAAGTCCATTGTTGATTTATGTTAGTGTTATAGATTATTCTAATTCTTTATCTAGAACCTCAAACCGCGGTGAATTCTTGGATTTAAATTCCGGTACCACTTTCTTCATCAACCTCACCGTATCCATGATCTTTACTGTACGCGACAACTTCTCAAACTCCGCATAAGTGTCAAGAATATCAGCATATTCATAATGACGTACCTTAGCTATCATAATTTTCTTATTTTCAGTAGGAATCGTATTCTCCTTATCACTCAGGACTTCCTCATAAAGTTTCTCACCCGGACGTAATCCGTAAACTTTATTTCAATATCTTCACCCGGACGATAACCGGCAAGTTCGATCATCATACGGGTAGCCAAGTCAACAATCTTCACAGCCTTGCCCATCTCAAAGACAAAAAAATCTCATTGCCCTCACCCATAGTAGCGGCCTCCATTACCAGGCGACAAGCTTCGGGAATAGTCATAAAAAACGGATGATATCGGGATGAGTCACTGTGACAGGACCACCATTCTCGATTTGTTCCTTAAAACGGGGAATTACAGAGCCGTTACTACCCAAGACATTTCCAAAGCGGGTAGTGATAAATTTGGTATGACCTTTCACTTTTCCCTCACGAATAGCACATCCCAGACTCTGTACATAGATTTCTGCCAGACGTTTCGAGCATCCCATTACATTGGTCGGATTCACCGCCTTATCGGTAGAAACCATGATCATTTTCTCAGCTCCGTATTCTACAGCCATATCAGCAACCTGACGCGAACCGACCACATTGACCAGCACAGCTTCACAGGGATTTTCCTCCATTAACGGAACATGCTTATAAGCAGCAGCATGGTAGAATTACCTGAGGGTGATAGATATCGAACACCATACGAAGACGCTCTTTCACGCGGACATCTCCAATGACAGGAACAAAATCAAGACCGGGATAATTCTTCTCAAATTCCAGACGGACATTATGCAGAGGTGACTCGGCAGAGTCAAACATGATCAGTTTCTTGATATTCATCTGAGCCAATTGCCGGCAAAGCTCGCTACCAATACTACCGGCAGCTCCCGTTACCAACACGACCTTGCCACAGAACTCGGTCATCACTTCCTCCATATTAATATGAATTTCTGAGCGACCCAGCAAATCCTCAATCTTGATAGGACGTACCCACTGGTGGAAACTTCCGTTTTCGTCAGCCTCACTAATACTCGGAGCTATCAGTGTTTTCAACCCGTTTCTTTTACAATACTGAAGCAAACGTCCTTCCTCTTCACGGGTATTCTCATAGCGGGCAAACAAGATGCCTCCGATACATTTCTTACGAATCAGTTTATTGAAGCAATCTTTCATCTTTAAAAGAATAAACAGGAAGATCAGCCACACGCCGAATAGAATTACCTGTTCCATAAATACAAAAAGCCTACAACTTTATAATGAGAACTGTTCAGTAACCGGACTTTCAATGCCACACTCTTATCATCAATACCATAAATCAGAATACGCATATTCTTTTTATTCAGTACATTCAGCAAGAATTCATAAACAATAATCAATTGCATACGAAACCCAACCATAACAATAAAAGTAAGCATAGCGTCAAACAGTACAAAAATTATTTTCTGACTGTTATGTAATCCCGTCTGTGGCAGAAGAAACCAAATGACAATGGCTATGCAGACAGCCTTTATGAGCACACTTCCCGCCAACCTCCATAATTCCTTCAACTGGGAAAAACGGATCGTATTACGATAAGTATGAAATAGAGTAGCCCCAAAACACTCGATATAACTGAAACCGCCAAGATATGGAAAAGCGAAACTGATTTCTTTGGAAGTTTCCGTTATATAATGAATGCCGATAAATGACGCCCAGGTACACAGTAAAGCAATGAATGTATCGATTCCCAATACAACCCAATAGCTAAAGTAGTTTTTCTGTAAATAGTGAATAAAACGGTCAAATGCGTGTTTCATAATTTAAATCCCCAATTAATTATCGTATATTCTTATAACGCTGATTATAAACAACTAGAATAATAGTATATAATCGTACATAATTATATTATCTCTATCAAATCAGGATTTACTTCTACACCCACCGAAAAGAAATTAGGCAGTTCAACAAGAAGACGTTTAATCTTAGAGCCACGAGTAGTAAGCAAACGACCTTCATACCCTTCAAAAAGGACCTCCAACGATACGGATCACACGGCCATACATAGCATTGTTTATCTCCTCAGGCAAATAATATTTAGGATTTTCCGAACTTCTGACAGCGCGTATAAAACGCTCCATATCCAAATCGGCTACAATCATAGGCTGACAATAACCACCTCCCCTCAAATAACGGTATTGGAGGGTTGGTATTTTACGGACAAACTGATCAAGAACTTCCTGTGTATCATGAACAAAAAGTAAATCCTGCATAAACGGTACTTTTTCACGGATTCGTTTACCATTCTTCAAACTCAACCGCCATTGCATGGGGGAGTAAATACTTCTATATGTTCATCACTGAGCTGTTTATAAGCAGGTAACTTGGCATTAGGACGTTTGAGGTCACGCATCACATACCAATGCATCTGTTGTTCATTCTTCAGAAGCGCCATAAAACCTCAAGACAATTATTCTAGTCCTGCCCGATCATATATAGAACTATATATCAAGCAGTTACAATCAAATTCCACAAAAATAAGAGATTCCTCCCCGTTATTATCAGACTGTTTCATCTTCACCATACAAGATGCATTCAAGGTCTATTTACAACCTTACTTCTTATTTCTCTCTATAAGATAAATACCAACGGGCACATGTAAGTTTTAAGGTACGTAATTTATTGGAAATAATAGCATAAAACATATGTAATTTGGGGTAATTGCTTCTTCTAGAGAAGGATTTACTTAACAGATGTTTAATCATTATCAATTATATAATGATTATAACTGTCTGATATCTAAGTTGTTAAATTAAAACTTACACCCTGTTATTTATCTTATAGAGAGAACTATATTTTGCTAAACAAATTTAGTTTATATCAATATTATCCCTTCTTGTAGTTTCTCTTTAATAGCCAGTACGATATCATTATAGAATTAAGAATGATATATAATGACTATTAAACCGTTCCGAATTCCCGTTTTACTTTGTTATACCCTTGCTTTAGGAAAGTTTTAATATGCAAAAAAAATAACAGTAAACCATACATATCCTTTGATACATATTTCCGATTTACAGTTTCATGGCTATATGGTAGATTATCTTATCTCTACAATGATTTAAGAATAAGACTATTTGCCTTATCTACCAAAGAAGTATCCAATGAGGCTAGATAAATGCGAGTAGTGTTCTCCGAGTCATGTCCCATAGCTTCACTGATAACAGACAAGGAGATATTTTTACTCTTGGCAATACTAGCCCAGGCGTGGCGGGCAACATATGTAGTTAAAGGTATGGATAACCCCAACCGCATCCCAAGTTTTTTCAGTTTTTGATTCACCAAATGGGCAGTTTTCTTATACTGTTTCCTTCCGTCCACTTCCATATCTCGTATAATAGGTAGTAGGTAAGGGCTCCCCTGAGTATCATACTTGTTAATTATTTCTTGCATTGGCTTCTCCCATTTGATGAACAACTGTTGCCCCGTCTTCTGTCGGCGATAAGACAAAATACCATTCTGCAAGTCTTTCTTTCTCAAAAAAGCCATATCAATGAATGACATACCACGCGTGTAAAAAGAAAACATAAATATATCCCTTGCATAAGCCAGAGAAGGACTCTTTGTTAAATCAAGCTCCCTCAAACGGCGAATCTCCTCTAACGGAATAGCACGTTTAACCGTCTTGTCTATCCCTGTATATACATATTTAAAAGGACTTCGTTGAACCGTCAAGTCCTTCTCCACAGCACGATTATAAATAGCCCGAAGATTCCGCATATAATAAGAGGTGGTATTCGGACAAATACCAGTAGATTTTAAAAAGCTCTCATATTTCATCATCAAACTGGAATCAACTTCTTCCAACAGGACATCTTTCCCTGTACGGAAACGTATGAAGCTGTTTAATGTAGTCATATAAGTTTCAGCAGTACGGTGTTTCCCGACTTGATTTAACTCTTTGATAAGATTTAGAGTAAAGGATACAAAACCATTATTCTCTGTGGATGCACAATAAAAGCTCCACCAGACTATCCGAAGTATAAGCAATGCCTGAACGTTCAAAACGAGTAATAATATTCTTCAGTCTTATACTATCCTCCATCAGAGAATTCTTCAAAGAAAGCAAGTAATCTCTCCGACTTTCACTGGTTACTGAGGACAGAACAATCTCCGAATGTACCGCGTCCCATTCCGCAGGAAACAACTTGTATCCGGTATGTATTTGTCTTACTATACGTTTATGAATCACTTGATAGAAAAGTGTACCTTCTTTTCGTAGCAACGGAAGATGCACGGAATTTTACTTTTACTGTTGCCATACAAAATTATTTCTCTAAATAAATTATAATCAAACGTAAACTTATAGATATTGAATGATCTGAATAAAACGTTTTATCTGAATTTAACAATAATCACTCTCCATAATTCACATTTCATTATTTCTTCACTACAGAACATACAATAATCGAAATAACTTGTTGCTTTACCTTATTTTAATAACTAATTCTTGTTTTTTATACTCCCAAAGCTTTCCATACAACAGATCTCCGATTCACTGAACTTTCCAAATATTTCTTTTTCAGTAGATACTTTAAACGATACACAGGAATGACCCCGTTAGAGTACCGGAATAAAGGATAAAAAGGGAGCGGAGGAAACATTATATTACATAACAAATAAAAAAGGCGATGTCACCACAACATCACCTCTTCTTCATATAAAACATTAAAATCTATCTCATCCAGCAATAAGCATTCGCCTTAACCTCCACTTTGGTAAACTTCTCCAGCTCCGCCTTCAACATCTTCACTTCATCCGCAGTCGGTTCGGGAGGGTGATATCATACCGTGAGTTACGACCAATATTCTCCTGCTGGGGTGAACACATACCGACCAGTTCCACCAATTCTGCCAGGTCAAATTGCATCAGGGGGCTCACAGGTTACATAGGTTGGGATTCCATAGTTGGCAATCTCTCGCATAGCAACCGCACGTTCCCGGGGCAGGGGGCGTTCCTCATTATATCCGGATAAAAACGGTTCGTCCCAATGGTAGTACAAAGGACGGACTGTCTCATGACCGGATGATCCAGATATTCAAAAAACGGGCGGGATTCTTGGATTGGAAGAGATACCTGTTATCAAAACCGTCATATCTCTATTCTATATAATTAGCATCAAAAATAAAAAAAAAGAAGACAAGTTCTTCAGAATAAAGAATTATCTCCTTTCATTTACTACCAATATGCAACAGTATAAACCTCAAAAATCTCTACCTTTATTTCGGCTAGAGAAAAGGTTAATTAAAGTCTCTTGTTCACAACAATCAGCTGATAATCAGTTCATATTATAAATTCAATCAAAACATTACAGGCTATCAAACAATACACATACAAAAAATCAAGCACCGAACAACTTTATATTTACAGAGTTCAACTAGTAAACAGCAAATTAGTGACACACCTCTATGTACCGTTACATCACTTATCTATTCACGACAGTTCATCTGCCAGGTACAAAGCATCCGCTCAACAATCTGATTCTCCTTACATTTATAAGCTATAGAATAGGCGTTAATACCAACCGGGGGGCACATAGATAGCAGCCAGTTCTATAAATGATGCCAAAAGCAACATCATATAGAAAGTCTTCCTTAGACAATTCCAAACGTTGCTGGATTACTTGATAATAAAGCATCCAACACAGAATCCTTGAAGGGGCAGAGGAGAGCATCCCCTTTAAGACTAGGAAGACTAGTCAAACGGGCAATATCTGACATATATGGCATAACACCTACATTAGCCAGGTCTATAAAACAAATATGACCAGTGTGAACCAGAAAATTAGTAGGAAAAGCGTCACCGTGACCGATAACCTGAGGAGCTTTATTGAAACGGAGGGCTAGTTTCTGGATCAATTTTCGCCATTTCTGATTGAAATAATTACTGCGGACAATACTTCTCCATTTTTCCTCATATAAATCACTGCCATGTTGATATATCGATATATTCCTGTCAGCTCCCCAATACTTCAAATGCAACTTTGCTAATTGATTAGCTGTTTCTTGCCATGCTTCCTTAGAACTATCTGAGCTCAATTCATTTCCACACAAATATTGTTCAAATAAGAGGATTTTGCGAGGTTCAGCATTATTAGCAAGGTATAAAATAGGATTAAGAACAGGAAAACCGTCCTTTTTTAATAGTTCTAAAATTGAGTATTCTGTTCTATTAGTAATCTTTGCAACCATAATATCTTTATCTCGCTCTACTTTAAAGCCCTGATAATCGCTTGCAAAAATCGTTCCTTGAAATTGAGATATACGAAAACTATTTTTTCAACTGAACTTTCATCATCCCATTCTGTTCCAATTATAATTTTTGCAATCGATATATAATCTTCACGAGTAAACATCTTTAAGCCTCCTTTTTGTATTCATTTATAACGCGAATAATTTATATTGAATTATATATTGCAGGGACACAATTCCCTTTTATTAGCTATTATAACATTGTAGCAATCTGATTTTCCAAAAGCCTTCTTAATAAAAGCATTAATGGAAACGCCTGCCTGTTTGGCTAATATGGCAATACGACTATGAATCTCTGGTGTAATACGAATATTAAGCGATCCGGAATAGCTTTTATGTGGTTCAATACCCTCTGCCTTGCAATATTCCAAATAATCATCTACAGCTTCATGGAAAGCTTCAGTCAATTCCTTAACACTTTCTCCTTCGAAATTAACAAGTCCGTCAATTCCCTCTATCTTTCCAAAGAAAACACTATCCTTTTCGCTAAAATTGACTGACCCCATATAGCCTTTGTAAGTTAATGTATTCATAATCATCCTCCTTTATTTAATAAATCCAGCTTCTTTCAGATCATTATACACTTGTTTCATTGCGTAACCTTTGATGATATTTCCCGGATGTGGTTTATGTATCATAATAGGACGACCCAATTGATTTTTGAATATGACCCTTGATCCGGAAGTTTTACCCTTATTGGACCTTTCATTCAAAAGTAAACTCCGTTAGCAATGACCTAAAACGTTCTATTAATTTATCTTTTTGCGACCAACCTCGCATGATATTTTTAATTTGGGTAACTATATACAACAATACCCTAGATCCTGCAATAAAAAAATCTAGGGTATTATTTGAAGATTATATATTGACACTCCAACTCATCTCTTGTATCCCCTCTGCTATCGTCTTTTAATGCTTACAATTTTAGTTACAGCATAATATCCATTGATATTTTTCCAAACAACAGCATCTCCTATTCAGGGGTGTCCTGCATCTAGAAGAAAAATCAGCATTAATCAAATTTAGACTGCTCAAGTCTTTGACATTCTTTTTATTAATGCTATACTATCAATGTCCGCACTATCAGAACATGCATGTATTGATGTATCAGATGCTTTACTCCACTTAGTTGTAAAACCCCTTTCTTGCAATCCTATGATATAAGTTCCGTTATTATTAGAATAATCAAAGACAAAACCTCCAGAATCATATGGTGAGACATAGATTTTTTTGATGTCATAGATATTGTAATAGTCCTTTTATTTATTCTAACTTTATCAAGCGCAATTCCCACAATAAGACCACCCACAACTGTCACAAATAATCCCGTAAAGATCTGGTAAACAATTTCCATATTAAATTCTTATTTCTAGGGTTGCAAAGATACTATCTTTATCCTAAATTATTATCTTTATTAACGGTGTTTTTTATAAAAATATGAGCCCTTTACTGTTTAATCAGTCATTATAAATCAGATAAGCCTCTTTAGAGTAATGTCATAAATAATCACCTTAAATTTATAGTTGTAAATAAAAATATTATAGCCTTTGACAGTATATATACTCCACTAATAACAACTCCGTATTTTTGAAATTGCGGCATAGTTATTATTTCTTTTATTAACGCTTACGTTCACCACGTATGTCTCTAAAGAAACTCGTGACTATTCTTTCTCCGTTACACTACGAAAGACAATAACGTCACTCCCACAGACATACTCTAAAGGGTTCACTCTCGCTCCGCACTTGGACAATCCCCCTGTTATCAATTAGGGGATTCATTGGGATATGGAGATTTCGGAGAAATGATAAATTAGACAATGAGAGTAGTAATTGGAATAAATGGGGTATTGAGACAATAATGATATAGCTTCTAAACTCTTCCCTTCATAGTTTTCAATTATGTCCGTCATTTTTTATTTGCATGGCTAATTGGATGAAATGAAGGGGAAATAATGAAGCTATATATAAAGGATAACAAGTAAATACATTATGGCAATTAATACATAGCATTATTCATAAACACGGAGAAAGTGTCTCCTTTAGGAGATACTTCCTCATGGAAAACAACATTTGTTTTCATTAATACTATCTTTATGATAATTTTCTACTACTCCGTATTTTTATACTCTTATATATATTATACCGCAATTTCAAAAATACGGACTAAGGTTTGGGGTTTATAGATTTTCTATTATTAGGTATATTCAAGGCAATTCCTAAACTAGTCTTCATAAAATCAATTAACCTCTTATAGTTTGATCTTTGTTTTTTGCCTCCCATTGGGATAATTCCCCCAATAATATTAAGAGGAATATCCATCTGAAAGGTTTGGTCATTATCACTAATCGCTTTTTCCAAAGCTGGGTTATATTTTATCAGTTTCCCAATTTTATCTACATACTTACTCCCTCCTTTTATAGATTTTACTCGTACCATCCATACGGGATCAGTAGTAGCCTTCTTCGATTTCATGGTTATCTTATTCTTATTCAGGTAATCATCCAAAGACTTGATAAACTTCTTCGAGTGATCAGAAGAGTAATAGACTGTATACTTTAGTCCATCATTCTTTCTTATGCCAATTCTAGAGAGCAATTGATTGTATACCAAAACTTATACTCATCCTGACTAGTTTTAGAGTTATACGCTTTCCTTAGTTGTCCCGATACAGACGGAGGTAAATCCCAATTACCACAAAGGATAATATTCTGATAATCTCTGTATACATTGGTTGATTTGGTATCGGATGCACCATAATATGTAATAGTAAAATTACTTCCGGCTAATCCTTCTGTCAGTAGTGCTTCTCTAAGTTTATCAGCCCATTCCGATTTACCAGCCTCCTTAGTTAATGTTCTTTCATCATCCGTCCTGTAGTCTTTCCAGATAACAATCAGTGTTTTCCCAAATGAACTACTACAACATAAAGAGCAAACAGACTTGACGAATGACGCATACGTTGCATTATCCGGTTTATGTTTTCTGTTCAACCCAAAAGTAAATACTCTAAAATCAACTTGACAGTTATACTTGGGTGTTATATCAAGTAGCTTAAAGCAGGAACTTTTACCCAACAACACATCTCCTGCTCCTTCATAGATAATCACGTGGGAACCCATACTGGGATGTATCAGGTCAGACGGATAGAAATGGATATTGCAGTTCTTATCCTTCATCCCCATCCATTCAGAGTAATGCTTCGGCACCAACCCCAATACAACATCCCGTTTGATTTGGCTAACCCTGTCTGTCCCTTTATAGAAATCCAAGTTCCCTCCCTTTATAAATGTATCATACATATCCTTTATATCCGTCTGGGACTTACACCGATAACCTCCCTTTTTATTCTTTTCGGAGAATACGCCTAGCAAACTCTTAGAGAAAGTAATGAATGGTCTTAAGAACAATGGCGTTTCATCAAGAAGGATATATTTTCTTAAGTTGCCCTGCTGCATTAATTTCTTGAAGTCACCATCAAATACAGGAACAGCCGGATTAGGATTATTCGGTTCATAAAGCAGGAAATAGTTAATCAGGTCAGTAAAGAAACGTACATGTGTAATGATTAAAATCTAATACGAACTATTTGCTCCGGATGTGTTTTTGTACTCCTTCATCTTCTCAAAATCTGCATCCGAATGGATCATCAGTACATCATTGGGCTTTAAGGGTTTCGCCATGTAGTATCTCTCCAATCAGATTATCTACGATCCATTGATACATTCTGCTGCATTCACTTTTTGTATCAACACAATATAATATACCTTGATCCCATTTTTGACGTATCAGCGATTTAATGGATTCGGTCTTACCGCTACCACAACCACTAGAAATGCAATATCCATCAATGACCGTAACTTTT
>VOFK01001696.1_pt1 | contig 48581 bp, 80 predicted proteins | sample 5384121 | NCBI WGS metagenome assembly VOFK01 (sample SAMN12384730, study PRJNA508395) | human gut metagenome | isolation source: healthy gut J | host: Homo sapiens | reverse complement strand
ATCAATTGTACTTCGTTCAGTTACATGTGCTGCCGAACTGGTGCCGTTCTCTCCGCTGCAGGATGAGAGCCTGCCGGAGGGATTGCAGGACTGATCTTAGGCGGCGGATATCCGGAACTGCATGCAAAAAGCGCTGTCGAAAAACACCCCAATGCGAAAAAGCGGTGCACGACGCGGTGGCGGACGGTCTGCCGACGATCGCGGAGTGTGGCGGATTCCTCATCTGCATGAGACGCTCTGTGACGATGAGGGAGTGTGCTATCCGATGGCGGGAGTGATTCCAGCGTCGGCTATAAATACCGGGAAACTGGTGCGCTTCGGCTATGTGATGCTTACGGAAAGGAGGAGAACTTCCTCCCGGCGGGCGCACAGATTGCGGGGCATGAGTTTCACTATTATGACAGCACGGACAACGGCGTGGGTGCGGTGGCCAAAAAGCCGGTAAACGGAAGATCGTGGGGAGTGCGTTCATGAGAGTCCAAAGTCGCAATGGATGGGATTCCCGCATCTATATTATTACTCCAATCCGGAATACGCGTACCGTTTCCTGAAAAAAGCGGCGGACAGAATCTACTTGAAAAAATAAACATGCAATGGTAATATGTTTTTAATTTCATAAAAAGGTGCCGGTGCAAAGGTGTGTGCAGAAGATGTACAGATGAGCCTTTTGTACCGGTTAAAAAGGGAAACAGAATCCTGTACGATCTCGTCACTGTGATTAGGGGAGTGCAGATACGAAAGCTTTATGCCACTGGCGCGCATACGCCGGGAAGGTATCTGCATGAGGATCTATCAGCCAGGAAACCTGCCAGTTATGATAGTACAGGAAGAGATTCCGGATCACGAGTAATTGGTCGTACTTTTGTGTGTTGATCAGCTGCTCCGTTTCTATGTTTTATAGAGCGGAGTTTCTTTCTGTTGTTTTATGGAAAATATACAATCATCAGCAGGAGGAATTATGAAAAAAAAGACACTGGCACTCTTACTAAGCCTGACACTCGCAGCCGGCATGATCGGTGGATGCGGCAGTAAGACAGAGACAACCACAGAGGAGAACGATGCAGACAGCACAGACAGAGGCTGTTGCGGAGACCGAGACAGAGGCAGTATCCGATCAGGATGCGGCAGATCATGTTGCGCGCTGATTGATGCGATCTACGTACAGGAGCGCACGGATGAGACCGATGCGCAGTGTGCAGAGGCAAAAAGGCGGCATGGGATGCACTGACCGGATGCACAGAAGGAACTTGTCGAAGGTGAGAACGCAGATCCGGATTATTTCGGAAAAGATACCGGGGACGCTTCCAAGGACGATCCGTTAAATGAGGATGAGATCGGCGAGAATAAAATGAGATCCTTGTTGTAAGTTTTGGTACATCCTTCAATGACAGCCGTTACCGAGGATATCGGCGGCGTGGAAAAAAGCAATCGCAGAGGCATATCCGGACTGGTCGGTAAGAAGAGCGTTTACCGCACAGATTATCATCAACCATGTACAGGCGAGAGATGATGAGAAGATCGACAATGTAGATCAGGCGTTAGACCGCGCGGTGGCAAACGGGGTGAAGAACCTTGTGATTCAGCCGACCCATCTGATGCATTGTGCAGAGTATGACGAACTGATGGAAGCGGTAGAGAAGTACCGCGATCAGTTTACATCCGTTGCAGTCGCAGAGCCGCTGCTCGGCGAGGTTGGCGAAGATGCAACAGTAATCAATGACGATAAGGAAGCCGTTGCAAAGGCGATCACGGCAGAGGCAGTTGCAGAGGCAGGTTATGATTCCCTGGATGCGGCAGCTGAAGACGGTACCGCATTTGTATTCATGGGACATGGAACCGCTCATACCGCGAAGGTAAGCTACAGCCAGATGGCAAGTGTGATGAAGAACTTAAATTACGAGAATGTCTTCATCGGCACTGTGGAAGGAGAACCGGAAGAGACTGCATGCGAGGCAGTGATCGAGGCAGTCAAAGAAGCCGGCTACACGAAAGTGGTATTAAGACCGCTCATGGTAGTGGCAGGAGATCATGCCAACAATGATATGGCCGGGGATGACGATGATTCCTGGAAGAGCATGTTTGAGGCGGACGGATCTTTTGAGAGTGTAACATGCCAGATCGCAGGTCTTGGAAGAATCGATACGATTGAGCAGCTGTATGTATCCCACACGCAGGATGCGATCGATTCGCTCGGCAGCGTAGATACCGCGCAGCAGCGGCAACCACAGCAGGAAATCTGGAGGACGGCACGTACAGTGCCGTCTTCGACACCTGACAGCAGTATGTTCCATGTCAATGAGGCATGTGACGGACGCGGCACACTTACCGTCAAGGATGGCAAGATGACCATTCACGTAAGTCTTGTGTCACAGAGCATCGTGAATCTGTATCCGGGAACAGCCGAGACGCGCAGAAGAGCGGAGCCAAAAGCTGCTTGAGCCGACAAAGGATACCGTGACCTACAGTGACGGAACATCCGAGGAAGTGTACGGGATTCGATATTCCGGTGGAAGCACTGGATCAGGAATTTGATCTGGCAATTATTGGAACCAAGGGTGTGTGGTACGATCACAAGGTGAGTGTATCCGACCCGGTTGCGGGAGTAAGAGATGAAGAAGAAAGTAACAGAACTGATCGTATGCCTGCTGTCTGTGATCTGTTTCCTCACAGCGTGCCAGGCACCGCAGAATGAAAACTGGCGGACGGAACCTATCAGGCGGACGTTACGCTCACTGGCGGCAGCGGCAGGGCGACGGTGGACTCACCGGCGGCGATTACGGTGAAGGACGGCAAAATATATGCCACCATCGTGTGGGAGCAGCCCGTATTATGATTACATGATGGTAGAGGATGAGACCTGCTACAACGAGGCAGAGGCAGGGAGAGAACTCGACGTTTACGATTCCGATTGAAAAGCTGCCATGTGAGATCTCGGTGATTGCGGATACGACGGCGATGAGCGTGCCGCATGAGATTGAGCACACACTGTCATTTGCGTTAAAAAGAGACGGACTTTTTCGGAACTGACGAAGACGGGGCAGTGGGATCTCTCTTATGCCACGCAGTATCGTGTGGAACAATACGGGGAGTATGATCTGATTACAATGGCTGATGACAGCCGTTTTGCTGGTGCCGGAGAATGTTCCGGTACCGAACATGTGCCGGAGGATGTGGTTGTGTTAAAACAGCCGCTGGATCACACGTATCTGGTATCCTCATCGGTGATGGATATGATCCGTGAGATCGGAGCGCTTTCTGACATCCGGCTTACAGGAGTAAAGGAGTCGGACTGGTATATAGAGAAAGCCGCGGTCGCGATGGAAGACGGCCGTATGCTGTATGCTGGAAAATACAATGAACCGGACTATGAACTGATTTTAAAGGAAGGGTGCAACTTTGCACTGGAGAATATGATGATCGGACATAATCCGGAGGTAAAAGAAAAGCTGGAGAGCCTTGGCATACCAGTCATGGTGGAACGTTCCAGCTATGAAGAACATCCGCTCGGAAGACTGGAGTGGATCCGGTTATATGGTCTTTTGTATGGAAAAAGAACAGGAAGCCGATGCATTTTATGAAGAACAGCTAAAAAAAATAGAACCAATCATGGAAAAGGAAGATACAGGCCGCACGGTGGCCTTTTTTTATATCACGGCGAACGGAGCGGTCAATGTCCGCAAGCCGAATGATTATATTGCGCAGATGATCGGACTCGCCGGCGGCACCTACGTCCTAAACGACCGTCTTTCGGCGGAGGAGAATGCCCCTGTCCACGATGAACATGCAGATGGAGGATTTTTTATGCGGCAGCGAAAGGACGCCGACATCCTCATCTACAACAGTACGATCGAGGGGGAGCTTTACAGTGTCGATGAACTTCTGGCAAAAAGCACGCTGTTTTCTGATTTTAAGGCAGTAAAAAGAGGGAAATGTATACTGTACCGGAAGCAATTTCTTTCAGGAATCGACGGGAACCTGCGATTTCATTGAGGATCTGCAACAAGGTGCTTGTGGATGAGACAGACGAGAATTATCGGTTTTTAAACACGTGAGGTAAGAATGAAACGGTATGTGATAGCCTTTGGCGCGATGATCCTGCTGCTTGGCGGGTTGTTTTTCTTTAATATCGGTTCCGGAAGTGTCAAGATGACGGGAAGTGAGATTGTGGACATTCTGCTGCGCCGCTTTTGGAGGCACGGCAGATGAGACGGCGCGTCAGATTGTCTGGGAGATCCGCCTTCCCGGATTCTGCGGCAGTTATTCTGGGGGAGCGCTCTCTGTTGCGGGATTTCTGTTACAGTCATTTTTCAGAACTGACAGGTTACGTATTGCTGCTGCTTATCATGTCCCGCCTCTACACGTTCCAGACGGGGCGGCTGGCGGCCATTTTCAGCGGGGATGCAAGCAGACGCGCCTTGGCCCGTTCGACTGTTGTTGCTTGGCGATCTGGTTTTTCAGCATCCCCGTGTGGCCTCGCGTGTGACGCTGCTGAAGTGGTCAATCTCGCTCGGAGATATTCACCTTGTGCCCCGGAGTGGCTGCGGCGGTTGACAAAGCGCGAAAGAACGGCAGCGAATCCGTCAAAATAATTCAGCCACGAACTCCAACCTGCCGAAAATGGCGCCGTTCGATCTCGGCGGCACCTGAATAAGGCTGATGTCCTCAAGAGCCCAGCGTTTTGTAGACACCGCCGGGGAGCTGACAATGTCTGGCGCATCCGCACATAGGGAATGGTCTGGTTGGGTTTATGGTCGCCGGACGATTACCGGCCCGCTGTCAGGCTTGACTTTCTTAAGCTTTTTTGCTCGCAGGACTCTTTCCCCGCAAACGGGCGTAGATATATTCTTGCGTCTGGATAGCCTCACACTGCCGGCAGAATCCCCGGCCCGGATGATTCCGCCACCTCAAAGGGCAGGCCATCGCTCATGTTATCGCCATGAAAAGGCCGGGAGCATGACGCGATCATCAGGAACATCGCCCTCGGTGCCGCCCAGCGCATGACGGGTCAGCAGATACACGGATGCTCATTTATGCCGCGCCGCCAAAGCAGATAAGCTATGGTGGCGAGGTTAGCTACTGTCTGATCTTGAAAGATCGTTGGGGAACATTAACATAAGGGGTAACGTCCTCCTTTCTGCTATTCTGGCCACCGCGACCAGAGTTCATCGTCATTCCCACCTCGTTGCCCCACATCCCTGGAAGCGCCGGAGGGGTCTGGCGCCGTGCGAACAGCCTCCACGCGGGCCTGTCGCCCGAGGGAAACGATCTTGTCACGGGTTTCGCTCGGCTTTTTGCCGGGCCTCGATGGGGGAAATGATAAACTGGTGGATGTCGGCGGCCTGCCGCTTGGGGTGTCCCTTGGTCGCCAGCAGGCAGATTCCTCGGCGTTGGGTTCGTCCAGAAGCCCAGCCCATAAAAACCAGCCATCCGCCTTTTTGTTCTTTTGAGCCAGACAAAAAGCGACGCTTTTTATAGGTGAAGCCCCACGCACGGATGAGCCGCAGGGCCTCCCTGAGCACTGGGGAACGTGGCCTCAATAAAAACGCTGTCCTTGGCCGCAAGTCGGCCACAGCAGCGCCGCATAATTCATCAATGCTCATGGTGGGATAATGGTTTTCTGCCGCCCCTGCACTTTCTTTGCGGAAGTAGCGCCACGGGGGATCGGCGTAATAATTTCGTAGGTTCCTGTCATCATTCTCCTTTCCTCGCCAGATGCCATTCCCCGCGCCCGCCGGAGTGCTCGTGGCGGGCCAAAAAGGCCGCGGTTTCAAGCCGACGAAGCGGCGGCCTCGCAGCCCGGCGCGGCCACGGCAGTTGTGCCGGAGCGCAGATGTCCGCCACCGCCCCTCGCCGGGGCGTGGTGCGGATCAGGTACCGCACAGGCCACGGGCTTCTGCGTGGATGTGGGCCAGGAAGGTCACCGGGGAACGCCTCGGAGCGACGCTCATCGGACTCGCCGCCGCTGGTGCGTGTTCCAAACTTTCCGTAGTTAGCTGTTCCCGCGCGTAACGGTGGGATTTTCTGTGCTTGCCCCACTCAAACTTTGCGGAAAGTAGGCGCCGACCCCCCCTGGTAGACCAGAATGTTCTCCTCGGTCTTTTTCAGCGGAGCGCGGTGGCCATTGAGAAAACCCGTGCAAAGCGGCTTTTGTACCATGCCCGCACACGACAGCTCACGATTACCCCCGCCAATCGCCAATCCCGTGAAGCAGAAGTGTACCTGCGGCGGCATGGCTGACGACGAGATCATCACCGAGTGCCCTGGTGCATCCGGGACGCTGGTGCCGGGGCAATGACCCGCGATTCATTCGAGGAAAGTCCCTGAACACCTGGCAGATTCTGGCGCCGCGGACATCATCCGGCAAAGGGCCTGCCCACAGAGGTAGCCGTGGCCAGCGACAATTTCATCAGCAAAGGCGGCGCCGTATATGCCTGCGGCAGCGGCCTGGCGGCCCAATCCCTGGGCTGCCGGTCCTACTGGCTTTTGGGCCCCGCCACTGGGCCAGGGAGGTTATTGCCGTAGCCGCCGCCTGGGCTCGGGCGAAGTGATGGTGGAGAAAGGTTTTCCTGCCCGATTTATACAAATAGGAGTCGGGAAGCTTCATGGCACTTGTATCCGCAGACTACAGGCTTTTTCTTGCAAGGCTTCTGGATTTTTGCGGCGAGCCTGAAATGCGGTTTTGCCGACTTCGCCAGCCGTCTGTATGGCAGATGGGACCCTGTTGGGTGCCTCCATACTGCTGTCCGGAAACACAGACCGCCGTCCACCTCCAGCTGGAACAGGGCTGTGCCAGTTCGCTGCCGAACAGGTCATTTGCTATCAACATCCACCGGAGTGTTGGTGGTACCAGCCGTCGCTCAATGCGATAAGCAGTTCACTTTTCACCGTCACGGGACAAGCGCGGTCATCGTAGGTCTGTGGTGCCCCAAGGTGCTTATCCGCAGTAAAGCTGCCGGGCAAGCACCATGTCGCCGACCCGCTTGCCGTTCAGCCATGCCGCATACAACCCCTTGGCGGTGTACAGCCGTTGCCTTCTCCCGCCGGGGCGGTGAACGTTTTGCGCAGATAACTTGCCGGGCGGTGGGGAAACGGCTGATAAGGCCGTGCCTGCCCTTGCCGGAGGCTTCCAGCGCCGCCTGCTTCTGCTCCCCAGTTGGGCTTTGCAAAGGCGTTGATGGCATCGATGCAGTCGATGTCCGGCTCTTTTTCCGGGCAGACCCACACGCCCCGCCAATCCGACTGCGCAAGACCCGGTTCAAACTCGCGGTGAAACGCTCCATGCGCCGGGTCTGGTCGTTTTCATCCCCAGGCGGATGCGCCACCGTCCCTGCGTCTTTGGGCGGTACAGCGGCGGGCGTTTCGGTGTGCATCCCACTGCCCAAAAACCTTTCCGCTCGCCCACAGCGTTTCGGCTCCGGCGGTCACTTCAATTTCGTAGGCGGTCTGGCGCACGCCTTCGGCGCACTGCCACGATAAAAACAGCGTCCCGGCATCTATGCCGAGAGGCTGGGTCAGATGATTCGTTTTCAGGTTTGTTGCTTGCATCATCCGCATCTCCTTTTTCCGGTTGATTTCTGTTCTTATTATAAAGAGGAATCCCACGGAGTATGGGTGCGAAAAATTTAGTTGTCGGTCAAAAAAGTCGTGCTATTTATGACAATTTAAAAAATTTCATCTTGCTTCACGACTTTTCATCCGTACTGTCTGCGGTTCTCCTGTTATACTTTTGGGCAAGAAAATCAGAGGGCTGCGGACTGCCCCTCAAACGAAAGGGAAGGCATTACAGAATGGACAGAAAAGATCCTCCAGCAGATGACACTGGAGGAAAAAGCAGACTTCTGCCCGGTTCGATTTCTGGCATACACAGCCGGTGGAGCGGCTCGGTGTGCCTGCCGTGATGATGAGCGACGGCCCCAGCGGGCTGCGCAAACAGGACGAGCAGGGCGACCATCTGGGCATCAACGAAAGCATCCCTGCGGTCTGTTTCCCGTCCAGTGCGGCGGTGGCTTCCAGCTTTGACACCGCTCTGGCAGAAAAGAAAAACTGGGCGAAACGCTGGGCAACGAGTGCCGCGCCGAGAATCTGGCCCTGCTGCTTGGCCCCGGTTGAACATCAAGCGCAGCCCCGCGCGGACGTAACTTTGAGTATTTCAGCGAAGACCCCTATCTCAGCGGTGAGATGGGCGCGGCACTGGTCAACGGCATCCAGAGCAATGGTGGGGCAGCTGCATCAAGCATTTTGCCGCCAACAATCAGGAGACCGACCGGATGGTCAGCGACAGCGTGATGGACGAGCGCACCCTGCACGAGATCATCTTCCCGCCTTTGAAACGGTGGTCAAAAGGCACAGCCGCTGGGCGTGATGGCCGCCTACAACAAGCTCAACGGCACCCACTGCTCGGAGAACAAGGAACTGCTGACCGACATCCTGCGCAAACGCTGGGGCTATGAGGGCATGGTGGTCACCGACTGGGGCGCAGTAAAGGACCGCGCCAAGGGGCATCGCCGCAGGGCAGGATCTGAAATGCCCGGCGGAAGCGGCCGCGGCACAAAACTCGATCCTTTTCCGCCATCAAGGCTGGGACTCTCTCGGAAGAAGAGCTGAACACTGCCGTACGCAACCTGCTGCGCTTTGTGGATTCCGTGACCGAAGCCGAGAGCACGAACGCCGTATTTGACCGGGACGCAGACTACCGGATGGCAGTTTCTGTTGCAGAGAACTCTGCGGTTCTGCTGAAGAACGAAAAGGGCGTACTTCCTCTGGCAAAGGGCTGCAAGGCGGTGTTCCTTGGCGAATTTTTGCGCAGCACCCCCCGGTATCAGGGCGGCGGCAGCAGCCATGTCAACAGTGCGAAGGTCAGCTGTGCGCTGGAGCACGCTCCCGGTGTAGCCTATGCACAGGGCTACCGCACCGATGAGGATACCGTTGATCCTGCGCTGGAACAGGCCGCCGTGGCTGCTGCTGCAGACGCAGAGGTCGCCGTGATCTTTGCCGGACTCCCGGAGCGGTACGAGAGCGAAGGCTACGACCGCACCACCCTTTGCCATGCCGGAAAATCAGAATCATCTGATCGCCGCAGTCGCTGCGGTACAGCCGAATACCGTGGTCGTCCTGCACAACGGCTCTGCCATCGAAATGCCGTGGGTCAACGATGTCCCGGCTGTTCTGGAACTGTACCTTGCCGGTGACGGTGCCGGAGAAGCCGCCGTGAATCTGTTGTACGGCGCTGTCAACCCCAGCGGCAAGCTGGCAGAGACCTTCCCCCGGAGGCTGAGCGACACCCCCGGCTTATCTTTCCTTCCCCGGCGAGCGGGAGACCAGCGTTTACTCTGAGGGCGTATTTGTCGGCTACCGCTACTACGACACCACGGAAGCAGATGTTCTGTTCCCCCTTCGGTCATGGCCTTTCCTACACGACCTTGAATACAGCGTACCCGGCTGAGCCGCAGCACCGTCCGTGAGGGTGAAGAAGTGCAGGTCACCGTCACGGTAAAAATACCGGCGCAGTCGCGCAAGCAAAACGGTGCAGCTCTATGTAGCACCGCCCAAGGGTGAGCGTCACCGTCCGGTCCGGGAACTGAAAGGTTTTGCCAAGGTGTCCCTGCAGCCCGGTGAGAGCAAGGAGGTGCAGTTCACACTGGACAAGCGCAGCCTGTGCCTATTATGAGCCGGAACTGCATGATTTCTATGCAGAAAGCGGCACTTACCGTATCGCGTTGGTGCATCCAGCCGGATCTGCGCCTGACCGGCTTGCTGGAATGGCAGGCAGCGCAGCCGCTGCCGGTACACTTTACCGCAGCCTCCACTCTGAAGCAGGTCATGACCCACCCGGTGGGTGCTGCCATCATCGGACCGATCCCCAGCATATGGCGCAGCCGCAGGCGCCCACCGGAAAAAGGGACGATGATGATTCTTCTCTGTCCATGATGATGGGAATCCAGCTCAACACGCTGATTGATTTCCACGTCCTGACCGAGGAGCAGCTGAACGGCATCCTGAGCCAGATCAATCAGGCGTAAGGCAGGGATTGCGCGATAAAATAAGTCCTACTCTCTCCCACTTTATTGCCATAAATTTTCCAAAAACCCTCTTGACGCATTCTACATGCCGTGGTATTTTTACTTGTAAATCCCATTGATTTTGTGGATTGGATCAAATTCCATCCACAAGATGTGGTCGTGTTCATTTTGAACACAGCCACAGAAAGTGGTTGGTTATCACCGTGAGACCCACCACTTCCGTGAGGAAAAGTCCACGAAAAATTTACCGCCCCGCAACACACCCGATTCATTTTGCCGCTGTTTCACCCGACAAAATCCTTCGCTATGCTGCATGGGCGGTATTTTTCTTTTCGGGGAAGATTGCACCTTGAAAATTTCATGAGCCGTCCGAACGTGATACCGGCTCTCTAGCCAACGCCGCTGCAAAACAGGGGCAGGAACTTCGTTCGGAGCAAACGGCGATCAACATACACGAGCAGCGGAACTCCTCTACTTATTTTTTGCGTCTTAACAATTCGGAAACAACTTTCGGAAATGTTGTTTTTGAGCGCAGCAGTGGAGAGGCAAGAACCGTCCCGTGGCCACAAATTTTCAATTCTTGAAAATGTTGTGCGCCATCCGGGACTTCACATCTGCAACTCTTGCGAGTTTTCTAAAGTGATCTTGTTGGGGCGTACCTGCCCCAAACCCTGCTCATCATTCGCACCTTGCGGTGCGAAAGAAACGGCGTGTCGTGCTTACATAAGCTCCACCGAGGAGCTAGCGAAACGACAGGAGGTTCAATGAACAAAACGAATGTCAAAGCGAAACCCAGCACGACCCACCGCCACGACACGCCGAACAACAAAAACGCACATCATCAAGTTCCGTGTGACAGCGGAAACTGAAAAAAAATGGAACTGGAACTGCACAGCAAAACTCCTTCATCTCCCCTCTCCACCTTTTATCCGCCGTGCCATCCACAACGTCGAAGATCGAGCGCACTGTTGTCGTTGTTGGCGGCGGAGAAGAAACCCCTGACTGCTGTTTCCACTCTGCTTGCGCAGTGCAGCAAGGTAGGCGGCAATCTCAACCAGCTTGCAAGGCACTTCAATTCCGGCGGTGCAGACGCCGAGCAGATCCGGGCGAAACTCCTTGACGAACTTGCAGACCTGACCGCATTCCGGCTCAACGCCGAGAAAGTTCTGGGTAAACTGTATGGCAACGCTGAAGCATATCGCCTCTAAGAATTCGGACTACACCGCCATTGAAGCGTACCTCGTTTACCAGCACGACGCGTTCACTGGAAAGCAACTTCTGGATGAACAAAGCAGACCCAAGCTGCGAGAATCCTACATTCTGGATACCCTTGAATGCGGCGCAGCCTCGTTTGCTATGGCCTGCCTGCTGGTAAACCGGAAGTATGGTAAGAACACCCAGCATGGTGATATCAAAAGCCACCAGTATATCATCAGCTTTGACCCCACGCGATGCAGCCGACAACGGCTTGACCATGGAAAAGGCACAGGCACTTGGCCTGAAATTCTGCGAAGAAAACTTTCCCGGTCATCCTGCTATCGTCTGCACCCACCCGGACGGACACAACCATTCGGGAAATATCCATGTCCACATCGTGATCGGCAGCGTCCGGACACGAGAAGTGGAGACGCAAGCCCCTATATGCAAAAGCCCCGTGACTGGCGTGAGGGCATGAAGCATTCCAGCACAGCCCAGACCATGCGGCACCTGCGTGTCGCAGTCATGGAGCTGTGCGAGAGGGGTGCCGGACTGTACCAGATTGATCTGCTCAACGGCTCGAAGGAGCGCGTAAGCGAAGCCGAGTATTGGGCAAGGCGGCGTGGGCAGCAGAAGCTCGACCTTGCAAACGCAGCCCTTACCGCAGCTGGACAACAGCCCAAGCAGAAGAAGTTTGAAACCGTGAAGGACACTTTGCGGAAACAGATTTCTTCGGTGTTGTACCGGACACAACGAGTTTTGAAGATTTTTCTGACAGGCTCATGCAGCAGTATGGTATTGCCGTCAAGGAAAGCCGTGGGTGTCTGAGCTATCTGCCCACTGGCAGAACAAAGTTCATCCGAGCGAAACAGCTCGGTGACAAGTTCGATAAGGCGGCAGTGCTTGCTACGTTGCAGGCAAACGCCGAACGCAAGCCCAAGGTTCAGTTCAAGCAAGATACCATCGGGAAACTGATTGACATCCAGTCGAGAATGACCGAAGGGCAAAGGCATTGGCTATAAGCGTTGGCTCACGAAACACAATCTCAAAGTTATGGCACAGACCGTGCAGCTTCTGCAGGAAAAGGGAACTTGACCGATGAGGGCGCTCTGAATCAGCGCATCACCGAACTGGAAACCAAGTACCACGATTCGCTGGCAGTAGTGAAAGACCTCGAAGGTCGCATGAAATTCAGCAAAGAGCTGCGCTATCATGTCGCAGCCTACACCAGCACCAAGGGTATCGTACAGCAGTTCAATACTGCCAAGCGCCCCGCAGTCTTTGAGGAACAGCATCGTGCAGAGCTGACAGTGCACCGAGCGGCAGCAGCCTATTTCAAGGCAAATGATCTCACCAAGCTGCCCAGCCCGAAGAAGTCGGAAACCGAGTATGCGCAGCTTGCATCCGAAAAGGCGAAATTCTACGAGCAGTACAAAGGAAGCTAAGGAGGAACTGCTCAAACTGAAAACCGCAAAGCAGAATGTTGCGCTGTTTTTCCGGGAGGAAGAACAGACGCAGCATGAGAGATAAAGGAGTGTGCGTATGATCAATCTGAAAATCGACCCGGAGTTCCAGTCTCAGATCCCTCCTCTGACCGATGATGAATTCAAGCAGCTTGAAGAAAATATCTTGAAGGAAGGCAAGCTGCTCTCTCCTTTGATTGTCTGGGGTAATACCCTCGTTGACGGCCACAATCGTTATGCAATTCTTCAAAAGCACCCGGAGATTTATTTCTCCACCATGCCGCTCCGATTTGAAACCGCGAAGAAGCCATTGCGTGGATTTGCCGGAATCAGTTGGGACGGCGAAACCTGAGTCCCGAACAGAAACGCTATCTGCTTGGGAAACAGTATAGAAGCTGAAAGAAGGCTGCAAAAAATCTTTCGGGGTAATCAGTACACTTTAGCAAAGAAAAAGTGGTGGTGATCACGGTGATAACCACCACTCCGGGAAGAAAAACCTGCGACCGAATCGCAGAAGAAAACGGTGTCAGCCGAATGCCTCTGTTCTCCGTGCCAGCCACTATACACGAGGCATCGACATTGCGGACAACCTCTCTCCCGGCATCAAGCAAAGTCTTTTTTCCGGCGAAGTGAAGTTTACCAACGAAGAAATGTCCAAGTGCAGGTAATGCCGAGCATCATCGTTCAGATGTCCTTGCTCAAATCCTGCATCCAGAGGCATTGGAAGTGTTGGAATCTGCCAGCGCTGAATTTGAGCCTGAAAAAGCGGAACCCGTTCCCATGCCCACGCCACAAACAGAAGAATTTCGGTGCTATCATGTGCCGGACGAGTTTATGAAGGTTTACAAATCCTTGAGCCGTGCGACCGAAAATGATGAAAAACTCATGGAAGAAACGCTCAAAAACAATCCCAGCTATTTCACTGACCCGAAAAGCGAAGGTTCTCCGCTTCGCAATGCAGAGGCCTGCTAACTACCTGACTGAAATCGAAAACCTATCTGGAAAAGGCTCTTGCAGAAGCCCTTGAAGGAGAAAGAGACCGCATAACAGCAGACACCTGTAAGCCATCAACGAGCCCCCCAGCCGCAAAGAGCAGGGCGGAAAGCATCCGCGCCCTTGCGCCTGATAAAAAATTGAACTTTGATTTTCTCGCCCGGCTTTTTGCCACGGTGGGACGATCAAAGGAGGAGTGCGTTTGAACAAAAAGAAAAAAGTCCACAAACACTTCCCCTTATCCCCGATGAAGTCATCGACCGTCTGGCACGGGCATTCTACCCGGCCATCCTGCCTGCTGGAACAGCGAGGAAGGGCAAAAGAGGAGTTTGCCGCATGGCAGACTGAACAGGCTCATAATGCCAGCAAAGAGAAACAGGAAGTTCCCGCTTGCTGGGTATTCGTAAAACAGTTTTCGAGAAATGACATGGCAACTGCCTGTCAGGGTTGGTTACAGAGTACCCGGCTAGGCCGAGGAAGCATCAAGTCCCATGTCCGCACCGCCAAGGTGTTGGGCATGGGGCTTTTTGCATATCAGGGGCGTGTACATCTCTGGAAAGGTGTAACACACTAGACTTTGTACCAAAGTCGTGTGCCAAGGGTGCTGCGCCCCTTTGGAATCCCTGCTCACATCGCCTGTGGGCGATGGGATTCGCTGCACAGAAAGCTCTCACAAAGGTGCACCGCGGCTGTTTGCGGCGAGGAGGAGGCGCTTCTGCGGAAGTGTAATAACCCACTATGACGCTTTCAGCCCTGCGGTCTGCAAAGTGTAGTGGGCTCTCGAGTGGGAAACGGCTATATAGGGTGCGCTTTCGGGCAAATCGCTGCGTACGTGCGTACCGAATCTCGTACGCACGTACGCAGCAAAATGGCTAAAATCTCCTATATAGGGGTGTTCTTCTGGAAATCAATATGAGATACTCAACTTGACCAACCATCAATTAATAGGAGGCGGTAATATTATGGGAAAAACTTTTGTGTGTAGCTTATGCCGTAATGGAATCATTGGCGGTGGTTTGTACATTGATGAACAGAGCATTACATATTCAACTCAAAAAGCTCACAGTCAGTCCACTGTATCGTAACCTTGTATTGCCCATGAACGAGATAAGGGGAGCTTTCATGGAGTCAGATGGTCGTTCCTGTTGCAGCAATTTCCATGAAAGACGGAGAATGTTATAAATTTATCATATATAACAAATCAGGATTTGAAAAGGCATATAAGCAATATAGCAACCACCAAGAATGAAATCACCTAGCAGGGGTTTGGGGCAGGCACGCCCCAACAAGAAGCTGTCCCAAAGGGGGGCAGGAAATTTTCAAGAATTGAAAATTTGTGGCCACGGGACGATTCTTGCTCTCACGAAAACCCCATACTTTTTGAAAATACCGCTTTTCGCAGCCAAAGGAGGATGCACCATGAAAAAAAGAGATCGAAGCCTTCGTCAACGCAGCCAACGAGCAGGAGTTGGAAGCCGCATGGAACAACCTCTCGGCAGAGGAACAGCGAGTTTTCGAGCAGCTCATGGAGGAAGAACCACCCGAAGATGCACTGGCATTTTTCGCACAGCTGTATGATGATGCCCCGAAAGAGCAGACCAGCGAGACCGTGAACATCTCCGAAAATGAAATCTATTTCAAGCGAAAGCCCTTGACCGAAGAGCAGCAGAAACACAGTTCTTATGTGGACGAGAACGGCAACCTCCATGTCAAGAACCTGTCCGCCTTCTGGATTCCAGAACTGACTACCACGGAGAAAGTCGGTTACACCACCTATACCGTGACCGGCAGCTATGAGGGCAAGGAGTCCTTTTTGAAGAAGCTGGAGCGTATTGTTGCCAAGAACGCCCAGCAAAAATTTGAAGATGAGGGTGCAGACGAATGACAACTGCGTCCAATTCTGCTATACTTGACCCGGTAACCAATCCTGCACCGACAGTTGCTCCACAGAATAAGGAGGACACAACAATGTTCTGGAGCAACGAATAAAATCACCGCACTTTACTGCCGACTGTCGCAGGAGGACGCACGGCTCGGCGAAAGCCTGTCCATTGAGAACCAGAAGGCTATCTTCTTCTGGAATACGCCAAGAAAGAATCACTTTCCGAACCCGGTATTCTTTGTGGACGATGGCTATTCTGGCACGAACTACGACCGCCCCGGTTTTCAGAGTATGCTGGTCGAGATTGAAGCGGGGCGTGTAGGAATCGTTATCACGAAGAAGATTTGTCCCGACTGGGACGCAACTCTGCCTTGACAGGTCTGTACACAAACTTCACCTTTCCCCAGTACGGCGTTCGCTACATTGCCATTAACGACAATTACGACACCATTGACCCGAACAGCGTAAACAACGATTTTGCGGGCATTAAGAACTGGTTCAACGAGTTTTTATGCCCGTGACACCAGCCGCAAGATTCGGGCTGTTCAGAAGGCCAAGGGAGAGCGTGGTGTGCCGCTGACGGTCAATGTGCCCGTACGGCTATGTGAAAGACCCGGAGAACCCGAAGCATTGGCTTGTTGACTCAGAAGCGGCTGCAATCGTGAAGCGCATCTTCTCCATGTGCATGGAAGGCCGTGGCCCGACCCAAATTGCAAACCAACTGTGGGTGGACAAAAAGTTCTGACTCCCACCGCCTATAAGTTGAGCCATGGCCTGAGTACGAACTCACCCGCCCCGGAAGACCCTTATCGCTGGGATAAAAGAGCAGTAAGTTCGATTCTGGAACGCCTGGAGTACACTGGCTGCACAGTCAACTTTAAGACCTATACTAACTCTATCTGGGATAAAAAAGAGACATCTGAATCCCGTGGAAAATCAGGCTATCTTCCCGGATACACATGAGCGCATTATTGACGATGATGTGTTTGAAAAGGTTCGGGAGATTCGTAGCCAGCGTCACCGCATGACCCGGACAGGCAAGAGCAGCATTTTCTCCGGTATGGTCTACTGCGCTGACTGCGGTTCCAAGATGCAATATGGTTCGTCCAATCACAGGGACTTCAGTCAAGACTTCTTTGATTGCTCTCTGCACAAGAAGAACGGGAGCAAGTGCAAGGGACACTTCATCCGGGTAAAGGTTTTTGGAGGGCCGTGTGCTAAGCCATGTTCAGCGGGTGACGGACTACATCCTCTGTCATGAGGACTACTTCCGCAAGGTCATGGAGGAGCAGCTTCGGGTGGAAAGCACCGAAAAGCTGACTGTCCTGAAGAAGCAGCTTGCCCGGAATGAGAAGCGGATTGCAGACCTCAAACGGCTGTTCATGAAAATTTACGAGGATAACGCCAGCGGAAAGCTGAGCGATGAACGCTTTGACATGATGAGCCAGAGCTACGATGCCGAACAGAAGCATCTGGAAGAGGAAGCCCTTCTATCCAGCAGGAAATCGCCCCCGAAAAGCGGAGAGGTCCATGCTTTGCTGTGGTCCACCCGAGGAGACGCGAACAAAGTGATTGTCCGGGGCGACATTTCCAGTTATCGGATCGAAACCTTTCATCTGCCGCAACCAGCCTGAACTGCGTGCGGGCACGGTCGAGGTTGTGGTTCGGGCGGGCAATATGGAAATAATGGTCGCCCTCCAGATAGTCGGTCAGGAAACGGACGCCGCATTCCATCGTCATGAGTTTGGCACCCCAAGCAAGACTCTTTTTTCAGCTGTGTGCATGGTGGAACCAGCAGTGGAAAGATAGCCTTTGGCAAACACTTCATACAGATGCAGGTCAAAGTGGACTTTGCTCTGGTCGGGTTCATCCTCGGCGCAGTCGTTGGCACCGGTGCGGATGGAATCACCAAAATCATAAGCCGACAGACCCGGCATCACGGTGTCGAGGTCAATGACACAGATGCCTTTACCAGTGGCTTCATCGAGCAGAACATTGTTGATTTTGGTATCATTATGGGTGACACGCAGCGGGGATCTCCCAGCGGCCAGTTGATCCAGCAGAAGGCAGTCCTTTTTACGTGCATGGATAAAAGCAATCTCCGGCGCAATGGTTTTGACTCGACCCAGTGCATCGGCTGCAAGGGCTTTTTTCAAAGTTTGCGTAACGGTTGGGCGTATCGTGAAAACGTGCAATGGTTTCGTGAAGGAGGTTGAAGCAGGATAATCGGCCAGCTGGTTCTGGAACTTGCCCAGTGTTTCTGCCACAGTGCGGAAGTCTGCCTCACAACCGACCTGTTGCAGACAGACGGTATTCTCTACAAAATCATAAAGCTCTCCATGCATTGCCTTCCGTGTCGATATAGTACGATGCACGGACAGAGTGGGAATGACGTTCAGGCATTCCCGGCCAGGGCCGCCCTCTGCCCTGAATCTTTGCCCGTAAATGCCGGGTCACGCCACAGATGTTTCCATCAGTCCTGCTGGATCGGTGAATGTATCGGTGTTGATGCGCTGTAAGATAAAGCGTTTGGCGGCATGATCGGCCCGCCAGACCACAAAGGTGTCATTGATGTGGCCCTCACCATAGTGGTGTGAATCGCAGACCATCGGCCCACCAAAATCAAAGGCGGATGCAGCGGCGCAGAGAATGGGTTCGGTGACAGGTTTCATTTGAAGTTCCTCGTTTCTTTATCTTTCATGCCGTTTTGCCGGGGCAGGGCGTTGTCCCTGCCGTACCTGACGGCGGTATTCGTTGGGAGTCAGCCCCTTCCGCTTTGCGGAAGCACTGGGAAAAAATAGCTGGGGACGAAAAGCCCATCAGTTCGCTGATCTGGGCCAAGCTGTAACCTGTATTGCCCAGCATATATTTGCTTTCCTCAATGCGGCGGCGATTCAGATAGGTGATGGGAGAGATGCCGTACTCCTTTTTGAAAGGTGTGGGCCAGATAATATTTGTTGATGTGTGCGGATCTCTGCCAGACGGTCAAGTGAGATGTCCTCCCGGAAGTTGCTGTCCAGATATCGCTTGATCTCTACACACTCCCGGCTGTCAGACTGTGGCGTTTCTTCCACCTGCAAAGAGAGAGCGTGGTGCAGCGTACCAGCCAGATCAGCAGCACCTCCAGCAAGTCCTGACAGACGGTTTCGCAGCCATCCAGACTGCGGTCGGCTTCGGCAAGCAGCATATGCAGCAGAGTGACCATCCGTTCCCGGTTTTCACGGCAGTTGAAGATAGCATAAGAAGATTCAGCCTTTTGCCGAATAAGATCTCAATGCCAGCCACACCCAGAACGATATATTCAAGCGGTGAAGCGTTCAGACTCAATTCCGTGTGCTCCACCTGTGGATTGACGATGACCATATCATCCGGGCTTGACCGGGTAACAGCTGCCCGCTTAGGTAGAACTGTCCTTCTCCGCTCAGGCAATAGAACAGCTCCGTGCAGGAATGGGTGTGAGCCGTGCTGTTCCAGTCGCCGCCGAATTTGCTTTTGCTGATGTACAGCAAGCGAAAGGACTCACGGGGAGCGGGAGCATGACGGATATCAAAGCGTTCGGTGCTCATAACAGGCTCCTTTTACAGCGAAACGCAATAAACGTAAAAATAAAAACAAGAGACTAAAAATAAATCGCAAAAACCGATGCGTTGAATCGTGTGTTTTTTCATTATAGGGCAAAGAAGAAAAAAAATGCAAGCCCCTGATTTTGGACAGGATAAATATTTTTTGATGCCATTAAAGAATAAAAATATGTCAAACTGGTTACAAGCGGGGAAAATGTACCAAAACAGACGGACGAATTTAGCGCTTTTGCTGAAAGAAATTTCTAAAAAAGCAAGATTTCTAAAAAATGAAACAACAAAGACCTTGTTGCGAACCGTAAAAACCTCTATATTGGAACCAGAAAATCACACCCCTCTCGGACGAAGCCTGTTTGCCCCGGCTGTGTTTTGAACGGAATCTTTATGATGGAGGATACACTATGAAACGCATTTCTCGTCGCAATTTTCTGAAAGTGGCTGGCGTGGGTGCCGCTGCACTGGGCTAGCCGCCTGCGGCGGTTCTTCCAGCTCTACCGGTTCCAGCACGTGGCACTTCTTCGGCTGCTGCCTCCGCTGCCACGCCTGCGGAGGATGTGACCATCAAAGGTCGCTGCCATTGAGACCGCTTACGGCTCCGAGATGTGGCAGAAAGTCACGGATGCCTTTACCGCCCAGACGGGCATCAAGGTTGACCTGACCACCGACAAGAATCTGGAAGATGTCATCGGCCCCTCCATGCAGGGCGGCGATTACCCGGATGTAATCCATCTGGCTACCGGTCGTGAAGCTGCTCTGACCGAGCAGTTCATCAAGGGCAATCTGATCGCCGACATCACCGATGTGCTGAGCATGACCGGTTCCCGAGAGAGCAAGAAGGTCAGCGACAAGATCGCCGGCGGCTTCACCGACACTTCTCTGACCAACCCCTACGGCGATGGGAAGACCTACCTGGCCCCCATGTTCTACTCTCCCTGCGGCCTGTTCTACAACGCCGGCCTCCTGGAGGAAAAGGGCTGGGAAATGCCCGCCACTTGGGATGAGATGTGGGAACTGGGCGATAAGGCGGCTGCGGAGGGCACCTACCTGTTCACTTACCCCACCACCGGCTACTTTGATGCATTCTTCTATGCGCTGATGTATGCAGCAGGCGGCCCCCGACTTCTTCAACAAGGCGACCCATTATGAAGAAGGCATCTGGGACACTGCCGAAGCACAGACCTGCTTTGATATCGTGGCAAAACTGGCCTCCTACACCAATCCCGTCACCCCGGCACAGGCGAACGATCAGGACTTTACCCAGAATCAGCAGCTGGTGCTGGATAACAAGGCTCTGTTCATGCCCAACGGTACCTGGATCGTGGGCGAAATGGGCGAGGCTCCCCGTGCGGATGGCTTTGAGTGGGGCATGACTGCTCTGCCCGCTGTCAAGGCTGGCGGCGACAGTACAGCTACACATGGTTCGAGCAGGCATGGATCCCGGCAGGTGCGGAGCATCTGGATGCAGCCAAGCAGTTTGTAGCCTACCTGTACAGCGACGAAGCCTGCAAGCTGTTCGCCGAGAGCGGTGCGATCCAGCCTGTGCTGGGCATTGCCGATGATCTGGACGGCGACAACAAGATGTTCTACTCCATCTATGATAACGGCGCAAAGGCCGCTATGGGCAACTTTGCCTCCTTCAGCGCCATCCCCGGCGTGGAGGTCCGCACGGTGTTCTTTGATCCCGTCAACTCTCTGGTTTCCGGCAGCACGACGGAGCAGCAGTGGATCGATGGCATCAAGTCCGCCAGCGACCAGATGCGCGCCAACATCATCGAGTAAGAACGAAGCCCTGCCCGAAAACAGCGGGGGCGGTTTTGACCGCCTCCGCTTTTTGGGTTTCGGGATCCCAATAGAAAGGAGCGGTTTGTCCCTATGAAATCTGACAAAAGCCGCAAACGGTTCGTGTTTCTCTGCGTGGCACCGGCCACCATCCTGTTTTTCATCTTTTATGATCCTGCCCACCCTCAATGTGTTCCGCATGAGCCTTGTATGAGCGGGGTGCCTATTCTCCCAAACGAGACCTTTGTCGGGCTTGAAAATTTTCAGCATCTGCTGAAGGACACCCAGTTCATCCGCTCCATGCAGAATATGATCCTGCTGGTGGTAACGGTCACCCTCATCACCTTCGCCTTTGCACTGGTATTTGCCGCCATCCTCACCCGGGAAAGATCAAGGGGCAGAACTTTTTCCGCATCATCTTCTACATCCCCAACATCCTTTCGGTGGTCGTCATCTCCGGCATCTTCTCTGCCATCTATAAGCCGGAAAATGGTATGCTGAACAGCATCATCGGTCTGTTCCGGGATATGACCGACCCCATCCTCTGGAAAGGCGAAAAACTGGTCATCCCCTCCATCATCATTGCCATGGTGTGGCAGGCCATTGGCTATTACATGGTGATGTACATGGCCTCTATGGCCAGCCGTGCCCGGCAGCCTGTACGAGAGCGCCAATCTGGACGGTGCCGGGCGGCCTGACCCAGTTCTTCCAGAGATCACGATTCCCTGGTCTGGACGAATATCCGTACCACCCTCACCTTCTTTATTATTTCCACCATCAATATGGCCTTCCTGTTCGTCAAGGCGATGACCAGCGGCGGGCCCAACGGTGCCTCGGATGTGGCCCTGAACTATATGTACAGCCAGAAGGATGCTGGTCTGTACGGCTTACAGTATGGCAATCGGTGTGGTTATCTTCCTGTTCTCGTTCGCCTTGTCCGCCTGTGTCAATCGTGCCACCAACCGCGATCCGCTGGAATTCTAAGGAGGGAAGAAGATGCAGAATACCACCGAAAGAATCTTCCCGCTCGGCGGAAAGGTCTGTACAAAGTTTTTCATCTATTTTGTGCTGATTCTGCTGGCTGTGACGATCATCGTGCCGGTGGCATGGGTGTTTATGGCATCCATCAAGCAGAACTCAGAGTTCTACGGCAATCCGTGGGCACTGCCTGCCGGATTCTACTGGCAGAACTTCGTCAACGCATGGAACGGCGCGCGAAAATGGGCGAGTATATGCTCAACTCTGTCATCGTGACCGCATTGGCGCTGGTGCTGCTGCTGGTCATTGCGCTGCCGCCGCCTACTGCCTGTCCCGCTTCCACTTCAAAGGGGCGCAAGGTACTGAACACCCTGTTCATGGCGGGCCTGTTCATCAACGTCAACTACATCGTGGTGCCCATCTTTTGATGCTGCGGGACAGCGATGTGTGGCTGAAAAACCATTTTGGCAGCGGCTTTTGCTGAACAACCTGTTTGCTGGCGGTGGTATATGCCGCCACGGCACTGCCCTTTACCATCTATCTGCTGTCAGGCTATTTTTACGCCACTTTGCCCCACGACTTTGAAGAAGCAGCCTACATCGACGGTGCCAGCTATTTCTCTGCAATGACCCGTATCATTTTCCCAATGGCGAAGCCGTCTATCATCACCATTATTCTGTTCAACTTCCTGTCTTTCTGGAATGAGTACATCATCTCCATGACCCTGATATGAGTTCCACCAGCGCACCCCGTACTCTGCCGGTGGGTCTGCTGAATCTGATGCAGGCCCAGCAGAGTGCTGCGCAGTACGGCACCATGTACGCAGGTCTTGTGCTGGTGATGCTGCCCACTCTGATTTTGTACATCTGTGTGCAGAAGCAGCTGACGCAGGGCATGACAGTGGGCGGCTTGAAAGGATAAGGTAACAAAACATGAAAACATTCTGGAAAACGCATCCTGCCCTGCGCATCGTGCTGATGATCGTGCTGTTTGTGCTGTCCATTGCATTGGTGGTGGCAGGCTGGAAAATGACCGGACAGCTGGCAGGGCTGGGGCATCATGCTTGTGGGCGTGGCACTGCTGCTGGCGGTACTGGCCATTTACAACGCAACCTATCAGGATTGAGGATAAGAGAGGAAAACTATGGAAGATAAGTGCAAGACCGGGCGTGTTACCATTCCGACCGACCTGGATGTGGTGCCCGAAACGTTGGAGATTCTGAAAAAAGTGGGGTGCGGATGCCATCCGTGACTGCGATGGTACGGATTTTCCGCAGGAACTGAAAACGCCGATGCAAAGATCTATTCCACCTATTATACCACGCGCAAGGATAACGCATGGGCCAAAGCGAACCCGGACGAGGTGCAGCAGTGCTACATTATGACGGGTTTACACTGCCCCCGGCGAGACCGTGACCATCCCTCTGATGAAAGGCATCAGCCCGGAGCTGATGAAAGTGAACGATCACGATGACATCACCCGCTGGTGGGAGGTCATGGATCGCTCCACGGGTCAGCCTGTGCCGCCAGAACAGTGGAGCTATGCGGGATGGCAGCGTGACCGCAGGCGGTGCCGTTCCATGAGTATACCGTGAGCTTCCTTGCCTACCTCATCTGGGGACCCGGTGCATATGTACAATGCCACCACCAACGGCTGGACGAATTTCGAGCATCAGATCACGTTTGATGTGCGCCAGCCGAAAACCCACAAATATTCCATGGAGCGTCTGCGAAAATTCATTGCAGATCATCCGTATGTGAACGTCATCCGCTATACCACATTCTTCCATCAGTTCACCCTGATCTTCGATGAACTCAAGCGGGAAAAATTCGTGGACTGGTATGGCTATTCTGCTTCCGTCAGCCCCCCCTATATCCTCAATCAGTTTGAGAAGGAAGTAGGTTACAAGTTCCGCCCGAGTATATCATCGACCAGGGCTACTACAACAACCAGTATCGTGTGCCCAGCAAAGGAATACCGTGATTTTCAGGCGTTCCAGCGGCGCGAGGTAGCAAAACTGGCCAAAGAAATGGTGGACATCACGCACGAGTACGGCCGCGAGGCGATGATGTTTCTGGGGGACCACTGGATCGGCACCGAGCCTTTTATGCCGGAGTTCAAGACCATTGGTCTGGATGCCGTGGTGGGCAGCGTGGGCAATGGCTCCACGCTGCGTCTGATCTCCGACATCGAGGGCGTGAAGTACACGGAAGGACGCTTTCTGCCTTACTTCTTCCCGGACACTTTCCATGAGGGCGGCGACCCGGTAAAGGAAGCAAAGGAAAACTGGGTCATAGCCCGCCGTGCCATCCTGCGCAAGCCTATTGACCGCATTGGCTATGGCGGCTATCTTGAAGCTGGCATTGCAGTTCCCGGAGTTCGTGGATTATGTAGAGAGCGTCTGTAAGGAGTTCCGCGAACTGTATGAAAATATCAAGGGCACTACGCCTTACTGCGTCAAACGGGTGGCTGTGCTGAACTGCTGGGGGTAAAATGCGGGCATGGGGCTGTCATATGGTGCATCATGCCCTCTACTACAAGCAGAATTACAGCTATTCGGGCGTGATTGAAATGCTTTCTGGCGCACCGTTTGATGTGAAGTTTATCAGCTTTGAGGATATCAAGAACGACCCGCATCTGCTGGATTCGTTGGATGTCATTATCAATGTCGGCGATGCCGACACCGCCCACACCGGCGGCATCTGGTGGAAGACCCGGAAATCTCCTCCCGCTATCCGCAAGTTCGTCTGGAACGGCGGCGGCTTTATCGGCGTGGGTGAGCCCTTCCGGTCATCCATATCAGGGTCATATCCTCCAGATGGCCAGTGTTCTGGGCGTGGAGGAAGAAAATGGCTTTACCCTGAACTACGACAAAATACAACTGGGAAGAGCATCCAAATCATTTCATCTTTGCAGGATGCTGACAAAACCCATCGACTTCGGTGAGGGAAAGAAGAACATTTATGCCCTGGAAGGCACGGAAGTGCTGGTGCAGCGGAATAAGGAAGTGCAGATGGCGGCGCATGATTTCGGCAAAGGACGTGCCGTATATATCAGCGGTGTACCGTATAGTTTTGCCAACAGCCGCACCCGCTTTACCGTGCTATCCTGTGGAGTGCCCACAGCGAGGAGAAACTGCATACATGGTTCAGCTCAATTATAATGTAGAAGTTCACGCCTACGTCAAAGAACGGCAAGTATTGTGGTGAACAACACGTACGAGCCGCAGGACACCACCGTTTACACCACAGACGGCAGCAGCTTTGCTCTGCATCTGGATGCCAACGAGATCAAGTGGTATGAGATCTAAGTTCTCCTTTTCATAAACGAACACAACGGGCAGCTCTGTTACCAGAGCTGCCCGTTGTGTTCTGTTTCTGCCGATAACTCAACCTGTGTCAATCGAACGCTGCAATGGAGATGGCTGGGAACGCAGAAATTCAGTAATGCGAGCGTAATAGACCTGCAGAAAAAAGAAACCGCTCGTGCCAGTATGCGGAAGATGGTGAAGCACCTCTTGAAAAAAAGTATAAGTATCCATCGGAAGATTATGATACGGCAATCAGCACGGTCATTATCGAGATTTCTATATCCGTTATCAGGAGTATGTGGAGAGGTGGAGACCATGCGAAAGCTGACATTTGAAGGCTTTTTGAAGCAGTATGTGGCAGAGCTTTCCGGGGTTCAAACGGCAAACGTCCATAAGCTGGCAGATTGCATGACCGAAAATCCCCGCCTGAAAGAACCGCTGTTTCTCTATGCGCTGGCCTTTAATAAAAGTGGATTGGTTTACTTCGCTAGACGACTTGGAAAAGCTGACTGATGCGGTGAATGGCATGAACACCAACATCAAGCTGACGATTCAGCAACTCGAAAACACAAACAAAGCCTTGAAATTGTAACGGCTCAAAACAAAAAACAGGACGACCGCCCACTGACCGCGCTGGAAAAAGCCCCCGGAACATTTGGGAACAAACTTTGGTGGGCTGTAATTGCGGCGTTGGTTTCCGGCCTTGTGGCCTATGAACTGACGATGATTCTGCACTGAAATGAAAACCCCCCGCTGGCAATCCGAGGAGGAAAGCTGGCGGGGGATTTTTTTTGCGGAATAGTTACAAAAAAATATTACAGTTTACGCAGACCGGCGACCATCGGCGGCGCGGTAGGGTTCAAAAGCAAAAAATACTTTGGCGCAGCATAAATGCGAAAGTTCGTCTGTTGATGCGTCAAGGTGTGGACCAAAAAGCTCCACAGACGAATTTGTTCGTTTGTGGAGCTTTTTTGTTTGCCCACAGCGTGGTCAGAAAATGAAAAAGAATGCAAAATGCGGTGTGCTTGAAAAATGTCAGGACGGGATTTTGTAAAAAATGTAGAATATCTTGCCGGAAACTGTGCATTCTCTCCAACAAAAACTGCCCAAACGTGTTAATATTGAGAAAAACAAAGCTTCATAAACGTTTACAAAATGGTAACAGGCTGGTATACTTTATGGTGGTAAACGTAACAAACCATGGAAGCTGAAAGGAGAACCTACCCGTGAATACCGCTGCACCGTCCCATAAAAAACTGCTGAGCCTTGTGCTGACGCTGGTGGTAATGCTCACCTGCCTGCCTGCTGCTCTGGCAGTGGACCTGAATGTGGACGCGGGCTTCTATTTCAAGCAGAGCCGCGGCGGCACCTGCACGCTGGCATCCGCAGCCATGATGCTGCGCCGCCGTGCCTACTTTGACGGGCTGAGCGACTGGACGAACGTGACCGAGAACAGTGTGCGCTCCACAGCATGGGCCAACGGCCTTGCGCAGCTTTACATATAAGGAGATGCAGGTGGGCTACGGCACACTGCCTCCCGCAAACAGGAAAAAGTGCAGACCCTGATCACTCTGCTTTCTTTCGCAGCACCCGGAGGGCATCGTCCTCTACGACCGCACCCAGCCCATGCGGTGCTGCTGACTGACTACACCAACGGTATTTTCTATTGCTCCCGATCCGGCAGGCAACATCTCTTCCGGACGCATCCCGCTGGAAAACTCCAGCGTTTCGGTCAATAGGTCCTCCTGCTACTGGTATGTGGCATCAGATCACAACTCCATTGCTGCAGAGGCTGACGGCCTGCGTCTGGAAGGCATGAGCTACCCCATCAATGTCCGTGCGGGCAAGGGCATGGCGCTGACCGGCACTGCAAATGCTGCGCTGGGCACCACCCTGACCAATGTGCAGGTGGCAGTGCTGGACGAGAACGACCAGACGGTGTTCACTGCACAGGCAGCACCCAATACGGCGATCTTCTCCTTCAAGACGCTGGACAGCTCCATCCGCTTTGGTGAACTGCCCGCAGGCAATTACACCTACATGGTGGTCGTGACCGATTCTCAGTGCGATAACCTCTGCTTTACCAGTGACTTCACGGTTTCGGATGGCTCGGCAAGCAGCGGCGTTTACTGGTCGGTGAAGGATACCGAGGGCACCAAGCTGCTGGACAGCATTCAGGAAGTTCAGGATGCCTTTGCAAATGCAACTGAGTCCACTCTGGGCTGGTTTGGCGGTCTATTCCAGTAAAATCATAAACGAAAAAAGTCCCGGAATACACTTCCGGATTTCTTTTTTTTGCTGTAATTTGTTGTAAAAAAGCTTATTTCAGGGTTCCGTCCAGTACCTGACTGTAATACCAGGGCTTTGGTGCGCGGAAGGTCTTGCCGCTGAGAAAACTCGAAATCCGGCTGGGTGAAGCGGGGCATGGTGAGTTCCCCATGCGCACAGGGGCCTGATACTTCAGCTTCAGCTCGCGGTTGGCGGTGTTGTTGCCGTATTTGCTGTCGCCCAGAATGGGGCAGCCGATGCTGGCCATGTGTGCGCGGATCTGGTGGGTGCGGCCGGTGATCAGCTGCACCTTCAGCAGGGCCAGACGGCCGGAGACGGCGATGGTCTCGTACCGGGTCTCCACTTCCTTGGCACCGGGCTGCTTGTCCTCCACGATCTTCACAATGCCGCGGTCGGCATCCTTGAGCAAGTAGCCGCCGAAAGTGGCGTCCGGGGGCGTCGGACGGCCGAAAGGTGACGCAGAGGTAAGTCTTTTTTCACTTCACGGCTCTTGATGGCTGCAAGGAACAGCTCTTCGGCCTCCGGGGTCTTGGCAACGATGACAAGGCCGCTGGTGCCGGTGTCCAGCCGGTGGCACAGCGCCGGGGTGTACACGTCGTTCTCCTTGTATTCGCCCTTCTTGTTGAGGTACAGCAGCGCACGGTTCAGCAGAGTATCGTCGTCGGGACCGTCCACGGCGAGACCGGCAGGCTTGTTGACGATCAGGATCTGCGGGCAGTCGTACATGACCTGTGCCGGGCCGCGGGCGTTCTTCCACGCCGGGCCGTCCACACGCCTGTCCGCATCCAGAACTTCATCCAGAATGAACAGCTTGATCTCGTCACCTGCCATCACGCGGGTGGAAAGCGGCTGCTTTTTGCCGTTCAGCTTGATTTTATTTTCGCGCAGGGCCTTGTTCAGGCGGCCCGGGTTCAGTGCCGGGAACTGCTGCATCAGATAGTTGTCCAGCCGGGTGGGGGCCAAGACATTTCACTTTTTAAGATTCTCACGAAAAATTCCTCTCTATCTTAAAATCAGTCGCAATAGAATGGGTCTTTGAATCGTTTTTATTGTAGCGGAATAAATCTACCGCGTCAAGAAAGAAGGTATTTTTATGAACCTGAAATATAAGATTCTGGCTGTTCTGGCTGCGGGCATCGCATTGACGGCCTGCGGCGGCGTCCGGTTCCCCGGCCAGCACCCCCGCATCCAGTGCAGTGCCGGCCTCGTCCCATGTGGCAGAAGAAGCGTTACGGAACCGATCAATCAATGCGGACATGGACACTGGATGACCCCTTTGATGACACGCAGACCACCACATTTGTTTCTGCCTCCATTACCCCGGTGTGCAGAACGGTAAATTGACCATCAAAATGGTGTTCGGCTACGACATTTATAAGAAAGAGAGATTGAAAGCTTGCTGTCGGCGATAAGATCGCCTTCCATGAAGAGGGTGCGGCGCAGGATCAATGTGTGACAACCGAGGTGAAAAGCATTGAGCGGAATGACCAGCACCATTTTGTAAGCATCAACGGCGGCATGGAGCAGCCCGGCGGGTTGGACTTGAAGCTGAGGATGATGACACCTACCGGACGATGACCTTTGACGATTACCCGCTTATTACGAGAGTGGGAGACAAAGACGATTGCCGCTGGCAGACGATATCTGAAGGACTATCCGACCCGCAGGCTTTGAAGCCGACCCAGACTGATGGGTGCGGATGACCGACGCAGCAGCGATCAATGCAGACCCCGATAACTGGACCACCTATAATACCACGCTGGTGGTGCAAAACGGCAAGGTGCTGGAGGTGCGCCGCATCTGGGTGCCGTAAATTTTGCTCAAAACCGTTGACAAACGTTTTGCGTATGCTATAATTTAGCTGTACGCGAGGGGACTGAATGCCCGCTTGTGTGGAATGTGAAATTATGACAGATGGCAATGATGGGGTCAGAAATGCACACCACCGTCCAGAGAGAGCGCTTCCAGGCTGTAAGGTGCTCCGGTCGGGATCATTTCGCGCCACCCCGGAGCTTCCGGCGACATGCAAACCGGACGCAGCGCAGCGTTAACGCGCCGAAAGCGGCAGGGGACAATTTTATCCTTTTGCAATTTGGGTGGTACCACGGAGTTTGATGCACAAGCAGCCTTCGTCCCTTTTTGGGATGAGGGCTGCTTTTTTTTTTTCACCGTGCCGCCCCTCTGCCATAACAGCATAAAAACGGCGCACAAACGCCAAGGACAATTGAGGAGAGAAAATCTATGCAATGGACCGGTTTGAATGAACTGCGCGAAAAGTACCTGAGCTTCTTTGAAAGCAAGGGTCATCTGCGTCTGGACACCTTCCCCCTGGTACCCAAGAACGACCCCAGCCTGCTGCTGATCAACAGCGGCATGGCTCCCATGAAAAAGTGGTTTCCTGGCTCAGGAAGAGCCTCCCCGTCATCGTGTGACCACCTGCCAGAAGTGCATCCGCACTCCGGATATTGAGCGCGTTGGCATCACCGCACGCCACGGCACCTTCTTCGAGATGCTGGGCAACTTCTCCTTCCAAGACTACTTCAAAGGAGGAGGTCATTCCCTGGGCATGGGAGTTCCTGACTTCTGACGAGTGGATGGCCATTCCGACAGGACCGCCTGCACATCTCTGTGTACGAAGAGGACGACGAGGCTTACGATATCTGGACCAAGAAGGTGGGTATCGCCCCCGACCACATGGTCCGTCTGGGCAAAGAAGATAACTTCTGGGAGATCGGCTCCGGCCCCTGCGGCCCCTGCTCCGAGATCTACTTTGACCGCGGGCCCGAATACGGCTGCGGCAAGCCGACCTGCGGCGTGGGCTGCGACTGCGACCGCTATATCGAGATCTGGAACCTCGTGTTCAGCCAGTTTGATGCCGATGGCAAGGGCCACTACGAGCGTCTGGCACGTCCCAACATCGATACCGGCATGGGCCTGGAGCGCCTGGCCTGCATCATGCAGGGCGTCGATAACCTCTTTGAGGTGGATACCGTGCAGAGCGTGCTGCACCATGTAGAGCACATTGCAGGCAAGACCTACAGCGAGCAGACGACCAAGAACGATATCTCCATCCGCGTCATCACCGACCATATCCGCAGCTGCACCTTCATGGTGTCTGACGGCATCCTGCCTTCCAACGAGGGCCGCGGCTACGTGCTGCGCCGTCTGCTGCGCCGTGCTGCCCGTCATGGCCGTATGCTGGGCATCACCCGCCCGTTCCTCGTGGATCTGGTGGAGACCGTTATCCAGTCCAGCGAGAGCGCCTACCCTGAGCTGCGCGAGCATGACGCCTATATCAAGAAGGTCATCGGCACCGAGGAGGCAAACTTTGCCCGCACCATCGATGCCGGCATGAACATCCTGAACAACATGATCGACCGTCTGGAAAGGCACACCAGAATCTGCTGAAGCGGCATGGACGTCTTCAAGCTGAATGATACCTTCGGCTTCCCGCTGGATCTGACCAAGGAGATCGCCGCCGAGCAGGGTCTTGAGATCGACGAGGAGGGCTTCCACGCAGAGATGACCAAGCAGAAGGAGCGCGCCCGCGCGGAGCGCCTCAAGAAGAACATCTCCGGCTGGAGCGAAGACCTGTTCGGTGCACTGAAGGCAGAGCCCACCGTCTTTACCGGGCTACGAGACCCCCTGAACGACACTGGTATTGTGGTCGCCCTGAGCGACGAAGAGACTCTGACTGACGCCATCGCCACCGACGAGGAGGCAAAGGACGGCGTGCTGGTGGTGCTGGATAAGACCCCTTCTACGCAGAGATGGGCGGTCAGGCTGCCGACCACGGCGTGCTGAACAGCGCCGACTGCAGCCTGCGCGTGCTGGATGTGAAAAAGACCCCCAAGGGCTACTACGTCCACACCTGCGTGCTGGAAAGTGGCATTGTCAAGGTGGGCGATGTGCTGAACGCACAGGTGGACAAGGGCTACCGCATGGCCATTGCCCGCAACCACACCGCTACCCACCTGCTGCAGGCTGCCCTGCGTGAGGTGCTGGGCGACCATGTGCATCAGGCTGGTTCCTATCAGGATGCCTCCATCACCCACTTCGACTTTACCCACTTCAGCGCCGTCACCCCCGAGGAACTGGCACGGGTGCAGAAGATCGTCAACGATAAGATCTACGAGTCGATGAACGTCACCGTCAAGGAGATGCCCATCGAGGAGGCCAAGAAGCTGGGTGCAATGGCCCTCTTCGGCGAGAAGTACGGCAAGGTCGTGCGTGTTGTGAACATCGAGGGTTGGTCTACCGAGTTCTGCGGCGGCACCCATGTCAAGAACACCGCCCAGATCGGCGGCTTCAAGATCGTCAGCGAGTCCTCCGTGGCCGCTGGGCATCCGCCGCATCGAGGCTGTCACCGGCCGCAACCTGCTCGTCCGTGCAAATCTGCAGGAGGCAATGCTGCACACCGTGGCCAACACCCTGAAGGCCAACAATGTGGCTGCACTGCCCGCCCGTGCCGAGGCTGTGATGGCCGAGAACAAGGCCATGAGCAAAGGAGCTGGAAGAGATGAAGGCCAAGGTCGCCGCCTCCAAGGTGAGCAGCCTGTTCGACAATGCCGAGGAAGTCGGCGGCGTGAAGATCGCTTCTGCATACTTCACCGGCACCTCCGGCGACACCCTGCGCGGTATGTGCGATACCATCCGCGACAAGGCTGTGAAGCCCGCTGTGGCGGTTCTGGTGGGCAAGGCTGAGGACAAGATCACTATGGCTGTCACTGTCACCAAACTGGCACAGGAAAAGGGCCTCAAGGCAGGCAATCTGGTCAAGAGAGATCAGCGCCATCGCTGGCGGCAAGGGCGGCGGCAAGCCGGACTTTGCAATGGCCGGCCTGAAGGATGAGACCAAGATCGACGAAGCTCTGGCCGCTGTCGGCACCATCGTCAAGAAGGCTCTGGGCTAAAAAAAAAACGGGCTAGCCCTCCCGTCAGCCGACGCGCGCCAAATGGGCCAGAAGGGCTCTCTTTAAAAGCTGGACGCAAAAAGGGAAGGGCGGGGACGTTTCCCCAATATGGAAGAGTTGTTTCCCATGGAAGATTGTCTGTTTTGCATGATCGCCGAGGGGCAAGATCCCCTAACAAGCTGTATGAGGACGATCAGGTCGTGGCGTTTTACGATATTAACCCGCAGGCAAAGGTGCACTTTCTGGTCGTGCCCAAAGAGCACATTCCCTCGGCTGCGGCGCTGACCGAAGAAAACGGCGCATTGCTGGGCCACATCTTCACGGTGATCGCCAAGCTGGCCAAGGAGCAGTGGCTGGAAAACGGCTACCGCGTCATCTCCAACGTTGGCGAGGATGCAGGCCAGACCGTGAAACATCTGCATTTCCATGTTCTGGGCGGCGAAAAACTGCCTGTTTGATTCCAATAAAAAGGGAGCGTTGAATTATGGCTGAGACCTATACTCTGCACGTTGCAGGCCTGACCCGTGAGCTGACCATCTGCAAGGTGAATGACCACATGGACATTGCTGCATTCATCATGCTGGGCGATGCAGAGCTGACCGTGGCTGCTGCCGCTGAGCTGCTGAAGAAGTGCCCGGAGTTTGATATCCTGCTGACCGCCGAGGCCAAGGGAATCCCTCTGGCCCACGAGATGAGCCGCCAGAGCGGCAAGCCCCTACGTCTGCGCACGCAAGGGCGTCAAGCTGTATATGCCCGACCCGTTGTCGTCGAGGACCAGTCCATCACCACTGCTGGCAAGCAGAAGCTGGTCATCGACCGCAAGGGAGCTGGACAAGATGAGCGGCAAGCGTGTGCTTGTCGTGGATGATGTCATCTCCACCGGCGGCTCTCTCAAGGCGCTGGACGAACTGGCCGAGCAGACCAAGTGTACCATCGTGGGTCAGGCCGCTGTTCTGGCCGAGGGCGATGCAGCTGAGCGCAAGGACATCATCTTCCTTGGAGCCGCTGCCCTGTTCTTCCACTAAGTTACAATGCGACGCCCGCTCTGTGTTTTCTGTGCTGGAATGCTGGGGAGTTAGTGTCCTATGCGTTTTTTTGCCGCAAACGGAACTTTTTGTGCCGTTTGCGGCATTTTTTTTGCCGTTTGCTGCTGCTTTTGCATCCCGCGCCGCCCGCAAGCTGGCGCTCTGTCTGCTGCTGGGCGCAACTGGCGGGGCTTTGCGCGGTGCATACCACGAGCGCCCGGCTGAGCGTGCCCGGGCAAATACGCCGGGCGCACCGTGCTGCTGACTGCTGAGGTGGAGCGCGCGGACAGTAACTATTTTTCAGACACAGTGGACGCGACCCTGTGGGTAGAAAGCGTGAACGGCAGCCCGGCGGGTTTCCGCATCACCTGTGCAGAACTGCCCGCCTGTGCGGCAGGGCAGCGGGTGCAGGGGCTGGTTCACGCTGCAACACTTCGGACATGGAAGAACAGACGGCGCAGTACGCAGACGGCATCGCTTTGCAGGCAGAGCCCTTGGCAGAAAAAAACTGCAGCTCACCGTGCTGGGCGAAAGCGGCAGCTTCCGCGCCCCGCACCCACCGCCTGCAGCAAAAACTGAGCGAGAGCCTGCGCCGTGCCATGCACCGGGACACCGGCGGTGTGCTGGCTGCCATGACGACCGGCGACCGCAGCGGCTTTCGGCGCAGCTGCGCAGCGCCTACCGGGGCGCTGGTCCTTGCCCATGTGCTGGTGGTCAGCGGCATGCACGTTTCCATCCTGTGCGGGGATATTCTCGAGCGTTTTGCTGCCCTACCGCTGGGAGCAGAGCTACCGCAGCCGCAGACGGCGTACGGTCTGGGGAAAGCCTGCTGGCGCTGGTGCTGATGGGCGTGACCGGCTTTACGCCCTCGGTGCGCCGCGCCGCCGTGGCGGTGTGGGTCAGCGCCTTGGGTGTGGGTGTGGGGACCATCGGACGCCCTTACCTCGCGCTGGCGGCGGCAGGCATCCTGATGACCGCTGTCAACAGCTATGCGGTGTGGGATATCGGCTTTTGAACTTTCTTTTGCGGCAGTGGTGGGCACGGTGGCAGGCAACGCCTGCATCCGCCGGATGCGGGACGCCCACGACAGGCGCTTCTGGGCAGGGGAGAACCTGCAAAAAGCCGGTCAGACGCCCGTGGTACAGCAAATTGCCGAAGGGCGTGCAGGGTCTTGTAGAGAGTGCCTGCATTGCCGCCTGCGCCTCGGCGGCTACCTTCCCGGTGCTGGTGCTGCGGGGCCTGAGCGTCAGCGCGTGGGCGGTGGTCTCCAGCATCGCGGTGCTGTGGATGGTGCAGCCGCTGCTTTTTGCTGGGGGTTGGCAGTAACCTTTGTGGGACTGGTGCCGTGGCTGGCACCGGTGCACGGGGTGCTTTCCCGGGCGGCAGACCTGCTCACAGGGCTATTGAACGGCTGGGCGGTCTGGCTCAGCACAAAGCCCGGGGCATCCATTTACTTTAATACCGCCTACGCAGCGCTGGTCTGTCTGCTGCTGTGCGGGCTTGGGGTGCTGGCTTTCCGCTGGCGGGTGCGTCTGCGGGTGGCTCTGCCGGGCATTTTGCTGGCGGCAGCGGTGGGCATCCGGGCTGGGCAACGCCCTCATGCCGGGACGTGGTGCACATCGACCTTGTGGGCAGCGCCAACAGCACCTGCGGTGGTGATTGCCCAGAACGACCGAGCGGTGGTGCTGTTCCGGGGCGGCAACGCCGCCCAGCGTGCGGAGGAAAACCAGCTGGCGCGGCGGGGCGTGCGCACCGTGGAGCTGGTGGCAGATCTGCGCATGAATGCAAAAACTCGCCTGCACCCTGCCCGCGCAGCGGACATCCGAGCAGAACGTCTGCCGGTGGGAACACAGCCGTCAGCTGCGCTGCACCCCGGCGGTGGTGGAACCTGCGCACCCGGGAAGGGCTGTCTTGTGCGGCTGACTGTCGGCAACCGGCAGGTTGCCGTGGTCAAGCGGAACGGTGACGCTGAACTGGCAAAACGGGTCCGTGGCGCAGTGGCTGATCGCTACGCCGAAAAAGCCGGAGACAGTGCGGTACCAAAACTCTGGCCCTGCGCAGCTACAGACTGGATGCCGCCGGAAAAAGTAACTGGCGGCATCCATCAGCCTGCGCCGCACCGGCGGCTGAAAACAGGGTGATGCTTTTTGCAATCCGGGCGGAGTGTGTGGTACAATACAAAACACCATAACAGGAAAGGGGGTGCCTGCATGGCGACCGAAGACAAAACTCCGGCAGCTGGCCGGACAAAGGGGCTGCCCGGTCTACTATTTTTTATTCCAGCGAGCGGTATCTGGTGCGGCAGGCGGTCACGGCCATCCGCCGTCCGGGTGCAGACAGCGACAGCGGACGAGGCCACGGTTCTGGATGGAGCGGCCCCGGAGATCGAACAGCTTATCATGGCAGCGGGCACCATCTCCTTTTTCGGCACCCGGCGTGTGGTGGTGCTGCCGGAAATAGACCCTGCAGCTTACAGTACAAGGACCTGGACGAGTTGTGCAGTACCCTTTCCAGTCTGGAAAATGCCGTGGTGGTGCTGGGCAGCGTGTTTGAACTGGAACGCAGGAAAAGCTCAAAACAGGGCAAGCGGCACAGAAGCTGATCGCCCAGTGCAAGGCGATTGGCTACACGGAAGAATTGGCTAAGCCCAAGCCCTTTGAACTGAAAAATGATGATGATGGAGCGCGCAAAGGAGCAGAACGACAACCCTGCCGGACGGCGCAGCCACGCATGCTGGAGCGCTGCGGCGAGGACCCCTTTCTGCTGGAAAACGAGGTGGACAAGCTCTGTGCCCTCTCCGGCTACCAGACCGTCACGGCAGCCATGGTGGCAGAAATGGGCACGGTCAGTCTGGAAGCAGACGTGTTCGAGATGATCCGCATGATTACGGCCAAAAAACGCCACCGGTGCCTGCAAAAAGCTGCAGACCCTTTGCTGCGCCTGCAGCAGGAACCCATTGCCATTACAGCGGCCATGATCGGCAGCTATGTGGATCTGTACCGGGTCAAGCTGGGGGCAGCAAAACGGAAAAAATTACAGCACGGGTATTCAAAGTTTTGGCTATAAGGGCAGTGATTACCGGCTCAAGCGGTCGGCAGAAACAGCCGCATTACACGCTGGGCCAGATCGAAAACTGTATGCAGGTGCTGCTGGGAACTGGACCAGAGCCCGAAAAGCCAGCCTGTGGCGGCGCAGATCCTGCTGGAAACAGCCCTGTGCCGGTCTGGCGCTGGCGGGGGAGCGGAAGATGATGCAAAACGAGATGATCCATACCGACCATCCGGGTGCTCATTGTGGAGGGCAAATACGATGCCGCCCGGCTTTCCGCACCTGACCGATGCGATGATCCTGCTGACGGACGGCTTCGGCATCTACAAGACAAAAAGCGCCAGCAGCTGTTCAAAGCGCTGGCGCAGAAAAAACGGTTGATCCTGCTCACGGATTCGGACGCGGCAGGCTTCCGCATCCGCAACTACATCACCAATCTGGTGGGGAGAAAAGAACGTGGTTCAGGCTTACGTTCCGGCCATCCACGGCAAGGAAAAGCGCAAGGAACAGCCCGGCAAGGAGGGCCTGCTGGGGGTCGAGGGGCGTGGACGATGCCATCGTTCTGCAGGCGCTGCGGGATGCCCTTGGCGCTGAGGCCGGTGCCGCGCCGGCGCGTCCGGCGGGGCGGCAGATCACCTACACCGACCTGTACGAGTGGGGGCTTTCCGGCAAGCCCGGCAGCGCCGAGCGCAAGGTTAGAACTCTTGAATGCGCTGGGGCTGCCGCCGCGCCTTTCAAAAAGGAACTGGTGGAAGCATCTGAATCGACTGTACACTTTTGAACAACTGGACGAATTGCAGTTGAAAATTCTGGATAGCTGACTGCATGGCGCAAAACCGTTCACCTCTGCGCTGTTTTTGTGCCCGGAACATCCACCGCTGGCGCAGAAGTTCCAGCGCGTGGGTTTCCAGCCGGGAAACGTAGCTGCGGCTGATGTCCCAGCAAACCCGGCGGTCTCCAGCTGGGTCAGGGGTGCTGTCCTGCCAGCCCATACCGCAGCAGATGATCTGTCGCCTGCCGCGGGCAGGCCGTCCAGCAGCTGCCGCAGCCGCCGGATATCCTCCTGCCGTTTCACAGCTGTCCTCCATGCAGAAGCTGTCCTGTACACGTCTGCTAAGGTTAGCGCCGAGTTCCGTCTGCCTCCAAGGATTCTTGCAGGGAAACGGTCTCGCCCGCTTTGCGCTTCCCGCCGGAACTGCATGCGGATCTCGTTTTCAATGCAGCGGCTGGCATAGAGTGGAAAACCGCGCCTTGCGTGTGGCATCAAAGGTATCTACCGCTTTCATCAGGCCGATGGTGCCGATGGAAACAAGGTCGTCCTGATCGCCGGGCAGGGCGTAGTATTTTTTTTACGATATGCGCCACCAGCCGCAGATTGTGACGGATCAGCTTTTCCCGGGCGGCGGCATCCCGGCGCGCAGGGCGCTGAAAGCGGCGGCTTCTTCCCGGCTGTGAGCGGACGCGGAAAGCAGCCGCTTTCCAAATGGAGCGCCAGAAACAGAAATTTTGTGGCGAAAAATTGTAGCAAGGTCAGCAGCACACGATATCCCTCCCGGTACATAGTTGTTAGATTGTATGAGCCGGGGCGCGGATAGTTGCCGGAGAAGCCTTTTTGTGCGCGGTATCTTTTCCGCAGGAGGAAAAAGCGTGGTATACTGGGGATAACTCGGAAGATGTTGCGGATCGCCGGGGGATGCTGACGATTAACGCATTGGCGGCAGACGCCCTGATTCCTGTGCAGGCACAGTACCTCCGTCTGCAAAGGGGTCTGGAACAGCTTTTGCAGACCGCCTCGATGCCGGAGCTTCCTCCGGTAACAATGACGACCTTTGTTGGTTTCTTCTGCCACGATTTTCCTCCTGAAAAGTAGAGCTGGTTCAAGGGATAAGCATTGTTGCCCGGTTCTGTCGCAGCAGAAAACGTGATTTCGTGACGGAAACCGGGCTTTCGTGCCAAACAGCTTGAAACAGCCGCATCCGTCCGTATACTAGAGAGACAGAGAACCTCAACAACGGCAGAAGGAAGGGAGGGACGCTGTTATCAATCGCCGTGCTGACAGGCACTGTTTTTTTGAAAAAATTGCGATAGGAACAGAAGAAAGCTGCGGGCAAATTGACCCAAAAGCAAGCCAAAAGGCATATTATGAAGAGGGATAAAGCGGACAAAACCCTGTTAGCGGTATTTTTGAAGCTGTGCTGCTGGTGCCGGTGACGGCGCTTTGGCGCAGGATGCAAACCATACGCCCATGCTGTGGATAAAGGAGCTGAAACCGCTGGGATTGGACTATTCCGGATAAAGGTTTTGCTTCTGTAACGGTTTCTGCGCGATGCAAGAACTGTAATGAAATGATCTCCACTACAGCAAATAGCATTGCAATCCAGCGTACTATCGGTGCAAACTGTACGGAGAGCGGAAAAAATGTATATTGGGTCACAGTTTCACTTGGCGGACAGGACTTATGGTGAAAAAGAAGTAGATAATCCAAATGCTCCTGCCAAAGGTCACACTCCCAAAAAGTCTGGGGAAAGCCGGCTACCTGTGCAGAGCCCGGTTTGACAGCCGGGAAAGGTGTGTCTGTTCTGCAATGAAGTGCTCGTAAAACAAGAGGTGATCCCGAAAACAGACCATAATAAAAATAACATTGTACAGACACAGGCATATGTGCCATATACCTGTACAGAAGATGGTTATACCGCGGAAAAAGAAATGCAAGACCTGTGGGACAGACCGTGCAAGAGCGGGGAGCGCATCCCAGCACCGGTCACAAAGAGGTAACAGATGCAGCCGTTGCAGCCACCTGCACCAAGACCGGTAAAACCGAAGGAAAGCATTGCAGCGTATGTAAGGAAGTGCTGGTGAAACAGGAAACCGTTCCCGCCACGGGTCACAAGGGAGGTAACGGATGCAGCAGTTGCACCTACCTGCACCAAGAACGGTTTGACGGAAGGCAGCCACCGTTCAAAATGCGGTTGGGTAAAGCAAGCACAGAAGCCCATCTCGGCTATTGGTCATGCTGTGGAGAAGGAAGCAGAAACCGTATGGGAGTGGAATATTCCGGCGGATGGCAGCTTTTGCTTCGGTAAAGGTTTCTGCGCAATGCAAGAACTGTAATGACACGATCTCCACTACAGCAAATAACGCTACATATTGGCACAGCATCAATGCAACCTGTACAGAGAGCGGAAAAAATGTATATTGGGTCACAGTTTCACTGGGCGGACAGGACTTCTATGGTGAAAAAGAAGTAGATAATCCGGATGATCCTGCCAGAGGTCATACCGAGGTAACAGATGCAGCCGTTGCACCTACCTGCACTGAGACCGGTAAAACCCGAAGGCAGCCACTGCAGCGTATGTAATACAGTGCTGAAGGCACAGGAAGTTATCCCGCCACGGGTCACACCGAGGTAACAGATGCAGCTGTTGCCTACCTGCACCCAGACCGGCCTGACCGAAGGCAGCCACTGCAGCGTATGTAATACAGTGCTGAAGGCACAGGAAGTTATTCCCGCACTGGGTCACACCGAGGTAACGGATGCAGCCGTTGCACCCACTTGCACCGAGAGCGGTAAAACCGAAGGAAAACACTGCAGCGTGTGCAATAAGATCCTTGTTATGCAGGAAGAAATACCGGCTGATGGACACGAATGGGGCGAATGGTTTGTAACAGAAGCGGCAAAAGAAACCGAATCTGGTAAGGAAATGCGCGTCTGCCGTAGAGATAGCAGCCATACACAGACCCGTGAAATTCCTGCCTTGGGCAACAATCGAACGCTCCGCGCCTGCATGTGCTGGATAAGCAAAACGCAGACCGCTTCTTTTTGAAACAACGCAGCAGGGCAGCACACTGCGTGTAGTTTCGAGTACGATGAAGTTACCGTTCTGACCGGGTACGTCTGAGATATTGAATAAACTGTTGGAACAGGGAATACAGATCTTGGAATTCGTTACGCCGCAGGGTACCGTCCGTGTAGCGGTGAAACCGCTGCTGAACGCTATGGGCAGCAACGGAAAATTTGAACTGTCGGTAACAAAGCAGGGCGCAACTCTGTATGTGAACCGAGAATTGCGCAATGAATTGCTGCTCTGATCGAAACACAGCATAGAGAAAATAAGCAATAAAAACAGGCATTGCCGTATTCCTTGCAAAAGGGGCGGCAAGGCCTGTTTCTTTTGCGGATGTGCCCCACAGATAAAAAAGATATTTCATCTTGAAAACAGCGTAAAGATTTATTATAATAAGAAAAATAGTTGTTACTTTTGCAAAGGGGGGCTGAATCATGGCAGCGCAGCGCACCTATCTGGCAATCGACCTGAAAGCTTCTATGCCTCGGTAGAGTGCGTAGACCGTCATCTGGACCCCCTGACCACCAATCTGGTGGTGGCTGACGCCTCCCGCACCGAAAAGACCATCTGCCTTGCGGTGTCGCCCTCCCTGAAAGCCTAAAGATCCCGGCAGAGCGCGGCTGTTTGAAAGCCGTTCAGCGGGATGAAAGCGGTGAGGCCTATGATGTGGTTGCCGGAACGTTTCTGGTGGTGGGTCTGGGCGAGGAGGATTTTGCATCCCTCTCCCCGGAGCTGACGCAGAAATACGAGGGAGCTCTTTCATCATCAGCCGGAAACTTTTATGCGCCCGGGCCGTCAAATGCTGGTGCTGCCTGTTCCGGACGAAAATGTGCGGACGGAAACGGCAAAAAGCAAAGCCCCCGGCGGCGCACGAACGATGAGGAGATATTCCTGCAGAGGGGGGGTATAAATGCAGGAGGAAGTTGAACACAAGACAGTCAACTTTGCCATTTCAACCACAAAGCTGACGGCCCGGACTTTCCTGAAAGGTGCGCAGTTTCTGCTGCGGCAGTACGACAAGAATGCTTCGCAGGAAAACAGAGCATGAAGCGCCTGATTCGGCAGAACCGGGGTGTGACCAATGTGGAAATCGAGAAAACCGGCATCAAAGGCTTTTGCGAAATATGCCAAGCGCTACCACATTGACTATGCGGTTCAAAATGCTGTCTGGTCTGTTCGGCTGATCTTTTCCGGGCGGCGTCTGCCGCCCCGTACATATTTACTTGCAAGTGTTTCCAGCCCCTCCGTGGCAAATGGATTTATTATAAAGGAAACGCATTGCAAAAACGAATATTCACTGTTACCTTTGAAAGGATGGTGATATTATGCAGATTCTAACTCACCTTATTTTTCTGCTCAACCTGCTCAAGACCCTTATCAACCATTTTTCTTGATAGGTGGTGGCGCTGAGTGGAAACTGTTCTCAAAGCAATCTCTGATTGGATCAAGTCGCTGCTGACAGCGGCGATCATGTCCAATCTCTCCGGGCTTGTTTGATGACGTCAACACCCAAGTGGGCAACATCGCACAGCAGGTCGGCACCAAACCATCCAACCTTTTTGAACCGCGCGTTTTCGCTATGATCGAGGCGTTGTCCCGGAACGTAGTGCTTCCCATTGCAGGCGTGATTCTTGACCTTCATCGCCTGTTATGAGTTGATCGAGATGATCACACAGCACAACAACATGGCACAATTTGAGCCTGCGCTGCTGATGAAATGGATCTTCAAAACTGCCATTTCGGTCTGGATGATCTCCAACACTTTTCGACATCATCATGGCGGTGTTCGATGTGACGCAGCAGGTGGTGGCAAATTCCAGCGGCATCATCTCCGGCAACACCCGTGTGAACGAGGTGGGGCTTTCAATGCTGGAAGCCAGCCTGATGCAGATGGAAGTCGGCCCGTTGTTCGGACTGTTTCTGCAGTCCTTCTTCTTCATCGGCATTACCATGCGCATCCTGTCCATCGTGATTTTTCGTCATCGTCTACGGAAGAATGATTGAAATCTACATGATGGTCAGTCTGGCTCCAGTGCCCATGGCAACATGGGGCAACCACGAGCAATCCCATGTTGGACAGAACTATCTTCGTTCTCTGTTCGCGCTGGGATTTCAAGGTTTCCTGATCCCTGATCTGCGTGGCGATCTATGCTGTTCTGCTCCAGAATGTTGTCAATATCCGGGGATGCCATCAACTCGATCTGGAGCATCGTGGGGTATACCGTTCTGCTCTGCTTCTCGCTGTTCAAGACTGGCTCTGTCGCCCGAAGCATTCTGGGCGCACACTAAGAGGTGGAATTATTGGCAGCTTATATTTCCGTGCCGCGCGATTTCAGCAAAAGTCAAAACCAAAGTAGCCTTCAACCTGACCGCCCGGCAGCTCGTCTGTTTTGGTGCAGCGGCAGTCGTAGGCGTGCCGCTGTTCTTTGTTCTGCGGGACACCGCTGGCAATTCCGGTGCTACCCTCGGCATGATGGCGGTCATGCTTCCCATGCATTTTTTTGGCCATGTACCAGAAAAACGGTCAGCCCGCCGAAAAGATCCTGCGGTACTATGTTCAGGCGCGTTTTGTTCGCCCGAAGGTGCGTCCGTACAAAACCCGCAACTACTATGCACTTCTTATGAAGGGAGATGACGTTCCCATGATTCCGTTTCTGGAAAAAGAATAAAACGGCAAAAACCAGCCCGGCAGAAGTCCACGGTGCCCCGTACGGCACAGCAGTCCATCCCGATGCAGCGAATGTTCGAGGACGGCACCTGCCGCGTGTCCGTCCCGGCTACTACACCCGCACCATCCAGGAATTTCAGGACATCAATTATCAGTTGGCTCTGCAGGAGGACCGACCGGCGATTTTGAGGAATGGTGCTCTTTCTCAACTTTTTCGACAGCTCTATCCACTTTGAGCTGTCTTTTTGTGAATACGGCGACGGACAGTACCGAGTTCGAAAAAGCATCCGCATCCCGTTCCAGAAAGACGGCTTTGACGATGTGCGAGCCGAGTACACCCAGATGTTCCGGCAGCAGCTTTCCAAAGGGCAACAACGGTCTGACCAAACGAAATACCTGACCTTTGGGTGTCCGGGCGAAAGCATGGCAGCAGGTCAAGCCCCGGCTCGCCACATCCAGAATGACCTGCTGAACAACTTCCACCGGTCTGGGGGTGCAGGCAAAGCCCCTGAACGGTGCCCAGCGTCTGCGGCTGATGCACGGGATGCTAACATGGATGGAGCCAACAAGTTCCACTTCAACTGGAAAGACCTTGGTGCCCAGTGGTCTGTCCGTAAAGGATGCCATTGCCCCCACTGCGCTGGCGTTTAGAACAGCCGCACCTTTCAGATGGGCGGCATCTTCGGAGCGGTCAGTTTCCTGAATATTACGGCTTCTGACTTGAGCGACCAGCTTTTGAAGGATTTTCTGGACATGGATTCCAGCCAGATCGTTACCATGCACATCCAGTCCGTTGACCAGAACAAGGCCATCAAAACCATCAAACAAACCATTCACCGAACTCGACCGCAGCAAAATCGAAGAGCAGAAGAAAAGCCGTCCGCGCCGGATACGACATGGACGTGTTGCCGTCCGACTTGGCGACTTATGGGCGGGATGCAAAGGCACTGTTGAAGGAGTTACAATCGCAAAACGAGAGAATGTTTTTGGTGACTTTCCTCGTGTTGAACACGGGACGCAACAGAGCAGGAACTGGAAAACAATGTCTTTCAGGCCAGTATTGCGCAGAAGCACAACTGCAATTATGCCGCCGTTTGATTTTCAGCAGGAGCAGGGGCTGATGAGCTCGCTTCCACTGGCAGATTGTCAGGTGGAGATCCAGCGTGGACTGACCACCAGCAGCACAGCAATCTTTTTCCGTTTACCACGCAGGAGCTTGTTCGACAATGGCAAGGAAAGCCTGTACTACGGTCTGAACGCCCTGTCCAACAACCTGATTATGGTGGACCGCAAAAAGCTGAAGAACCCCAACGGTCTGATTTTGGGCACCCCCGGCTCCGGTAAGTCGTTCAGCGTAAAGCGTGAGATCTGCAACGCGTTCCTGGTGACGGACGATGATATTATTCTGCGACCCGGAAGCAGAATATGCACCCCTTGTGGAGCGTTTGCATGGGCAGGTCATCCGTATCAGCCCTGCCAGTACCCAGTATATCAACCCGCTGGACATCAACAGCAACTATTGCGGAAGAGGACAACCCGCTGGCTTTGAAAGCCGACTTTGTACTGTCCCTGTGCGAACTGGTGGTGGTGGGCGGCAAGGAAGGGCTTGCAGCCAGTGGAGAAAGACGGTCATTGACCGCTGTGTGCATCTGATCTACCGCAAATATTTTGCGGACCCCACCCGGAAAATATGCCGCTGTTGGAAGATCTGTACAACGCCCTACTCCAACAGGACGAGAAAGAAGCCCACCATGTTGCCACCGCACTGGAGATCTACGTCAAGGGCTCCTGAACCTGTTCAACCACCGCACGAATGTGAACGTCAATAACCGCATCGTCTGCTACGACATCAAGGAACTGGGCAAGCAGATGAAGAAACTCGGTATGCTCATTGTGCAGGATGCAGGTCTGGGGGCGTGTCACGGCAAACCGCAGTGCCGGAAAATCCACCCGGTACTATGTGGATGAGATTCCACCTTTTTGCTCAAAGGAAGGAGCAGACTGCGGCTTATTCCGTGGAGATCTGGAAGCGTTTCCGTAAGTGGGGCGGTATCCCGACAGCCTTAACACAGAACGTCAAAGACCTGTTTGGCTTCCCGAAGTATCGAATATTTTTTGAGAATTCGGACATGTTTATCATGTTCAATCAGGCCAACGGATGACCGACAGATCTTGGCAAAAGCAGCTGAACATTTCGCCCCACCAGCTTTCCTATGTGACCCACTCCGGCGAGGGCGAAGGGTCTGCTGTTCTTCGGCAATGTGATCCTGCCCTTCGTTGATCACTTCCCGAAAGACCTTGAACTCTACCGCATCCTTACGACCCGCCTGTCGGAAGTTGTGGAGGCGCAAAAGCATGAATAAGAAACAGCCGAAGCTGAAATTTGAGGAGGAAAAGGAGCGCACGGCTACACGCTCCCCTCCGAAAAAGTCCAAAGTGGAGCAGTCGGTGCCCCAAAAAGCAGAAAGCTGAAACAGGATGCAGACAAGGCAGCAAAAAGGCACAGCACTTGCGTTTCGGTAAGGCCGAGATTACCCCGGATGAAGCATCCCGCATGACAAAGCAGCAGAAACGTGCTATGTATGCCGCCGCTGCCGCCCGGTCTGCGGTGCATCGGGAGATTGACCAGTACGAGGACGATAATGTGGGCACACAGGCTCTCAATGAAGGCGTGAAAAAGTCCAAAGAAGCGGTCCCACGATTTTCAAAGAATCGTTATGCAAGGAAGCTGAAAAAGAAAGCCAAGATGCAGGGGGCAGAAGGGTGCCAAAATCGCAAAATCTTCCCCGCAGAAGCCGACTGCGGCACAAGATGCAGGCGCATCCTGCACCGGCGAGGGCGGCTCCAACTGGCTCTCCCGATGGCCGCAGAAACAGGACATCCGGCAGAGCTACTATGCCGCCGCCCATTCGGGCACAGCGGCGCAGACCGCAGGCGGCAAAAGCGGCATCCAATGGCACCACTGCTGCGAAGTCTGGCATGGAACAGGTCATCGACAAAGGAAAATCGGTGGTCAGTACCGCAGTCAACGGCATTGCCAATTTTGCAAAGAAAGCAACGCGCACGTTCTTGTGATCGTGGGCGTTTTTCTTTTTGCTCTTGATGCTGGTCATGTCAGCGTTTTCGTCCTGTTCCATTCTGTTTTCCGGCACCACGCAGGTATCCGGGCAGACCATTTATACCGCAGAGGACCGGGACATCCGGGGTGCAGAACAGGACTATAAGAAGCTGGAAAAGGAACTGGATAAAAAATCAAGCGCACCCCCACCGACCATCCCGGCTACAACGAGTACCAGTACCATCTGGATGCCATCGAGCACGACCCGTGGCAGTTGACCTCTTTTCTCACGACTCTGTATGACGATTACACCCGGTCAGGAGGTGCAGGGCAAAAATTGAAGGAGACCTTCAAAAAGCAGTACCAGCTGACCACATGGGTGGAGGTGCAGATACGGTATAAGACGGTGTGGGTCATCAGCCCGGCAGGCATCCCCTACCCACGCAGGTGCCCTTATGAGTACCGAATCTTCCACACCAAATTGGTGAACAAAGGGGCTGGAAGTCGTCATCCGGGAAGAATTGGATGCTGACCAGTGGAAACGTTACGAGAGTTTCCAAGATACCTTGGGCGGCAGACCCTACCTGTTTAACGGCGGTCTGCCGCCCGGTGGCTCCGATGGCTCCGGCACCCGGGCATCGACTATCAGATTCCGGCAGAAGCCCTGACGGATGAGGAGTTCGCCGCCATCTACAAGGAGGCGCAAAAGATATGTGGGCACGCCCTACGTAGGGGCGGTTCTACCCCGGAAACTGGCTTTGATTGCTCCGGCTACGTCTGCTGGGTTTACAACCAGAACGGCTACGATGTCGGGCGCACCACGGCCAACGGCCTGTGGAATAAAGCCAGCACATCAGCGAAGCAGAAGCAAAGCCCGGAGACCTTGTTTTCTTCAAAGGTACCTACGACACCCCCGGCATGAGCCATACTGGGCATATATCTGGGCAACGGCATGATGGTCAGTGCCGGAGACCCCATCAAGTACGCAAACATTCACTCGTCCTACTGGGAGAAGCATCTCGCTGGGTTCGGACGGCTTTCAAAATGATTGGAGGACACTATGAGCGAAAAATCGGATAAACTGCGCGCTTCTGGCAAAAGAGAAGGAACGGCGCATCAAGATCAACAACTCGCATCGAGATTCTTGAGCGACGGATTCAGGAAGCAGAAGCTGCCGAAGTCAATGAAATGGTTCGCACGGCCAAGGTTACGCCGGAACAGCTTGCCGCCCTGCTGCGCCAGTCGGCAACTGCCACTCCGACCCCGGCTGCGTTGTCCGCTGTGGGTGCTACCTTTAATAAGGAGGACGATTCCGATAATGAAGATGATGAATAAGGTTTGTGCGCTGGTGCTGTCGGTGGCACTGTGCGCTGGCATGGCTGCTCCCCTGCTTTTGCCTATGGCGGTGAGCCTGTGGAGGAAGTGGAGCAGCCTGTCCTGACTTCTGACCACCGATGAAGAAGATGTAGTCACCGTGACCGATGAGGAAACCGGTGCCCTGACCCCGGAGGGCAACCTGACGCTGGTGGACGACTACCACACCAAGTTACTCTGGATGGCAGCGGTCAGCAGTTTATCACGCTGGTGTCGAAGTCTGGCAACACGTTTTATTTGGTCATTGACCGCAACGCCAAGGGTGAAAAACACCGTTCATTTCATGAATCTCGTGGATGAAGCCGACCTTCTTTCCCTGATGGAAGATGAAGATGCCGAAGCGTATACCGCCGAAAAGAAGCGGCGGCGCAGGCAGAACAGGAGCGCAAACAGACCGAGGAGGATGCGAAAAAAGCCGCCGAAGAAGCGGCAGCATTCGGCACGGAACAGCCCGGTGGCAAAACAAGGTCACAAAGATCGCTTCCGGCTTTCTGGGCGTGGTGGTCTGATCTGGCGGCAGGCGGCAGCATTTTTCTACGCTTTCGAAAGCAGAAGCAGAAAAAACAGGCCGAAAAAGAAGCCCTCGACCCCGATGCAGGTTATACCGAGGACAAGGGCGACTTTGAGATTCCCTGTGGAGGATGAACCGGAAGAAACCCGGCGAGGAAGATACCGCAGAAGAACCCATCTGATTTTAAGGCGGCGTTTGCCGCCTTACATATTGCAATCCGAAACAGAATGGAGGGATTTTATCGCAAAATTAGTCGTGGCGGAAAAGCCATCCGTCGCTATGTCCTATGCAAAAGTCCTTGGCGCTACCAGCCGCAAAGACGGCTACCTTGAAGGGAACAGCTATCTCGTCAGCTGGTGTGTTGGTCATCTGGTGGAGCTTGCCCCACCCAATGTCTACGATGCCAAAATACGTCAAGTGGAGCATCGCAGACTTGCCCATCCTGCCGCAAAGTGGCAGTATCTGGTGTCTTCTCCACCAAAAAACAGTTTGGCATCCTGCAAAAAGCTTATGCACCGCCCGGATGTGGAGAGCATTGTGAACAGTTGCGATTCCGGACGGGAGGGAGAACTCATCTTCCGGCTGGTCTACCAGCAAGCGGGACTGCAAAAGCCCTTCTCCGCCTGTGGCTGTCCAGCATGGAGGAAA
>VOFK01001153.1_pt1 | contig 48586 bp, 97 predicted proteins | sample 5384121 | NCBI WGS metagenome assembly VOFK01 (sample SAMN12384730, study PRJNA508395) | human gut metagenome | isolation source: healthy gut J | host: Homo sapiens | reverse complement strand
TCAGTACTTCGTTCAGTTACGTATTGCTACGATCCATTTTATTGATAAAGGTGAAAATCGGAATATGACGCATGACGCAGACTTTGAACAGCTTTCTTGTCTGTGCCTCCACACCTTTTGATCCATCGATCACCATAACCGCCGAATCGGCCGCCATAAGAGTACGATAAGTATCTTCCGAGAAATCCTGATGTCCCGGTGTATCCAGAATATTGATGCAATAACCGTCATACTGGAACTGCAGGACAGAAGATGTTACCGAAATACCTCTTTCTTTTTCAATCTCCATCCAGTCTGAAACCGCATGTTTCGCTGTTGCCTTTCCTTTTTACAGAACCTGCCTGATTGATTGCCCCACCATATAACAGAAACTTCTCTGTCAGGGTAGTCTTTACCTGCATCCGGATGGGAAATGATCGCAAATGTTCTTCTTTTCTTTATCTCATTCGTAAAATCTGCCATGTTATTCTACTCCTACTATTTTCTCAATGTCACTCAAACTCTTATTATATGGTATTTTTGCTATAATATCAATCCCCTGATTCACTCGTATTTGTACTTTCATGGATCGGTGTGATCACCACATTTGCAAAATTTACCTCTGCTTTGCGTGTGACAATATCCTCGATCTGTGCCCGTTTTGCATCCGACAGATCCGCCACATCAACGACCCATCTGCGGATTCTTCGGTAAGACTTACACCGCATCCTGAAAGCCTTTGCTGGCAAGCAGAGTCTCAATTGCGACCTCCTGTTCGGCGCGCTGTGTCATCTCCACCATCTGCGCAACTGCATCTGCTTTCTGGTCTTCTGCGATATCTGCATTATCAATGATCGCCTGCAGGGTTTTGTTTGTTTTTTGCCCGCACCTGCTCCCGGTTCACTTTTGCCTGTGCTACAAGCGCACTGACCGATCCATTTGTCAGCACCGCTTCTCCCGGATTTCCGTCCACCTGATCGTTATCCGCTGTCTGGAGGGAGCTGTCACCTCCTGTGTCCTGATCCGAAATATCCAGAAGTTCCTTATTTGCCATCTCGCTTCCCGTCTCTGCTGTTTTTGTTTTTCGAGCCAAAAATTTTTCCAGAATAGTTCAGATATCCTGCCGCCGCGATCATCACCGCAAGAACCGCAATCACAATCTGATTTTTCTTAAATACTTTTTTTTTTTCACTAGCCTTCCTCCTATAAGATTCTTTTTAGTTATGCTTCATTACTTTTTTATCTTATGCGTGTCTATTCCAAATAATGCCTGCACAGCCTCTGTGATATTTTCAATCACGATGGCATTATCTCCGCCATCTGCAATTACGAGAACACCTTCTATCCGGGGACTTAATTCCTGTTTCACATATGGCGTTTCTTCTCCATTTCCGTTTGCATAAACTGCCGTCTCTGAAGAACTAGTATTTTTTCCTCTGCTCTCCCCTTCCTGCACCTCACTTGTCATCTCCTGGTCCTTTTCCACTACCTTTTCCGAGGAAGAAGCCAGAGTGATCATCACCTTTACATTTCAACTCCTTCTACTTTTTGCAAGTGCATCTTTCCAGCCGTGTTTCAGTGCATCTGTATAAGTATCCCTCGATGCATTTTCCGCCTTCTGCACCTGCTGTTCATCCTGTGTCTGGTCTGATTTTATATCCCCTGTTCGGAACAGGCATCGCGATCACAACCAGAAGTCCAGTCCGACAAAAATGGCAATCTTGTTCCTGACCACTTGTGCTTTTTTATTTTACGGTTTCCCAACATCTTCATTCCACCGCCACTATTGTCCGAGCAAATCCATGCATACTCCATCTCTTTTTATCATCTGCTCATACATCCGCCGTCCGATACAGCTCCGTTACCTGTCCACTTCCCCCCCATAAGATCCAGAACCGGCTGGGCAAGGAGAACTGTCAGAAGAAGTCCGCAGAAAAACGGACATATTTCCGGTAGTCTATTCTCTGGAATGCCTGCCGCAAAAATGCGGTTACAAGAATCATATAAACGGCGATTCTGCATCCACCTGTAAACCAGCTGCATTTTATCCCTCCCTCTGAAACCGCCGATCGCCACTGCAAGTGTCACCAGAAAACAACCGCCGTCGGAATGCACCGTCTTTCACCGACATGCTGATAGCTTCCCCGGTAAAACTGATGGCCTCCAGATCCGTTTATCAGACACTGGCTGGATAAGTGCCGCCGTTCCTTTGTAAAGAAGCGTCAAATTCCCATATTGATGACCGGAATAATCCAGGACTCCGTTAAAAGCAGTGCCCTGCAATTCCAACTCCATTTTTTAAAAGGACCGCAACTTCCTAAGCACGACTTCGCTTGTCCCTGACAATCACCGATTCGGAATCATTCTCCAGCCCTTTGTCCAGACAGTCCTTTTCAAAGATCTCTTGACCGGATATTTGCCGCTCGAAAACCCCGATCCCCGTCACCAGGGCAAGCAGACTTTTCAGGCTCCATCCGATTACAAGTCGCAAAAAGTTCCGGCGCCTTAGAAAGAAATTCCTCCTCCGTCAGATTGTTTCAAGATTTCCATCAGAATGCGATCTGGATCAAGAACGATCCATTTCAAAAAAAATCACAAGTTCCACAAGAAAAATCGGGAAAAGCGCCAGATTATAAAAATGCGATCGCAGAAATACTTTTCCGGCGACTGCCATACAGACAAAGTAGAACAGGACAAACACTCGCATAAAGAGGATCAGATTTTCGAGTCCATGCTGTACCTCACGGCTGCTGCCTGAAAATTCCGTATGCCGACTGTAATCACAGACAGGTATACCAGAAAAAAGGCGGTCTGTGAGATCTGGCAGTTCTGAAACACTTCCGAAAAGTTGGAAAAAAACCCTGATCAGCACCAGAAAAATGATAGATGCAAGCACCGGTTTATTGACCTTCAGCACATAGAGAAAACTGATCCGTCACAAAGTTTCTGATCTGTCCGGCGAACCTTGGGTTCTCATCCTGCCGGATCACAGACTCAACAAGATCCTGAAAATGCAGTTTTTCTTCCGGGAACAGTTTCCGGATTGCCGTATCCAGATCCTTTATCTCTGTCAGCTCCCAGATTTTCTGCTCTGTTTCCTCCTGTGTTTTTTCCAGATCCGTTTCTGTCATATTATCTTCTGTCCGGCTGTTTTCCGAAGAAATCTTCCCCTGCCAAATACCTGTCCGGCAGTATCAGTACGAAAGATTACAAGTCCGATCATGCATGCTATGCCATATTTCTGAAAATAATGTTTCATTTTTCTTCCCGCTTTTACTGTCCAAGTTCGCGGATTGCAAGAAGCAGTGCTTTTTAATATCGGCATTCTATTGCAAGTATACTGAGCCTTGCAAAGACCTCGATCTGCCCGGCGATCGTCTGATAACCGGCATCCTTGCAGATTCTTTCGCAAATTCCGCCAGATAGGTCACACCCAGGATTTTCAGCATTGCCGTCAGATATACCGCATCGATCTTTACAAAGCCCAACCAATTCCAAAGTTTCCCGGATCACCGACAGATTCCGGCTCATTCCGAGAAAAAAAATGCTGACCGCAATCCCCCAGATAGATCCCATACTCTTTTCTGGTATTTTGAAATTGTAATGCCAGGAAAGTTCCTGCAATCCCGATGCAGGCGCCTTAAGGATACTCATCTTTTCCCTCCTTTACAGAGCAAAGAGCCGTCTGATATCGTCAAACAGATCTGAAATATAAGGAAGGATCCAGAATAAAACCAGAAGCAGTCCTGCAAGGCTTGTGAAATGCCTGTTCTTCTCTTCCCGCTGTGTTTCAGCACCTGTCCCAGGACAGAAACCAAATCCCGACTGCCGCAATTTTAAATATCAGATTTACACTCATGTTTCGCTCCTATTTACAGAATCAAAATTGTCAGGAAAAGCCCTGCTGTAACACCCAGCAGATTGCAAAGCCTCCGTTTTTCCTGAATTTCTTTTAAAAGACCGCCTCTTTTTTTTCTTCCAGAAATTCTGCATACTGCAAGAGAAAATCTGCGTTTCCTGCTTCTTATCCAGGCCGCCAAGTCTTGCATCCCAAGCTCATGCAGACGTACCCTTTCCTCCCTGCCAAAAGCAGACATTCAAGATCACTTTCGCAACACCTCTCCCAGATTATTGCAAGACTTCTTGACGGCATCTCCAATTCTTTTTTTGCCAGATGTTCCAACCAGATCCTGTAGTTCTGACTGCATCTTCCAGGGAAACAGAAGCGCATACCTGGGCGAAGTGGTGCATAAGTATACCCATTTTTCCACGCAAATATCACTCTTTTGCAACTCTCCGGTATCCGTGATCTGCCTTTGATATTCCATTCCCCTGCTGTATCCATAGCCGGATGTCGCCGCCACAATTCCCAGGCATCCGACCATTTTCAGATACACAGTTTTTCTCCCCCGTTCGTTATAAATCCCTTCAATTTCTCCTACATGTTTCCCGGATTTCATCACAACATATCTGGCAAAGCATCTTTCCTTTTTACCAGATTGTTGACCAGTGGCTTTTTCACGGATCTCATCCATACCGGAACCATGCACCGTCGTCAGCATGGTTGCCCCCACAGTGCATGGCGTACTTAATCGCCTCTACATCCTTCACTTGTCCCGATCTCATCTCCTGCGATCACCTCCGGCGCCATGGAACGCACCAGCATCATCATTCCTTCTGCTTTCGGGCAGTTGTCCAGAATATCTGTCCGCATCCCGATGGTTCTGTGGCACGCCACGGATAACATCCCCAATCTCTGAACGTTCATCCACCACACCCCATTACATTTCTTCCTTCCACCCAGCGGTTCCCATCCGAAATCTGACGCACCAGATCCCGCAAAGTAGTCTTTCCCTGTCCACCTGGTGAAATAATCATGGTATGGCAAAAGTCTTCCTTTTTCTTTGTATCACATGGAAACAGCTTATGCTTCAGCACAACCTGTAATCTCATGGCAGATTCGGATATTTTACGATGAAATATACTGAAAATTCGGATCTGTTCCTTTTCCGAAATTACCTTTTCCCGGAAATTCCGACCCCATGCCCTCCTTCAATCGTCAGAAATCCCTGGCGCAACTCATTTTCATATGCATACAGGGAATAATTGGATACATATTCCATCGTTTCACGCAATTCTTCTTTTGTCACCCGATGGGTAAAAAGTTCTTCCTTTCCCTCTTTTTCACTGCAATCTGCTCTTCCCGAAGCCATCTCCTGGATCTTCTCAAAATCCAGTCCATGATTCAACAGGATCCCTCAGTTTTCTCCGGAAGCTTTCCAGAATTTGATCTTTTCTTTTTCTCTTCTTCTTGTCCACCTCTCCTTAAAGAATGTATATGGAAAACAGGAGAAAAAATAGAACTAAAAAAGGACTCTACCGATACTGGTAAAGTCCTCTGATTTTATAAAACTTTTATTCTGCAACATCTTTGATGCTGAAGCTCAAACGTCCCATCTTGTCTTTTCCAAGGCAAACCACTTTGACGTGATCTCCGATAGAAAGAACATCTTCTACATGATCGATTCTCTGCTTAGCGATTTTGGAAATGTGTACCATTCCTTCTTTAGCCCGGTGCAAATTCAATGAATGCTCCGAATTCTTTGATGCTTACAACATCACCTTCAAGAACCATTCCTGCCTCGAAGTCTGTTACGATGGTAGCGATCATCTTTCTTGCCTGTTCCATGCTGTCTGCATCTACGCCACAGATAGATACATTTCCTTCATCATCGATGTCGATCTTCACACCTGTCTCGTCGATGATTGCGTTGATCGTCTTTCCTCTCTGTCTGACCTACAACTTCACCGATCTTAGCCGGATCAATATTCATCTGAATGATCTTCGGTGCATACTTGCCAACCTGTGCTCTTTTGGGCTCAGCGATTGTCTTAGCCATAACTTCATCAATGATGTAAAGTCTTGCTTTTCTTGTCTTGGCAATAGCTTCTTCAATGATCGGTCTAGTAAGTCCGTGGATCTTGATATCCATCTGGATTGCTGTAATACCTTTGTTTGTACCGGCTACCTTAAAGTCCATGTCTCCGAAGAAGTCTTCGAGTCCCTGAATATCTGTAAGTACAACATAATCATCATCTGTATCACCTGTAACAAGTCCACATGAGATTCCGGCTACTGCAGCCTTGATTGGTACACCTGCTGACATCAGTGACATAGAAGATGCACAGATACTTGCCTGAGATGTTGAACCGTTGGACTCGAATGTCTCAGAAACTGCACGGATTGCATATGGGAATTCTTCCTCTGATGGAAGAACCGGAACAAATGCCTCTCTGCTAGTGCTCCATGTCCAATTTCTCGACGTCCCGGTCCTCTGGAAGGCTTTGTCTCACCAACTGAGTATGATGGGAAATTATAGTGATGCATATATCTCTTGGTGTCTCAGATCATCCAGTCCGTCTACCTTCTGTGCTTCTGAAAGCGGAGCCAGTGTAGTCATGGTACAGATCTGTGTCTGTCCTCTTGTGAACATTGCAGAACCATGTACTCTCGGAATGATATCAACCTCTGCTGCCAGCGGTCTGATTTCTGTCGATGGCACGTCCATCTGGACGTTTGTGATCTTTTAAGATCATCTTACGAACAGTCTTCTTCTGGTACTGGTAAAGAGCTTCACCAAGTACTGCCAAGCCATTCTTCGTTTATCTGCAAAAGCTTCTTCCCTAGCTTTTCTGTGATCTTACGGATATTTTCTTCTCTTGTCTGCTTGTCATCTGTAAATACTGCTTCTTCCATCTCTGCCGGCGGAACGATCTCTTTGATTGCTGCAAACAGTTCTTCCGGAACTGCACAGCTTACATAATCATGTTTTTGGTTTTCCACATTCTGCTACAATCTTGTCGATGAATGCGATGATTTCTGGTTTTATCATGTGCTTGCAAAGATTAGCTTCGATCATCTTAGCTTCCCGGTACTTCATTCGCCCCAGCTTCGATCATGATACCTTTTTCTCTTGTAGATGCAACAGTTAATGCAAGATCGGACTTTTCTTTCTGTCTGCGGTTGGGTTAAATACCATTCTCCATCAATCAGTCCCAACCTGTGTTCATTGCTGTCATGGTCCGTCGAAATGGGATATCTGAAATAGCAGTTGCAATCGCTGATCCAAGCATAGCGGTAAGCTCCGGTGAGCAGTCCTGTTCAACAGAGAGAACCAGGTTCTCCAAAGTTACATCATTTCTGTAATCCTTCGGGAATAGCGGACGCATCGGACGGTCGATAACACGGCTTGATGTAAGGATAGCATTCTCAGATGCCTTACCCTCTCTCTTGTTAAATCCACCAGGAATCTTTCCTGCGGCATACATAGCTTCTCATTCATATTCTACACTTAATGGGAAAAAATCGATTCCGTCTCTTGGCTTCTCAGATGCTGTGATTGTAGATAATACAGTTGTATCACCATAATGCATAAGTACTGCGCCGTTCGCCTGTTTGGCAACTCTTCCAACATCTACGCGGAGTGTACGGCCTGCAAGTTCCATTTCAAACTTTTTGTACATAAATGTTCTCCTTTTTTTATCTGTTTATCTGACGGGTAAAAATCTCCGAAACTACTGAAAAAAAATACACTTCTCAAAATATACTTTTCAGTGGTCTCGGACGCAATCTCTACCCACAATCTTTTGTATTATATCATATCCTTACATCTCTTGCAAGATTCTATATAACTAACTTTAAAATGTGGCAAAACACGGTTATTGGTCACTCCCATGACAATCACTATGCTGATTGTCATGGGTGATCCCATGTTGTACCGGTTCGGCTCATTGTTTGCGTAAACAAACAGGGAGCGAAGACATCCAGCTGATGCCTTTCGCTCCCTGTAAAATACGTCTTAAGCCTTAAACCTAATCTTTCGATCAGTGAACGATATCTTTCAATGTCATTCTTCTTAAGGTATGCAAGAAGTCCTCTTCTCTGTCCAACCATCTTAAGAAGTCCTCTTCTTGAGTGGTGATCCTTCGGATTAGCTTTGAAGTGATCTGTAAGATCATTGATTCTTGCTGTAAGAAGAGCCACCTGTACTTCCGGAGATCCTGTATCTCCTTCTGTTTCTTCCGTATTCTTTTTGATAATCTGTTCTTTCATTTCTTTTTTTGTGATCATTTGTCACTACCTCCTAAATATACTGTTATTTGCCTGATATTAAGCAGTGGTTGGAGATTCCATCTGCCGAACATCGGTTTTTCATACTTGCCGGTAGTTACCATATGCCCCGAATCCTGTCAAGAAGGATTTTATCTTTCCCGCATCTGGCAGGTTTTTCATATTCCTGTTCACAGGTCGCCTGTAAATAACCGCATTTCCGGAGCTTTTTCACCGGCTCTGTTATTTCTTATGATGATAACGGAAAAATTCTTTTGCGTAAAATATCCTGATCGATCTGTGCCTTCATCATTTCTACCGATTCAAACTTCTGCTCCGGTCTCTTAAAATGATAAAGCTGGATCTCTACCTCTTTTTTTCCGTAGGCATCACCACTGTAATCCACAAATTGCTCTCGATCAGCATCCGGTTCTCTTCGGATACCGTTGGCTTAACCCCACATTACCGATTCCGTTGTACCAGATTCCATCAATCCTCACACTATCCAGATAAACTCCGTTCGGTGGAAGAAGTTTATCCCTTGACGGATGTACATTAAGTGTCGGAAATCCCAGTTTCTGCCCAGCCGCCTGCCATGCTCTACTTTTCCCGTACGGTATATGCATACCCCAGCATATCATTCACAGCTTCCATATTTCCTTCCGAAGCTCTTCCTGACATAGCTGCTGCGGTGATCTCCCGTTTTCCGTACATCTCTTTTTTCAATCACAAAAAGTTCATATCCATACATCGGCATATTCTGCAAGCATTTTTGCATCACCACGCTTGTCATGCCCAAAGTGAAATCTGTTCCGATCACAATATACCGGGCATGAATTTTCTCAATCAGGATCTTCCGATGAAATCCTCTGCCGACATACTTGTGACATCTTCGGAAAACGGGCATTCCAGCAGTACATCTACTTTCTTGTCCAGAAGACATCTGCGCTCCTCATTGGACATGATCCCTTCTCTTGATTTTCAAGCTTTTCATAAAGCGGATTCATATCAAATGCAAACACAACAGAACGAACGCCTTTTTTCGCCTTCAGCTGACATACTTTTTTTGATCAGCTTCTGATGTCCTCTGTGAACTCCATCAAATTTGCCGAGTGTGATTCTTTTCCTCTCTGGAATCCTGATAGGCTTCCAGCCCTCTGATATAGTCCATGTTCTTTCCTCTTTAATTACTTTTTTCATTTCCATCAAAAAACATTTTTTTACAATCTTGAAGAGATCGTCTTTCCTGCAGTAACAGTAAATCGCAATAAACTGATGCGATTCATCGTACACGCGGACTCTCTCATCGTTCTCATACTCGCTTTAATGCTGTTTCCTGTGAAATATCTCTTTTTCTGAAACTATTCCGTTCCGTACTGCCGCGACCGTTTTTGGTGGCAGTACGACCTGTGCATACGTTGGAAACATTTCATCTATCGCGATGATCTTCTCCTCCCAGAATCCCTTCTTTCTGAAGCTGTTGCAATTTCACCGAGCCGGATACTGTCTTCAAGTCAAACCGCTCTCTACACGTGTTCTCAAAAAGCTCTTTCATACATCCGCCACAGCCAAGCTTCTGACCGATATCATGACACAGTGTACGGATATACGTTCCCTTTGAACAGGTCACTTCCAGTTTTACCTCCGGAAGATTGATCTCCAGGATCCGGATCTCATGAATCGTGATTCTTCGTGCTTTCCGCTCTACTTCTTTGCCCTCTCTGGCAAGCTCATAAAGCTTTTTCCCGTTAACTTTGAGTGCCGAATACATCGGCGGAATCTGATCGTATTCTCCCTCAAAGGCTGCGGATCACATTTTCCACTTTTTCATTGGTCAGATCTTCTGTTCTATGTTTTCCAGAACCTGACCGGAAGTATCCTGTGTATCCGTCACCTGACCGAGAAGAAGAACCGCCTGATAGGTTTTTATCTTTATCTGTCAGCAGGTCACAAAGCTTTGTTGCTTTCCCAAAAGCAGACCGGAGGTACTCCTTCGGCATCCGGATCAAGGGTTCCGGTATGCCCGATCTTTTTCTGCTTTTACGATTCCACGCAGCTTTGCAACCACATCATGGGACGTATAGCCTTTTTCTTTATATACATTCAGTACGCCATGTATCATTCCGCTTCGCTCCCACTGTTAAACTGAAGTTCCAGTCTTCTTGCCAGATTGTTGATGATATCATGTGGTGTGGCAGTCATGGAGAATCCGGCGCCCTTGCGTGTCCACCGCCGCCAAAATAGCTTGCAACTACACTTACATCTATCTTTTCACTGGATCGCAGACTTACCTTAAAAGTTCCATGTTCAAGCTCATACATAAAAATTGCAACATCGATCCCTTTTGTGAGTTTCAGCTGGCTTACGATTCCATCCAGATGTTTCGCTTTTACCTGGTAGAAATCCATCTCTTCTTTTGTAACATAAGATACAATACATCTTCCGTCCATAAAAAAGAAAGCTTCAACAATGCACGCCCCAGAATCTGGTTCTGTGCATAGGTCTTTTCATCAAAAGTCTCTGTAATTATTTTTTGTAAAATCGATCCCCTTTTTTCCATCAGTGCTGCTGCCGCGCATGGTCGACGGATGGGTACAGGAATAACGGAACACACCGGTATCATGCACAATTCCTGTGTAAAGGCACGCGGCAGTCTCCACAGACATCTTCCCATAATCCAGCAGATTGTAGATCAGCTCACTTGTCGAGCTTGCATCTGGCATGATATAGTTCTGATCTGCAAAACTCTGGTTGCTCACATGATGATCTACACAGAATCTTACTGCCGCTTTTTTTGAAAAGGACTGCCGAAAATCCAAGTCTTCCCATATCCCCGCAATCCAGTGCGATAAACAGATCATAGGTTTTTTCTTCCGTCACTTCATGCCGGATCTTATCTGTATTTTCATGAACTTCAGTGTATTCCGGAAGCTCTTCCAGATAAACATCGATCTCTTTTTTCAGGAAAATTCTCTCTGACATAGTTATACAATCCCATGCAGGAACCTGCACAGTCCCCCATCCGGGCGGACATGTCCGCCAAGTGCGATCGTCCCGGCTTTTTAGAAATTGCATCTAATAACATACTAATCATCCTCTTCCCGTAAATCTCTTGTTACATCATCAATTTTCTTTGACATCCGGACACCATATTCAATGGACTGATCCAGTACGAACTTGATCTCCGGTGTGTTACGCATATTCAGTGTATGAGCAAGTTCGCGGCGGATATAGCCTTCTGCGCTCTGTAATCCCTTCAGGGTATCAGCCTGGGCTTTTTCATCTCCTAAGACACTGATATATGCCTTACAGGTTTTCAGATCCGGAGCCACCTCTACCGCTACAACCGAAGTCATCGGTGCAACACGCGGATCCTTGATCCCTCCACGCAGAATAGTACTCAGTTCACGCTGCACCTCTGCGTTTACTCTTGTATTCTTAATGCTGTTTTTTTTCTCATTTCTACCTGACCCTTCTTTATCTAGGAACTTCCACCATCTTGAATGCTTCTACCTGGTCTCCTTCTTTGACATCGTTGAAACGTTCAAATACGAAACCACATTCATATCCGGCTTTAACTTCCTTCACATCGTCCTTGAAACGCTTTAATGAAGCAAGCTTTCCATCATAGATCACAACGCCGTCACGAACGATTCTTGCCTGGCAGTCACGTTCAAATGTACCGTCAAGGACATAAGATCCTGCAATTGTTCCGACTCCGGAAGCCTTGAATGTCTGACGTACTTCCGCATGACCGAGAACCTTCTCCCCAAAGACAGGATCAAGCATACCCTTCATGGCTGATTCAACGTCTTCGATCGCATCGTAGATGACACGGTACAGTCTTACGTCCACACCTTCACGCTCTGCTGTTGCCTTTGCAGTTGCATCCGGACGAACGTTAAATCCGATAATGATCGCATTGGATGCTGCTTTGCAAGCGTAACGTCAGATTCATTGACCGCACCAACACCACCGTGGATGATCTTGTACGACCACTTCATCGTTCGAGAGTTTGAGCAGGCTCTGTTTGATTGCTTCTACAGATCCCTGTACATCTGCTTTTACGACGATGTTTAATTCTTTTAAGTTACCTTCCTGAATCTGTGTAAACAGATCATCCAGAGACATCTTGGACTTGGTTTCTTCCAGTTTCTTGATCTTGTTCTGACTGATGAACGTCTCTGCAAATGATTTTGCATCTTTACTCATTCTTGCAGCCAACAAATACTTCACCGGCATTCGGAACATCATTGAGACCAAGGATCTCAACCGGTGTAGAAGGACCTGCTTCTTTTTACACGGCGTCCCTGATCATCCATCATTGCTCTTACTTTACCAAATGCAGAACCTGCTGGCGATTGGATCTCCAACACGGAGGGTACCTTTCTGTACCAGGATAGTAGCAACCGGTCCTTTACCTTTATCCAGCTGAGCCTCGATGACAAGACCTCTTGCGCGGCGGTTCGGATTTTGCTTTCAGTTCCATCACTTCTGCAGTCAGAAGGATCATCTCCAAAAGGTTCTCGATACCTTCCTTAGTATGTGCAGATACCGGACAAAATACAGTGCTTCCGCCCCAATCTTCCGGAATCAGTTCATACTCGGACAACTCCTGTTTTTACTTTTTCGATGTTTGCACTCGGCTTATCGATTTTATTCACCGCAACGATGATATCTACACCTGCCGCCTTCGCATGGTTGATTGCCTCGATGGTCTGTGGCATAACACCGTCATCTGCAGCGACAACCAGGATTGCAATATCGGTAGAATTTTGCACCACGCATACGCATTGCGGTAAATGCCTCATGACCGGGAGTATCCAAAATGTGATCTTCTGTCCATTGATGGACACCACAGATGCACCGATATGCTGGGGTAGCCACCGGCCTCGCGGTCTGTCACACGTGTGGTCGGTGCATAAATGCTCTGTACTGGGTAGAAACCACCATACATTTCGGCACTGCATCATCAGGGAAGCGTTTGGTATCGGTATCGATAAGTTTATCGGTCAGATTCAAGAACGAATATTTTCTTTTGATGAGGATTACAAGAAAAAAAACCATGTGAACGTGTATGTGCGAATTTCCGGGGCAAAGAAGCGAAAGCATTGTGATTCTGTATGCGCCGACATTCCGTGGAACAGCGCTGTGGATGCACATTTCCCGATGGAAAAACTGGATTTTGAAGAGTGGGGAGGAATTGTAAGAGGACAGATTCTTACCTCATGGTAAAGGCCCTCCATTTGTACAGGAGAAAATCAATATTCCGGAAAAGTACAGAGACTGCATTGCGGATGCGGCACAGTATCGTGAAGTCAATGACATTTATTCATTACAGATTTGCTGATTACCGACTATTCATCCATTATTTATGAATTCTCTCTGCTGAGAAGACCGATGCTGTTTTTACGCATTTGATCGATCATGTATGTTTCTACGAGATTTCTATGAGCCATATGAGGATATTGTACCGGGACGTATCATCAAGCGTTTTTGATCAACTGATGGAAGCTCTGGAGAAAAAGAGTACAATACCGACAAGCTTGAATGGTTTTATAAAGAAAATTTCGCATACACAGACAGGGAAGTCAACAGATAAGTAATTGATCTGATTATGAGGAATGACGAAGAGATCGGAAAGTATTCAGCGGCATCCATGCAGGAGCACTTGCGGCAGTAAGCAATAATTTCAGATGAATGGAGGAACATGTGACAAGCAGTATCGCGATGATGACCGTTCTGTCGTGCAGAACCGCGGGGAAGCTACAGGAAAAAGATTCCGAAAGTCAGAATAACGATAAATATTCAGAGTAAAAATGGAGGAAAATTTCGTGAGAGAAAAAAGGAAAAATTGCAGCATCTATTATGTGTTCGGGATTTGATCAGGTAATGGATTATGTACATGAATTTGAGAGAAATAATATTGAATTTTTACATGTGGATGTCATGGACGGTACGTTTGTCCCCAAACCTTGCATATGGTCCGGATTTTGTAAAAAGACTGCGTAAGAAAACAGATATTACACTGGACTGTCATCTGATGGTAGACCGTGCGGAAGATAAGCTGGACTGGTTTGATTTTCAGCCGGGAGAGCATGTGTCCCTGCACTATGAAGGAAACCTGTCATATCCAGAATTGCCTCGATCATCTTGCAAAGAAAGTGGTTAAGCCGGTGATTGCCATTAATCCGGGTACACCGATCCAGGTACTGGAGGAAATTGTAGATTATATTGCGGGAGTTCTGGTGCTGCCCGTTAATCCGGGATTTGCCGGACAGAACATTGTACCGCATACCATTGAAAAAAAGCAGCACGTATTCGTAAATATCTGGATGATCTGGGACATCCGGAGGTATATATTGAATCCGACGGAAACATTACCTGTGAGAATGCGGCAAAAATTATACAAGAATGGTTCGGACATTTTTGTAGCAGGTACAAAGCAGTATTTTCCGGGAGGGAGATATTGATGAACTGATTATGAACTTAAGAAAGGCAATTGGGTGGTGAGAAAGGAGACGTAATGTCAAGAATTTATTATAGAGGAGGAATGTCTCCATTTGAGACATTTTCCCCGGATATATTTTGACGCATAATGTTATTGGAACCAATGTTGGTAATTTTTTTATATTTAAATGGGGTATTGCGTTCATTGATGATCGACGACAATACAGTAATTCAGGCAAATTATTATAATACAAATTATTATAAACCTGAATATGTTAATGAAAACTTCGATTGTTTGTCATTCCATTGGCTGATGCGTTCAGAGAGAATTTTGTGAATGAATTAAATGAATTAACTTCTTTTGTTAAAAAGTTAAAAGATTCCATGTTATGTAATTGGCGTTGGGTTAAAGGGATCCTATGAACCAGATTTTCACAACCCAAACCACAGGATGAAGCTGTAAAGAAATTTGTTACAGCAGTACTTGAAAAAATCAAATTGTATTGGGGTAAGAGGTGAATTAACCGGTAAATATTTGGAGACATTAGGTTTTTTGCAGAAGGACGCGATTTTATGGTGATAGGTTGTCCATCTATGTATATGAAGGAAAACGATTGCATATACAAAATCGAAATTAGATGTTAATTCTAAAGTATGTTTTTAATTCAAATGTTGCAGCTTCTGTTCCTACTCGTAAGTTTATTAAATTAAAAATGAAGGAATTTGAAAACCATTATTTTATTGGACAAGTTGTAAATGAACTCAGAAGTATTTATTTAGGTGCTCCATATGAATATAAAATCGAATATAATTTTTCGCAACGTTACAGACAAAATTTATCAGGATGGTCGATTGAGATTTTTTGTAATGTACCTAAGTGGATGGAATTCCTGAATGATTCAGATTTGACTTTTGGATCAAGGTTACATGGAAATATTGCAGCCGTTTTAGCAGGGACTCCGGCATTGCTTGTGACGAAGGACTCAAGAACTAAGGAATTGGCAGAGTATCATCATTTAAATGCGATACATGAGTAAGCTGAATGAAAAAACTGACATTGCAGGAACTTTGACGGAACAGCAGGATTTTTTCGCAGATTGAAAAATATCAAGAAACAGAATTTCGACAGGTATGTTGCATTTTGAAAAAGAATGATATCCCAAATATTTTTATGGACGGAGGAGAAGATCGCAGGAAACTGCATTTGACAGAAAAATAAAAGCAGACAGTTTGCTGGAGGGAATAGTTCCGGTTTCCCAATGTTCTCTGGAAGAAATTGCAGAAAAATAGAGATTACTATACAAATTTGGATGAAAAACTGGATAGATTATCGAAAAATTAATTTTACTTCATTTATTACAAAAGAGAGAATTAAAAAATCAGAAAATTGCAACAGAACCCCTAGCAAAAAAAAGTCGTAAATAAGGTAAAAGGATTTTTGAAATGATGCAAGTATATAATTAGGTGTTTGGTTTTTATGAAAAAGGTTATTGTGAAAGACTGATTTCCAGAGATTATTGACTGGCATTGATAAAAATATAATTCATAAATGTAAAACATACGGAATCACATTTGGAATGCAATCAAAGGTAATGAAATCAACAAAAATAAAATAAGCGGTTGCAAGGGTGGGAAGATAGGCATTGCAAAAGACAGTAATGTTATTACGTATGTGAAGTAATAAAAGAGAGAATAGATGATGGTTCATTTGTTCTCTTTTAATATGTAAAATTTACAGTGATCTTTTTTAGTAAATATGGTATATTAAAAAATGTTTTACTTGGATTTCACATAAATGAAAGGACGTATATTATGCGAAAGAAAGGAATTTGTTTTGGATTGATTCTGGCTTTTATTACTTCCGTTTGTATTCACAACTGAAGTAAAGGCATCAGATAATACAGAACTTAATATTTATGCATTTTATCTTAATTCAGAAAAAAGGGGATTCTAAGCACTGTTAGAATCGAAAGGGACATTATTTGTTGATTGATATTGGCGCAGACAAATCACGCACCTGCAATCATTTAAACAGCTACAGACATTGGGAGTTGTTACTCATGCAGATGTGATGTTTAGCCATTTGTGGGTAACAGATCATACTGGAGGATGTTCTACGGATTTACAGGCTGGATTGAAGCAGTTTGCACTTTCCGGGATTACGATTGATACGTTATATCTGAAGCAGACCCTTGCTGGCGGTTTTATCAAGAAGTTATCCATCCCGCTATGCAGCATTTTCAAGTATTTATGAGCACACAGGAACAGAAGAATTTTGGTGCTATCTGAATGTTGGGATCAGGTCAATGTTGGTGATGACTGGAAAAAGTTATTGGGCCAAAAACATCAGAATGAGATTTCCTATATGCTTATACTAGTATTACAAAAGAAAAAGAACGTTTTTATACGTTATGAAAATAATTGTTCACTTGCAGTTATTTTTTACCTGTGGAAATACACGTTATTTTACAGCGGAGATAGTTATCCCCGATGAATCGGATCGGTTAGTCTCACGTTATGGTACGTCTTTAAAATGTGATATTATGAAAATGAATCATCATGGAATTGGAAGTGGAAATTCAGTGTCATTATTGAGGCGGTACAGCCATCTTATGCTTTTTATTCCGAACACTGGAGTTTCCGAGACAGATGCGAAGACGAATAAATGGCGTACAGGAACAGCGATTAAGCGCACGACATCTTATGGTCTTTGTTATTTGGTGGGAAATGAAGAGAAAACATTGATTTTCCATATTGAGAATGATAAGATTACACTATATCGCGGAGATACTGAAAAACAGGTAAAAAAAATGACAGATGGCAGTCATTATATGAGCTGATGGTCTCTACCGCACCACGATATGTATTATTTTTGATAAAAATGGTTCATTGTCTACCGGGTTAAATGATAGGGGAAACACTACTATTATTTTCGCAAAGGTGGACAGATGGATTATGGAACCTATAATTCAGAGGGAAATTACTCGGGATGGCATAGTTACAACGGAAAGAAACGTTATTTCAGATTGTCTGAGATGAAAAAATTATGCATTATGGATGTCGGCAGAAAGAAAATTGGAAGTGAAAACCTATTATTTTGATAAAACAACGTAACCAATTCCGGATATTGTTGGTGCGATGATGAAAATGTTGAGGATGATATTCATCCGACACAGATAGGATCTGATTATTATTATTTAAAATGAAGATGGAGCAATGACAGAGGATGACCGATTATTAATAGACGGGGAAGATTATTTCCTTTTGGGAAAAATGAAAAAATGTACCGTAACGGAAAGGTGCAATTGCAGGAGATAATTATCTGTTTGAAAGCGATGGAACTCTTGCTGTAGGGGATTCTCATACGGAACTTTATGATTTTAAGAATAGTACATATGCTGTTCGGGCAGATGGAACATTAGTGTCGGGAAAATTGCAAAGATTGACGGGTATCAATATTATTTTAACTCAAAAAGGAAAAAATTACAAAGCAATAAGATTATTCATGTGTGGAAAACATATTATTCACTTTGGTAAAAATGGAGTACTAATTAAAAATAAGAAGATTAAAACGAAATGGAAAAAATTTACTATAGCAATAAAAAACGGTGTTTTGTCGAACAAGAAATAATTGGGGATGACATATGAAAACCAAAGAGAAAAAAAGAAAAGCAATGGAAAATGATCGCAGGGATTATGATCCAATCCAAATTGAGCCTGGCAACGGTCGGGTTGTTTTGTGGCTGAATATTGTTCCAACGCTGTATGTGATCCTGCTTGGATTAAGTCTGCTGCTGCTGCTCATTATAGAATATTGTCTGTTTTATTTTGGTAAAAAAAAAAGACCGGATGCTATGTCAGGCGTACGCTTGGTGTAATTTTTTCCTTGCATGTGTGATTGTGTGTGTGGGTGTCTTGGCATGCTTGTAAAGGGCCGGAAATACGCTCGATATATTGCCGGAAATGTAAAGACCACCGGATACCGTGTCCGCCTATGTGATGACGGCGGATGATCCGGCGCAGAACACTGATGGATGCAAAAAGACTATGTGTTTGCAATTACCGAAAAAATACGATTACGAACATACCCCAAAAAAGGCAATCGAAAAGATCAATGAAACTGTCGGGACTGAGATCCGTACACAGGTGTGTGGACAACATTCCTGATATGGTACAGGCATTGTATGAGGAAGTTGATGCAATGCTGATGAATGTGGGTATATGTGGGTAGAGGCACAGGATGGATATGAAACATTTTCTTCAAGAACAAGAACACTGTATGACCATGAAGAAGAAAATGTGGTTTGGAAGATTCACAGACTGCAGAAAAAATCAATTACAACAGATCCGTTTGTGGTTTATATCAGTGGTTCGGATACTAGAAACCTTACACTTACTACCAGCCGCAGTGATGTCAATATTCTTGCGGTTGTCAATCCGTCCACGAAGCAGGTGCTTCTTATTAATACACCGAGAGATTACTATGTGGATACGGCAGCGTCAGCGAGGAGCAAAAAAGATAAACTGACCCATTTATTGGAATGTATGGAATTGACTGTTCCATGGCAACACTTGGAAATCTGTATGATGAACATGTAGATTATTACGTGCAGATCAACTTTAACGGATTTAAGACAATTGTGGATGCCGTGGGAGGAATTACCGTGGAATCGGAAAAGGCTTTCCGCACCAGTGAGGGGGGGATTTTATATCAATCAGGGAACGAACCAGTTAAATGGCACAGTGGCACTTTCCTATGTACACGGGAGAAAATCTTTGCAGATGGGGATAATTCAGAGGACGTCATCAGATGCAGGCAATTGAGGCATTGATTAAGAAGATTTCTTCCGGAACAACGGTGCTTAGCAACTATTCAGCAATTATGGATAGTATGTCCGGGGATGTTTACGACAAGTATGAGTTCAGAGGATATTTCTGCATTGGTAAAAATGCAGTTGTCGGATCTGGCTTCCTGGAATGTAAAGTCTTATGCAGTTACAGGAACCGGCGGATCATCGACCACCTAATTCCATGCCTACGAAACGAAGCTATGTCATGTATCCGGATGAGGTGCAGGTAAAATATGCAGAGCAGCTTGTCAATAAAGTCGTTGAGGGACAGATCCTGACAGATGCTGATCTGGAGATTCTGGATAATATCGTACAGTAGTGGTGAAGTTTACAGTGAGGAAAAGATATGAAGTTCCGAGTACAAACAGCTAAGAAAAAGAGTATCCGGCAGATCGCGGGGGATGTTCCTGGCAGTTACCGTGCTGCTGGCGGGAGTCCATATATCGCAGAGGCTGCAGAGATTGTCAAAGATATGGATGGAACTGCATATGCGCAGGATGCGGCAGTGATTTGTCTATCAGATTCCAAAAGGTGCAACAACGAAAAAAGGCTGTTCCATTTATATGTATACGGGAGAAAAAAAGCACAGTTACCTTTCCTGCAAAATGTAATTCCTACGTAGTTACTAACATCGGAACGAATCTTGGCCAGCTGATTCTGACAAATTTGCAGACGGTAAAAGATTCCATCAGGATATACCACGATTGAAACACAGGCGTTTCAGAATCAGACGGATTTGTACCAAATTGAGATTCCGGCCAGCGTAAAAACGATTGGAATAGATGCATTTGCAGGATGTAACAAGGCAAGGCTTACGATAGTTACTCCGTATGGTTCTGCGGCGGAAACGTATGCGAAAGCAAACGAAATTCATTATAGCAGTCAGACATCTTTACAAATACAGGCAGGGTATAGTAAACTGTATGTGGAGAGAGCCGATCCATTGTCGTATTGAATGCTTCTGTGGCACCCGTCTGAAAAGTTCAAATAGCAGTGTGGTATCGGTAGATGGGATGGAAGGCTGACGGCGAAAAAAGCCGGAAACTGTAAAATAACGGCAACCATTGGCAAAAAACTTATACATATCCCTATACGGTGATTGCGCGTTCCCAGAAAAACGTGCTTGATATTATCTGGAATCAGTACGTGACCTCCGGGATGAGCGATTATGAAAGGCAGTTGCCGCCCAGCAGTGGATGCAGCAGAATGTTTCCCGAATGGAACATCGGTTCTGGCACAGAAAGCACTCGAGCAGGGCAAGGCAAATTATAAGGGGTTTTGTGAAGCTTATCAGTTGATTATGAAGCACTATGGCATATCCGCAAAAGTGGTCAACGGCAAAAAACACATGGAAAATTCTGTCGTGATCGTCGGTAAAAATATACAGCATCAACGCTGGAAACTTCAGCGAATGCAGATAAAACATATACTACAACAACCATCCCGGACTTGCGGTGAACCGGGTAACCATGGTTCTTTCCAAAGGCAGGACCGGCACGTTTAAAGTGACCGGACAAAGCAAAGGAATTACCTGGTCCAGCAGCAACACGAAGGTTGCGGTAGTAAATGCCAGTGGCAAAGTGACGGCAAAGGGTACCGGCACAGCCAAAGTAACGTTGAAAGTAAACGGGAAAACATTTGCCTGCACCGTTTGCGTAAATCCATGAAAAGATTGAAAGGAGAAATTGAAAGAATGAAAAAAGTAATGAAGAGGGTAATTACGGCATGTCTGGCTTTTGCCATGATTCTGGCGCTGGTGACACCGGCATCTGTGGAGGCAGCCACAAAGAATGAGAGCTTAACACTTTATAAGGGGGAGAAACCTATACCTGGTATCTTACCGGTGTGAAATCTTTAAGTAGTGCGTCAAGCACCAAGAAAGCAGTTGCAACAGTAAAAGCCAATAAATCGAAAAAGCAGTATACCATTTCTGCAAAGAAAGCAGGAACTTCGGTTGTAACTATAAAAGGGAAAGATTATTACGGACATACGCAGTCTTTAAAGATAAAAGTAACGGTTGCGGAGCCGAAGTTTGACCTTAAGCTTCAGAAACTGGATGGAAATTATATTCTGATCCGTGTGAAAAACAATACGAAGGCAACGTTTGACCGGTTGGCGGTACGCTACTCATTAAAGAACAGTTCCGGATCTGAGGTTGCAGCAAAAGATGAGATTGTTTATCGTGTAATGAGTGGAAAGACTGCATACGAAAGTATTTATGTCTCATCTGCGGCAGATGTTGATATTTCGCAGTCCAGTGTAAAGATTACGGCATTTGACAGAAATCCGGAACAGAAATATAAAGTGCTGGGAAAAAGATAAAAGCTTTCCGTTACTGTCACAGATGAACAGGTATCAGATTCCAGTATTTCATTTAAGCTGAAAAAGGTAAACAAAACAAGTCAGTATGTGTATGGAGAAATTTATATTATCAGCTATGATGCAAACGGAACCATCATAGATGTATCTACCAGCTCCTTATACCTGGATAAAAAGGGAAACAAAAACTACTTCGGAAACCGTTTCAAGAGCCCTTACAGCCATCCGAATTTCGACCATTATGAGATCGTATACGGTGGATACTATACAAAAAATAAATTTCGGTCATTCTTAGATGATTATAAGGATAAGGGTGGAATCATTGTGATTCTGCCCTTGTTTTAATGAAAATGAGGGTGATAAAATAAAAAATTCAGAAAACGGTTAAAAATGGAAAAGATGTCCGATATATATTGTGTAGGTAAACAAAAAAGAACGCCAATCATGGAAGGGAGGCGCGTTACCGCAGCAATCAGGACAGATATCAGACAATTGTACCCGTAGGAAGCATCATTGCGATTACCTATCAGTCTCCACGTGAGAATCATGGGGAATCCCAGATGAAGCAGAAGAAGGCATCGTTTGCAGGCATGCTGGATCAGCAGATGCAGATGCTCAGTGTTGGAAAGGAGGAGGAATTCAACATTTCAGATATATTGCTAGAACATAACGAATGAACGCCGTGTCGATACCAGTGTGTACGATGCGGCGTTTTTTGTGTTATGATAAAATCGGCAGTAAAAAAAGACTGGATGAAGGAGTAGAAAAGACATGATAAAATATAATCTTTGATGTGGGAAAGGTTCTGGTTTCCTACGAGCCGGATGCATATATGCAGCGTCTGGGAATCAACAAAGAAAATCAGAAAAAATTAATGAAGCAATGTTTCAAAACAAATTGTGGGATACGTCCGATCAGGGACTTGGGACACCGGATGAATTCTTACAGAAATTTATTGCGGGAGCACCCGAACTGGCAGACGAAATTACGAAAATCCATAAAACCGTCGGAAATACCGTGGAACTGTTCCCGTATGCCATGGAATGGATTCTCGATCTGAAGGCAAGAGAGGATATCATATTGTATATCCTTTCCAACTATAGTGAAAACATGCTGGATCAGACAAAGGATAAACTGAAATTTCTTCCGCTTATGGATGGCGTTGTTTTTTCATATAAAATAAAAGAAAATGAAGCCGGATCCGGAAATTTATGAATATCTGTGTGATGAATACTGGTTAGAACCTGAAGAAAGCGTATTTATTGACGATCGTCCGGTAAATATAGAAGGAGCAAAAAAAATGTGGTATCCATGGAATTGTTTTTCGTTCTATGAGCAGGCCAAAACGGAACTGGAGGAGTTTCTTAAGGAATTCTAATATTTCTGCGAAAATCTTTTCAAAAAACCAAGAGTGTGATAAAATGACATACGGCAATTGTTTTTTGGGAAAAATTGCAAGTGGAGAGGAATTTAAAAATCTTGGGCGAAGCATAAGGTATGTATCGCAAGGAGTGCAGATCAGGAGGATAGGAAAATAATGGATTACAGACAGGAATATGAAAAATGGTGTAATGACCCGTATTTCGATGAGCAGACGAAAGCAGAACTGAAGGCAATTGCAGGAGATGATAAGGAGATCGAGGATCGCTTTTTTATCGTACGCTGGAGTTTGGAACGGCAGGATTACGTGGAGTAATCGGTGCGGGAACCAACCGTATGAATATCTATACAGTACGTCAGGCAACACAGGGACTGGCAAATTATATTCTGGCACAGGGAGGACAGGAGAAAGGTGTGGCAATCGCACACGATTCCGTCTGATGGCAGATGAATTTACCGATGCAGCAGCACTTTGTCTTGCAGCAAACGGAATCAAAACATATGTGTTCAAGAGTCTGCGTCCGGTTCCGGAACTTTCATTTGCTGTCCGGACACTCGGATGTATTGCAGGTATTGTTATTACCGCAAGCCATAACCCGAGAGAATATAACGGGTATAAAGTATACTGGGAAGACGGCGCGCAGGTAACACCGCCACATGATACCGGTATTATGGCGGAAGTAGCAAAAGTAACTTTTTTGACATGGTAAAGACCATGGAGAAGGAAAAAAGCACAGGCAGAAGGGCTGTATCAGATCATCAGCGACGACGTGGATGAATCTATTTTGCAGAACTGAGAAATTTATCCATTCATCCGGAGATCATCAAAAAAAGATGGCAAAGGATATCAAGATTGTTTATACACCATTGCATGGAACCGGTCTTGGCCTCGGTTAAGCGTGTGCTGAGTGATCTGGGATTTGAAAATGTATACATTGAGCCACAGCAGGCAGTTGCGGATGGCCATTAATTTCCCGACCGCACCGTATCCGAACCCGGAGAATCGGATGCATGGGAACTGGCACTTAAGCTTGCAAAGGAAAAGGATGCAGATCTGGTTCTGGCAACGGATCCGGATGCAGATCGTCTTGGAGTATACTGTAAGGATACAAAAGAGCGGGGAGTATGTAACCTTTTACCGGAAATATGTCAGCCATGCTGATCGCAGAATATATTCTGGGACAGAAACGTGCAAACAATTCTATGCCGGAGAATCCGGTACTGGTAGAATCTATCGTTTCTACCGATATGGCAAAAGCAATCGCAAAAGCATATGATGTGGAGCTGGTAGAAGTACTGACCGGATTTAAGTATATCGGTGAGCAGATGCTGAAATATGAAAAACGGAGAAAAAGAATTATGTGTTCGGATTTGAAGAAAGTTACGGGTGTCTTCCTGGCACTTATGCAAGAGATAAGGATGCTCCGGCAGCTGTATGTATGTTGTGTGAGGTTGCTGCTTTTTATAAATCACAGGGGAAAGACACTCTGGGATGGCATGATCGATATGTACGAAAAGTACGGATATTACCGTGAGGAATCGCAACCATGACACTTAAGGGAATCGATGGTGCCGCACAGATTCAGCAGATTATGGATCGGGCAAGACAGAGTACTCCGGCAAAGCTTGGAGCGTTTGATGTACTTGCAGTCCGCGATTACAAGGCGGAGACACCCGTAAGGATTTAAAGACCGGGGAGGTGACTGCTACCGGACTTCCGTCTTCCAATGTCCTGTATTATGAGTTATCCGATAATGCATGGTGCTGTGTACGTCCATCCGGAACAGAACCGAAGATTAAATTTTATGTCGGTGTTAAGGGAGATACCCTGGATGGTGCAGATCAGATGCTGGAAGAATTAAAAAGCAGAAGTGTTAAAGCACTTTGAATAATCGGTAGACAGTTATGATGAAAATATACATTTGTCCGCAATGTGGATGGCTCCGTATGGTTTCCAGACGAAAAGATGTCGAATGTCATCAGTGTGGGAACGCGCAGATGCGGCTGACCAATCTCGACCTGGAGAAATATACTTCCATGTCGGAACAGGACCGCGTCAGTTATGCAGACGCATGGCTGTATATACACAATAGGCAAAAGGATTAAAAAAATGGCAGATAATAGAAGAAGAAAAAAGAGAAGAAAGAAAAAGAAGAGCAGAAAGATTGTATTGTTTGTATTTGAAATTCTGCTTCTCGCAATCCTGCTTGTCGCTGCGTATTTTATTGGCATGGTAAATCGTGTGAAATATGAAAATATGAGTGAGACAGAGGCAGGAATTAATGATGATCTCAGCAAAGATACCTTGGAGTCTTTGGAAGGATATACCAATATTGCAGTGTTTGGTCTGGATAACCGGAGTGCAAATAACTACCAAGAGGGAAATTCCGATGTTGTCATGATTGCAAGTATTGATAATAAGACAAAAATGTCAAACTGGTATCGGTATACCGTGATACATTTCTGTCAGTCGGAGGCGGCACTTTATTTCAAGTGTAACAATGCTTATGCCAGAGGCGGGCAAAACAGGCGGTTCAGATGTTAAATTCCAATCTGGATCTGGATATCAAGGAATATGTGTGTGTGGACTGGGCAGCTGTCGTAGAAGTGATTGATGATCTGGGAGGACTGGATCTGAATATTACCCAGGGCGAGATGAACCAGATCAACAAGTACAAGAAAGATGTGGACGGCGTAACCGGAAAGAATACCCCGAATGTGACACAGTACGGTCTGGTACATTTGGATGGAACACAGGCAACCACATATGCCAGAATCCGAAAAACTTTCCGGAGATGATTTTAAACGTGCATCCCGTCAGAGAATTGTGCTACAGGCAATGTTGGAGAAAGCAAAAGAAAGCAAATCCGGCAACACTTGTCAAAATCTGTAACAGTGTGGTAGATGATATTTCCACAACACTTTCGCTGGATCAGATGGTGAGTCTGGCGAAAGATGTAACCAAGTACAAAATCAACAGCACCACTGGTTTTCCAACAGATCTGACTACGAAAAACATGCCGAGATGTGGAGATACGGTAATTCCGGCAGATCTTGTGACGAATGTAAAAAACTGCATGAATACATGTTTGATGATGCCACGTATACACCATCACAGACGGTGCAGGCAATCTCTGACACGATTGTAAATACAACCGGAATCACGGCAGATTCTGCAAAGATTAATACATCGGATTATAACGAGACCGTAGGTGCCACAGGCACGGATGAGATCCAGAAGGGATCAGAAACTACTGGCGGAACAAATGTACAGTAATCAATTGGGGAATAAGAGTAGACCAATCGGCATGATTGGTCTACTGTTGTCATTGGAGAGGAAAATCAATAAAGATAAAGGAGAACGTTTCCATGAACGAACAGGTAAAGAAAAAAAATATTATGGAGTATAAGCAGAAATATTTACAGAAACTGACAGATGCACAGGTGCCGGAGAAACTGGAAAACAGCTGGAGGAAATGGACTGGACCTGTCTGGAACTGATTCATCGAAAAAAAACAGCAAAGAGGGACGTTTGCCCCCTGCTGCAGGCGGCCGAGCTTTCCGAAATCCGAAAGAAGGAAGATCTGTATCGGGAAACGGGACTGAAAGCACTTCGGGAAGGAAAAGTCGGTGCGATTCTTCTGGCGGGAGGACAGGGTACCCGGCTGGGATTTGACAAGGCAAAAAAGGCATGTTTAATATCGGAGTGACGAAAACACTCTATATTTTTTGAACAGCTGATAAAAAAATCTGATGCAGGTAAAACATGAGGCAGGCGTGTGGATTCCGCTTTATATTATGACCAGTGAAAAAACGATGCACAGACACGGGCGTTTTTTTGAAGAACATGATTTTTTCGGATATGACAACAGTTATGTGAAATTTTTTGTGCAGGAAATGGTTCCGGCGGTCGATTTTGATGGAAACATACTGATGGAATCGGAGGATTCTCTCTCGCGATGTCTCCGAAAATGGAAACGGTGGATGGTTTAAATCCATGCTCCGGGCGCATCTGGATGAAGATATCCGGACACGTGGGATTGAATGGCTGAATGTTTTTGCCGTGGATAATGTATTGCAGAGGATTGCGGATCCGGTGTTTGTCGGAGCAACGATTTTGTCTGGATGTGTGTGGGTTCGAAAGTCGTGCGTAAGGTTTCTCCGTATGAACGTGTGGGTGCAATGTGTCTGGAAGATGGAAAACCATCGATTGTCGAATACTATGAACTGACACCGGAGATGGCAGAGGCTGTCAATGAAAATGGTTCGCTGCTTTACGGGTTCGGTGTGATTTTAAATTATCTGTTCCGTGTGGATAAGCTGATGGAGATTGTAAAAACAAATCTTCCGATGCATATTGTAGAGAAGAAGGTTCCGTATCTGGATGAAAGCGGTCAGCTGCAGAAACCGAAGGGAGCCGAATGCCTACAAATTTGAAAACACTCATACTGGATATGGTGTATATGATGGATAATTGTCTTCCGTTTGAGGTTGAGCGGGAAAAGGAATTTGCACCGGTGAAAAATGCGCTCGGAACTGATTCGGTAGAGTCTGCCAGAGAACTGTTAAAGAAAAATGGCATTGCAATTTAACAGGGATTTACAAAATTTACAGAACTTTGTCTGAATTTGAACACAGTTGACAGGTAGAATTCTCCTTAGAAAACAGGAAAGGAGTTTTTCATTATGGATAACAACTATTATAATAATATGAATCAAAATCAGAATCAGAGTACACAAAAAATAATCAGAATGGATACAATCCGTACAATAGTAACAGTCAGGGTCAGACATACCAGAATACATCATACAATGCGTACAATCCGTATCAGCAGCCGACCGGAGGCTCGGCACCCCGGAAACCGCGTCGCAGGTCCGGATTCGGAGCTACCATTGGTAAGTGTGCGGCAGTTGCTCTGGTCTTTGGTCTGGTAGCCGGAGGTGTATTTACCGGAGTCAGCTATGTAGGAACCAAAGCGCTGGGAGTTTCCGGACAGAATGTAAGCAGTTCAAAGAGTTCTTCTTCCGCGAAAGTCAGCCAGACGAGTACCGGCAATGCAGCGGATCTTTCCGATGTTTCCGGAATCGCAAAAAGAGGCAATGCCGAGCATTGTGGCAATTACAAATACCGGAACGGTATCCTATCAGACATTCTGGGGGACACAGCAGCAGCAGAGTGAGAGTGCAGGGTCCGGTATTATTATCAAACAGGACAGTAAATATCTTTACATTGCAACAAACAACCACGTAGTCGCAGATGCCGATTCGCTGAAAGTGCAGTTTGTGGATAACGAAACCGTAGAATGTAAGGTGCAGGGAACCGATGCTTCGATGATCTGGCGGTAGTCAAAGTAGCATTGAGTGATATTAAGGATTCTACATTAAAAGAAATCAAGGTAGCTACGGTAAACGAGGATACCGGATACCCTGGAAGTTGGTCAGGGCGTTATCGCCATCGGCAATGCACGGTTACGGACAGTCCGTTACCAACGGTATTATCAGTGCGTTAGGAAGAACCGTTACCGTGCAGGATGAACAGACCGGAGAGACCGTGGTCAATAACAACATGATCCAGACCAATGCAGCAATTAACCCTGGCAACAGCGGTGGTGCACTGCTGAATGCAAGCGGAGAGGTCGTTGGTATCAACTCTGCAAAATATTCCTGATACGAGTGTAGAGGATTTGGTTATGCAATCCCGATGTCAGATGCCATGCCGATCGTTGAACAGCGGTGATTGAAAAAGGACAGGTAGATCAGTCCAAGCGTCGCGCGTTCCTCGGCATTCAGGGACAGGATATTTCTTCCAGTGTTGCCAGTGCTATAACATGCCGCAGGGGGGTATATGTATATCAGGTTGTCTCCGGATCACCGGCAGAAAAAAGCAGGACTTCGTCAGGGGATATTATTACAGAATTTGACGGCCAGACAATACAGGTATGACGCAGCTGAAACAGCTGATCGCATCCCACAAATCAGGGGATGAAGTAAAAATGACAATGGAACGGCTGGAAAATGGCTACAAGGAAAAAATCCATTACCGTGACACTTGCAGCACAGTCCGATTTTTTGTATCCGAGAGCAGTTCCGATCATTCCAATGATTCTCAGAACTCACAGGATTCCGGTAACTCCGGCGATTCCAGAAACTCGGAAAATTCCGATAATTCCGGCAACCCGGTTTTTTGATGGATTTGGGATCAAATAATTAATTGACAAAAAATTGCATAAGATGCGCTATAATAGATTGTCCGAACATAATTCGGGCAATCTATTTTGTATTTTTAAAGCAACACTGCCTGTGGCAAAGCAGGATAATGCCATGGGGTAGTTGCAGTTTTAGAAACAGGAGTCAGACAAAAATGAATAGGATAAAAAGATTTGATCATTCAGTTCTGTAAGTTTGGTGCGGTCGGTGGATTGTGCTTTGGCATTGATTATGGACTGATGATCTTTTGACAGAGACACATATCATCATGCATTATTTTGCATCCAGTGCCGTGTCGTTTACCGTATCCGTTATTGTGAATTATATCCTGAGCATGCGTTTTGTTTTTACCGAAAGGAAGACATGACGAAGGCACAGGAGATGGTTATTTTTGTGGCACTCAGTATGATCGGGCTTGTGATGAACCAGATGATCATGTGGTTTGCCGTAGAACATTTAGGAATGTTTATGCAGTAGCAAAAATATTCTCCACCATGTTAGTTACTACGTATAATTTTATCTCCAGAAAAAGATTCCTGGAAGCATAAGCCGGGGGTTGGAGAGTTAGAGGATGTATGAAAAAGAAAAGAATTGTAATCGCATTGGGACATGAAGCTTTGGAAGTACACTGCCGGAACAGCAGAAGGCAGCTGCGCGTACTGTAAAAAGCAGTTGCGGATTTTTATCCGCGAAGATTATCAGGTGGTTATTACACACAGCAACGGCAGGTTGGCATGATCCATACGGCAATGAACGAATTCTGCCGTCTGTATCCGGAATATACAGCAACTCCGACATCTGTCTGCTCTGCGATGAGTCAGGGATATATCGGATATGATCTGCAGAATGCCATTCGTACAGAGTTATTAAATCGTGGTATTTATAAAACAGTTTCCACTGTTTTTGACACAGGTGGTTGTTGATCCGTATGATGAGGCATTTTATCATCCAGCCAAAGTGATCGGTCGTGATGACAAAAGAAGAAGCAGAGGAAGAAGAAAAAGAAGGGGAATCATGTGACAGAGGTGGAAGGCGGATACCGCCGTATTGTGGCATCTCCAAAGCCAATGGATATCGTGGAAATTGATGCAATTTCCGCACTGTCCGATGCCGATCAGGTTGTCATTGCCTGTGGTGGAGGCGGAATCCCGGTTCTGGCACAGAACAACTCGTCTGCAGGGAGCCAGTGCTGTCATTGAGAAGGATCTTGCAGCCGGAAAGCTCGCAGAACTTCTGGAGGCAGATATGCTCGTGATCCTTACGAGTGTAGATAAGGTTTGCCTGAATTATGGCAAAGAAGACGAGGTAAAGTTGGATACACTATCTCTTGCCGATGCAAAGAAATATCTTGCGGCAGGAGAAATTCGGAGAAGGAACCATGGCACCTAAGATTGAAGCTGCAATTGACTTCATTGGAGAGTCTGCGATCCGCTCTGTTCTTGTAACCAAATTAAATAAAGAAGCAGGAGAGATTACCGGTGGTATGGGAACTCTGATCAAGAAATAGTAGTTTTTGCAGGAGGCACAAAATGAATCGAATTAAGAGTTTTACAATCAATCACAATCTTCTGATGCCGGGATTTTATATTTCCCGTGAAGATGGGGATGTGATTACCTATGATCTGCGTACGCGCAAGCCGAACGCAGGAGATTATATGGACAATGCAAACCATGCATTCCCTGGAGCATATGTTTGCTACCTATATTCGCAATTCCGAGATGGGAAATGAAGTTGTCTATTTTGGACCGATGGGATGTCAGACCCGATTTTATCTGCTGGTTCGTAACAGCAGAAGTCCCAAAGAAGTGTTTGCCATGACAAAAGAGGTTTTGAGACAGATTTATGATCATAAAGGGGAGGTATTCGGTAAGTCTGCAATTGAGTGCGGACATTATGAAAAATTTATCTCTCGCAGCGGCAAAGGCAGAAGCGGCAACCTATCTTGCTGTGCTGGAAGAACAGACAAATATGGATTTTACATATCCGGAATAAAACAGATTGCAGGAGGAAAAAAGATACATGAGAATCGGAGTAATTGGTGCGATGCAGATTGAGGTGGATAACCTGAAAGCATCCATGAGCGATATCAGCACGAAGGAATACAGTGGCGTTACCTATGTGTGCGGAACCATTGGAGATAAGGAAGTGGTTGCAGCAGTGTGTGGAATCGGCAAGGTGTTTGCCGCAATTGTGCGGAGGCAATGATTCTGGAGTTTCATGTGGATTATGTGATCAATATCGGCGTGGGTGGCACACTTTTGCAAAGAACTTGGGGTAATGGATGTTGCTGTGGCAGATAAGGTAGTGCAGCACGATATGAATACGACACCTCTGGGAGATCCGGTTGGACTTCTTTCCGGTATCAACGAAGTGTATCTGCCGACAGACGAAAAAAAATGTGCAGACTGCTGGGCAGCTGCCTGGCAGAAAAAGGAATTCACTATCATGTCGGAACGATTGCCACAGGGGATCTGTTTGTCAGCACACCGGAGCAGAAGACAAAGATTCATGAGAGGTTTGATGCGATTGCCTGTGAGATGGAAGGCGGATCTATCGGACATGTCTGTTATGTAAATAAAGTTCCGTTTGCAATTTTACGTTCCATTTCGGATGGAGAGGGTGCTTCTATGGATTATGCAACATTTGCAGAGAAAGCAGCACTGCAGTCAATTCTTGTGGTGATTGATTTCATTCAGAGAGCGGATGAGCTGCAGGCATAAATTGCGTCTAAATTTTTGAAACGGTACATATACTCTACAAAAGACTTTTGGTGGAGTTGTTATGTTCAAAAAAATACATCGTGAATTAAAAAAGAGTCATGCAGGAAGATCGGAAACGGTTTTCTTGTCATGGCTCTTATTTGCTGTCTGATGTTTGTCTCGTATCAGGCGACATCTGCAGTGATTACAAGTGCTAAGGTCGGGGATCGTGAACTTCCGATTTACTGTGTAGACACAACAGAAAAGAAAGTAGCACTCAGCTTCGATGCTGCATGGGGAGCAGAAGATTTTCCGCGTATCATGGATGTTTTGGATAAACATAAAGTAAAGGTGACATTTTTTATGACCGGAGGCTGGGTAGAAGATAACCCGGATTGTGTGAAAGAGCTGGTAAAAAGAGGGCATGATCTGGGAAACCACAGTGAGCATCATTATGACATGACGACAATTTCCCAGGAGGAAAAAAGACAGTGAATTAAAAACTGTGCATGGTAAGGTAAAAAACTGACCGGTTATGAGATGTATCTGTTTCGGCCGCCTTTCTTATGGGGCTTACGACAATGATGTGATCAAGACGGCGTACGCCATGCATTATTATCCGATTCAGTGGTCAGTGGATAGTCTGGATTGGAAGAATTATGGTGTGGATTCTATTATCACGACGGTTTGCAACCATAAAGCACTTGCACCAGGGAGCCATTATCCTCTGTCACAATGGAGCAAAGTATACAGCGGATGCATTGGATGCCATGCTGACCAATTTAGAGGAACAGGGTTACAAGATTGTGCCCATCTCGAAGCTGATCATGAAGAAAAATTATCATATGGATGCGACAGGAAAACAGATTGCGGATGATGCCGAAAACAAAAGACGACGGAGGCGGTAATACATTGAGTTGTGTATTTCCCCGGAGTTTTGGTTATTGAAACCAACAGATATACGGATTTCCCTTTGCGAAACATTTCTGTTCTACATAAAAACCTGCTGAAAAAAGAACCAGACGGGACATATAAAGGATAAAGGTCGAAAAATATCCCAGTGAATAAGGAAAAGTGGGACATATAGACAGGAGAGTGACAAAAATGTCCTGCTGTGGCAGCGGTATGGGACATATAGACAAAACGATAACAAAAAGTCCTTCTGAAACAGTCAAATGGGACATATAGACGTAAAGGTGATAAAAAGTCCTATTATGACATTTACAAGGGACATAACAAACAGTTTTTTTCGTATATGTCCTGACTGACGAGAAAATGGGGATATAATATAAAAATTTTCCTCTATATGTCCTGTTTTTTCATGAAACTCATATTCTAGAAGCCAGAGAAGGGATTATGGGCAGAAAATATCAGAGAACGTAACGATACATAATATTTGCTTCTGGATAAAAACGAATTTCACATTGACATATCTTTTCGGGGGTAGAATCAATATGTAAAAATTATTATGTAAAATAAGGAGGAAATGATTGTGAACAAGCTGAAAAAAAAGCGGTGGTAATGGTTTTAGCATTGGCAATGGTTTTAACATGTGCCATGGTAACACCGGTGCAGGCTGCGGGGAAAACTGAACAAGAAATCGGTTTCTATTTATGAAACAGAGACAGTTTCACTGACTGTGAAAGGAGTAAAATCCGTAACCTGGAAAACTTCCAATAAGAAGATTGCCACTGTTGATAAAAAGGGACTGGTAAAAGGCGTAAAGAAAGGCACCTGTACTGTTACAGCAAAGGAGACAAAGACAAAAGCGGCATATTCATGTAAAGTTACCGTAAAAGCTGCAAAATCACTTGGAATTGCAGCAAAGGACATTAGTGTATTCACTGGTGGAGAAACTATTTCTTATCCGGGAGAGGAAATCAAGGGCGCAACTTATGTACTGGATGGAAAGAAACTCGGGAAAAAGGATTACAGTACATGGACAGATAAGGATGGAGAGCGTGTAGTTTCTTATGTTACACTTACAAAAGAAACTTACAGATGGAAAACATACTTTTGCTATCCAGAAAAAAAGGTTATAAGACCGTGACAAAATCCTTTAAATTTACTGCATTAACGATTGATGGAATGTTTCCAGAGGGTGAAGATGGGGAACCTTGGGTATCCGATGGTATATTGTATGTATTTTGTACACCAAAGCTGGATGGAAAAGATTTTTGTGATTAAAGTAGATGGTACAGAAGTAAAACCTAAGGATGCTTTCTTAAGTGGAGATGGTTTTTTTTGTTATCTGGGTGGATGCTACAGGACTTTCCGCAGGAGAGCATAAGGTGAGCGTTACCGCAGAAGGAATTCCGGATGGAGAAGCTTAATTTACAGTAAAATAATATATTTGAATTTCAAAGGATATGAATCATTGTCAGGAGGATGACTATGAAACAAATGAAAAAAAAACTGCTTGCATTTGTACTGGCATTTGCGATGATCATCACGATCTATCAGCCATCAGCGGCATATGCAGCAACCAAAAAATAAGATTAAATGCAAAGACAATGACGCTTCAGGTGGGACAGAAAAAAGACCCTGAAAGTAAAGAATGCAGGGAAAAAAGGCCAAATTGAAGTGGTCCAAGCAATAAGAAATCCATTGCAACCGTTTCCAAAAGGGAGTAGTAAAGGCAGTAAAAGTCGGAAATGCTGTCGTTACCTGTAAGGTAACAACAAAAATGGCAAGACAACCAAACTCACTTGCAAGGTTGCGGTTAAGAAAAACAGCAAAAGTTACCAACTTGACCGTTGGTTCTCAGAGCGAACTGGAAAAGGCTCTGAAAAATAAAAACGTCAGAAAGATCACGGTTGCAACGCAGGGGGCCGTTACATTTACGGTACCACAGGGCAATTACAGCAAAGTGGATCTGGTGATCAACGCGCCGAATGCGGATGTTGTGAATAACGGAAAATTCAAGTCTATTGATATTCAGGCAATCAAAGCCGAATACTTACCGCGAGAATGCGAAGGGAAATTCAATTAAAATTACTGCCGTAGATGCAAAAATTATTGTTGAAGCAGGTGCATCTTTGGCAAAAGTTTCCGTAACACAGGAAGGTGGAAAAATTAAAATTGAAGCATCAGGAACAATTGATGCAGTAGAAATTTCTGCACCGGTTATTGTTGATCTTGCTGTAGATGGAAAAATTGGAGAAGTAAATGTTAAAAGCGGCTGCAGTACTTTCTGTAGAAGGAAAAACCACAACTGCAGTACCAATTAAGGGTTAGTGAAAAGGCTGCAGGAGCAAAAGTGTTGTGTCCAGTACACCGGTAGATGTAAAAGCTGCCGCAGATATTTCTCTTACGCTTTCAAAGGGGCAGAAGGAAGTAAAGTTGCAGCAACTGGAGAAAAGACAGAAGTTGCAGTAAAAATGATACAGCTACGGCAGTTAAAGTAGAAACACCATCTGGGACACAGGAAGTGGCTACAGGTACATCGTCCAAGGTAAATTCAGATGGAAAGAATACCGAAACGACAACTACCAATCCTGGATACACCTATACTTCGCCAGATCCGTTGAAACTAACTAATATTATGGTTCGTTCTTCACAAAAGATTGCAGCATATTTTTAATCAGACAGTTCCGGCAGAAATTGCGTCAGAGGCAGTGACGGTTACAGATGCAGCCGGGAATAAGGTGAACATAGATAAGATATACAGACATCAGCAGGACACACAGGCATATTATATGGAATTTTCAGAAAAATTGCAGACAGGGGAATATACAATAACAATAAGTATATCCGGCATAAAGTTTGTAAAGAAATTCACATATGATGGTTCTGTCTGGGCATCTTTGGATGCAGCAAAGAAAAATTGTGCAGGCAGAAATGGAAAAAGACACATATAGCTTCGGTATCGGGACTAAAGAGTGCGGAAATTTGCAGACATGCATTCGAAGAAGATTTAAAACAGGAACTGAGTAAAGATACAGAGGCTTGTAAGATTGAAAGATGGAGTGTGCAGACCCGTCCTTTCAAGTATGAGGAAGAATATCCAGATGAAACAGTAGAAAAAAGACCATGCGATGGTAAGCATCTGGGTAGGGAATTTATAAGGGCGATGCAAATTATATGATGAATGATTTTGTAGATTTTGCCTGTACAGGAGATGCAATTACAGTATCAGAGCCTACTATAGTAAAACAGTTAAAGGAGTCAATTGTTGTTTCTTATGAAACGGGATATGAATATGCTTGTGTCACAAGTGGTACAGCAATTTCTGATGTTCCGGAAGAAAAATGGGACGGTTACGCAGACAGACTTGGAAATTATGAAATCAAAAATCTTACAAATAATACAGAGTATGTTTTATACAAACGTCTCAAAGGCTGCTCTGAAATGTATGCGCAGACAACGTTTTCTTTAGATAAAAAATGCCGATGAATTTGAAATAATATTGAAAAAGAACCGGATCAGACAACAATTAATTTGGAAACTGTAACATCCGGAAGTGCAATTGCGGTAGATTTTGGAAAAGGAATGTTGAAATATACGTATGGAACAGTGCCGGACGAGTTACAGGAAATTGGTTCTATTTCCTTTGAAAATCTGAAAATTCAACAAAATGGTTACGATTGGAACAGAGTAAGTCAGGAAACCGGCTGGGGCATTGTAGATATTCATTGGAATGATGAACTGTTTCATGAAGGAAGTAATACAGTAAAATTTTGAAATATCGTTTGGTTATGCAAAAAATGATGGAACTATCGTAAAAACAATCAAAGTCGGTTGAAATTACGGTGAATTTTACAGTACAATAAAAAAGAATTTAGCATTAAATGAAGAGGGGCTGTCGTATGAACTTTAGTTTGTATGACAGCTTCATTTAGTTTATCAAGATCGACCATAAATATGGAAATATGGATTTATAAAATTTAATTTGCTATCAGAATCAATATCTTTTTACAATAAAATCACATACGTTCTTTTGGGGAGATTTTTTGACGGGGATTTTTTATGTAAGAGGAGGTTTTATTTGAATACAGAGATAAAGAATGCCATACAGGCAGCTGATAGTGAGGCACAGTATGATGAAAGCGCAAAGCGTCTGTTAGCACAAAAAGTATGTATTGGCTCACATTTTAGTTAGAACAGTAGAAGAATTTCAAAGGGATGGAAATCGAAAAAAGTAGTTTCCCTGATAGAAGGAGATCCATATATCAGCAAAGTACCGGTTGCGTCCGGACTGACCAATAATGACAGGAATATGGAGGGAAAAAAGGTTTGTAGGGCTAAATACAGAAGCCGGAGAAAAAAATGAAGGACTGGTTCGTTTTGACATTATTTTTTATGTGCGAATGAGAAACGGGTTGGCACAGATGATTATCAATGTGGAAGCACAAAAAGATGGACCCGGTTCCTATCAGATTTTAAACCGCGCTATTTTTTTTATGTAAGCAGACTGATTTCTTCACAGAAGGAACGGGATTTTGTAAAATCAAATTATAATGATATAAAGACAGTCTATAGTATATGGGTTTGCATGAATATGCCGGAAAAAACAGTATGTGTCATATTTATTTAACAAAAAAGATTTACTCGGAAAGCATAATTGGAAAGGAAAGTTTGAATCACTGGTAAATATCGTTATGATCGGCTTGACGAATGCGCTTCCGGAGAGTCATAATGAATATGGGCTGCATAGACTGTTATGTGCCATGTTTTCTAATGAATTATCACAACAGCAAAAAATGAAAATTATGGAACAGGAATATCATATTCCAATGGAAGAAAGTTTTAAGGAGGAAGTGAGTATTATGTGTAATTTTGAGTCAGGGCATTAAAGAAGCCAGGAATTGCCGAGGGACGAGAAGCCGGAATTGCCGAGGGGCGAAGCTGGGATTGTCGAGGGGGCAAGCAAAGAGAAATTGAAAAAGTAGTTTTAAATATGCATAAGAAAGGGTACTCATTAGAACAGATTATGGATGCAACGGAATTGGAAGAGATTGAATTAAAATCCATGATAAAAAAATTGAAATAAAGCATCCTATAGGCATTGGTAAAAGTGTTTACGATGGTCGGAAAAATTATAGGCAAATACCTTGTAAAAAATAAGCAGAAAACAAAATAAATAATAAAAATACAGGTATAAATGCATAAAATATCAAAAAAAGGCGCAGAGATTTACGATACTGCACCTTTTTTGCGTTGTGCAAAATCTCTTTCATACAACGGAAATGTATGTGAAAAGTGTATAAAATGCATAAGAAAAACTTGGGATTCCGTCAATTGAATAAACGGTTGCGCAAGTGGTATAGTGGACATATCAATAAAACAAACGGTTGCGCAACACGATAGGTCTGGTGATAAGGAGAGGATATCAGAACTATCGTGTTTGTGTCCAAAGAGGGAGGATCATGTATGAAGGAGAAAAAACATTGGAACAGGAGAGTGCTCAGTTTTTTTCTGGCACTTGCTATGGTGATTACACAGCTTGGGGTGTGGAATGCTGGAAAGGAGAGCGTACAGGCAGCGGAGAATAGCAGTTTTTACATTGTATTATTACAATGAAAGTCAGGAGCCGTTGTATGTGAATATATGGAGTTGGACTGGAATTTCATTTGCAGAAGATGTAGAAGTGACTTCTGAATTTGGATGGAATCATGATCTTGCCGTTATGAAAGCCGTTGATGGAAATGAAAACTGGTATAGTGTAACTATTAAAATTTTGGATGCAGAGGCAGATGATGGATTTACCATTTATCAGAATGGAACAGGAGATGACAATATACTGGTACAATATGACAGTCAGTATAATAACCAAAGCGATTATGCGAATTTTGTTTCCGGAACGGAGAGCGCTTATGCAGTAAAAGATGAAACCGTATATACAAATCTGTCAGAAGCTGGATTGAATATGGAAGATCAGGCAGACGATGATGACAATTCCACTGAATACAATCTGCAGATCACAGCAGATAACACTACAGTAGAAGCAGGTGATACAGTTAGTCTGACAGCCGTACTGAAAAAGGGACAGACCGAAATCACCGATTTAGAAGCAAAGGGGTCTGCATCTGTACTGGTGGAATAATACAACAAACAGTTCCGGTGAATTTATAAATTATGATGAAAGTAATGGTTATTCACTCACCTTGCAGACAACTTTAGGAACGCTTGGAACCAACGAAATTCAGGCAAAACTTCAGGACGCAGAGTGGAAGTATTGTGATAAAAAAAAATAGAAATTACAGTGAACGAGGCATCCAACAGTGTAAAAAGATGCACCGATCGATGTAACAAAAAGTAAACAATTTGTCTTCTGATTTTATCATGGGGAATGGATATCTCTCCATGATCTCTGAATTACAGAGTGGTGTGGTATACCGCAGACTATGATGGAAACGAACTGACAACGCTTTTGATGATATCTGCAGGTTTATCAAAGAGCAGGGCATCAATCACATTCGTGTCCGTGTATGGAATGATCCGTATGACGAGAACGGCAATGGCTATGGCGGCGGAAACAATGATGTGGCAAAAGCAAAGGAGTTTGCAGATGCATGCCGCAATGCCGGACTGAAAATGTTAGTTGATTTCCACTGTTCTGATCTGTGGACAGACCCAGGCAAGCAGCAGGAACCCAAAGCATGGAAAGGGTACACCCTTTTGAACAGAAAAAAAGAGGCATTAAATACTTATATCACAAAAATCCTTAAATACCATTGATCCGTCAAAAAGATGTTGTGGATATGGTGCAGGTTGGAAATGAGACAACGGGCGGATTTATCGGTGAGACAAATGTCAGCAATATGTGTGTATTATTTTCAGCGGGCGCAACCGGTGTAGAAACGTACAATCCGATGTCAAAGTCGTCATCCATGTGGAAAGCCCACACAAAGGGAACCATGGTAACATGGGCAGAAAATCTGCAGAACAACAATGTTGATTATGATATTCTTGCCACCAGTTATTATCCATACTGGCATGGAACATTAGATAACTTAAAACAGCAGTTTCAGACGGTAAAGAATACATATTGTAAAGATGTGATGGTTGTGGAAACCAGTTATGCTTATACGTTAGAAGACAGTGACGGACATGCCAATACAGTGCGTGTTGGAAATAAAATGATAACGGAGTTGACACAACGGAGCCATTTACCGAGCAGGGACAGGCAACTGCAATCCGCAATCTGATCAATACGGTAAACGAAGCAGGAGGACTTGGGGTATATTACTGGGAGCCGGCATGGCTGACCGTTGGAAATACCAAAGGACTTACCGGAGATGCATATGATGCACAGGTAAAAGGAAAATCAGGAAAAGTGGGGAAAATACGGAAGCGGATGGGCTTCAAGTTATGCCAACGAATATGATTCGAAAGATGCAGGCAAATGGTATGGCGGTTCTGCAGTTGACAATGAAGCCATGTTTTATCCGATGGCACTGCAACTCCTGCACTTCATGTATGGAATTATGTAAAAACGGGTGCTGTTTCAATCTGAGTAGGTAAGTGTAAGAAGGATTTGATTCTGCACTGACACAGACGATTACTGCAGGCAGTGATTTTTACACTTCCGGATTCCGTGGAAGTTACTTATTCCGATAGCAAAACACCGGTAGCAGAGGCGGTTACCTGGGATGAAGCATCTGTAAAAAAGGCGGATATGTCAAAGCCCGGAACTTATCAGATTCCAGGCACGGTTTCTTTGAGCAAAGAAATTACAAGAGGTGCTTACAAAGGAAAAAACCAGTGTAGATGTTACACTTTTTTACAGGTAAAATATGCAAATCTGATTACAAATAAAGAAGCGGTTGAATTTGACCGTGGAGAATGCTTTACCGTAGACGGAGCCACGTTCAAGGGAATTCCTTCCGCAGAGAATGCAAAGAGCGGAAAAACAGTATGGGCTGGTACGGAGCATCCGCAGCAAATGGTTCTGTTACATATAAGGAAGCAATTACGCTGGAAAAAAGGAACCTATACATTGAAGCATATGCCCAGGGGCACAGTCAGATGTAACCATGCAGATATTAAATGCAGAAGATGATAGTGTACTATTTACCGGCGAAACTACAGCAATGACTGCATGGGGGAGACTGGCATACACCGAAGGTAACTTTTTTACACTGGATAAGACAAAGAGCGTAAAACTTCCCCGTGTATGTGTAGAACATGAGGATGGCGGATGGGGAGCAGTGGATGCTGTATCTGCATAAGGATGCATCATCTTCGGAAGGAAAGGATGATACAAATACTTCCGGCAGCTCATCCTCCGATAGCTCATCCTCCGGCAGCGCTGCAACCGTCACTCCATCTGATGATACAAAGAAGGATGACAAGCCAGAGCAGACAACCGAATCAAAGAACGTAACGGCAACGACTGCTTCCGGGGGGAGAAAGCAGAAGTAACGGTTATCGTGACAAAAGATACGGCTGGAAAAAAAAGTAACGGAAGCAAGTGCAGAAGTGACAGGTACCAAGGCAGAGATTTCTGCAGATATGGTGAGCAGGATCGTGGAAGCTGCCGGAACAGACCATGTGGCAATTACTGCAAATGTTACCGATAAAGAAGGAAATATCAGATATACAGTAACCGCAGATGCAAAAGACTTAACTGCAGGAAACAAAACTGGAGTGTCGTTGTTGTGGATAAGAAAACCGGAGCGTATAAACTGGTGAATGCAAAGACGTATACCGTTGGAAAAGATGGCACATTACATGTGAATCTTGCCGCAGGTTCGGATTATCGGATGCTTTCTGCAGCAGAAATAAAAAATGTGGAAAAAGGTTTTAAAAAACGGTTGCTGTAAAAAGACGACAGCTTCCATCAAAGCGGGAAAGAATACAAAAAGATACAGTTAAGCAGTAAGCTTGATCTAGATAATGTAAAAAAGATTAAATATACATCTGGTAAAAAGTCTGTTGCAGCAGTAGATAAAAAACGGAAAGATTACAGCAAAGAAGAAGGGAACCGTCACGATCAAAAGCAAAAGTAACACTGAAGAACGGAAAGACAAAAGACAGTTTCCATGAAAATTAAAGTAAAATAACATTGTGAGGACAGTGGTTCTGTGATAAAATAAAAAAGAAATTGTATTCTTTTGAGACTTATCCGGGTATCTTAAAGGATAAGACAGGTGAAAAAGGATTTGGGATCAATTACAAAAAAAGGAGATGGAATCATGTCAGCAACGGGGTTATTTATTTTTTCTGATTGCGATTATCGGGATTGCGGTACTTGGGGCGTTGATCGCAGTGATTGCAGCAGTATCCGGGGGCATCTGCAGCTATTTCGGATGAAGAGGATGGACTGGAGGAGAACGCATAAAGCAGTCAGAAAATAACGGACAAAGTACAGGAAAGAAAGACGTTCGGAAACGGATGTCTTTTTTTGTTTCTAAAAAAGAAAATAAAGCTTTCGGAAATCCTCTTGTAAAAAGAACCGATTATCGGTATAATGAAAAAAAGCAGGCGCTGGGAACTGTGTTCCACTTCCCAATGGGTCTGCTTTTATTCAGCAGAAGAAAAATTTACAGGAGGAAAACATGATTTCAAAGTACAGTGTGAAACGTCCTTATACCGTGCTTGTGGCAGTTGTGCTGGTCATCGTGCTCGGTGCGGTCTCGTTGTCAAAAATGACGACAGATCTGCTTCCGGATATGAGTTTTCAGTATGCGCTGGTTATCACAACCGATATGGGAGCAAGTCCGGAACAGGTGGAAAGTGACATCACCGATTGAATCGGCGATGGCAACAACGTCCAACATTAAAAAATATCAGTTCTGTTTCCTATAACAGTTATTCCGTCGTAACACTGGAATATGAGCAGAATGCAAATATGGATTCGGTGGTGATCGAAATTCAGCAGAGTCTTGATCAGGTATCCGGGCAATGGGATGATTCCATTGGAACACCTATGATTATGAAAGTCAATCCGGACATGATGCCGGTGCTGGCTGCAGCGGTGGATAAGGATGGCATGGATGCGAACGCACTTTCCGGTTATGTGAAGAATGATCTTGCGCCGGCACTTGAAAGTCTGGAAGGAGTGGCTTCTGTCACTACGACCGGGCAGCTGGAAGAAAGCGTAGATGTAACACTCGATCAGGACAAGATAGACGCATTAAATAAAAGATTCAGAAGAAGATCGATGAACAGTTTGAAAAGTCCCAGAAAAAAAATTGATGTGGGGAAAAAAGAAAGTAGAGAGTGGAAAGTCTTCCATCAGTCAGGGATCGGAGCAGTTAAACAGCGCGATTAATCAGACGATGGATCAGCAGAAGAAGCTCTACAAGACGGAACAGGATCTGAAAAAACAACTCGCAGAGTTAAAAAACAGAAAGCTTCTTGAACAGATCCAGACCGGTATTCAGACATTTATGAAGTCGGATGCCTATACCGGAATCGTGACGGTATTAAAAGATAACCCGCAGCTTGCAGAGAGCAGTGAGATGCAGGCACAGATCAAACAGGTTAATGCGGTTGTGAAAAAGCAGTTTTCGGCGTTGTCCTCGCTTGGAATCACAGTAAATACCTATGAGGATCTCCCGGCGGCATCCGCAGAAGTGGGAAAAACTCCTGACCAAAAGTCAATACAGGAATGAAAACCATTGAACGTGCACAGCAGAAGGTAGAGAGCGGAAAAAAGTCAGCCTGGCCTCGGCTTTGATACGCTGAATGCCAATGCATCCATGACGGCACTTCAGGTCAGTGCTTCTTCTACCGAACTGGCCAATGCAGCCTCCTCCTTGAGAGAGCGCACAGAGTAAACTGGATGAAGCCAAAGATACGGCATATGATTCCGCAGATCTGAATAAAGTGCTGAGCAAAGATACCATCACAAGCCTGCTTGCCGCGCAGAATTTTGATATGCCGGCGGGATATGCCATGGACGGGGATACCCAGTATCTGATCCGCGTGGGAGATGCCGTGCAGGATGTCGATGAATTAAAAGATCTGCCGCTTGTGGATATGGGGAATCGACGGAATCGATACGATCCGTCTTTTCGGATGTGGCAGAAGTCAAAGTGACGGATAATTCCGATGAGACGTATGCCGTGATTAATGGCAATCCTGGCATTATGCTTTCGATGGAAAAACAGACCGGATATTCTACCGGAGAAGTTACGAATCGTATCCTGGATAAATTTAAAGCGTTAGAAAAAAAGAAGATTCCAAGCTCTACCTGAATGTATTGATGAATCAGGGCGTATACATTGACATGATTGTAAACTCTGTAATGCAGAATATGATCTGGGGGGGCAATCCTTGCTATTTTGGTATTGCTGCTGTTCCTGAAAGATATCAAACCGACAATCGTGATTGCATGTTCCATACCGCTTTCCGTTGTCGCTGCAATCGTGCTGATGTACTTTTTACCGGAATTACCTTAAATATTATTGCCATGTCCGGACTGATGCTTGGTATTGGTATGCTTGTGGACAACTCAATTGTTGTCATCGAAAATATTTATCGTCTGCGCGCAGAAGGCTATTCCATCCGGAAAGCAGCGGTAGAAGGATCAAAACAGGTGACGGGTGCGATCATTGCGTCAACGCTTACCACGATCAGCGTCTATGCGCCGATTATTTTTACAGAGGGAATTACCCGCAGCTGTTTGTGGATCTTGCCCCTGACGATTGCATATACCCTGGTAGCGAGTCTGGTCGTGGCATTGACGTTTGTCCCGGCGATGGCTTCTGTTACACTCAGAAAAACAAAAAAGATATCCGTCATCCGTGGTTCGATGCCGCCCGGGAATGGTATGGCAGAGTGCTGGAGTGGTGTCTGCGTTTCAAACCACTGGTACTGATTATTGCGGTGGTTCTTCTGATCGGAAGCGCAGCACTGTCACTTTCAAAAGGCTTAAACTTTATGGATATGGATATGGAGACAAATCAGCTTTCCGTCACGATTTCTGCAAAAAGAGGGTGAGAAACTGACCTTTGAGGAATTGACACAGGCATCGGATGATGTGCTTCAGAGAATCTCAAAAATCAAAGGAATCAAGACGGTCGGAGCGATGGCTGGTGGAGATTCCACGATGAATCTGATGGGTGGAGGAAATGACAGCGTCAGCATGTATATCCTGCTGGATGAGGACTCCAAAGTCAAAGCATCGGATGTGGAAGAAAAAAATTGTCAGCAGGACGAAAGATCTGGACTGCAAAGTAGAAACCAACAGTTCTTCCATGGATTACAGCAGTTATTTCGGCAGCGGTCTTTCCGTCAGAATTAAAGGAAATGATATTGATACGCTGCAGAAAGCTTGCCAAAGAAGTGGCAGATGTGATGAAGCAGACAAAGGGAACCGTGGATGTGGACGATGGTCTGGAAGATACAAATCCACAGCTTACCATTTCCGTGGATAAAGAAAAAAAAGCTGCGGAATACGGATACACGGGTGCACAGGTATATCAGCTTGTCAGTGCGAAGATGGCAGACAGCAAGAGCGCAACCACGATTTCCACAGACATCAAAGATTATAAAGTCTATGTGCAGACACAGGAACAGACGGATACGAAACTGGACGATATCAGACAGATGACATTTACCCACACAGACAAAGACGGAAAAGAGAAAAAAGAGATTCCTCTTACGAAAATCTGTGAGATGAAAAGATACGACAACACTCAGCACCATGAAACGGATGCACAGACACGTTATATTACGGTATCCTGTGGTGTGGATGAAGATCACAATGTCACACTGCTTGGCAATAAAATTCAAAAAAGAGTATGGATAAGCTGAATGTGCCGGAAGGCTATCATATCGAAATGACCGGAGAGGACGAGACAATCAGTGATTCCATGAGCCAGCTGGTTCTGATGATGATACTGGCAGTTATCTTTATTTATCTGATCATGGTGGTACAGTTCCAGTCACTCGTTTCTCCGTTTATCATTATGTTCTCGATTCCGCTTGCCTTCACCGGAGGATTTATTGCTCTGCTTCTGACAGGGCAGGAAGTCAATGTCCTGGCAATGCTTGGATTTATCATGCTGGCAGGTCTTATTGTAAACAACGGTATTGTACTGATTGATTATATCAATCAGGCAAGAAAAAAGCGGGTGTTTCTAAGCATGAGGCGATTATTTCATCCGGAAAGACCCGGGTGCGTCCGATTCTGATGACGGTACTGACCACAGTTCTTGCAATGTTGACTACGGCTCTTGGAATCGGTGACGGTTCCGACATGATGCGCCCGATGGCAATCACACTGATCGGAGGACTGGTTTATGGTACCGTTCTGACGCTGATTGTCATTCCATGTATCTACGATATGTTCCATCGGGAAAAGAACATGGTAGAAGAGGAATTATAGTGAATTTCACAGAAATCTTCTTGACAAAAAGAGAGCCAGCAAGTAAGATTAAATTATGTATAAAAAGTGATGATGGAGAGGAGTACACATGGAATTCCTGAAAGAGAAGGATATTCATTGAAGTGGAGCATTGGCAGAGTTTTCGTGCAGAATGTTCCTGCAATGGCTGTAAGATATCCACAGGATGCAGTGTGGAAGGTAGCTCCGAACTGGAAGGTTGAATGTGGTACATTGCCCTGTAGGCATTCCCGGATCGTCCCCGTTAAAGGACATGATGAGTATTACAAAGGTGGTACCGCGAGTTTTCGCCCTTTGTGCAGAAAAAAAGAAAAAGGCTTTCTGTACAGAGGGCGTTTCATTTATATTAAGGGAGGAACACATGAGCAAAGAATTAAGTAAAACATACGATCCGAAAGATATAGAGGATCGTCTCTATAAGAAGTGGGAGGACAATGGGTATTTTCATGCAGAAGCAGACCGCAGCAAGAAAAACCGTTTACCATTGTGATGCCACCGCCAAATATTACCGGTAAGCTGCATATGGGACATGCACTTGATAATACCATGCAGGATATCCTGATCCGCTACAAGAGAATGCAGGGATACAATGCACTGTGGCAGCCGGGTACGGATCACGCATCCATCGCTACAGAGGTAAAGGTGATTCAGAGTTTAAAAGAGCAGGGCATCAATAAGGCGGACCTGACCCGTGAAGAATTCCTGGATAAGTGCTGGGAGTGGAGAAAACGAATACGGCGGACGTATTGTCAAAAGCAGCTGCGCAAACTTGGTTCTTCCGCAGACTGGCAGCGTGAGCGCTTTACGATGGATGAAGGATGTTCCCTTGCGGTACAGGAAGTATTCACCAAGTTATATAAGAAGGGCTGGATTTATAAAGGTTCCCGTATTGTCAACTGGTGTCCGGTATGTAAGACTTCCCTTTCCGATGCGGAAGTTGAGCATGAAGAGCAGGATGGATTTTTTTTCTGGCATATCAATTATCCGGTTGTTGGAGAGGAAGGCCGCTTCGTAGAGATTGCCACCACCCGTCCGGAGACACTTGTTTGGTGATACTGCGGTGGCAGTAAACCCGGACGATGAGCGTTATAAAGATATTGTCGGAAAGACTTTAAAGCTTCCGATGACGGACCGCGAAATCCCGGTGATCGCAGATGCTTATGTAGACAAGGAATTTGGAACCGGATGCGTAAAGATCACTCCGGCACATGACCCGAACGATTTTGAGGTTGGAAAGCGTCATAATCTGAAGAAATTGTTGTCATCAACGACGATGCAACGATGAATGAAAAAAGCCGGAAAATATGCCGGAATGGACCGCTACGAGTGCCGAAAAGCACTGGTGGATGATCTTAAGAAAGAGGGACTTCTGGTAAAAAGTTGTTCCACATTCCCACAATGTCGGTGTGCATGACCGCTGCCACACAACCGTAGAGCCACTGGTAAAACAGCAGTGGTTTGTAAAGATGGACGAACTGATCAAAGCCGGCTGTGGAAGCAGTGAAAAACGGAGACATCCAGCTACTTCCAAAACGTATGGAGAAAACATACTTTAACTGGACCGACAACATCCGTGACTGGTGTATCACGTCAGCTCTGGTGGGGACACCGCATTCCGGCATGGTACTGCGATGACTGTGGCGAGATGGTAGTATCCATCGAAAATCCTGGCAAGTGTCCGAAGTGCGGATGTACACATATGACACAGGATCCGGATACGCTTGATACCTGGTTTTCTTCTGCACTGTGGCCATTCTCTACGTTAGGCTGGCCGGAAAAGACGAAGGAGCTGGATTATTTCTATCCGACTGATGTGCTCGTAACCGGTTACGATATCATTTTCTTCTGGGTTATCCGTATGATTTTCTCCGGATATGAGCAGATGGGTAAGGCACCGTTCCATACCGTACTGTTCCACGGACTGGTACGTGACTCCCAGGGACGCAAGATGAGTAAATCACTGGGCAATGGTATTGATCCACTGGAAGTCATTGACAAGTATGGCGCAGATGCACTTCGTCTGACACTGATTACCGGAAATGCACCGGAAACGACATGCGGTTCTACTGGGAGAGTCGAGTCATCCAGAAACCCTGCCAATAAAGTATGAATGCATCCCGTTTTTATCATGATGAATCTGGAAGTCGCGATAAACGAGCCGTCCGGCGGACGAAAGTTATGCCGGCGACAAGTGGATTCTCTCAAGGTGAATACACTTCGCCAAGGACGCATCGAGAACATGGACAAGTACGATGGGAATCGCAGTGCAGAAGGTTTACGACTTCATCTGGGA
>VOFK01004073.1_pt1 | contig 48638 bp, 67 predicted proteins | sample 5384121 | NCBI WGS metagenome assembly VOFK01 (sample SAMN12384730, study PRJNA508395) | human gut metagenome | isolation source: healthy gut J | host: Homo sapiens | reverse complement strand
TCGGTGTGGCTGGAACTGATTGCGTATTGCTGCAGCAGGCAATGAGATTAGTTTCAAAACCGGCAGGCGGCATCAACTACATGTAAAATGACGCACTGATATACTATACATTGTGAAAGTGCTTGGAAGGCGTGGCGGTACAATGGGTGTTGACCAGCCGTTTTAGCAAATCTAACTCTAAAATCAAAGGCGAAGCCAGGGACTGCTTTTAACAGAAGTAATCAGGTGTAAGGGTACAGACAACCCTGACGAGATCTTGTCAGGCTGTCTGCATATATAAATAATTTATTATTTCTCACGCTCTCACATAATCCCAAGATGAGGAAATAAAGCTCTGCACATCCGTATCTTCCATGGCGGCTGGCGCAATGAAAGCGCCTTTTCTTTAAAGTCCACCGCGGCTTTCATTGCCGCCATGCTCTTTGGTAAATTCGGTCAAATCAAAGGCTATTTCATCAGCAGTCACGCCCGTTCACGTTCTTAACGCTACAGCAATCTCCACCACGCCGGCTTGTCCTGCGTTGAATTAGTACATAAAGCGCAGGCAATGTCGAAACCGGCTTCACTCCATTTCCGATGGGTTTACCGAATTTCTTTGTTCACCGCTTATGCGAGAATACTTATGCGTCTTTAATCTGAAAACAAGGCCGATATACTCACCAAACAAACATATTCCGCCTTTTTCATCGTCAGCACCACCAGCACTGCTTTCATGCGGCAATACGGCTGTCTTCTTGCGGATGACATCAAAACCGGAGCCTCTTTCGGAATATTCGGGGTTACTGACATTGAAAGTTGCAAACAACTCCCGCTACCGGAAATCGCCCCTAGAGTTTGAGGCGAGATCAATTGCTAGCGCGGTACGCGTCATCCCCACTTCCACAAAGAGCTGGAATTGCCAACAAATAATCGCCAATAAAGAACCTTTACCGCTGATATTAAAGATGGCATTCACAGAAAATTGCCCCCGTTCAGTACTCTCGTCGTCGTGCACCAAAAGTTTTCGCTATTATTACAGAGAGGCTCAGAACCACCTTGGCATGCCAGTGTTGCGCCGGACGAAACAACTACGGCCCCGGCAGAACCAGAATGGGCGCATCATAACATTCTTTACGGATGTACTTCGATCGCTATTCAGCAAAGATTGCGACTGGAAAGGAGCCATAGTATCAAAATGCTTTTTCAAGTCTTCAACTCACGCGAAATCGAGGTTTATGAGGATATACCTGTCCATACAATACGGAGCTAAAAAATAATGGCAAAACCAGTTAATACAGTGACTGCTTTTACCATGAATCTATTCGGCAGTGGCTTTTCTTGCTTCATGCGATGATACCGTTCGCGCCATTATCCGCTTGATCAACTCAAAGGTTCAACACTTCTGCCAATTTTTGGGATTTGTAAACACTTCTCGAAGAAATTGCTGAAAGAAAATCTGGGGTGCTTTCGATCGCTGGGACCAGCATTCCGCCACGAGATATGAACAGCCATAAGTACCCGTGGGAAGAAACTCCAAGCCAAGTAAAATCATAAAAGATATCATCCACTTCTGCCGTATTCCTATTCTGAGAGTCTCAGTTTTGGCCCAGAATTAAGGCCGCACCACAAAGCCGGAGACGGGAGAATACTGTAGTGACTCCAAGTGAGACTGGTATCGGACAGTATGTTCATGTCAATGAAGTCCCCAGGCACAGCGGATTCAAGGGTCTATGTGGCTCGATGGATAAAATAAAATTCAATGTCCATCACGGAGCGGATCATCGACATCCTCTTCCGGGATGATGGGCATTTCTTCCGATAATATTCCCGCTGTCGGTGGGAAAACCACTTTCAGTTAGTTGCGGGGTACGACAACGCGTCGAAGCCTGCGCTATACCGACAACTGAAGGCGCGAGGAACCAAAAGTGGAAGCAGCCGGGAAATGATTCACTTTGCTCCAATTCACTTCATTAAAGTCAGTATTGCCAGTAAGACTCCGACATAAATAACGCCGTTCGCGAAGACACTGATGAAAGAGAAAGCTTCGCGAATTTTCGAACGATGTTTCACTTTCTGGAAAAATCAAATTGCTCTCTTCTTTTAACAAGTTTACTTGCTTTAGCCTTTGGAACAACGTGCACTCGTCAGTCAGGCTGGTCGCTCCCTGAAAACAACAGCGATTCACCATTCCGGGCGGTTGTTTTTGAAGAATTCAAATCTCAAATTGCTTACGATGTACAGACTATCAACTAATTGATACAGAAGAGAAAAGAGAAGAAAATTATTCAAAAGTTACTACAAAAGAAATTCTCTCAATAGATACGGAAACCACCGGAACCGAACCGATGGAAGCGGAACTGGTGGGAATGAGCTTCAGTGATACCGAAAACCGGGCTTACTATGTACCCGTTCCGGCAAATCGTGACGAAGCATTAAAAATCGTCAATGAGTTCCGCCCTCTTTACGAAAATGAAAATTCCATGAAAGTAGGACAAAATATCAAGTACGATATGATTGTCCTTCAAAACTACGGAGTACAGGTAAAAGGAAAACTTTTCGACACCATGCTTGCCCATTATGTATTGCAACCGGAGCTCCGGCACAACATGGACTACCTTGCCGAAATCTATCTGCACTACCAGACCATCCACATCGATGAACTTATAGGAGCCAAAGGCAAGAACCAAAAAAGCATGCGCGACCTTCCGCCGGAAGATGTATACCGCTACGCTTGCGAAGATGCAGACGTTACACTGAAACTGAAGAACGTACTCGAAAAAGAACTGAAAGAGCACGCTGCCGAACATCTCTTTTACGAAATAGAGATGCCACTCGTACCGGTGCTCGTCAACATCGAAAGCAACGGGTGCGCATCGATACAGAAGCTCTCAAGCAATCGTCCGAGCATTTCACGCTCCGCCTGCAGGAGATTGAAAAAGAAATCTATGCACTGGCAAGTGGTGAAACTTTCAACATCGCCTCTCCCAAGCAGGTAGGTGAAGTGTTGTTCGACAAACTCAAAATCGTAGAAAAAGCCAAAAGACCAAAACCGGCCAGTATGTTACCTCGGAAGAAGTTCTCGAAAGTCTGCGCAACAAACATGCAATCATTGGCAAGATACTCGAATACCGCGGGCTGAAGAAACTGTTGAGCACCTACATCGATGCATTGCCCCAGCTGATAAATCCGCGTACAGGCCGCATCCATACCTCGTTCAACCAGGCAGTAACCGCTACCGGCCGGCTCAGTTCCAGCAATCCTAACTTGCAGAACATCCCCATTCGCGATGAAGACGGTAAGGAAATCCGTAAAGCCTTTATTCCTGATGACGGGTGCGAGTTCTTCTCCGCCGGCTACTCACGGATTGAACTGCGTATTATGGCACATCTGAGTCAGGACAGAAATATGATTGACGCTTTCCTCAGCGGATATGACATCCATGCGGCCACCGCTGCCAAAATATATAAAGGTGGATATCAGCGAAGTAACCACCGATATGCGCCGTAAAGGCTAAAACCGCCAATTTTGGTATTATATACGGTATCTCCGTCTTCGGGCTGGCGGAGCGTATGAACGTTCCCCGTCAGGAAGCCAAAGAACTGATAGACGGGTATTTTGAAACCTACCCGCAAGTCAAGGAATACATGGACAGAAGCATACAGGTGGCGCGCGAAAACGGATATGTGGAAACCATCTTCCACCGCAAGCGCTTCCTGCCCGACATCAACTCACGGAATCGCCGTAGTACGCGGTTATGCAGAGCGCAATGCCATTAACGCTCCTATTCAGGGAAGTGCTGCCGATATCATCAAAGTAGCCATGTCGCTCATCTATCAACGCATTCAAAGTAACAATCTGAAAGCAAAGATGATTTTACAGGTCCATGACGAACTGAATTTCAGCGTTCCCGAGGCAGAAAAAGAGATTATACAAAAAATTGTAATCGAAGAGATGGAACGGGCATATCGCATGCTGGTACCCTTGAAAGCCGATTTCGGGTGGGGGAAGAACTGGCTGGAAGCGCACTAATCCGCTCGATAACTTTATTTAACTTACAATCAGAAAGCAACAGAAGCAATCGCTTTAAAATACAGTTTGCTCATCAGAATATCCGACATCTTTGCTGCCGGATATTTTTTATTCATTAATCTTTCCAAAAAAAGAAAGTATATTTCCTACACATTCTGACATATTGATAAAATAAATCCCGATTATTATATTTATGTCAATTTATTGCGTACATTTGCAGCGTAATCAATGACATATTGATAGAAAATAGTAAGTATAACTCTAAAAACATAAAACCATGAAAGCTTTAAAAACTTTGATTTTATTCTCTTTTCTTTTTGTATGTGGAATGAATGTATCAGCAGACAATAAAAGTAACCTCATTTACAATTCGGAAGAAGTAAATGGAATGAAAGTTGCCGAAACTGTTTACAAGATGGACGGCAGTACACTTGCCAACTATATGAAGTACAATTATAAGTATGATGACCAAAACCGTATGACAGAAAGCGAAGCCATGAAATGGAACGCTGTCAAGAATACATGGGCCAACGACATGTGCATCCGCTACGCTTATCAAGGAAAATCGGTTACCACTACCTATTATAAGTGGAACAATAAAAAAGGCACATACGTCCTCATTCCTGAAATGACTATTACAATGGATAACCCTAACATGTAAAATACATTCATTCTCTTAAAGATACTTTACAACCCAAAACCTTTCTATAAACTAAAGAGCCGAGATACGCAATGTATCCGGCTCTTTTGTATTTTTGTCTTTCAATAAAGAATATGGGGAAACATGATACCCCAGGCACTTATCCTCTACATTGAGACAGAGATTATCCCCCGGTACGAGCAATTTGACAAGGCACATAACCTTTCGCATGTGCAGGCAGTCATTGAAGAAAGCCTCGCCCTTGCCAAACTTTATCCTGAAGCAGACGAACGCCTCGCATATACCATAGCGGCCTATCATGATACAGGACTTTGCCGGGACCGCGCCACACATCACCTTGTTTCGGGAGAAATCATAGCCGCCGACAGCAACCTCCTGCAATGGTTCGGCAAAGAAGAAATAGAAATTATGCGTGAAGCCGTGGAAGACCACCGGGCATCCACCGACCATGAACCACGCAGTATCTATGGCAAAAATCGTGGCCGAAGCCGACCGTATCATAGATCCGGACACCACGTTGCGCCGTCCCGTACAATACGGACTGAAAAGCAAAATCCTGCGGCGGACGAAGCATGGCACTACCAACGTTTTCACAAACATCTGATGGAAAAGTACGCACCCGGCGGCTACCTTAAACTTTGGCTTCCCGCACTCAAAGAACGCCCGGCAGTTGAAAGAGTTGCAAAGCCATTATAGCGGATGAAGTGCATCTGAGAAGCATTTTTCACCGCATGTTCGAAGAAGAGAAAAGATAAAAGACTATCTTTGCAGTCAATTAACTGAATAATAATTAAAAAACAAGATATACTTATGGCATTAAAAGCAGGTATAGTGGGACTGCCCAACGTAGGGAAATCCACTCTTTTCAACTGTCTATCCAGTGCAAAGGCACAGGCGGCAAACTTTCCTTTTTGTACTATCGACGCCCAAATGGGTCAAGTGTCCGTGCCTGACGAGCGACTGACCAAACTCGCCGAAATCGTTCATCCAGGACGCATCGTGCCCGCCGTATGCGACATTGTCGATATTGCCGGACTGGTGAAAGGCGCCAGCAAAGGTGAAGGACTGGGCAACCAGTTTCTGGGCAACATCCGCGAGTGCGACGCCATTATCCATGTGCTGCGTTGCTTCGACAACGGCAACATCGTACACGTGGACGGAAGCGTAGATCCGGTGCGCGACAAGGAAATCATTGATACCGAACTCCAGCTCAAAGACCTCGATACAGTAGAAAACCGCATCAAGCGCGTGGAAAAAATAGCAAAAGTAGGTGGCGACAAATTGGCAAAAGTGGAATACGAACTCCTGCTCCGTTACAAAGATGCACTGGAACAGGGACAGAGCGCCCGCACCGTAATACCTCAGAACGATGACGAGGAGCAATGCGCCAAACAGATGTTCCTGCTTACCACGAAACCGGTACTCTACGTCTGCAACGTAGACGACACCAGCGCCGCAACCGGCAACCAGTACGTGGAGCAAGTACGTCAGGCCATTCAGGGTGAAGATGCCCAACTCATCATAATCTCCGCCCAGACCGAAGCCGACATTGCCGAACTGGAAACTTACGAAGAGAAACAAATGTTCCTCGAAGACCTCGGCCTGAAAGAAAGTGGCTGCAACCGACTGATTAAAGCCATTTACAGCCTGCTGAACCTTGAAACCTTTATCACCGCCGGCGAAATGGAAGTAAAGGCATGGACCTACCGCAAAGGCTGGAAAGCTCCGCAATGCGCCGGTGTTATCCACACCGACTTCGAGAAAAGGGTTTCATCCGTGCAGAAGTCATCAAGTACGAAGACTATATCAAGTATGGCAGCGAAGCCGCCGTACGCGAAGCCGGAAAACTGGGCGTGGAAGGCAAGGAATACGTAGTGCAGGACGGAGACATCATGCACTTCCGCTTCAACGTATAAAAAACATCCATTGTGAGCTGTCCGGAGATTCCTGGCAGTTTTATCCTCATTTTTTATAATCACATCAATATGCTACAAATGACAAACAGTAATCTGAAATACCTCATTGCAGGCACAGGCGGAGTAGGCGGAAGCATTGCCGCTTTTCTTGCATTGGCAGGAAAGAACGTTACTTGCATCGCACGCGGCGAGCATCTTGCCGCTATACATGAGCATGGTTTGCGGTTACACTCCGACTTGAAAGGTGAACATACACTGAAGATACCCGCTTATACCACAGAAGAATACACAGCCCTCGCTTCCTCATCAGCCGACTTCAAGGCAGATGTTATCTTTGTATGCGTCAAGGGCTATTCCGTAGACTCCATTACAGAATTAATCAAATGCACCGCACATAAAGATACGGTGGTCATTCCCATTCTCAACGTTTACGGAACCGGTCCCCGCATCCAACGGCTGGTTCCCGGTGTAACGGTATTGGACGGTTGCATCTACATCGTAGGATTCGTTTCCGGCAAAGGCGAAATCACGCAAATGGGCAAGATATTCCGCTTGGTCTACGGAGCACACAAAGACACAATTGTTTCTCGTGAAACATTGGCAGCCATACAGCGGGATTTGCAGGAAAGCGGCATCAAGGCCGACATATCTCCCGACATCAACCGCGACACCTTCGTCAAATGGTCTTTCATTTCGGCCATGGCAGTAACAGGCGCTTACTATGACGTACCCATGGGTGAAGTGCAAAAACCCGGCAGGATACGCGACACCTTTATCGGACTTTCGCAAGAAAGCGCTGCATTGGGACAAAAGCTGGGCATTGAGTTCAAGGAAGATATGGTGGAATATAATCTCAAGGTAATCGACAAACTTGCCCCCGAAAGCACCGCTTCCATGCAAAAAGACATGGCAAGAGGACATCAGAGCGAAGTGCAGGGATTGCTTTTCGACATGATTGCGGCAGCCGAAGAACAGAATATCGACATCCCTACATACAGAATGGTAGCGGAGAAATTCAAATAATTTTATACCTTTGTCCAATTATCTTATATTATCTTTGTCATTCAGAACGTGGTGCAAAATCTTTTCCTTGCCACACATACACAAAAAGAGCAGATTCTGCGCTACGCTCCGAAGGACGAACCCAATGATATAAACTAACTTATTGCTTATGAATATGCTGACTCTCCTCTCTATCAACTGGAATCCCAACCCGGAACTGTTCAACCTTTTCGGCAGCCTTCCAATCCGGTATTACGGCCTGTTATGGGTGGTAGGTATTGCTCTTGCCTACGTAATAGTACACCGCCAATACCACGACCGGAAAATCGACGAAAAGACATTCGAACCGCTGTTCTTCTACTGCTTCTTCGGCATCCTGATAGGAGCGAGACTGGGGCACTGTCTGTTCTACCAGCCGGATTATTACCTGAATCACTTCTGGGAAATGATACTTCCCGTGAAGTTCCTGCCGGACGGCGGCTGGAAGTTTACCGGCTACGAAGGGCTTGCCAGTCACGGCGGTACGCTGGGACTGATTATCGCCCTTTGGATGTACTGCCGCAAGACCAAGATGCACTATATGGACGTACTGGACATGATAGCCGTAGCCACACCTGTCACCGCCTGTTGCATCCGCCTTGCCAACCTGATGAACTCCGAAATAATCGGTATGCCGACCAATGTCCCCTGGGCATTTGTATTCGAACGCGTAGATATGCTGCCCCGCCATCCGGCACAGCTCTACGAGGCAATCGCTTATTTTATCTTCTTCCTGGGCATGGTCTACCTGTACAGGCGCGGACAAAAGCAGCAGGAAAGCAAACTTGAAACAGACTTCAGCACCACTAAGGCAAAGTCCACCGCAGTGCAAGCAGTAGCCTCCCTACCCTATCACCGCGGCTTCTTCTTCGGCCTCTGCCTGACTGAAATATTCGTATTCCGCTTCTTCATCGAGTTCCTGAAAGAGGATCAGGTGGATTTTGAAAGCGACAATGACGCTGAATATGGGGCAATGGCTCAGCATTCCGTTCATACTTATCGGAGTGTACTTCATGTGTTTCCACGGCAAGAAAACGGCAGGAAAATAATATCCTCCGGCAATAAAAAAAACTTCAAGGCATGAAACCGGCAGTTTCCTTGGATGGACTGCCGGTTTCATGCCTTGCCGCTAAATCCATACCACACAGGCTACTTCCCTTTTTTACTATCCGCTTGATGTCATTCAGCTTGTTCAACGCTTCAAGCGGCGTCAGGTTATTTACGTCCAGATTCAGTATCTCATCACGTATTTGGCACAGTATCGGGTCATCAAGCTGGAAGAAGCTGAGCTGCATGCCGCCACGCATCTCTCCCACTTCGGCCATAGGTTTGCTTGATACACCCTGTTGGCGGTTGTCCGTCTCAAGTTGCTTCAAAATGTCAGCGGCACGTTTCACGATACTTTTGGGCATACCCGCCATTTTAGCCACATGAATACCGAAAGAGTGTTCGCTGCCACCCCGTTCCAGTTTACGCAGGAAAATGACTTTATTATCGATTTCCTTCACCGACACATTATAGTTCTTGATGCGTTTGAAGGACTTCTCCATTTCATTCAGTTCGTGATAGTGCGTGGCAAACAGCGTACGGGCCTTGGCACGAGGATGTTCGTGGATATACTCCACAATGGCCCAGGCAATGGAGATGCCGTCGTAAGGTGGAAGTACCGCGCCCCCAACTCGTCAAAGAGCACCAGGCTGCGGGAGGAGAGATTGTTCAAGATGTCCGCCGCCTCGTTCATCTCCACCATAAACGTAGATTCGCCTACGGAAATGTTGTCGCTGGCACCCACACGGGTGAATATCTTGTCCACCAGACCGATATGCGCGCTTTCCGCCGGAACGAAACAGCCGATTTGCGCCATAAGCGTAATCAGGGCGGTCTGACGGAGCAATGCCGACTTACCCGCCATGTTAGGACCGGTAATGATGATTATCTGCTGCGTACTGCTGTCCAGCATCACATCGTTGGCTACGTACTTCTCGCCTATCGGAAGCTGCTTCTCGATGACCGGATGACGTCCCTGGTGTATCTCCAGCACCTCGTCGTCGGAGATTACGGGACGGATATAATTGTTTTCGCGGGCTGCGGTGGCAAAAGACAGCAGGCAGTCCAGACGCGCTATCTGATTTGCATTAATCTGAATGGCAGGAATAAATTCGCTCAAAGACTGCACCAGCTCCGTATAAAGTTGCGTTTCCAACACCAGAATCTTGTCCTCAGCGCCGAGTATCTTTCTCCTCATATTCTTTCAATTCCTGCGTAATGTAACGCTCGGCATTGACCAGTGTCTGCTTGCGAATCCACTCCTGCGGCACTTTATCCTTGTGCACGTTGCGCACTTCGATATAATAGCCAAAGACATTATTATACCCTATCTTCAGACTGGGAATACCCGTCAGTTCACTTTCACGTTGCTGCACCTGCAAGAGATAATCCTTGCCGGAATAGGCTATCCGGCGCAGCTCGTCCAATTCGGCATTTACGCCGGATTTTATCACACCGCCTTTATTGACAAGCAACGGCGGGTCGTTGTTGATTTCCCTTTCGATGCGGTCGCGAATGGACCGGCAGATGTTCAGTTGTTCGCCGATGTGGTTCAGACTGGCATTATCTGCATCCATACAGGCTTCCTTGATAGGTTCAACAGCCTGCAATGCCACCTTCAGGGCAACCACTTCGCGCGGAGAAACGCGCCCTACGGCTACTTTGGAAATGATGCGTTCCAAATCTCCTATCAGATGCAACTGTTCTTCGATCACTCCTTGAAGTCGGGTCTGCGGAAGAAGTATTCCACTACGTTCAACCGTTCGTTAATGGGCTGTACGTCCTTCAGGGGAAACACCATCCAGCGCTTCAACAAGCGGGCTCCCATCGGGCTGATAGTCCTGTCTATCACATTCAACAAGACTGCTGCCGCCGTCGTTCATGCTGCCCATCAGCTCCAGGCTGCGCACCGTAAACTTATCCAGACGTACGTACTTGTCTTCCTTCCTCTATGCGGGCCAGCGAAGTGATGTGCCCTATCTGGGTATGCTGCGTCATAATGAGATACTGCAAGACAGCCCCCCGAAGCAATGATACCATTCTTGAGATGTTCCACCCCAAATCCTTTCAGGTTCTTGACTTCGAAGTGTTTCAGCAGTTTCTCGCGGGCGGTGGTTTCCGTAAACACCCAGTCGTCCAACTCGAACGTAAAGAACTTGCTGCCGAAATTGCCTTCGAACATTCCCCGGCGGCCACGTTCAAACAGCACCTCTTTCGGGGCGAAGTTATTCAGCAGCTTTATCGACGTAATCGAAAGGTCCTTCCGCTGTCAGGAACTCACCGGTGGAGATATCCAGAAATGACACCCCGCAGGCGCCTTTACCGAAATGAACGGCGGCGAGGAAGTTGTTTTCACGGTAATTCAGTATATTGTCGTTAATGGATACGCCCGGCGTTACCAATTCGGTGATACCGCGTTTCACCAGCTTCTTGGTGAGCTTCGGGTCTTCCAGCTGGTCACAAATGGCTACGCGTTTACCCGCACGTATCAGTTTGGGCAGATACGTATCGAGCGCATGGTGAGGAAATCCCGCCATTTCGATTGTTTTTCCCTTTGCCATTGGCACGCTTCGTCAAAGTAATGCCCAATATCTCGGCAGCCACAATGGCATCGGTGGAATAAGTCTCATAGAAGTCACCACAACGAAACAGCATGACGGCATCAGGATGTTTTGCCTTCAAATCAAGGAACCGTTTCATCATCGGGGTCAGCACAATATCTTCATTCACAATGGTATCTTTTTAGAATTTAATGTAATCTGATTAGTCAGGACAAAGATAATCCTTTTTTAGAAAAATACACAGAACGGGGGCTTTAAATCCTTAGCAAGCCTTAACAAAGTGGGGGAATTTTACTAAAACATGTTATAAAAACACACTTTTTTATTTGCTTTATTTGGAGATTTCCAAAAAGTCCGTACCTTTGCAATGTGTTTTTCATAGTATTAGATTTAAGGTTAACAAAGGTTGGAGTACAGCGGTACTCCTTTTTTATGCCCATAGGGTCTCCTCTTTCCCCTTTATCTCTTTCCCGCCCAATACACACCGCCCAATATGAGCATGGCTCCCATGAGTGACATTACGGTGAACTGTTCGTCCAGCAGGACAGCGGAACCTATCAGCGTGAAAAGCGGATTCAAATAAATGTAGTTGGAAGCCCGCACCGTACCCAATTGCTTCAAAATGATGTTCCACACCACAAAGCAAACCAGAGAAGCAAGTACACCCAGAAAAAGAAGGTTCATCCAAACCGCCGGCTGCCAAAGTCCGGAAAGAGAAAATTGCCAGGGATGAAGGATAAAAGCGGAAGGATAGTCAGTATTCCGTAGAAGAAAATCTTGCGGGTAATGAAAGTCGTACGATAACGCCCGGACATTTTTTCATTATCAGGCTGTAGAACGCCCAGGAGAAAGCGGCAAGAAGAGTCAGGAAATCGCCAAGCGGTGAAATCTTCAATATGAAATGGCCGTTATAGACCACCAACGCCACCCCCGCCAGCGCCAGCAGGGAACCGCCCACCAGTCCGGCGGTGGCTTTTTCTTTTTTATAGATCAGCAAGGACAAAATAGTGGTGAGCAGCGGAGCCGTACAAACAATAAAAGCCACATTGGTGGCCAGTGTGATTTCAATGCCGTATTCTCCGTAAAGAAGTAGAAAGAACCACCCGTAACGCCGCCCCACAGCAACCAAAGTTCATCTTTCCAATTATCGGCAAACAGTTTGCGCGGAGAGATAAACCAAATTCCCAGATAAGCCATCAGAAAACGAAGCAAAAATATCTCCTGCGGAGAAAGTCCATGCTCTATCAATACTTTTTTGTAGAGATAAACGTCAGTCCCCATATCCCTACGGTAAGAATGGCTATGAGATGATAAATATAGTTCTTCGTTGTATGCATACACCGCTTATAAATTACGCACAAAGATAATGCTTTCCTTTTTCTATACAATGAGACAGGCTTTTATAATACCCGAAAGAAGATTTACTGAAACCTTTGGGGAGATTTACTAAAAACTCGGACGGGGATTTACTAAATCTTTCCTTTCGTTTTAGTAAATCTCCCCAAAGGCCTTATACAGGGCTTTTGAAAAAGAGGTTGTGCCCATTATCAGAAAAACAGACAAATGGAAGCGCCTCCGACAGGAAACATACAAAAAAAGGGATGTGATCTTCACAGATTACATCCCTTGCAATATCCTAAAAAATCTTCTTTGTAAAATCCTATTGAATTAATTTAGCCATTATTTGTATTACAAACAAAAAATTAGTTTTAAAAGCACATCACAAATATAAGTAATAAAAAGCGGAATGTCAAGCATTCATGCTGTTTTTTTACACTACTTCGCTACAAATCTGAAAATAAACCCTTAACTTTGCACCGTTTAATTAACAGGATATAAACCGAATTAAACAAACTATCAACAAGTTTTAGTAAGTATATCAACAAGTTTTCAACAATATAATTAAAACCATTATGGAATACAATTTCAGAGAGATTGAAAAGAAATGGCAGAAACGGTGGGTGGAGAACAAAACCTACCAGGTGACGGAAGACGAAACAAAGCAAAAATACTATGTACTGAACATGTTTCCCCTACCCCAGCGGCGCAGGTCTGCACGTGGGACATCCATTGGGATACATCGCTTCGGACATCTATGCCCGTTACAAACGTCTGCAAGGTTTCAATGTCCTGAATCCTATGGGATACGATGCTTACGGCCTGCCCGCAGAGCAATACGCCATACAAACCGGACAGCATCCGGCCATTACCACCGTCAACAATATCAACCGCTATCGCGAGCAACTGGATAAGATAGGTTTCTCCTTCGACTGGAACCGCGAAATCCGCACCTGCGATCCGGAATACTACCATTGGACGCAATGGGCGTTCCAAAAGATGTTCAACAGCTTCTACTGCAACTCCTGCGCATCGGCAAAACCCCATCGCCCAACTGATAGAGCACTTTGAGACCAAAGGAACCGAAGGACTGACGTGGCTTGCAGCGAAGAGCTTGCAGTTTCACCGCCCATGAGTGGAATGCCATGAGCGAAAAAAGAGCAGCAGGAAGTCCTGATGAACTACCGCATCGCCTATCTGGGTGAAACAATGGTAAACTGGTGTCCGTCAACTGGGTACCGTGCTTGCCAATGACGAGGTGGTAGACGGCGTATCGGAACGCGGCGGCTTCCCCGTAGTCCAGAAAAAGATGCGCCAGTGGTGTCTGCGCGTATCTGCCTATGCACAACGCCTGCTGGACGGACTCGACACCATCGACTGGACCGAATCTCTGAAGGAGACCCAAAAGAACTGGATAGGCCGCAGTGAAGGCGCTGAAATCCAATTCAAGGTGAAAGACAGCGATTTGGAATTCACCATTTTCACTACCCGTGCAGACACCATGTTCGGAGTTACCTTCATGGTACTGGCTCCCGAAAGCGAATTGGTGGCACAAGTAACCACTCTGGAACAGAAAGCCGATGTGGACGCCTATCTGAACGCACCAAGAAACGCACCGAACGCGAGCGCATCTCCGACCGCAGCGTAAGCGGCGTCTTTTCCGGAAGCTATGCCGTCAATCCTTTTACGGGCGAAGCAGTGCCCATCTGGGTCAGCGACTATGTATTAGCAGGATACGGAACGGGAGCCATCATGGCCGTACCTGCACACGACAGCCGCGACTACGCTTTCGCCAAGCACTTCGGATTACCCATCGTTCCGCTGGTGGAAGGTTGCGATGTCAGCGAAGAAAGTTTCGATGCCAAGAGGGTATCGTATGCAACTCACCAAAAGCCAATACAGAGCCTTATTGCGACCTCAACCTTAACGGACTGACTGTTAAGGAAGCTATCGCTACTACTAAGAAATACGTGAAAGAGCATAATCTGGGACGCGTAAAAGTAAACTTCCGCTTGCGCGACGCCATTTTCTCGCGCCAGCGCTACTGGGGTGAACCGTTCCCCGTTTACTACAAGGACGGAATGCCTTACATGATTGATGAAAGCTGTCTGCCGCTGGAACTTCCTGAAGTGGCCAAATTCCTGCCCACCGAAACGGGCGAACCGCCGTTGGGACATGCCTCTAAATGGGCTTGGGACACGGCAAACAAATGTGTAGTCAACAACAAGATTGATAACATAACCGTTTTCCCACTGGAACTGAATACAATGCCGGGATTCGCAGGTTCGAGCGCATACTACCTGCGCTATATGGACCCGCGCAACCATACTGCACTCATCGACAAGAAAGTGGATGAATACTGGCGTAACGTAGACCTCTACGTAGGCGGTACGGAACATGCTACCGGACACCTGATCTACTCCCGTTTCTGGAACAAGTTCCTGCACGACCTCGGCGTATCCGCCGTCGAAGAACCGTTCCAAAAACTGGTGAACCAGGGTATGATTCAAGGAAGAAGCAACTTTGTATATCGCATCAAGGATACCAATACATTCGTATCGCTGAACCTGAAAGACCAGTACGACACTACCCCCTCCACGTGGATGTCAACATCGTGTCCAACGACGTCCTCGACACGGAAGCGTTCAAGGCATGGCGTCCCGAATACGCAACGGCTGAATTCATTTGAATCGCCGGAAGGAACCGAAGACAAATCAAGCAAATACATCTGCGGCTGGGCGGTTGAAAAAATGAGCAAGTCCATGTTCAACGTTGTCAATCCGGACATGATTGTAGAGAAATACGGCGCAGACACGCTCCGCATGTACGAGATGTTCCTCGGTCCGGTGGAACAGTCCAAACCTTGGGACACGAACGGCATAGACGGCGTGCACCGCTTCATCAAGAAATTCTGGTCGCTGTTCTACGACCGCAACGGCAATTATCTGGTGACCGACGAACCTGCCAACAAAGAAGAACTGAAATCTTTGCATAAGCTAATCAAAAAAGTCACAGGAGACATTGAACAATTCTCTTACAATACAAGCATCAGTGCCTTTATGATTTGTGTCAACGAGCTGTTTGCACTGAAATGCAGCAAGAAAGAGATATTGAACCAGCTCACAGTCACACTGGCTCCTTTTGCCCCGCACGTATGTGAGGAACTGTGGGAAACATTAGGCAATGCCGGATCGGTGTGCGATGCACAATGGCCTGCATACAACGAAGAATATCTGGTGGAAAATACGGTGAACTACACCATTTCGTTCAACGGAAAAGCACGTTTCAACATGGAATTCCCTGCTGATGCAGTATCGGAAGCCATACAGGAAACGGTACTGGCAGACGAACGTTCCATTAAATGGATAGACGGGAAAAACATCGTCAAAGTAATCGTAGTACCCAAGAAGATTGTAAATATTGTTGTCAAATAACAAATATGCAAATTACAAAACCAACCAAAGCCGAAGTGATGAGGGAGTTGAAAGACTACATCTTCATCACTTTCGGACTAATTTCCTACGCTATGGGATGGGCTGCGTTCCTTATCCCCTATCAGATTACTACCGGCGGTACTACGGGTATCGGAGCCATCATCTATTACTCCACTGGATTCCCTATCCAATGGTCGTATTTCATCATTAATGCAGTCCTGATGACGTTTGCCATCAAGATTCTAGGACCTAAGTTCAGTATCAAGACCACATTTGCAATCTTTATGCTGACTTTCCTTCTGTGGTTCTTCCAGATATTGGTGAACGGAGCCGACGGAGTGCCGCCACTGGTATTGGGTCCCGGCCAGGACTTCATGGCATGCCTGATAGGCGCTGCCATGTGGGCGTCGGTCTGGGCGTAGTGTTCAACTGCAACGGAAGTACGGGCGGTACGGATATCATTGCCGCCATCATCCATAAATATCGCGACGTTACTTTGGGACGCATGATTATGGCTTGCGACGTTATCATCATCAGTTCCTGCTACTTCATATTCAACGATTGGCGACGGGTGATTTTCGGTTTTGTAACGCTGTTCGTCATCGGCATCGTACTGGATTATATCGTGAACGGTGCGCGTCAGTCGGTACAATTCTTTATCTTTTCCAAAGAGTACGAAAAGATTGCCGACCGCATCACCAAAGAGACTCATCGCGGTGTAACCGTACTCGACGGTATAGGCTGGTACAGCAAACGCAACGTGAAAGTATTGGTTGTGTTGGCCTACAAGCGCCAGTCTGTCGAGATATTCCGTCTGGTCAAGGACATCGACCCGAATGCTTTCATCTCTCAAAGCTCCGTTATCGGCGTGTATGGAGAAGGATTCGATAAATTGAAAGGAAAATGAAAAAGAAATTTGTTTTTGCAACCAACAATGCCCACAAACTGGAAGAAGTAACCGCTATTTTAGGAGATAAAATAGAGCTTCTCAGCATGAAAGACATCCATTGCAGTGCGGATATTCCCGAAACAGCAGATACGCTTGAAGGAAACGCTTTGCTGAAGAGCAAGGTATATCTTTGAAAATTACCACATGGATTGCTTTGCCGATGATACCGGACTTGAAGTGGAAGCGCTGAACGGAGCTCCCGGAGTGTATTCGGCACGCTATGCCGGCGATGCACACAATTCAGAAGCCAATATGCAGAAGCTGTTGCAGGATATGGAAGGAATGGAGAACCGAAAAGCCCGATTCCGTACCGTTTTTGCACTTATCATCAATGGAAAGGAGCATCTGTTCGAAGGCATCGTAAAAGGTGAAATAACGAAGCACAGATGCGGCAGCTCCGGCTTTGGATATGATCCTGTCTTTATTCCCGAAGGATACACGCAAACATATGCCGAAATGGGAAATACACTGAAGAATAAAATCAGCCATCGGGCATTGGCTACGAATAAACTTTGCAATTTCCTATCCAAGTAATGATATCCGCCATTTGAAACGCAGCAAAGAGTCTACTTCTCTCTTTTTTTATATATTACCGTAAAGGTAACTATATATTGCCTTACAGCGTGAATCCTTGTCAAGCAATAGAATATGTTAAAATATAGGCGGGTGTGTCAAAACTCTGACAAGCCTATCATTAGCTTCGCTCAAAAATATCTTTTATTTCTTACGCTAATGTATAGTCTGTCATGCAGAACGTAGTGAAGCATCTCTTCTCCTACTCACACAGAGAGTAGATTCTTCGCTTCGCTCTGACTATACCTTAATAAAAAAGGCAGAAGAGGTTTTGAGCGAAGCTAATGACAGAGTAAAATGATAGTTAATGTTAGTTTTGGCACACCTTCTTTGTTATAAGTCAGTAAGTCACCTACCGTAAATATAGAGAATAGATTCAAAGTCAGTTATAATCCTAATTTGGCAGAGATTTCCAGCATCTTCTTAATCGGCTTCACTGCTTTTTCCGCTATTTCCGCATCTACTTTTATTTCCGGAGACTCGTTTTTCAGGCAATCATAAAAGCTTCTCCAATGTGTTTAACCTCATAAAGTTACATTCATTGCAGGCACAGGTACTGTCATTGGGAGGAGCCGGAATAAACTTAGTCTGCGGACATTTCTTCTGCATCTCATGCAGGATACCGGATTCCGTAGCAACGATATATTCCTTTTCGGGATGACCGACCGCATATTTCAGAAGAGCAGCCGTAGAACCCACCACATCCGCCAGTTTCAAAACCGTACTCTTACATTCGGGATGAGCCAATACCACTGCACTGGGATGCTGCTGCTTCAATTCAACAATCTTTTCAACCGAGAACTGTTCGTGTACATGGCACGCCCCGTCCCATAACAACATATTTCTGCCTGTAACGGAGTTGATATAATTTCCCAGGTTTCTGTCGGGACCGAATATTATTTTCTCATCTTCGGGAAAGCTTTCTACGATTTGCTTGGCATTGGTGGAGGTAACCACTACATCGGTAACCGCCTTTACGGCAGCCGTTGTATTCACATAGGATATCACCGTATATCCGGGATGCTCTTTGACAAACTGCGCAAACTTATCCGCCGGACAACTGTCGGCAAGCGAACAACCTGCAGCCATATCCGGTACCAATACCTTTTTGTCGGGACAAAAGTACCTTTGCCGTCTCACCCATGAAGTGGACACCGCACATCACGATAATATCAGCTTCCGTCTTTGCCGCCCATTGTGCCAGAGCCAGACTGTCGCCTACATAGTCGGCTATGTCTTGTATTTCACCCTTCTGGTAGTAGTGCCCCAGAATGATTGCATTCTTCTCTTTCTTCAGCTGCTTGATAGCTTCTATCAGATTATCCATAATAATAATTTTTATTTCTCTTCTTTCTTTAAAAATCCTTTGATAGTGATGATAGGCTGTTAATAGTGTGGACAAATAAATACGATTTTTCTTGTCCATGAAGTTATTAGTATGAGGTAAAACTTTATACTCCGGTTATTAACGTATGAAATAAGTGTTATACCGCTTGATAATAAGTCCCCCTACTCTCTCATAACTTCACTTCATTAACATCTTGTTGATAACCGCAAAGTTAATAACTTTAAAGGGATTAATCAGTGAAATAGTACTTAAAAATGTGTTTATACAGCCTTTGAAAGTTTAGGTTAACTTTTTTGGTTTGTTCGTTATACAGGCGTATTATGCGTTACTTTGAATAATGCAAGTATTATTTTTAAAAATCTTTCCCTACGTACTATTGACACCTTTTCAACGGTTATTAACAGGGATGTGAACGGAAAGAAGTATCTTTGCCGGCAGACATACTACATGGGAAACCGAAAGATGTAAAATTGATTGTTATGAATAGAAAACTGAAGATAACCGAACTGAATCGCATTAGTACAGAGGAATTTAAAGAAAGCTGAAAAGCTGCCGCTTGTAGTTGTATTGGATAATATCCGCAGTTTGCATAATATAGGTTCCGTATTCCGCACTTCGGATGCTTTTCGCATTGAATGTATCTATTTGTGCGGCATTACGGCTACTCCACCCCATGCCGAAATGCACAAGACGGCTTTGGGAGCGGAATTTACCGTCGACTGGAAGTATGTTAATAACACTGTTGAAGCTTTGTTGATAACCTCAAGAACGAAGGCTATACGGTTTATTCCGTAGAACAAGCAGAAGGCAGTATCATGCTGAATGAGTTGACTTTAGACAAAAACAGAAAGTATGCCATAGTAATGGGGAATGAGGTGAAAGGTGTTCAACAAGAAGTTATTGACCATTCTCATGGCTGCATTGAAATTCCACAATATGGCACGAAACATTCTTTGAATGTATCGGTCACAGCAGGTATTGTTATTTGGGATTTATTCAATAAATTGAAATGACATGGGTGTTAATAAATGGTTGGAATACTGTTTTTCAACCTGTTTTCAGACAGAGAAATAAACAATTGTTTATTTTGTTATTAACAGAATTAATGGTTTGTAAATAAGTGGTTTATGACTTTTAGTTTGTCAGTTAGTAACTATGTTCTTAACAGGTTGTGGATAATTGGTGAAAACTGTGTATGAAGGTTATTAAAGTTGTCCGCTTTCTACCATTAAAATCACCCTTTCCGTAAGTGCATCGTCTCCGGTAGGATCATATTGTTTTTTCAGACTGGCACCGAACAATGCTGCAAAAGTTTGATAGAATCCGGCTTTGAAAGGTCCCATAAATGCTTTGACCAATTCATAAGAAGTGGAATGGGTTTGTCTGTCCACTAATTTAATCAACAGCTTTCCTTGAGAGAAGGAGAGTTTTTTCATTCGGGGAGTGTACTGTTCTTTCAACCCCTTTTCCACAGCTTTCAGGTGCTTTTGCCGTCCTTTTTGGGTAGGTATGGTCTGCAGGTATTCGTAAGTCTCGATAATTGCCCGGTTGATTTCCTTTGAAATGGGAAGCACTTTCTTTACGTCGCGGATAAGTTTGTAGTATTTCGCCATTTCGCGCCTGTTCTTGAATTTAAGCGGTTTGAAAATGTAGACGGTAGGCAGTTTGACGTATGGAATGGTGTCACCTTCATAAACGCACATAGGAGTAAGGAAGACACTTTTTTCGTTCCATTCTCTTTGGAGGTTTGCTGGGCATGGCAAATGAGGCTTCCTGATAAGAGAAACACAATGAGTATTACTATTTTAAACTGCCCGTTCATGGCACAAAAGTACACCATTCTATGGAATGTTGTTGCATTGCTTTTGTTTTTCCTTGTTCAATTAACTAATTTAAGGTCACTTCGCTGTCTATAAATTTGAAAATAGCTCATTATCAATGACGATAATCAAGGTAGGAGTTTTTTATAAGTATGCTGTTAATAACTCCCTATGCTTGTAGCTCAAAAATACGACTGTATCCTGTGGGAAGAAAATCTGGAACAGCTTTCCATGGATGGGGAAGAAAGAAACTGGGAAGACGAACTGGAAGAACTTTCCAGGCGTCTGCAGGAACCGATTAATATCAATGTTGCTACCAAGCGGCAATTAGAAAGAATTTCCTTTCCTGACTGCATTTCAAATAGAACATCTTTTGGCGTATGTGTATGTGCATGGACAGATGCAGACTGTCTATGAATTACAACTGGTAGAAGGAATGGATAAACGTACTATTGAGTTATTATTGCCTTTTATCTGTGTAAAGTCTGTTGAGAATAAATCAGGTTATCCTTCTTTGAAAAAGATATTGAAGTATGGTAAACAGGAAATACTGACACGTATGGATGTACCTTTGTATGCCCGTAAGGGATATGATAAAAACTATTTGGGACCGGCTGTTTATCATTCGTTGAAGTATGATTTTCGTTATGGCGATTATTTGCAGATGGGAATAGTGGGGAGAGAAGGATGCGGGTGAACCGCTTTTTGCCTTGCAAAATAAAAAAGGATATGATTATTATTCTTTTTATTGTCTGCTTAAAACTTCGGGCAGATTGAAATCATTGGCATTGGGCAATTATAAGTTGAGTTTTTGGTCAAGGACTGGTGCTTAGTACGGACTTTCGATTGGGAAAAACGTTTTCCATGTCTACATCGGAATACCGTACGGGAGGAATTCGGAAACACAGTTCTACGGATGAATATAATTATTTTCGCGGGGTAGCCGCTACAATGGAACTTCTCCGCTGCTTGGAGCTTTCTGTTTTTCTATTCGCACCGTTCTATGGACGGTGTAGTAAAAAACAATGGGGAAATCACTTCTATTTTCAAGACAGGACTGCACCGTACGGAAAAAGAAAGGCGATAAAATGGATGTTTTTTACCATGCAATTAGCGGGAGGCAACCTGACTTATGAAAAGAATAAGCTTTTGAAAATAGGGATGACAGGTATTTATTATCGTTTCAGTCATCCTTATGAACCGGATTTAAAGAAGTATGCGAAATACAACTTGCATGGAAATAATTTTTATAATCTGGGTGTGGATTATAAATATCGTTTGGGAAAATTGGTGGTGGGGATAGGAGAGGGAGCAGTGGGAAAAACAAGGATATGCTTTGCTAAATCAATTGAAGTATAGATTATTAACAAGTTATCAACTGCTGTTAATTCATCGTTATTATTCGCATAATTACTGCTCTTTCTTCTCCCCATTCTTTTTGGAGAAAGCGGTACGCCGCAGAATGAAAAACGGCTGGTATCTGGCAGCAGAGGCAACTCCTCTGGAGCATTGGAAATTTTTTGCTTCATTGGATTTGTTTTCTTTTCCCCTGGTGGAAATATCGGATCAGCAAACCTTCACAAGGTATGGACGGGATGTTTCAGGCCACTTATTCTCCTCGTAGGAACTTATCGGTATATCTTAATTACCGGTACAGGCAAAAGGAGAGGGATGTGCCGGAAACAGGCGGAAAGTCACCTTACCTGTCTATCATCACAAGTTCCGTTGCAGGCTTACTTATATGCCGAAAGGTTTTTGTGTGCCGTACTACGGTCGATTACAACCATTTTCGCCAGCAAGATGGGAAAGGGTATGAATTCGAGGGAAAACAAGGCTGGCAGTGTAGCCAGTCCTGTGCTTATACTTTTTCCGGATTCCCTTTGGCCGTATCCGTACAAGGTACTTATTTCCATACGGACGATTACGATTCGCGGATTTATGCTTCCGAAAAAGGATTTGCTTTATACGTTTTACACCCCTTCTTTTTATGGCAGAGGGATTCGTTATTCTGCTCATATACGTTGTGATTTGAACAAAACTTTTATGTTTCTCGTTAAGTTCGGGCAAACCGTCTATCAGGATCGTGCAACCATCGGTTCGGGTAACGATTTGATAGAAGGAAATACAAAAACAGACTTGCAGATGCAGCTTCGTATTAAGTTTTAAAGAGCAATTAAGTCGTTTTTTATGGCAATTTTCTATATTTGCCGTTGAAAAACGTAGAAAATAGGTGAAAAATTAGAAATAAAATGACTGTCATTTATCCCTCTCCCATATTCGGTCCTGTCCATTCCCGCCGTTTGGGAGTATCTTTGGGAATCAATCTGTTGCCGGAAGACGGTAAGGTGTGCACTTTCGACTGCATTTATTGCGAGTGCGGGTTTAATTCCGACCATCGTCCCAAGAAGCCGCTCCACACGAGAGGAAGTGCGTGCCGCATTGGAAGCCCGTCTGCAGGATATGCAGAAAAACGGACCCGTCCCTGATGTACTGACTTTTGCAGGAAACGGAGAGCCGACCGCACATCCGCATTTTCCTGAAATCATAGAAGACACACTTGCTTTGCGCGACAAATACTTTCCGAAAGCCAAGGTAAGTGTATTGAGCAATTCTACTTTCATTCATCGTCCTGCCGTATTCGAAGCCTTGGAAGTAGGGTAGATAACAATATTCTGAAACTGGATACGGCAGATGAAGCCTATATCCATGAACTTGACCGTCCGACAGGACATTATTCTGTTCGTGAAATAATTGACGGTATGAAAGCTTTCAAGGGTAATTGTATTATCCAAACCATGTTCCTGAAGGGCGGTTTTCAGGGTAAGGATATGGACAATACTTCCGATAGGTATGTTTTGCCTTGGTTAGAGGCCGTTAAGGAGATTTCTCCCCGACAGGTAATGATTTATACCATTGACCGCGAAACTCCCGACCACGACCTGCAAAAAGGCCACTCATGAGGAATTGGACCGTATTGCAGTATTGGTAAAGGAAATGGGGATAGCTGTGAGCGTTTCTTATTGAATAAGATAATTTTAATATTAAAAAGGGGACTATCCTTCGCGGACGGTCCCCTTAGTTCGTTTTATAGAGTAATTTTTTATGAAAAAAAAATGAAAATTCCGAGTATTATTCTTCGTCTTTGTCAACTTTGGCTTCCGCGATGATTTCTTCGGGAACTTTTTTTCACAGCGGATGTATTTGTTTACATCGCTTTCATCATCTTTTGATGTCCAAGTCATTGAACCGCTTTCCAATAAATCAGTTACGATATATTTATTGTTCCAGTCACCGTTACCATAGTCATAAACTCCGCTGATGATATAACCCAAATAAGGATTGTTTTCAATGCTGAAACTACCGGTAATGTAACGGGCATACATACTGTCGAACTTCTGGTACATTTCGAAAGTTTGTTCCTTGCGGTTGAAAATCACATAACAGTATGTACCTTCATCCAAAGAAGCCTCCGTTCCATTCGGCAAGTTTCCATGTACCCTCCAGATTGGCGGGAGTAACTTCTAAGGTCAGAGATTACCGGTTCGTCATCTTCACAGGAAGAGAAACAGAACGGGAAGGCGAACAAAGCCATTAATTTGAAAATATTCTTCATATCGAATTTCTTGTTTTTATCGTTACTTAATACAGTTTACTTTTATATTTAATGTCCGGTCCGAAGGGCGTGCATCCACTCCTTCAAGAATAATCGGGAAGGTGAATGATTTCCCTTTTTCCGCGGGAATGAGCGATGCGTTGACCGTTACTACGATATCGGCTTCACTGCCCGGCTGAATAACTTCCGGCTCTGTGCGGAAAGTTGCGAATTTAGGAATGATGAGTGCTGACAAACGCAGCGGCTTGTCTCCGCTGTTACCGCATAGAATTCGTTCCGAAGGCTGCTTTCCGGCAGCTACTTCCCGAAATTCCAGTTGGTTTTGTTTCAGTCTCAGTTTTCCCATTGCATATGGGTAGCGTGCCCATTCGTCGGCTCCGGGAATGACGTTTCCCTATCAGTGTCAGGCGTGCCACCGGAGTTTTATCCGAAGAAGATAGATAGACGAAAGTGTTCGTATCTATCGTTCCAGGATGATTTTTCGGGTGGTAAGTCAGCGTGATGGTTCGCGTTTCGCCCGGAAGTACTTTTCCTGTATAGGCATCTGCCGCCGTACAGCCGCAAGTTGTCCTTACGCGGGTGATGACAACCGGCGCTTTGCTTACATTGGTGTATGTGAAGCGCAAAAGCTCGCGGAGCGTCATCTTCGGTCAGTGTTCCAATATTCTGTACAGTTTTCTCGAAACGCAGTATCTCATCCCCTTGTTTCATCAACGGCGGATTTATGAGCGAGTCGATTTTCTCTTGTGAGAAAAGCGGACGTCTTGGGCTTTAACCGCCCAAGCCTGTCCGATTCCTGCACAGAGTATAAATAGCTGTATCCAAGTAATGGGTTTCATTGATAATTTTAATTACATCCAACCGTTGTCGTTAGCTTTCTTGCGAACGGTAACAGTGGTGATGGTCTGTTCCGTACCGTTACTTACCTTCACTGTGATGTGAGCCGAACCGGTTTTTACTCCGGTTACCTTCATCAGCGTACCGTTGACGGTTACTTTCGCAACGGCTTCGTCGCTTGACGTACAAGTATAAGTCAGTTTCTCGCCGTCTATGAAGAAGCCGGCCAGATTGATGGTAGATTCAGCGTTTTCCGCCACATATACATTCGGCACTTTCATATCCGAACCGCTTCCTTCGATGTTGTTCAGCAATATGCCGGCATTGGCTGCTCCGGTACCCATTTTGTCGATATAGGCAGACAAGTTCATCTGGGTGAACGAAGCACCATGAGAAGCGCTGTTTCTGTAGAACTTTTTAGTTCCCGTATAGAAAGAGTTGACAGGTTTCACCGATTCTTTCAATAGCTTCACAAATTCGTCTGCCTTGAAATGGCGGCGTTGTTTTACGGCGTATGACAATCTAAAAGGCTGCTACGCCCGATACATGAGGGCATGCCATTGAAGTGCCGTCCATATAGCCGTGTAGGCAGGTTTTTCCGTTTTGTATCATAGTGGAAAGAATGGAGCCCGATGCTTCCGGATTTTCTTCCAGCCAATATTCCGGTTCTCCTTTTCCTGCTTGGCTATAATACTGTACGTCACCGCCCGGAGCGCAGATGTCCACTTCTGTGCCGAAGTTGGTATAGGACGCCGGTGTGAAGTCGGCGGCTATTGAACTTACGGATATGCATTTGGAATAGGCGCTGGGGAAAGCCGGTATTTTTGGCATATTCATTGCCCGATGCAAAGATGGCGATACCGCCGTCGATGACTCCGTTCGGAGAACCGGCGTTGTTGATGAAGTAATCCAGGGCTTCTTTTTTCCAGCGGATAGAGCTTGGTCCATTCTGCCTCGGTTGCCGGGCCCGGTACAAATCCATCTATTGCATTGGCGTCTGCCGAGTTATATCCCCAGCTGCATTGCAGGATTACTGCTCCGTTGTCGGCGGCATATTTAATGGCTTGGGCTTCCGCGCTCAGCGTAACGCCGCCTTGTCCTGCAAATACCTGGCACGACATAATCTTCACGCCTGAGTTTGCAGTGCCGTCTCCGCCGGCGATGCCGCAAACACCTTTGCCATTGCCGTTTACGGCCGCAATGCTTCCGGCAACGTGTGTTCCATGTCCGGTGTCGTAGGTATCTGTCCATGAGATAATGGCGCTGTTCGTTACGAAGTTATAACCGTATCTGTCGTCTTTATATCCGTTTCCGTCGTTATCTTCATCGCTATACAGATTTTCCTGTTCGTTCACCCAGATGTTGTCTTTCAGGTCGGGGTGGGTGTACATTACGCCTTCATCCAGTACGGCAACGATGATAGAGGGGTCTCCTTTGCACTTTGCCCATGCCTCTACACAGCCTACGTCGCATCCGGCTATTGATTCTGCTCCATTCTCCGGATTATCAAACGGGTTTGTTCCCGTATTGTTATAGTGCCATTGGAATTGCAATCCCCGGATCTGAAAAAGTGCTGTTGGTTGCCGCGCGTGTAGCCGCTTTCTGTTGCAGGGCTGCTTCGCTGATGTAAGTACGGTAGTTTCCGGTGTTATAAGCACGTTTGATGCGGCTGTTTCCCTGTACCTTCGAGATCTCTCCCAAACGACTGAGACGGTTGGCAGCCTGCTGCAAATCCGTATTTTCATCGAATTTCACCAAGTACCACAGGTGCAGTCCGGCGGTGCGGGTACGTTCTTCGTTTCTGGAGTCTACGGGAATATATACGCTCAAAGTGGTATCCTCCTAAAATGTCAAGCACCTCATCGGTAGACGGAATGCCCGAACGGGTCATGGCACTACCGCTTCTTGTGGCGCGTGTCATCGTCCGGTCGAGGATGGCAGTCATTTCAGGCTTGAACTTTATCAGCAGTTCGCCCGAAGTGACGTCTGCCGGAAGTTGAACTTCCGTCTCCTCGGGTGATGAGGTAGACGGTTGTTCAATGATTTCTTGTTCCGAGCATGCAGCCAGTGTAAGAGCGAACAGTGCTATGTATAAGAATTTTTTCTTCATTGTTTCGTTTTAAAATTATTCTTGTTGATGATTCTTCTTTTTCAGAATATCCCGGTCTGTTATCAGTTGTTATTGAGCTACGTATCTGCGGTAGTAAAGCGGATAGGCGGTACCTTGAATTGTTACATCCGTTCCGGGATCCTTATCGCCGTAATAATACTTATAGTCGTACTTCTGATTGTCTATATTATCAAAACAATACGGGAGGCTCCTTCAGAGTTTTTTACCTCTTTCCTGCTGATTGAAAACCAAGACTTCCGGATACCATTCCACAAAGTAGGGGTGGAAAAGTATCCATTTGGGCATATCGCCCGTCATGAAGTTCAGGTTGATGGAAAGACTGCGTGCATTGGGCAATACGCGCGGAACATCCTGTCCATGTACTACTTCCTTATATTGTCCGTTCACTCCCGGATAAGTTACCGGATTATCGTTTGTTTTCAGCCAGATACAAGTGTCGCCTACCAGCTTGTCCAAATAATCCTTTTATCGGTGGAGAAATCATCTTCCGTATAGCGTGTAGGCTTTCCTGCGGCTTGCAGCGCAGCGGTTATTTCGCTATCCGTAGGCAACTGTCCTTCGATGAAGTTATAAGACAGGGACAGGGTAACCAGATTGTCCCAAGTCAGCAGTTTAAAGAATGCTGCCCGTTCTCTGGCTTCTTCGGTGATGTTGACATGCAGTCCGATAGGTCGTCCATTGTATTCGCTGCCTCCTCTGTTGTCCATCTGGCTCAAATCGTTGAAGGAGTCCGTACGGCGGCATCCGCTTAATAATAATGCTCTTACATGCGGGAAGTTTTCTTGGTTCACCACATCCGTAATGGTAGAGAGTTTAGGGAAGTTATTGGAAGATAAATCCAGTACTTCCAGACCTTTTTCTTTACCCTTGCCGCCCAGTTTTATAAAGTTATCGGGCAACTTGATAAGACCATACGCATATACACTTAGATATTTCAGGTGTTCCAGTTCACAAATTTCTTCGCCTAAAAGAACCTCTCGCAACTGGAAGTTGGCATTACTCTGAATACCGAATGATTCCAAATATTTGAGGTGTTTCACTTCCTTAGGAAGGGTTTCGCCTTCTTTCAAGTTCACCATTATGAATTTCACGCTGCGTACGCGACCGATGGCTTCCTGTGAAGGTAAGTCGTCGTCGGTTGCTTCCCAAAGGGTTACATAGTTCCAGTTCTGCATATTCTCGCTGGTGTCGAATGACATTGTAGCCTGTACCTTTTTGTTGATAGTGATGATGGCAAAGCGAGTCGCCCGAACGGTTGTCTTCTATTTTCAGAGCCGGTTTCTGGCGGCCGGTGAGAATAACCGCATCTATCTCTTTGCCGTCGGCATCTTTCAGCTTGTCTTCCTCAGGATTCTGCGGAATCAGGCGGATTTTGGCAACGCGGGTAAAAGGTGCCGTATTCATTTCCCAGCGGAAGCGCACTTTTGATGGTACGCGGACGCGCTTTTCGTCGAGGTTTACTTCCAGGTCGTCGTTTTGGGCAACGTAAGCCAGTTGGCGCGTTCGGGGCTCCATTTCTACTTTTCCGTATCGTTCATCGGTTCGGCAAACGAGTACTCTATATTCTCCTCATCAATTTTGAAGTGAATGTTGGTAGAGATGGTGGTTTCGAAAAAGCGCTTGTCATACTCGGCTGAGTTCTCAATTTACCACTTCCGGTTCTTTCAGCAATATCTGCTTGTTGAAGCCGAACTGGGTAATCGTAATCAACTTAGGTTCTTGTCCTTCCGCTGCAAACCGTATCTGGGTAGTGCGTGCGTTGTTCTCTCAATGTAGAGTCGATTGCCAGTCTGCAATCTGCCGAACCCATTCCGTTTGCGGGGGAAATGCTGATCCAGGGTTTGGCTGAACCGGCCACCCAATCGGCGTTGGTAGAGACGGCGACTTGCTCTGTACCTCCCTCCGGGCCGATTGTGATTTCGTCCTTGTCGGTGGAGATGTTGTTCGATACTCCTGCTTCATCTTCCTTGCACGAGGTTACGATGCCCGCGCAAAGAGCCAGTCCTATTATTATTTTCTTTGAATATTTCATTTCTTGTGAGTTTATCGTTTAATATCCAGCGCATCGCAACCGCGAATATCCTGCGTCTTATCGTAGAACAGCATGTACATGCCTGCTTCGATGTAGGGGGCATACGTAGCTCAAGTCGATGGAAATGTTCGGATTGTCCTTGATGTCCAGTACCGAAATGTTCGGGGTTATCTTCTCGTTTACTTTACGAATGTCGTTCGAGCCGATTTGTAGTTGCGTCAGGCTGGGACACAGGGTGATGCCTTCCGGCCATTCGCGCAGGGTGCGGTTACCTTGTGCGTCGCGTTGGTTACGGATACCGAAGCCTTTCAGCGTGCTGCTGTTCAGCGGTTGTGTAGGGAACTTGAGAAACTGTTGTAGCTCAAGTCTATACCAACCAAAATAGGGCAGCGCGTGGTAGCCCGGAAATCGTCGGACAACTTTGTAAGCTTGTTGAAACGCAAGTCTATCGAAGTAAGCAAATAGGTGTTCTTGAAGTTTTCGTTTTCGTCTTTCAACGAGTTTTTGGGTATTTCTGTCAGCATATTACCCATCAGGTTGATGGAAGAAAGCGGTGAACCGGTTGAGAACAGCTTCTTTGGGGAACTTGCTTATCTGGTTGTTTGACAAGTTGATGGAAGAAACGTTGATACCTTTGAAAGGAGTGGTGTCAAGAGGATCAAAATTCTTTCCGTCCACCGAGCCTATCTCGTTGTAGGAAAAGTCTATCGCGCTCATTACCGAAACGGATTTGGCATCGAAGATATTAGGGATATACTTCAATTTGTTATGCGCAAAGCTCAGATTTTCCACCTGTTCGGTAAATCCGCAGAAGTTTGCGGGGATTTCTGTGATTTGGTTATATGCCAAATTGAGTGATGCCAATTTTATTTCCGAGCCGAATGCCGGGTAACTTGCCTTCAAGTTGGTTGTAGAGACATTCCAGCATGCCCAGTTTTTTCATCTTCTGCAAAGATGTTTCCACCGGGAATGTTTTCAGGTTGTTGTAGCCTATGTAGATAATCTGGATTTTCTCTCCTACCGGTGCGTCTGCGAGGGTTTGCCAGTCGTCTTTCAACTGCTCTCCGGAGATACCTCTGTTGCAGGCAACGTTAATCAGCTGCATTTCGGGCAGTGCTTTTAAGAATGTGGGCAACTTTGTGAGGTTCGGGCAGTTATATACCTCTACATCTGTCAGATCTTTCAAATTATCCCACTTCAAATCTTCCGTCTTATATTGTTGGGCGTATTCGGAGTTTTCATTCTCCCATGCTTCGCAAATGTTTTCAGCGACGAAAGGAGAGTTACCCATATAGAACTGGCGCAGTTTGGTTAAGCGCATCACTGCTTTGGAAACGAATGTGATATTATTGCTCAACTGTCCGATTTGCGTATCTTTCAATGATGATACGGCTGCTTTTTTGATACTTTTCTGCTGCGGATCGCTGTTGATGCAATCTTTGATAAGGTCGGAGAAATCTTCGCGCGGGTCGTAGTCAACGAATGTTTTTTTTGGTAGTGCATACGCATTTTTTTTGCTTCTGCTCGTCACTCATATTCGCTGAAATGCCTTTGGGACCGAACAATCTCTCGTTTACTTTCTCCCCATGCGAGCCTAATGCCAGAACTTCCAGTTCTGTGAGTTGTCCGATAGCGTCCGGCACTCTTCCGCTGGCGCCAAAGCCTTCTAAGGAAAGCCCTGTTACACGACCATTGCTGTTGAGCGATACACCGGGTTGGGCTCCCCACATATCCAGTTCCTTATTGAAATTCCAGTTGGCGCCCGGTTGAGTACCAAAAGCCTTGTTGGCTCCAGTTTTTGCCGTTCAGCGCATCCCAGATTTCTTTCAGTGCAAGGTAATCCTTGATGTATTCGGCGGTGCGGGACAGTTTAATGGGGACAATGGCGTCGTCAGTGAGTGCATTGTCTTTACGGTGAACTGTTCGCCTTTTACGGCTTGCGTTTCCAGTGTCTTTACCAGATTTCCGTTTTTAGAATATGTGGTGTAAGAAGTCACCTGATAGTTTCCGGCGGGCAACCATACGGCAGAGTCGCACTTTGCAGTGGCGATGTCCATATACTTGTCATTATCGTTGTCGGGGTTTTGGTGCTCTTTGGACTCTTCCTTGTAAGTCACTTTGAAGCCTTTAATCGTTGTCGGCTTTTGGTGAACAAATTGTTACGGTTATGTCTGCCAGCTTTATTTGGCTGAACAGGTATTCTCCCGGTGCGCGGGTGCTAAGTCCGTCTTTAATCAGTTTAAACTTAACCATACCGCGTGTTACAGTATTTACGGTCAATGCTTTTTCTTGCAGGCCGTCTTGAACGACGGTAAATTCATCATCATCTTCTACCGAACCTGCCAGCAACTCTTCATCGAGTTTGTCGTACAGGTAGTATCCTACTATTTTGTAAGTACCGGTCAGTAGTTGCAGTTTATCACTGCGCAGGCCGAACTCTGCATTTTCTGCGTTATATGAATTGAGAACCAATGTTTGCGACAGTGTTACACCGTCGCGCAGCATCACTACGTTTATCTTTTTTGCATCCGACAGCAGTTCCAGTTTATCGGTGGCGCGGGTGGCTGCACCTTCTCCTGTGCTTTTGTAGAGTTTGAACTGCACATAGCCGTATTGACCTGTTTGCAGCGCATCCTCCTCATCGGAACATCCCGTTACCGCCACCATCGCCAGCAAGCTGACGATGAGGGGTAAAAAGAATATAGAGCGTATCTTTAATTTATGTAGATTCATTTAATCTATTGTTCGTTATTCTATTGAAAGTTATTTTTATTGAGCAGGTTTTTCAACCACTAATAAATATTTCTCATTAGTATTTGTTGTTATAAGTAGCGCCATGGAGTAGTTAATACTTGTACCACTTCCGAGCTATAAATATATGGTGTTATTACTTTCCATATATACGTCACCTTCAGCGTTACTAAAGTTAAAATCATTAGTTGTTTCTGTCAATACATCTTGGTCGAAATTGTAACACTTCAACTCTTGTATAGTAGTTTCTGAGGATGCAAATTTTATTGTATTCATTGCAGCGTAGGGAGTTTTAGCATGCCAAATATTACCACTTTCTACACCGTACTGAGTGGAAGCCCAATTATTGTTATCAACATACGATATACAATCGACAGTGCCATATTCTGCTCCTGCAGAATAGTTTATATTAAAGACAGTAGTAGTAAATTGAACCATTAAAATTTTCTTGTTTACCCCATTTTTATCTTTGAAGACAATATAAATGGGATTTTCAGGTACATCAATTGCTATATTATTTTCTCCTGGTTCAGGAACTACCTCTGTGTTTTCGCTGTCATCTTTGGTATTATAAATTGAGTATCCATTTGTATTTGACCAATTACTTAATAATGGATTGATTGACACGTTATTATAGTTTTCTGTTTTGGGAACCTCTACCGAATAAACAGCTGTTACTGAATAATCATGGAACTTATTTAAAATGCTTTCGTCTGTAACTTTGTTGCAAGTAAGTGGCATGTATCCACCTTTTAATATCTCAAAAGATTCTCCATCTGCTTTCTCTTCTTCCTGAACTAAATTAATCAAGAGGTTATTTTGTCCATAAACATAAACCAAATCTTGGTCTCCTTCTTCATTTGTAGTTACAAGATTGGCTACTATATCCTCTTCGATTTGTTCATATTGAGCTTTTGGTATAACGAGGGCGTAACATTCTCTGCTGTTATATCCTTCCATGTCAGGATTGAGTGCATTCACAGTAAGAGTTACTTTATTCCCATTTTTAGTATACTTTATCCATGAACTATAAGAATTCATTTCTTCAATGACTTTCTTACCAGTTTGCCAGTGATTAAAAGCATCCAGTAACACCACTTCATATTCATCTTTGAGTGACACCACAGTAAATTCCATTTTATCATTAAAGGTAATAACGTTTTCACCTCCGTCCATACTTCCTGCTAATTTGAAAGTTTTTCCGTCCAGAGATACGTTCCAACCGTAGCGAGAATTCAGTTCAGGTTCTGTTATATTAATATCTTCAGCCTCCCATTCCTTTGAAGAAAACAGGGAAAGAGAAAGATGCGTTTCCTGCTTCGTCAGCGAAAGTGATTACATTCTTGCTGTCTTTGCCAGCTTCAACTGGCCATTTCTCATATTCACCGTTCTCTTTTAACTGTTAAACCGTTGGTTGCCTGAATTTTCAGTTCACCTTCTTCTTTATCATTTACTTCACCTGCCATTGAACCACCGTCCAAATGACCCATTCAGGGAAACTGGTTGCAGCAAAACGGAAGTTGGCTTTACTGTAAACGATATCTGTTTTTTGTATCCTACTTCAAGACCTTGTTCTGTGGTAATTTCATTTCCCTCAGCATCGTATATTTTCAGTGAATATCCTTTGGCAGAACGTGTTACGGTGGCAATCACTTTCGTTTCGCCGCCCATATCCAATTTCAGTTGCGCTTCACTGGTTTTGCCTATCTCTTGTGCGGCATCCGTAACCTTAATCGTTATACTTTGTTTGCCTGCTTCGCCTTTAACAACTTCTTTATCTTCGCCGTTCACCTCGAACTTACACCAAATGGCTGCCGTAGAACTCAGCTGCCAAGTCATATTGGCGTCAAAGGTAAGTGCCTTTGTTTCGCCGGCATTACAGGAAATGGCTTGTTCTTCCGGAAATACCGGGGGTAGTGGCTCCTTCTTCTTTATCGTCTGAACAACTTGTGAATGACACAATAAACATCATAGCCAATGCCATGATCCAACTCATACCTTTTAAATTTAATGTTCTCATAATTGTATGGTTTTAAATGTTAATATCCTTGTTCTTTTTTTTAAATTTTTCCCATTCGGCTTCGCTGATCCATTCGATGATGTTGGCGAAAGTACCTACAACCCCGTAGAGCGAGCCGTCTTTGTTGTCTCACGCTCAAAGTGGTGTACTGGAAGATGAATTTTTCGCAGGTGCTGTAATAAGATACGTACTGCGTGGGCTGGCTCATCAGCAGTTTGCCGTTGCCATGAATGGTTCCAAACGCTTCACCTGTGCTGGCGCACAACTGCTGTTTCATTTCGATGAGTGGATCGAGTACCTTGTTGCGGGTGAACTTTATCTTGATGTCATAGCCGTCATAGTAGTATCCGCGAAGTACAATGGTGTTCTCTTCACCCTCCACAACTTCCGAGGTTATCAGGCGCATGTCCACATCCTGCATAAACTCGCCGAAATAGGAGGAAGTCACCTTGCAGTGTCCGGTGAAGTCGTTGATGTCGAACGGGCAAATCTTGCGCAACACCACTTTGGTCTCTGTACCGTACATATCCCAGCGGTCGTTTTCCGGAATGATGAGGCGCAGGGCAAAGCCCAGTGAATCGCTGATGCCGATATTCTCGTACACGCCTTCTATCTCGACATTGGCGGCGGTTTCGCCCGCCTTGATGGTTACGGTATTGGAAAGAATCTTGTAATGTTTTCCTTCCACGGCATTACTTTTTTTTTATCTATTACCTCTACGGCAAAAGTACGGTCGCGGTCGGCAGTCCTCGGTGGCTGATACGGGGACATTGAATATCTCATTCGTTTCTTGCACGGGACAATAATAGGTCGTGTCGGAAAACATAAGATAATTGGGCCCGCCGTATACCACCCTGTCCTGTTCGCACCCGACAAGGCTTATCAAAGCAGCCAAGGCTGCCATACATCCCATTAATAGTTTCTTCATTATCGTATGTATTTAATCTTATTTGTTACTTTCATTAGGTTCTACCTGCGAACCCGGAGAGTCGAGTCGTGCTGGGGAATAGGCCATACGAACAGAGGGTCGTCTTTTTCCACTTTCAGGCTGCTGCCGTTGGTCAGCGACTGGTCTTGCGGTTTGCGCTTGAATCCCTTGTGCCAGCGTTTCAGGTCGTGCAGGCGGAAGCCTTCCATATAAAGTTCTTTCACACGCTCTGCTTCGATGATGTCCATGGCATTCTCCTTGTTCATGGCAGTAGAACCGCCGTACGAAGAATAACGGGCTGTACGGATGGCGCTGATGTCACTGCCCGCTTTGGCATAGTCGGGCTGGTCTTTCTGCACGTAGGCTTCCGCACGAATCAGGTACTGCTCGGACAGGCGAAACACTTTGGGCATGGTGACGTGGAGTATGTTGTACTGCTTCATGAAGTCTTGGTTGCCGAAGTACTTCATCAGCAATGGCCAGGTGAGCCCATGGCTGTATCCGGTGGTGTAGGCCTTGAAGAAAGAAGAAACGCGCAGGTCATTGCTGTCATACAAGTCGATGACCCATTCTGCCGGCACATAGTCCGGACGGAAGTTGCGGAAGTCGTAGTTGGCAAAGATGGTGCCCAGTCTGCCACCGTAAGAGTTTACGGTGAAGCCCACTTTCCAGATGCCTTCTCTATGGAGTGATCGTTGGTCCACATATATTGATAGTAGCTACGCCCTGTGATACCTGTCTTGTACAGCTTGCCAGCGTATAATAATTGCTTTCTATCACTTTGTCGGAGTACTTGATGGCGTCGTCCCACTTCTTCATGTACAGGGCAATGCGTGCGCGCAGGGCATAGACGGTGTATTCGTTGAAGTAGGTGGTGTCGTAAAGTGTGCCTTTGAAGTCGTCTTCCAGTTTCAGGAGGTCGGCGGCGCGGTTCAGGTCGTCCAGTACGAATTGGTAAGAGTCTTTCAGCGAAGCGCGCTTCATCTCTTCGTTGCCGTTGTAGTGCTCGGTCAGTATCACGCCCAGTTCGTTGGCGGCTTCTTCATCGCTTTCGTATGCTTTGCAGAAGAGCTTCACCAGCTCCGAGTAGGCAAGTGCACGGGCAAAGTAAGCTTCGCCGCAATATTGATCCAGTTTGTCGAGGTCGGCATCGACGGTGGTGTTCTTTCTTACGTAGTCCACGCGATCCAGCATGAAGTTACAGCGATTGATCACTGCGTACAGGGCTTGGTATACCGCTTCGATGTCTGTGTTCGTAGCAAGGATATCTTTCCAGCGCCAGATGTTGCCGTATGTATTGGTGTAGCCGTTTACGGCGTACACGAAGTCGGCTTGGAGGTCGGGCAGCAAAGTGAGGTTACCGGAATACAGGGCGCTGCTTTTGAAGGCATCGTAGATGCCGATGACTGCCTGGTTTACGTCGGACACCGACCGGATGGCATTGTCGAAAAAGGAACTTCGTCTTCGGGCAGTTTGTCCAGACACGAAGCGGCAGACAGTGCTACGGCAGCCAACAGGATATAATTTCTAATTTTTCTTTATCATTTTTCTTTCTGCTTATACTGTGTTAGAATGAAACTTCAATACCCAACGTGTATTGGCGTGAAGCCGGGTATTGTGCTCTGTAAATATTGCTTGCCACTTCCGGGTCAAGTCCGTTGAATCCGGTAAAGGTCAGCAGGTTCTGGCCTTGCAGATAGATACGGGCTGAGGTAAAGAAGTTGGTCTTCTTCAATATCGGCTGCGGAAGTACGTAAGCCAGCGTCAGGTTCTTCAGACGGAGGAATGAAGCGTTCTCCAGAAAACGGTCGTCGAGTTGCGCCACTACGCCGTAGCGGGGAATATCGGTAAGGTCACCCGGCTTTTTCCAGCGGTCATACAGCAGTCGTTTGGACTGGTTGTAGGCGCTGTACAGCCCATTGCTCTCTTCAAAGAAACGGTCGTTGTTCATCACGTAGCGGTCGGCCATCCAGCTGAACTGTGCGGACAACGAAAGACCTTTCCATGCAAAAGTGGTTCCGAAACCGCCCGCCCATGGAGAGTCAAACGTTTTTCCGGTCATCACTTTGTCTTCCTCGCGGAATTCGGTAGTCAGCTCGCCGTCTTTGGTGTACCACAGGGCGTCGCCGTTGGCGGGATTCACGCCGGCATAGCGGTTCATGAAAAATTCGTTGTACGGGGGCGGCCTACCACGAACTTCAGTCCGGTAGTGGAGTTTACGTATTCCTGCACGCCGTTGTAGAGTTCCACCAACTTGTTCTTGTTGTAAGAAACATTGGCGTTCACGTTCCACGTAAAGTCTTTGGTGCGGACGATGTCACCGTCTATGCTGATTTCGACACCGCGGTTTACCATTGCACCGATATTTTCCCAACTGTAACCGTCGCCGGTCACCGCGTAAGATTGGGGAACAAGCATCAGCATGTTGCTGGTTTTCTTATGATAGAAGTCGATATTCACGTTGGCGCGGTTGAAAAGTCCCATGCGGACGCCCACATTGTTTGCCCACGTCTGCTCCCAGCCTAAATCTTCATTTCCGGGCTGTTTGGGATAGATTCCGGCTTCGTCGTTGTAGTTGGGACCGCCTGCCACCAATGCCAGGTGGTCATAGTTCGGTATTTCAGAGTTGCCCGATGTACCTGTACTCAACGCAATTTGAGCGCTGGTCAGCCACTCGACGTCTTTCAGGAATGATTCGTTCTTGATGTTCCACATAAAGCCCAGCGACCAGAAAACACCCCAGCGGTGGTCTTTACCGAAACGTGAGGAGGCATCCGTACGGGCAGCCATTTCCGCGTAGTACAAATCACTTATAATTGTATTCACCGCGGAAGAAGAACGACAGGTAAGAATAAGAACTGTTTGAATCGCCCCATGCGGAAGCTCGTGTTCCCGACGTTACATTCGTCAGCTTGTCGTTGGCTTGTCCTCTGGAAACTACCTGGAAGCCGGTCGATTCGAAGTTCACCGCTTCCTGTCCCAGCAGGAAGTTGAGCGAATGGCTTTCATTCAGTTCCCAGCGATAATTGGCGGTGGTCGTTTCGCTCAGCGTCAGTACATCCGACGAGTTGCGTCCTGCAGAACCCATACCGTTGTTGATGACATAACTTGGGTATGACTGCATGAAAGCCGTAGAGTGAGAGTAGTCTGCACCGAACTGTGTACGGATAGTCAGGTTCTTGATCGGAGTGATGTTGGCAAATACGGTGGACAACACCTTATATTTTTTTATAATGTACAGGATTGTTGGCCATCCATTCAATGGGGTTCTGGCCGGTTCCTGCCCATGTGCCGTTGTTTTCGGAGGCAAGTGAGCCGTCTTTGTTGTAAGGGTTCCAGTAGGGAAGCATGAAGCGTGAACCTGAAATCGGTGTATAGAGCGCCATGGAACCTTCCTCGGTTTGCTGGATTTCTTCGTAAGCAGCCATCGTGCTTGTGCCTATCTTCAGCCAGTTGCTGGCTTTCACTTCGGCATTGGCGCGCATGTTGTAGCGCCGGAAGGAAGAGCTCTGGGCGATACCTTCCTGGTCGTAGAAACCGCCGGAAACGTAATAGTTCAAGCGGTCGGTGGCGCGGTTCACAGACAGTTCGTAGTTCTGCAGCGGAGCGCGGTCGTTGAATATTTCATCTATCCAGTTGACGTTGGTGCGCGAAAGCAGTTCGTAGTCTTGCCCGGCGTCTAGGCCGATTTCTTTCTCAAACTGTATGCGTTCGGGGGTGTTCATCATGGTCCATTTGCCGTCGGATGCCAACTGTGAGATGCCATACTGGGCACGCAGGGTCACTTTGGCCTTATCCATAGCCAGACCGCGCTTGGTAGTGATTACCACTACGCCGTTGGCGGCGCGTGCTCCGTAGATAGAGGTTGAAGAAGCATCTTTCAATACTGAGATCGATTCAATATCTCCCGGACTAATTGTATTAAAATCAGCACTGGAAATAGGCACACCGTCGAGAATAAACAGCGGGGATGTACCCGAATTGATTGAGTTGGTACCGCGAATCTGGAAAAACAGCAGCTTTTACTAGGTTCTCCCGAATTGAGATTACCGACAATCCCGGTGTCTGTCCTTGCAGCGCCTGGTCGAAACCGGCTGCCGGAACATTTTCCAATTTTTCCGATTTTACGGCAGATACAGCGCCGGCAATTGTCCCTTTTTTACGGGTTCCGTACGCCACTACCACTACTTCATCTATTAATGCGGCGTCTGAGGCGAGCCGAACGTTCAGCGTACCAGTTTTTTGCGCTGACTTCATGCTTCTGCGATTGCATACCGATGTACGAAAAGACTAAAGTCGTTTTTGTCGTACCTTTAACTTCAAGGCTGTAGTTTCCGTCAATATCGGTTACTACGCCATTTCCACTTCCCTCTTGCAAAATTGACACGCCAATCAACGGTTCATTATCCTCTTGGGATATAACCTTGCCTTTTACATAAAAACTTTGTGCAAAAGCCGATTGAATAGTCAATAATGTAAGAAAGACAAACCAAAGAATTGATTTTTCTCATCCTTGTCTTTAATTTATTATTGATTAAAATTTGAATTGATAAATGTCTGTTATTGTAGAATTATGGAAACAGTCTCCTTAGCGTGATATCTCAGCACGTTTTTTAACGTTTCTCCAAACAAAAGACAGGCTATGTTTCGTATTGTGTTTCATTTTTTTTTAGCTGAAAATAAAATCTGTTATGTAAATCCTTGCAAAGATATTAAATAATTAATATAGACGTGAAAAAAGAGATAAATAATTGCATAACGGATTGCAAATTTATTAAATTCCGGATTATTAAAAATTAGAAAAAAGGCAGAGTATTGCAGAGGAGAATTAGGAATATTTAAAAAACAAGTGATATAAATTGTAAAAATGGGGGATATGTCGTGACAATATGTTTGTATAAATATGTAAGGTTAAAGAATGTTGCTATTCATTCTTTCTTCCATAAATCAAGGTTATAGGCGCCTTTCTACCTGCTTTTCAACGTTATCCGGCAGGGCTGGGAAGAAATCGATTCCGGTGATGCGTTCTACTTCGTCCACGCTGTTGACATAGGTGTCCAATGGGTGGTTGCCCGATGTATTTTTATAAATAAAACCGATGGCTTTCGGTGGGTTGCTGTTTGTGCAGAGTATGACTTTGAAAAATGCTTCGGGTACGGTGATCTTGTGTTTTTTTCCGATAGTGCGGTGCTTTTGGCGGTAGAGGACAGGGCCGCAGACAACATAGATTTTCCCTTCTTTTTTTGCCCACAGGCGGCAGGCTTCTTCCAGTTCTTTCCAGTCGCCGCGGTTCAGATTGTGGTTTTGAGGGCAGATGTTGGTCATGTAGAAGCTTTCCTGCATGGCTTTCCAATGCCAACGGTTGTCACCGGCAGGGCACATGTGTCCGCGGTCCATGCCGGAGCGCTTATAGTCGTCCGTAGTTACCGCTTGGCTTTCGGGCAGGTCGGGGTCGGGCAGGAATTTGTCGGTGCGGCTTTCCCGCTCTATCAGTTTTTCGGGTGTAAGTTCCCAGGCCACCCAGTTGGGTATCTTGTGTTCGCGGTTGTACGAAGTGATATAGCCCTTGCGGTGCAATATTTGTTCGGGTACGTTTTTCAGTGGAGCCGGCAGTAGGGGATTTCCGGCGGTTTTCGTTGTTTCTGCCCGTTTTGCTGTCTTTTCCGTGGGAACGGGCAGTTTGTTACGGAGCGCATTGGCTATCGGTTCATGGAAGACGGCCGCAAGGCATGCCAGCACTATCAGGTAAATCACTCCTTTGGGTTCTTTTTCTTGTTGCTTCTTCTTCTCTTTGCCATAATGCTTCTCTTTTGTCCTATCTTTTCTTAATAAGAGAGGGCGTTTGTAATAGCTTGATTATCAGTCTGTAAAATGGCGACTATCTCAGTATACTGCTAAGGGGGTCTCAGTCGTATAGTGAGATAGTCTCACTATACGACTGAGACCCCTCATTATACGACTGTTCTTTTTCAGGTTCCTTTGTAAACATTTACTCGGCCAGCTTGCGTGCCCGTTCCAGTGCCACGTTGATGTTGGGGCAGATATTCTTGCCTAAAAGCGTGTAGAAATCCGCCTTTTCCAATACCTGATGCACCTTTGTGTTTACGCCGGAGAGTACAACGGTTATCTTTTTTTCCTTTTGCGACATCTTGCAAAAGGCTTTCCAGGTTATGGATACCTGTGGAGTCGATAAAGGAACCTTGCGCATACGGATGATGCGTACTTTGGGGCGGTCGCCGAGCTGTGCCATCACTTCCTCAAACTTTGTGGCGATGCCGAAGAAATAGGGACCGTTGATTTCGTACACTTCCACGCCTTCCGGAATAATGAGATGTTCCTCATTTGTGGCAATGTCCGATTCGGTATTCGGGTCTATTTCGTCTTTGATAACAGATATCTCGGTGGTCTCCATGACGCGGCGCATAAAGAGTACGCAGGCGATGACCAGGCCTACTTCAATGGCAATTGTCAAATCGAAGATAACCGTCAGGAAGAAAGTTATCAATAACACGGTAACGTCCGATTTCGGATTCTTCAACAATGCCTTGAACACGCGCCAGCCGCTCATATTATAGGACACAACCACCAGTACGCCTGCCAGGCATCCCATTGGGATGTACTGTGCCAGCGGCATAAGCAACAGAAGAATCAAGAGCAGCACCACTGCATGGATTATACCGGCTACGGGTGACTTGCCGCCGTTGTTGATATTCGCCATTGTGCGGGCAATGGCGCCCGTAGCGGGGATACCGCCGAAAAGGGGAGTAGCCATATTGGCAACGCCCTGAGCTATCAGTTCGGTATTGGAGTCGTGTTTGTCACCGATAACACCGTCGGCTACGGTGGCCGACAGCAAGGACTCTATCGCTCCCAGTACGGCAATCGTGATGGCAACGGGAAACAGGTTCTTAATCGCTTCCCAGTCCAGCGCGGGCATTACGGCATCGGGCAGTTCGGCTTTGATGCTGAAACGGTCGCCGATAGTGTCGATGCAGCTAATGCCGCCATAGGTTTTCATCAGATAGACCGCAATGGTCACTACGATAATGGCGATGAGCGAGCCTGGAATTTTCTTCGAAAATTTCGGAGTGATGGCAATGATAACGATGCTGGCGATGCTGACAACTGTATTCCACCAGTTGACGGTATCGAAATGACGGAAATAAACCAGCCATTTCCCGATAAAGTCTCCCGGAACTTTCTCTCCGCCGAAATTCAATCCGAATACATCCGCAATCTGGGTGGTGAAGATAGTAACGGCGATACCGCTTGTAAAGCCTACGATAATAGGATAGGGGATAAACTTAATGACTGCCCCCAGGCTTGAACACTTCCTAACAGAATGAGAATGACGCCTGCCATCAGCGTGGCTACAATCAGTCCTGCCTCTCCATATTGCTGAATAATGCCGTAAATGATAACGATGAATGCACCGGTAGGGCCGCCGATCTGAACTTTGCTGCCGCCCAGCAGGGAGATTATAAAACCGGCAATAATAGCCGTAATAATGCCTTTTTCAGGTGATACACCCGATGCAATACCAAACGCAATGGCAAGTGGCAGGGGCTACGATACCTACAATGATACCGGCCATCAGGTCTGCCATAAAAAGTTCTTTTGAGTAGTTTTTAAAGCCGTATATAGTTTATAGGCTTGAATTCGAACGCTTTCATTATTAATTTGACTTTTTTACGCTATAAAAGTGTGTGTTTATAAATAAGCTGCAAAAGTAAGCAAAATAATGTATAAATTGATAGATTGGCCTGTTTTTTGCAAATTTGTTGAACACAAATAGCCTGTTTTTTGTTTTCTATGCAGATTACTTGTTTTCTTAAATATAGAATACAGGGAATGACCTCTCTCTTTGGATTTGCAGGCGAAATAGATTTCACCTATGGAGCAATAGATAAATCCGATGAGACAGAGTGTGGTTATATCAAACTTAATTCTTAATTTTGTATCAACAATCATAAGGACAAAGCGAACGGTATTTATACGTAATAATATTAACTAATTTAAAAAGAGACTATGGCTAAAAGTGTTAAAGGAACCCGTACTGAAAAAGAATTTATTGACTTCATTTGCCGGTGAATCGCAAGCAAGAATGCGCTATACTTACTTTTGCAAGCGTTGCTAAAAAAGAAGGTTACGAACAAATTGCTGCTATTTTCACAGAAACAGCCGACCAGGAAAAAGGAACACGCTAAACGTATGTTCAAGTGGTTGGAAGGCGGAATGGTGGAAATCACAGCTTCTTATCCTGCCGGCGTTATCGGTACTACTCTTGAAAATCTTCAGGAAGCTGCTGCCGGTGAACATGAAGAATGGTCATTGGATTATCCGGGCTTTGCTGATGTTGCCGATGAAGAAGGTTTCCCCGAAATTGCCTTGATGTATCGCAATATTGCTATTGCTGAAAAGGGACACGAAGAACGCTATCGCGCTTTTATCAAGAATATTGAAACAGCTTCCGTATTTGCAAAGGAAGGCGAGGTTGTATGGCAATGCCGTAACTGTGGTTTCATCTATACCGGTAAAGAAGCTAACCTCAGGTATGTCCGGCATGTTTGCATCCGCAGGCCTATTTTGAGGTAAAGAAAGAGAACTATTAGGATTCCGCTTTCCTTCAAGGAAAGGATATAGATATATGGAAGGGGCTGCATCGTTGGTTGGATGCAGCCCTTTTATGATTGGTGCTTTCTATTTTTTCAATACTACGGAAAGTGATTCGTATGCTTTGGAAGCATCTTGGATTTCAAGTAGTTTGTCCCAGTTGGTAGCTGGTTCTGTCTTGTGGTTGTAACGTTTGGTGATGTCCAGTATAAGTTTTCCGTTCTGAGCAACGGCTTTTGCAATGAAAGCGCCACATTCGTTCTCTACCTTTACATTCAATTTTTCCACCCCTCGGCAGCTGCTTCATAGCCTGCCGGAAGGTTGACGGTGATATTCCATTGGAAAGTGCGGGGAGCCGACATGTATATGTCAGCCGAACGCTTGCGTTCCTTGCCCTCAACCAGAGTTTGTGCGCCAAGTAGTTTCCCTGCGGAAAGCACATAGTGAGGCCCGGCTTTTCTGACATAGCCATCCATTGCGTAACGGACGTCATAAACAAAAAGCGGCGCTGTCCGGACGGTTGCCTAAGCATTGCATCTGATAATTAAGCAGTTCTTGCGCATCCTCGCCATGATAGAAGTTGATTTCCCATTTATAGTCATCTTTTTTCCCTGCTCACGTCCTTTCCGGAACATTTCCTGAAGATCGTCTGCATATTTCTTGCCTACTTCTTCGGCAAACTCCTTATCAATGCTAAGCAGGAGCCGATAGGCTGCATCCACATCTTCCATTTTTGGCTAATGCGGTCTGCATGCGTTCTTTTTGTGTTCCTGTACGATATTCGTTACGGTGGATGGTGAGCAGGGTATTATTGATGTCGGCTTGTATGGTAGTGACATTTCTGTTGTCTTCAGCCGTACTCATGGGAAAGTTGAAATGTTTTCGTCCGGCCTTGGCTTTCGATTTATCCGATTCCAAAATGGCTTGCCGGCCTTGATAACAGGCAGGAATTTCATGGGGAATAAGATAATTCGTAGGCGGGAGATAATATTTGTTGCTTTCCGGGAGCGCGACAAACCAGGTTGGTATTGCGGTAACTTGCCAGTTTGTCAAGCGGTTCTTTATTTTCGTTGGTGGTTATTCCAAGCAGGTTGGGAACATCCACCCAATTTAGCAATCTTTGAAAATAGACGATGAACAGCTCGTTGTTGCAATCACTTTTAAGGGTCTGTCATCAGTGCAAAACGATAGTAATTGTAGATGAAATCTGCTTTTGTCTCATCTGTCCAGTCTTTCTTTTTTATCTGTTTGACATTGCGGAGAAGCCGTATGCCTTTTTTGACGTTGCTCACTCCTCCGTAGCCGTTATACCGTATCGCTTGTTTTATGAATTCCCAGTCGTCTTCCTGTATGGCAGCCGCATCAGGATTGGGTTGTAGTCCTTTTTTGTGGTGCTTTTGGGTATGTAGGTGTATTTTTTCATCTTGCTATTGGTGATATATAATAATGTGGTCGGCGTTTGCTGCATGGAGTTGTACCACAAATCGGGTTCGGTTTGTTCTATATCCTTCATCGCCACGTCAAGCAGGATGTTTCCTTCTTCATTTGTGCTTTGCTTGAAGTCAGGCGCACCGTTCAGGGTGCGGTATTGGGTGGTGAGTTTATCGTCTATTTCGCAATGTACGGTGTAGGAAAGCATCGGATGGCTTTGGCGGAAACGGAAAATGAACGGATCAAGGTTATGGTTTTCCAATGAGGTGTAATTGAAGAAAAAAATATCTATCTTATCGCCGATCTCCAATCCCGGTACGGCAAGTTTCTGGCGTTGCTCTTTTTGTCGTTTTTGCCTTCGGTGGCTGTCATGTATTCATCGGTGCTTATTTCGTTTATAGTGCCGTCCGGTTTGATGATGCGCACTCCTAATACTTGTTGGTAGCTTTCGTCGTATCGCCATGATTTTTTTTCCGGATTTCTGCTTTATAATCGAATTCGGAGAATTCCTTTAAAGCTGCTTTGTCGTTGATTTGCACTAACATGCGGTACAGGTCGCGGCAGTTTACCTCACGATCTATGTAGTGGAAACCGCCGAGGAAGGCGCCGGACGTTGAATCGGGTCTTTTTGAGTGATTTCCAACCGGCTGTGTGCTGCCAGAATGACGGCGGACTCGTCCTTGTACTTTTCGGGGATGGCGGTGTTGGCAAATTCAGGCAGCTCGAGCGCCCAGACTTCTTTTCTCGTTTCCTCTGCAAAGAGTTTGTATTTCTCTTTGTCATCGGCATTTTGCATTGGGGATGCCAGTAAAAAGTGCTAATACCCCCATTAAGAATAGCATGTTTTGTTTCATGGTTATTGTTTTTTGAGGATGATTTGTTCGTGGGATGCATCAGCCCATTTCCGCAGGTTCTCGTTCCAAGCGACAATGTCATTACGGTGAATGAGTTTCTCTTTGATTTCCATTACTTTCCGGAAGATGATTTTCTCCCCTTGCTTGTTGTAGGAACAGTGGAGTGTGCCTTGTGGCGCATGGATTGCAATTCCTTTGGGGCAATGGACAAGGGGTATAGCCTGCGGGTATTTCTAATTCTGTGTGTGACGCACAATGCGGCAACGGGTGGCAACTCATAATCATGTATGCGCTTGAGGGTGTCTATGGGTTGGTCGAACAGGTCGTTGTGAAGGTCTAATTCAATGTAGAACTCGCTGTCTGCAATTTGTACGGCACTGTTGTTTATGACTGTTCCTGCCAGTATGGCCCATTGCTGTTGGGGTTCTTGTTGTATCCATTTGACGGAGCCGACTTGATAGTTATGATTGTTTCCGCCAGTGTACGAAGCAGGTGTTCTTCGCGGTCGCTTTTTGTCGTTTTTATGATAGGCTGTGAGGAAGAATTCTTTCATGTCTCCACTCCAGCGCGGGTTGCCCTGCCTTGCAGCACTCTGTCTGTTTGCTCACCGGAGAGGGTGCAAGTGTAATACAGGCTGTCCGTAGAAGCACTGCTGTCCAATATGGGTACCGTCTGTACGATACATTCTTCTCCGTTTTCTATCATAGCTTCCCTGCCCTGTATGCTTCCGGGTATGAATTCCAGCGGAATGTATTCGTTGGTGGCATCCAGATAATAGGTTTTTCCCTGATAGATAAGGCTGCATATCATGTGGTTGGCAGATGCAAGCGTAGCTATTTCGCTCATCCGGTAGGGGATGTCTACAGTGCCTATATCGGTAAGGCGGGCGTCAAATCCTTGTGCTTTCAGCAATGTACGGAGCAAGATTGCCATTCCTTTGCAGTCGCCGTACCGTTTGCGGAGAACTTCTGCGGGAGTATCGGGCCTGTGGCCCAATATGCCTGCTTCGAAGGCGATGTAGCGGATGTTCTGTTGTACCCAGGCATACGTATTGCGTATTTTTTCCATGTCGGTATGGCAGCCGGCAGTGATCTTTGCCAATAGAATATCGATTTCGGGCACGTTGCAGTCCCAGCCAGTTTGTTGGACCAGCAGTACATATCGTGGTAGTCTTTGAACGACCCTGTTATCAATATATGCGGATAGACTTTGCCTGTTGCCGGCATCTGCTTCTCGTCTTTCATGGCGGGCATGTTTGTCACGACATAGGTGAATACCGAGTCGCCTGCGCTGTTGATGCTGCGTTCACAGTGAATGGCCGGACTGAAGTTTTTTTCCGTCAGGTGGAAGCGGGAAAGCGATTGTGGGATGATGAATGTCAGTTGCTTTTCTCTGATGAAGTAGTCTTCGCCCAGGTAGACCCGCGTAAAATAATGCAGGTCGTGAAAGTGCGCTTGAACGATGCTTCTGTTTTTTCCCTTTCCGATCAAGGTAGAGATTGAAAAAGCAGACTTTGCTGTCGTCAAAGAAGACATTTTCTGGTGTGATGCTTTTATATTCGGCTTTCCCTCCCCCTTTGGCAGAAGCCTTGTCCAGTGAGATGAACTCTCCGTAATAGGTGTGGGGTTGCAGAGAGGCTCCCATTCTTGTTGCTTCATAGGATATCTCTTTCCGGTTGGATACAATGGGGATGCCGTCTTTCTCCTCAAAAATATAGGAGTCGCTGCATTTTTTTGTGATAATAATATTGTCATCGGGTGTTTGTCCGTACAGATTATAAACATACAGACATAGAAGTATACATATATGAATACAACGGCTTTTCATATCATACTGATATAAGATTATATAATTAGGTATTCACAAAGATAGCGATAAGCTGTGTTTTAATAACAAATATATATTTGAAAAAAATTAATTTCTTGCTTCAAAGCAAGAAATCAGCCTTTTATTCGAAAGTTATTTTTCGTCGGATACGGCTCAGGGTATATGGGGAAATATTAAGGAAAGAGGCTATTTCTTTCAAACTTGTTTGTTGGACAATGTCAGGGCACCTCTTTAGCAGGCTCTTGGTAGCGTACTTTAGGGGAGACTGAATAGAAGTCCAGTAAGCGGTGGTAGGTCATACAGAAAAGATTTTCAGCAATCTTACGACCTAATAACTGGTTTTGAGAGTTCAGGCTCCCAAAAGTTTTCCAGTTGTTCATGGGATAACTGGTAGACGGTGCTGTCTTTGACTGCTTCCGTACAGACTATGGCCGGCATCTGCCTGGTAAACGAGTAATAATCGGTCACAAAATCCTTTTCGAAACTGTATCCGGTGATGTGCTTATCTCCTTCTTTGTCGAGACAGAAATAGCGGAAACCTCCTTTGGATACATAGGCAATATGATGGCACACTTCATCTGCCCGACAAAAGAACTCTCCTTTTTTATAAAGCTGCTTTTTCCGTTATGCAGAAAATGATACACCAGAGGAGAAAGTTCCAACAAGTCCAGATACTCGTTGAAATGTGCCATGAACCCCTATATTTTTGAGCGTGCGGGTAATCTATTGTATAATGCAGTCCGCGGCTTTCCTTACGTTCCATGGCTTGCCGGGTAATCAGATAGCCCACATTAATCATGTTGCGCAATTCGCAGAGTTCACGAGTAGCCTTACTGCTCTTGAATAGTTTTTCCGTCTCTTCATAAAGAATATCCAGAACGGTTCCAGGCGCGTGTCAGGCGCGT
>VOFK01002644.1_pt1 | contig 48723 bp, 55 predicted proteins | sample 5384121 | NCBI WGS metagenome assembly VOFK01 (sample SAMN12384730, study PRJNA508395) | human gut metagenome | isolation source: healthy gut J | host: Homo sapiens | reverse complement strand
TTACGTATTGCTGAAATTATAATATTCAAAGATACCAAGGTTATCAAAATGGATTCTGTAAATCTGGTTGCCCACAGCTCCATGAACTTGAGCGCAAGATTTACGTTGTCCGGCTTGATGTCTTCTTGGGAAGCATCATAGCATGCCCTCTCCACTGGCAGATGTCCCTGCCGCTCTCATTCATACTCTTGGGATACGGTACCCAGTTTATCTGTATTGTCTTGGAGTACTCTGTATCGCGGTATACCTGGGTATACATGGTAGCATGATTGTCGTACCGTTGGCCGTTACAGACCGAGATGCGCTTTCTGGTTACCGGGGGATGGCTCAGGGCTGGAGTCGTAGTTTACAGAGTTACATACGCCTGTGATGAACTCCCACGCCTCAAGAGTCTCGGGCTTGAGCCAGTTGTTGATAAGCGCGGGTTTGTCGGCATCAGTATCAATATAGATATAGGGCGAGCCGTTTGTGGACGGCCATGTAAACGAGGCATTTGCCGACCACTGAACAAGCGCTGTAAGCTTGTCGCCATTATTGTTCTCATCGGGAACGGAGCTCATGTAATCACTGAAAGACTGCCAGTTCCATGTACCGTTTTCCCACATGGTATGCGGGTCGGAAAGACCCAGTTCCTGAGTAAGTGTTTCATTATACCATAAAACGTCAACATCGCCGATAGGAGCTATGGCTCGGTAACCTCTGTTCCATTTTGTAAGCTCCATAGCATTATTGCAAACACCGGGTGACGACTTAAGATTGTCAAGATAGACTAAATCATCAAAAGAGCGGGTTATACATAATGATGAGGGATAAACAACATTATTAGAATAGATTATATCACACTGCTTACCCGCGTTCATAGCCTGGAGAGCTGATTCAACCGATTTCTGGTGCTGGCTCTTTGTAAACTTAATGGTAATGGCATACTCTTTTTTTGAGCTGGGAAAACCACTCCCACTCGTCGATTGTTGCACCCTTTGCGTCACGGTATGACCATGTACAATAGTTATCACTTGTAAAGAAAGCAAGAGTTTTCATCCTGAGGTCGGAGAGCTTTTGTCCCTGCCCGGATAAAATCCGTGCTGTCTACATCAAATGCAGGCGAAACACTCTTATTTTGCTGTCCGTCCGGATGCATAAGCGGGTTTTTTGCAAAATTATACTTATCATATTCTACATCGGGGAGTGTCCGGCTCATCGGGAGTGTCCGGCTCATCGGGATTATCGGGAACTTCCGGCTCATCAGGATTATCGGGAGTGTCCGGTGTATCCGGCGAATCAAAAAAGCCTGTATTATCGCAGAAACGGAAAATAATCGCGGCAATCTGAGCGCGTGTGGCAGAATCGCGCGGAGCAAATAAATCCTCACTCATTCCGTCCACAATACCCGCGGTACTGCACAGGTCTACCGCTTCCTTAGCATAATCCTGTATTCTGCCTTATCGCTTTAAAATATTTGTTTCAACCTTTTTTCTTAAACTCTATCCCCTTTTGATCGGCAAACCGTACCAGCATTACACACGTCTGCTGGCGCTGTATGTTATCGTCGGGTGAGAATTCTTTCGGCGACGTACCGTTTACTATATCGTTTTCAGCCGCCCACTTGACTGCGGCGCTGTACCACCTGCCAGACGGTACATCAGTAAACGGTGTACTTACGTTTCTCTCATTTGTATTTACTCCGCTGAAGTTTGCAAGAATCTGTACAAACATAGCACGAGTAAGGTTAAGACCGGGACCGAACGTGTCTTTCGTCATTCCGTTCATCAGCTCATGCGTCGCAACATAGTCCACATACTCCTTGTACCAGCTTGTCGCATTTACATCGGTAAACTTAGCTGATGAATCTATCAGCTCCGACGACCGGGATTTCAGGCTGTCTCCGCCCGGCTCCGCCATTGAAAAAGAGGAAACAGATGATACCAAAATCAGCATACACAATGCAGTGCAAAGCACTCTTCGAACAGTTTTCATAAATACCCCCTAAAAGCAAGATGATTGCAACGGTCCTATAGTTTTTCGTTAATTTTCAACAAAAATTCACTTATTACACGTTACTTATCACAAATTATACCACTAAAATTCCTAAAATGCAATATAAATAACATTTTTCAAAAATCAGATAAAAAATAATTTGTTCATTTATATACAGGCAACTTTAAAGCACCGCCGAGCTATTTTGTAATTATAAAAACTCTCCCTGCAAATCTTGCAGGAGAGTCAAAATTTTAATTCTGTTTATTGTTTTCAGGCTTTACTTTATGCTCACTTCTACATCAGCCCAAAGCTCATCGCCGATATTTTCGTTTACGCCGTTGCCTATTACAGAATCGGCATAGTCCATTAAATCCTGACGCTTTCCGTTTACCAAAACATAACAGTCATCGGTACATTCTGTTTCAAACGGCCAGTCCACTGTAACGGTAAAGCTTTCGTTATATTCAATTCCGCCCTTCAGCATTATTCCCTTTGACAGCTTATTTACAAGCCCCGTCAGAGAACCGGTATACGAAAAACTGCTTTTATTGCCCTGTGCGGGTGTAACCGTCACTACAATCGGATAATAATCGCCGCATACTACAACATTGTTTCCCGAAAGCTCCGTATAATCACCCTCAAGAACATAAACGTCTTCAAATCCGCCAAAGCCATATTCAAACGAGTAATCCTTATACGTCCCGCCTGCACCACACTTCTCACCGAAATCAAAGCTCAGCATGCGATCTTTGGCAGAGCTTCCGCTAACGGTAAAGCTGTAAGTAAGCGGGCTCATTCCCGGATACAGAAATGAAGCAGGATAAAGCTGAAAAAGAGTGGAATCCGGCGTTTTAAAGCTCTCAACACCGGAATTGTCGGTTTTTCCGGTTAGTGCAGCCTCAATAGTATTTCTGTTTTCTTCCTCCATCAGGCTATCCCATGCCTGCTTGTCATACTGATTATCATAGCTGTCATATTCATACGGCGTCTGTGTCGCTATAACCCTCAGTCCCATATCAATATATAGCGGCTGCCCGTCGTCGGATACTCTGCTGTTATTTAAATTGTAATCGTTGTCGTCAGTTCCCGGTTCCCAATATATCACTATACCGTAAACATCGGCAGAATCGTTACCCGCAGGTAAAACTCCCTCTTTTTCAAATGAAGAAATAGATGTAAACTCAAGGGACTGTGCCGACAAACGGTCTCCGGAAAACCCGTCTTTCACTACGGCAACCTTCAAAACGTCTTTAAGTGATTTATCCGTTCCGTTTACAAAAACCGTATTGTACGCGCCGACATTAATACTCAGCTTATACTGAAGCGCAAGATTCCCCGACATTACTGACAGTCAGGTTCTCATAACAAACGGCGCCCGGCTCCCAGAGCATTTCCTCGCCTTTCGAATTTACAAAAAGCTTTGTATTTTCGGTTTACATACTCATCTTTTACAACGCCGTTGCTGTGTAATAGCTCCATATCCAGATTTCCGGCAATAATATTGTTTATTCCTGTCGATGCGCTGTCAGTAAACCAAGCAAATGTAGTTCCTATCAGCATTAAACAACAAATTACCAAAGACAGCACGCTCATTATCAGCGCACTTTTTTGTATTCCCCTTTTTATTTAAGTGACTATCAGAGGTCGTACCCCCCCCCGTTGGCAAAAATTACCATATGCGTTTTTCTCCTTTTTTTAAAATAATTACTTTTATATTAGCATACACATAAGGTAAAAGTCAACTGTATTAGTATATTTTCCCCAATTATTTGTGAATTGCATTTGATATCCCATATTTTTGAAGCGGAACGCCTCGTCATATATTCTCATAGAATAATTTACGGAATATTTTATTAAAGGAGTCGTTTTCATGGATAACGAAACATCATTCAGCAGCATACACCTTCCTATTTTAGCAGCTCTCCAAGGCAAGGCACAGGCTTCAGCCACAATATGCGGCAGTCTTCAGTATCGCTTTATCACGGGGACAGTGAGGTTATATCAGACAAATTCGGGAGTGGTAGTCTACTCAGAAATAGGCGGGCTGCCGACCTCAGATATGCCCTGTCAAAGCCGGATTTTCGGATTTCACATTCACGAGGGCAGATCCTGCAGCGGAGATATAGATGATCCGTTTTCAAACGCTATGGCACATTATAATCCGGGCGGATGCTCGCATCCGCATCATGCGGGAGACCTGCCCGTACTTTTCGGAAATAACGGGTTTGCTTTCTCTATATTTCTCACAAACCGCTTTACCGTCAGTGAGGTAATAGGCAGGACTATTATTATCCATGAAAATCCGGACGACTTTACAACTCAGCCATCAGGTAATTCCGGTGCAAAAATTGCCTGCGGGATAATACGCAGAATTATTTAATTTAAATTTGGGTATAAGTCCGAAACAGAAAAAAGCAGACAGCATAAAGCTGTCTGCTTAAAGAAAAGAGTCGGCATAACATATCTTCCCGGGTCGTGACCAACCAAGTATTGTCTGCACAACGAAGCTTAACTGCCGTGTTCGGAAAGGGAACGGGTGGAACCTTCGCGTAATCTACACCGACTGAAAAAGAGTAAAGGTATAAGTAGTAGTAGTAATACCATACACTCAAAACCGAACAGAAGAAAAAACCGTGTAGTGCAAAGCAGTGTGTCTCGTACACATTCTCTTTAAGGTCAAGCCCTCGATCTATTAGTATCAGTCAGCTTAACATGTTGCCATGCTTACACCTCTGACCTATCAACCTCGTAGTCTTCAAGGGATCTTACTTGCTTGTGCAATGGGAAGTCTTATCTTGAGGTTGGCTTCACGCTTAGATGCTTTCAGCGTTTATCCAATCCATACTTGGCTACCCAGCTGTGCCACTGGCGTGACAACTGGTGCACCAGAGGTATGTCCATCCCGGTCCTCTCGTACTAAGGACACAGCTCCTCTCAAACTTCCTGCGCCCACGACAGATAGGGGACCGAACTGTCTCGCGACGTTCTGAACCCAGCTCGCGTACCGCTTTAATTGGCGAACAGCCAAACCCTTGGGACCAGAATACAGCCCCAGGATGCGATGAGCCGACATCGAGGTGCCAAACCTCCCCGTCGATGTGGACTCTTGGGGAGATCAGCCTGTTATCCCCAGGGTAGCTTTTATCCGTTGAGCGACGGCATTTCCACTCACATACCGCCGGATCACTAACTCCAACTTTCGTTACTGCTCGGTATGTCTACCTCGCAGTTAGGCTGGCTTTTTGCGTTTGCGCTCTTTGCATGATTTCCGTCCATGCTGAGCCAACCTTTGAGCGCCTCCGTTACTCTTTGAGGCGACCGCCCCAGTCAAGCTGCCCGTCTGACACTGTCCCCCGTCCGGTTGACGGACGCAGGTTAGAATTCCAATATTTTAAGAGTGGTATCCCAACAGTGACTCCATATACGCTGGCGCGTATACTTCTCAGTCTCCCACCTATCCTGTACATAAAATATCAAAATCCAATATCAAACTGCAGTGAAGCTCCATGGGGTCTTTCCGTCTAGTCGCGGGTAACCGGCATCTTTACCGGTACTACAATTTCGCCGGGCGGGTTGTTGAGACAGTGCCCAGATCATTACGCCATTCGTGCGGGTCAGAACTTACCTGACAAGGAATTTCGCTACCTTAGGACCGTTATAGTTACGGCCGCCGTTTACCGGGGCTTCAAGTCAATGCTTCGCTTTGCAGCTAACATCTCATCTTAACCTTCCGGCACCGGGCAGGCGTCAGCCCCTATACATCATCTTTCGATTTAGCAGAGACCTGTGTTTTTGCTAAACAGTTGCCTGGGCCTATTCTCTGCGGCCACATCTCTGTGGCACTCCTTCTCCCGAAGTTACGGAGTCAACTTGCCGAGTTCCTTAACAACCCTTCTCCCGATGGTCTTAGGATTCTCTCCTCATCTACCTGTGTCGGTTTGCGGTACGGACATCTAACCAATTCATAAGCCTTTTCTCGCCTCTGTTCATCAGGGACTTCCAGCCATAATAGCCACCCTTTCGCCCGGGTCTACCAACGCCCGGGTTCCCCTATTACAAAGTGTCAGCTTACTTAACAGTTTCGACGGTAACGGAATATCAACCGTTTGTGCATCGACTACGCCTTTCGGCCTCGCCTTAGCTTCCGACTTACCTAGGGCGGACGAACCTTCCCCTAGAAACCTTAGATTTTCGACCATTATGATTCTCACATAATTCTCGCTACTCATTCCGGCATTCTCTCTTTTGTTTTCTCCACCAGTGCTCCCGCTCTGACTTCTCCAAAAACAAAACGCTCCCCTACCCCTGTACGTATTCCGTACAAGCCTAAGCTTCGGTTATATGCTTAGCCCCGTTGAATTTTCGGCGCATTGTCACTCGACCAGTGAGCTATTACGCACTCTTTTAATGAATGGCTGCTTCTAAGCCAACATCCTGGTTGTTTTTGCAACTATACATCCTTTTCCACTTAGCATATATTTTTGGACCTTAGCTGTAGGTCTGGGCTGTTTCCCTTTCGACTATGAAACTTATCTCACACAGTCTGACTCCTGAGTTTAATTATCCGGCATTCTTAGTTTGAGAAGTGTCGGTAATCTTATCGACCCCTTGACTAATCAGTGCTTTTACCTCCGGTAATCATTTTCCTCAAAGGCTGCCCTAAAGCTATTTCGGGGAGAACCAGCTATCTCCGAGTTCGATTGAATTTCTCCGCTATCCACAAGTCATCCACCACCTTTTCAACGGGGGTTGGTTCGGCCCTCCATAAGGTTTTACCCTTACTTCAGCCTGCTCATGGATAGGTCACCCGGTTTCGGGTCTTTTGCATGCAACTTCTCGCGCTGTTAACACTCGGTCTCCCTTTGGCTCCTGTCCAGAGGACATTAACCTCGCTGCATACAAAAACTCGCCGGACCGTTCTACAAAAAGTACCACATCGCACTCAAGTCGTGCTTTGTGTGCTTGTAAACACAGGGTTTCAGGTTCTTTTCACTCCCCTCCCGGGGTTCTTTTCACCTTTCCCTCACGGTACTGCTCCTCTATCGGTCACTGGGTAGTATTTTGGCTTGGAGGGTGGTCCCCCCTGCTTCCCACGGGATTCCTCGTGTCCCGCAGTACTCCGGATTCAGCCGGCTGTCTTCGGTTTTCGCCTACGTGATTCTCACACTCTTCGATTTGTCTTCCCATACAATTCGGCTAACCTATTTTCGCTTTCCGCTGTCCTCTACCCCGATGATATTTCTACCTTCGGTTTGGCCTTCGATCCGATTTCGCTCGCCACTACTCTCGGAATCTCTTTTTGATTACTCTTCCTCGCCCTACTTAGATGTTTCAGTTCAGGCGGTTCCCCCCTCTGCACGCTATTTATTCACCTGCAGATTAATAATGTTGCCATTACTAAGGTTTCCCCATTCGGATATCCGCGGATCTCAGCTTATTTGCAGCTCCCCGCGGCTTTTCGCAGCTTGTCACGTCCTTCTTCGGCTCCCAGTGCCCAGGCATCCTCCCTGTGCTCTTCTTAGCTTGACCTTATGTGTTCGAGTCTTTTGGTTTTTTCGCTCTTTGAAATTGTTTGACTGTATCTCGCTCTTTCGCTTAATACAATCTTTCCCTTTTCTCTTTGCTTTTTTCTCTATATAGCTTGCTCTCGCAGTTTTCTTCTATTCGGTTTTCAATGTACAATACTGAAAGTTCTGAAAAGAGCCTTCAAAATTAAACAGCATTCAAATAAGTGTCTCCGTTAATACCGACCATAGGTACAGGATATGTTCGCCATATCCTTCTCCTTAGAAAGGAGGTGATCCAGCCGCACCTTCCGATACGGCTACCTTGTTACGACTTCACCCCTAATTATCAATCCCTACCTTCGGCTGCGCACTCCTTACGGTTATGCTACAGACTTCGGGGTATTACCGACTCTCATGGTGTGACGGGCGGTGTGTACAAGACCCGGGAAACGTATTCACCGCGGCATGCTGATCCGCGATTACTACTGCAATTCCGACTTCATGCAGGCGGGTTGCAGCCTGCAATCTGAACTGAGACGATTTTTTGGGTTTTGCTCCGCATCGCTGCCTTGCTTCCCTCTGTTCTTCGCCATTGTAGTACGTGTGTCGCCCAGGACATAAGGGGCATGATGATTTGACGTCGTCCCCACCTTCCTCCGTTTTATCAACGGCAGTCCTGCCAGAGTGCTCAACTTAATGTAGCAACTGACTGTAAGGGTTGCGCTCGTTGCGGGACTTAACCCAACATCTCACGACACGAGCTGACGACAACCATGCACCACCTGTCTCCGCGTCCCCGAAGGGAACTCCCAATCTCTTTGAGATTGCACGGGATGTCAAGCCCTGGTAAGGTTCTTCGCGTTGCTTCGAATTAAACCACATACTCCACTGCTTGTGCGGGTCCCCGTCAATTCCTTTGAGTTTCAACCTTGCGGTCGTACTCCCCAGGTGGGATACTTATTGCGTTTGCTGCGGCACAGAGGGGGTCGATACCCCCTACACCTAGTATTCATCGTTTACAGCGTGGACTACCAGGGTATCTAATCCTGTTTGCTCCCCACGCTTTCGTGCCTCAGCGTCAGTTACAGTCCAGTAAGCCGCCTTCGCCACTGGTGTTCCTCCTAATATCTACGCATTTCACCGCTACACTAGGAATTCCGCTTACCTCTCCTGCACTCAAGATATACAGTTTCTTATGCAGCCCCGGAGTTGAGCCCCGGTATTTCACATATGACTTGCATACCCGCCTACGCACCCTTTACACCCAGTAATTCCGGACAACGCTTGCTCCCTACGTATTACCGCGGCTGCTGGCACGTAGTTAGCCGGAGCTTCCTCCGCAGGTACTGTCATTTCTTTCTTCCCTGCCAACAAAAGTTTACAATCCGAAGACCTTCTTCCTTCACGCGGCGTTGCTGCGTCAGGGTTTCCCCCATTGCGCAATATTCCCCACTGCTGCCTCCGTAGGAGTCTGGGCCGTGTCTCAGTCCCAATGTGGTCCAAACCTCTCAGTCCGGCTACTGATCGTCGACTTGGTGAGCCGTTACCTCACCAACTATCTAATCAGACGCGAGGCCATCTCTCAGCGGATTGCTCCTTTGACGCCGTTATGATGCCATTCCGGCGTTTTATGCGGTATTAGCAGTCGTTTCCAACTGTTGTCCCCCTCTGAAAGGCAGGTTCCTCACGCGTTACTCACCCGTCCGCCACTAAGCTTTCGCAAATTCCATCCGAAAACTTCATTCGCTATGCTCCGTTCGACTTGCATGTGTTAAGCACGCCGCCAGCGTTCGTCCTGAGCCAGGATCAAACTCTCTATAATAATATCTCTTATTTTTAAGCTCTTCCCGGACTCTTGACTTTACTAGCTTTTCCTTCTTTTTCTGTCAATTGTCCTCAAACAATTAACGGGTTCCTCTTCTTTGATGCTGTTTAATTTTCAATGTTCTTTTCGCACCCCATTTTTTGAGTGCCTGTATATTCTATCATACACTCTTTCCTTTGTCAACTACTTTTTTTCATCTTTTTTTCGCATTTAATTTTTTAAAATACAAAAATCAATAATTAAACAAATATTTTGATGAAAAAACCTCTAAAATGACAAAAAAGAGAGAATTTGGTTAATTCTCTCTAAATATGTCTATATATTAAACATCAAATCCGAATAAACAGGAAACGGCCAGTCAGCTGAATCGACAATCGTTTCAAGTCTGTCTGCACTGTCACGCACAGCCTGCATGTCCGGAATTATCCGTTCATTAAAGTATACTGCAAGCTTTACTATATCACTGCTGTCCGGACAGGCGGACATATCTTTTTCAAGCTCCTTTGTTGCACTGTTCAAACTATTGCAAAGCGCATTGACCGCATCAAACGATTGCTTTGCCGCATCGTTTTCAATATCAACACCCAGCTTCTGTTTTGCAACAAGTGTATCGGCGAGCTTACCCGAATATTTAATAACCGCCGGCAATATGTCGCGCTTTGCCATATCAAGCATCGTATTTGCCTCAATATTTACGGTTTTCACATAATTCTCATACGCTATTTCACTGCGTGCATGAAGCTCCTTGCCGGTAAATATCTTATTTCGCTCAAAAAACTCTATATTTTTATCAGACGCAAAATACGGCAAAACATCCACCGTACTGCGAAGATTCAGCAGTCCGCGGCGCTTTGCCTCCTCGACCCAGTCCTCGGAATAATTATTTCCGCTGAAAATAATTCTGCTATGAGCAGTAAACGTCTCTTTCAGAATTGCATTTACTTCTGTATCGAAATCCGCACAATTTTCAAGCCTGTCCGCAAACTCACGTATAACATCAGCCGTAATTGTGTTTAAAATAACATTTGCGGTTGAAACGGACATAGATGAGCCGAGCATTCTGAATTCAAATTTATTGCCGGTAAAGGCAAACGGAGAGGTTCTGTTGCGGTCGGCAGAGTCCATCTTAAAATCGGGAAGTACATTAACGCCCGTGTGCATTTTCGACACCTTGACACCGTCGTACTCCACGCCCTCAATAATGCAGTTTACAATTGCCTCAATTTCGCCGCCGAGATAGACTGACACTATGGCGGGAGGCGCTTCGTTTCCGCCGAGACGGTGATCGTTGCCGGGGCTTGCCACCGAATAGCGAAGCAAATCCTGATGCTCGTCAACAGCACGAAGTACTGCGGCAAGAAACATCAAAAACTGCTTATTCTCATACGGTTTTTTGCCCGGTTTAAACAGATTTACACCCGTATCTGTCCCGAGAGACCAGTTATTATGCTTGCCGCTGCCGTTAACTCCATTAAACGGTTTTTCATGCAGAAGGCAAACCATATCATGACGCAGAGCGACCTTTTTCATCATTTCCATAATTATCTGGTTATGGTCCGTCGCAATATTCGCGGTGCAATAAACGGGTGCCAGCTCATGCTGGGCGGGCGCGACCTCATTATGCTCTGTCTTCGCATACACACCCAGGCGCCAAAGCTCCTCATCCAGCTCCTTCATATACGCCTTGACACGCGGTTTAAGCACGCCGAAATAATGATCTTCCAGCTCCTGACCCTTAGGCGCCGGCGCACCGAACAAAGTCCGTCCGGTAAAGATAAGGTCTTTTCGCTTATCATACAGCTTTTTATCAACAAGAAAATACTCCTGCTCTGCACCGATTGTCGGAATAACACGCTTAGCCTCGGTATCACCGAACAGTCTGACAAGCCGCAGGCTCTCATTCCCCACAAGCTCAATAGACTTCAGCAGCGGTGTTTTTTTATCCAGCATCTCACCCGTATACGAGCAAAACACCGTAGGAATACAAAGAGAATCGTCCTTTATAAACGCATATGAGGTAGGATCCCATGCAGTATAGCCGCGCGCTTCAAACGTAGCGCGCACACCGCCCGACGGAAAGCTGGAGGCATCAGACTCGCCCTTGATAAGCTCTTTGCCGCTGAAATCCATAATCACGGTTCCGTCCTGCTGAGGTGACAGAAAGCTGTCATGCTTTTCGGCGGTAAGCCCCGTCAGCGGCTGAAACCAGTGAGTATAATGTGTCGCTCCGTGCTCGATAGCCCACTCCTTCATTGCGGCAGCAACCTCGTTTGCAATTTTAATATCAAGCTCTTTATGCTGCTCAATGGTATTATAAAGCGACTCGTAAATTTCTTTGGAAAGGCGCTTCTTCATTTCCTTGTCGTTAAAAACGTCTATACCGAACAATTCGGGGAATATTCATAAATACCTCCTTAAAAGAAAAAAGGTACTTGCAAACTGACTTTCCAAGTACCAAACCTAATTAATTATATTAAACGAAAAGGATATTGTCAAGCCAAATTTAAGACAATAAGTTTTCCGCCGTCTATATCTATGCTCATAAGCGGACAAAGGTCTTCCGTCAGCTTATTTTTCAGACATTTTGCTGCCTTTACGGCGGTTATTTTGCCGTCCTTTTTCATATAGCACATATAACCGTAAAATGCGCGCGTGATTTTATCTATTCTGTCAAAGCTGTCCGAAACATCAAATGTCATTTCATCCTCTGACGGTTCAGCCCAATATTCTCCGCTAAGCTGCGGCACGGAATTTTTCCAAAAAAAATCCGGATTTTCTAAAAACCGTCTCAGCAGCACCGGAGCCGACAGCTGAGTCTTGCGGGTAAGAGTCTCAAGATTTTCATCTTTTTCAACTGCGAATTCATCCTGTATAAGAATATCGCCGCTGTCAAGCGCGGGTGACAGCTTATGCAATGTTACCCCGAAAGTATCAAGCCCGTTAAGAATAGCGACAGGCTGCGGCCACGGACCTCGGCCGACAGGAAGCAAAGACGGATGAACATTAACCTGCATCAGTGACCGCACGACCGGTATTTTAAAATAATATCCCGCCGACACGGTGAGCTGACAGCCCTGTCTTAAAAGCTCATAAAGCATGTCCGCATTGGGTCTGCATGAGGTTATTTCGATACCGTATTTTTTTGCAGCAGCATAGGTTCTGACATTTCGCTCGTAATCACCGTCCACATCACAGGTGAAAATTTTCATTATCTCATGACCGTTGTCAATAAGCATTTGCAGACAGTCATAAAAAAGGTCAAATCCGAAATACGCTATTTTCACATCAATTCCTCCGGTCTGCGTTTTGAGTTATTATACCCGCAAACGGCAACAATAAGCGCTTACTCCAAACCGATTATTTTAACGCTTTTTCCGGATTCCTCAAGCATAGTCTTCAAATGCTGCTCCAGCTTATCATTGCTGCGGGGATAGCCCGACGCCATAATCCCCACCTCCAGCTTTTCCTCGCTGAGCTTTTCCATCTGAGCAACCGCCTTCTGAACAGTCGAATCGATTGAACCGCCTATATACATTTCACCCGAAACGGCAGGCTCCGTCGCCTTTTTTGCAGCCGACGCCCTTATGCAGTAGCCGTACAGCGTGTATTCCATTCTGAGCGAATAGTCATCGCCGTAGGTTATGATAACCGCCTGCGTTTTAAGCGTCATTGACAGCAGCAGCACACCCAAAATGCCGGCAAGCAAATATTTTTTATCTCCGAGAAAATCTTTAAACTTACTCATTTTTATCTCCGTTTTAAGTTTGATAGCCTTACAAAAAGTAATTATATTATAATACGGGATATTTTTTCAATAAATAATTAAAAAGTATTTATTTATAAATAAAAACAGACTATAATATTATCAGTAACTAAAGGAGAATAATACCATGGAGCGATTTCCCGATTTGAATAAATACGATCATATACATTTTATAGGCATCGGCGGAGTTTCTATGTCGTCGCTGGCGGTCATACTCTCGGAGAACGGAAAAAAAGTCACAGGCTCCGACTCCGCAGAATCGGACAACACAAAAATGCTTTCCGAACACGGAATTGACGTTTACATCGGTCACGACGGAAAAAACATCGACGGCGCAGACCTTATTGTTTACACCGCCGCCATCAAGGACAGCAATCCCGAGCTTGTACGGGCAAAGGAAACGGGCGTGCCCTGCATTGAACGCGCCGTACTGCTTGGCATGCTTATGTCGCTTTATCTGTATTCCGCCGCAGTTGCCGGCACACACGGCAAGTCCACAACAACATCAATGCTGTCCTCCGTCCTGCTTGACAGCGGTTACGACCCTACCATACTGATAGGCGCACATTTTGACAGGATAAATGCCAATTTCAGAGTCGGCGCTTCCGAATACGCCGTCTACGAGGCTTGCGAATATGTAAACTCTTTCCATCATTTCTATCCCGATACCGCGATTATTCTGAATATAGATGCGGATCATCTGGACTTTTTCAAAGATATTGACGATATAAAAGCGTCATTTAAAAAGTTCATCGGAAATGTAAACGACAGCGGAACGGTAATAATAAACGGCGACGATCCCAACTGCAAGGGTCTGACGGACGGATGCAGACAAAAAATAATTACCTTCGGTTTTAACAATTCAAACGACTGCTTTGCACAAAATGTAAGGTACGAAGACGGTTTTCCTGTCTTTGACGCCGTTTTATACAGAAAGAAAATACAAAACATCAAATTATCGGTGCTGGGAGAGCACAATATTTTAAACGCACTTGCAGCAATATGCTGCGCAAAAATTACGGTATAACAAACGACGCCGTAATAAGCGGTCTGCAAAAGTTCAAAGGCGCCGACAGACGGTTCCAGATTGTAAAAACCGTAAACGGCGCACAGATTGCAGACGATTACGCGCATCATCCCACAGAGATAGAAGCGACAATATCAGCGGCAAAAGCCGCCGGTTACAAAAAAGGTATGTGTAATTTTCCAGCCGCATACCTACACACGCACAAAAAGCTGCTTCTGAACAGCTTTATATCGTCCCTGTCCAAAGCCGACGAAGTGATACTGACAGATATATTCAGCGCAAGAGAGATAAACACCATAGGCGCCAGCGTCATGGACATTGTTTCCGGAATAGACGGCGCACGCTATATCAGCAGCAGAGAGGACATTGCAGAATTTATTAAAAGCAATGCAAAGCCGCACGAGGTTTACATCCTGATGGGCGCGGGAGACATCAATAAAACCGCCGCGCTGCTGTGACTTCGCAGCGCTCAGCGCGCTGCCAGCCCGCGCAAAAACTGCGCCGACTCTGCAATTTCCTGCACATCTTTGTAATTTGAACTGTATACTTCGATAATGGCGGGACCGGTATAGCCGTTTTCTGTCAGAACGGAAAATATTTTCGCATAGTCTACAACGCCGCTTCCCGGAAGCATGCAGACATGCCCGTCATCATAATCGTTGATATGAAAATTAACAATATTGCCGCCCATTGCACGGCACAGCTCATAGGGGTCTGACCCACCCTTATGAGCTTGTTTTATATCAAAGGTAAACTTTACGGTATCACCCAGCTGCGACCTCAGCTTTAAAACTATATCGGGGTGATTTATGCTGTTAAAGAACACATTTTCATGCGCAATGCATACTCCGTATTTATCGGACAGCTCGGCAAGCGGCTTCAAGCATTCGATATATTCGTCAATATCGGTAAGCGCCAGCCCCCTGTCACCGTGCATATTGATAACTCCTGCGCCCAAAAGCTTAGCCGCCTCACAATATTTACCGTAAAGTGCTTTAGCATCCTCTATCCTCCTGTCGTAGCGGGAAAAAAACATATAATTTTCAATCGCGCTTGTAAACGGATGGACGGAATGAATTCCAAGCCCTGCAGCCGAAGCTTTTTTCTCAAAGGCACGTATATAATCGTCCTGCAGCTCACTGTAAGTATTTATGAAAAAGCTCAGACACGCTGAAGCCGAGACTGCGAGCCGTATTTATCATCTCCTCCGGATGCCGGGGATAAAAGCAAGCAAGTGAAACACCGATTTCCATTAAACTCACCTCTGACTGTAAATTGTAAATATATAGCTTACATGCCAATTAACCTACATTGAAAATCAAGCCTATTTATTGTATCATTAATATATACCGATATCAAGAAAAAAAGACCGCCGGAGGTACGAAATATGAATATTACCAAGCCTGCCAAAATTGCACTTTTTTCCGCCACGGGGCTATGGGTGCTTATCATGCTGGCGGTATGTGTGCTCATGCAAAACAGAATACAGATAAGCCCGCATTTTTCCTACGAAATACTTTTGGAATTTTCCAAAGCAGTAGATTTGTGGTACATAGTATGCATATTCTGCGCATTTTCAATAGATATTGCAAACAAAAAAAGACGATAAAAAAGACTTTTTAAAAAGAGACTTAACAATAATATCAAAAGCAGAGCAAAAAATGCTCTGCTTTTATTTTTACGCATACCGAAACAGAAGATATGCAGTTTTTATTTTTTTGTAAAAATTTTATTTAAGATAGTTGTTATGACAATTATAACGCCTATAACAATGAAAATTGCTATCATACCTGAAAGCATATACGGAAGATTGTATACAAATGCCATCGGATTAAAGCCACTAAACATACACGTTACCTCCTACATAAAGAACTTAAGGATAAGACCGCCTGCAATTACAGACGCAATCTGACCGGAAACATTTACACCGATAGACTGCATAAGCAGGAAGTTTTGGGGATCTTCTTTAAGCCCCATTTTATGCACAACCCTGCCTGACATCGGGAATGCGGAAATTCCGGCAGCGCCAATCATCGGATTGATTTTTTTGCCTTTCGGCAGGAAAAGATTTAACAGCTTTGCAAATAACACGCCGCCTGCCGTATCAAATATAAAAGCGAAAAGACCTAAAGCCAAAATCAGCAGGGTGTCAAGACGCAGGAATTTAGACGCCTCCATTTGGCTGGCAATTGTAATTCCAAGGAAAATAGTGACAAGGTTTGCAAGAACCTTTTGCGCGGTTTCGGAAAGAGAGTTTAATACTCCGCATTCACGGATTAAGTTTCCGAACATAAGAAAGCCTATCAAAGCAACCGATTCGGGTGCTACAATGCCCGCCACAATCGTAATGATAATCGGGAACAAAATTTTTGTAAGACGCGAAACCTCTTTTGCTTCGTAAGGCATTTTTATAAGCCGCTCTTTTTTCGTGGTAAGAGCCTTGATAACAGGAGGCTGAATAATAGGCACCAATGCCATATAGGAATAAGCTGCCACCATTATTGCACCCGTTATCCTGCTGTCTGAGCCTAAAAGCTTATTGGCAACAACAATAGCGGTAGGACCGTCCGCCGCACCGATAACACCGATTGAAGCAGCTTCCGGCGTAGTGAAAAACATTGAAGCCAGACAAAAGGTAAAGAAAATGCCAAACTGTGCGGCGGCGCCGAAAATCATCAGCTTGGGATTTGTAAGCAAGGGGCCGAAGTCTATCATAGCACCTATGCCTATAAATAATATCAGCGGAAATAGCTCGTTTGCTATACCGGCATTGAATAAAGTGGAAAGAGCACCTTCGGTTATAAGCTCACCCGTTTCGCTAAACTGATTAATTGCACCCGACGACGGTATATTAACCAAAATAGTACCGAATCCCAGCGGCAAAAGCAATGTAGGCTCCATATCGTGACGGATTGCCAGGTAAATAAGCACTCCTCCGATCGCCCACATTACAAGGTATTTCCAGCCGCCTGCCTCGACAAAAGCCGAAAGGTTCTCGACAAGAAAGCCCAACTGTTCAAAGGTATTTGTTAAAAAATCCATTATTTTCAACCTTTCTTAATTTTTGGGAAAATAAAAAAGACTTTTACAGCTTTTACACAGTAAAAGTCTTGTCGCTTAATGCAAAATGCGGGTTTAAAACCGTACTGACGCACAATGCAACGTAATAAAATTTATATTTTACGCCGACTACTCCCTTATACCTGAAAAATAATACCATATATATAAAATAATTTCAAGTTAAAATTCACAAAAATGCAAATATAACCGAGGCACCTGCTCTATTGCAGGTGCCTCAAATACTTTTTATTTTTCCGAAAGTAGCTTTTCAACGGACGCGAGCTTTACGCAGACTATAAAGCGCTCTACCGCAAGTTTCAGACTTTCGACATCTGGAAATGAAGGTGCAATTCTTATATTGCTGTCTTTGGGGTCTTTCCCGTAAGGATATGTAGCGCCGACGTTTGTAAGTGTAAGACCTGCATCCAATGCGAGCTTATAAATTGCCGGAGCACAGCCGGGCAGCGATTCAAAGCTGATAAAATACCCGCCGCGCGGCGTCGTCCAGCTCGCAATCCCCGTGCCTGACAGTTCCTTTTCAAACGCGGCAACAACCGTCTCGAATTTCGGGCGCAGAATATCTGCGTGGCGCTTCATATGCTCCATCATACCCTGCTTATTTTTGAAAAACGCAACATGACGCAGCTGGTTTATTTTATCAGGTCCTATCGTCTGAATGGAAAGCTGCTTTTTCATGTAATTCAGATTTTCCAAGCTTGCCGACATAAGTGCCACGCCGCTGCCGGGAAACGTAATTTTTGAGGTAGACGCGAACATAATAGGCATATTCGGTCTGCCTGTCTTTTCACACTCCTCAAGGATGTTGAGAATTGGGATATTCTCGCCGAAATCATGAATGGCATAAGCGTTATCCCAAAATATTCTGAAATCGCGCGCAGCCGGCTTTAAAGCCGCAAACGCGCGGACAACATCATCGGAATAAACTATGCCCGTAGGGTTGGAATATTTGGGTACGCACCATATACCTCTTACAGCGCTGTCGCTTTCGACATATTTTTTAACCGTCTCCATATCGGGGCCGTCGTCATTCATTGCAACCGTGATCATCTCTATGCCGAAAAGCTCGCATATTGCAAAATGACGGTCATATCCGGGTGACGGGCAGAGAAACTTTATTTTTTCCTCCCTGCACCACGGTCTTTCGCTGTCGCAGAAGCCGAAAGTATACGCGCGTGCAACCGTGTCATACATCATATTAAGGCTGGAATTTCCGCCTAAAATAATATTTTCGGCACGCAGACCGAAAACATCGGCAAATAGCTCCTTTGCGCTTGCAAGCCCGTCAAGACCGCCGTAATTTCTGCAGTCAGTACCGTCGCTTGCAATGCACTGCTCGTTTTTTGTAATGAGTCCGAGTATTTCCTCGGAAATATCAAGCTGCTGCTTATCCGGCTTTCCGCGCGCCATATCCAGCTTTATCCCGTCTGCTTTATATTCATTGTACTTTGACAGCAGCCGGTCGCGCAGACTCTCCAGCTCCTGCCTGCTCATTGATTGATACGTCATAAAGGTATTCCCCGCCTTTGAATATTTCAGAATTTATTGCAACGTCCGGCACGCCTTAAAGATCCGCGTTTTTAACGGTACGCGGGAAAGGCAGCACGTCTCTGATGTTTGCCATGCCCGTAACGTACATAATAAGTCTTTCAAAGCCCAAGCCGAAGCCGGCATGCTTTGTACCGCCGTACTTGCGCAAATCAAGGTAAAAGCCGTAGTTATCCTTGTCAAGACTTAGCTTATCCATCTTTTCAAGCAGAACATCCATGCGTTCCTCTCTCTGGCTGCCGCCGATTATCTCGCCGACACCCGGAACAAGCAGATCCATTGCCGCAACCGTCTTTTTATCGTCGTTGAGGCGCATATAAAACGCTTTAATCTCCGCGGGATAGTCTGTGACAAACACAGGCTTTTTAAACACCTGCTCGGTCAGGTAGCGCTCATGCTCGGTCTGAAGGTCGATACCCCAGGAAACGGGATATTCAAACTTATCTTTGACCTTTTCCAAAATCTCGACCGCCTCCGTATAAGTTATGCGACCGAAATCATTTTCTATAATGTTGTTAAGTCTTTCAAGAAGTGTCTTATCCACAAAGCTGTTAAAAAACTCCAGCTCGTACTTGCAGTTTTCAAGCAGATATGAAATGACGTATTTTATCATCTTTTCCGCCAGTTCCATATCGTCATTCAAATCGGAAAACGCAATTTCCGGCTCAATCATCCAAAATTCCGCGGCATGTCTTGCGGTATTGGAATTTTCCGCACGGAAGGTAGGACCGAAAGTATATATTTTATCAAAAGCCTGTGCAAAACACTCGGCGTTTAACTGACCCGATACCGTAAGATAGGTGTTCTTCTGGAAAAAATCACGGGAAAAATCGGGCTTGCCGTTTATCTTATCAAAATCAAGCGCCGTAACGCGGAACATTTCGCCTGCACCCTCGCAGTCGGATGTGGTAATAATCGGCGTGTGAACATAACTGAAGCCGTTATCGTTAAAGAACTTGTGAATAGCAAAGGCTGCCTTGGAACGAACCCTGAAAACCGCCGACATTGTGTTTGTGCGCGGGCGCAGATGCGTCATTGTTCTCAGGTAATCAAGCGTATGGCGTTTTTTCTGTAACGGGTAATCGGGAGTGCTCTCTCCCTCAACACAAATCTCGTCCGCCTTAACCTCAAACGGCTGCTTTGCCTGCGGCGTTGCGCAGAGAACTCCCTTTACAACAAGCGCCGCGCCCACGTTCTGCTTTACTATCTGCTCATAATTGACAAGTCTGCTGCTCTCCAAAACAATTTGCAGGCTTTTGAAATGGCTGCCGTCATTTAGCTCGACAAAGGCAAAATTTTTAGAATCGCGTATCGTGCGCACCCAGCCGCATACTGTAATCTGCTTATCAAAATATGCGTCCGGCGACGCATACAGCTGTGAAACAGTCGTATATTTCAAATTCTCTCCTCTTTTCTTTCCCTGATATGTTAAAACTTTCTTTTTAAGCCACTGCATATTATACTATGCCGCACATAAAAAAACAATAGTAATTTTATTCAATCGCGAAAAACCACTCTTAAAACATAAGGCATCGTCTTTGCAGCGTATTGCTTTGATTTTGACAGACAAAAAATAATAATCAGCGATAACACAAAAAGTATAACAGCCGCGATACATGCGGCTGTTACAGAAATACCCGAAAGCATAAAGTAACCCAAAAGCGGGAAAATCACGGGCAGTAAAAACACGACTATCATTCCGAAATAAATGTAACCGCTGCGGGAGGCAATCTCTACAAGCTCGCCGATTTCAACGGGAATGTCACAATACGCCGTAACATCGACGGTACGGTTTTCGCAGCCGGAGCATGAAGCGCAGTTGCCGCCGCACGCGCCTTTGCGCACAACCGACACAAGCGCCTTCGTCCCGCTTATTTCCTTGATCTTACCGAATGCCGTCATATCAGCTGACATCTGCCATTACATAGTATTTACCGGAAACGCCGACTTTATAATCCTCCGGTATTACCGCATAAACCCGCATACTGTTGACACCCTTTGTCTGTGTCTTATTCTGGCAGTCAATTACAAGCTTTACATTTGTGGCATCGACCTTTGCTATATCCGCCGCAATCCCTCGGAATGTAATGTCAATATATCTATCCGTTACATTTACCTTTTGACCGTCCGCGACATTTTCAACTGTAAAGCTGCTGAACCTTACAGTTTTCGTCATAATATTTCCGAAGTCGACAGACACCTTTACGCTGGACACATCATTGAGATTTCGCACTCCGTTTTGCAGACTGACAACATATGTCTGCTGAAAATTCTCACTCTTTTCTGCGACATCAATCGTACCCAAATCATAGCTGTTCATCGTATCAAGCAGTTCCGAGCTGCCGGCAACCGTAATTGTTCCGGGGTCTATCGCCAGTACCGCAAAATTATTGTCATAACCCCCTGAGCTGTTGACGATTGTCGCTGTCACGGGCAAGGTCTTTGTTTTCAGAATAGAAACGGACACATCCACCTTCTCATAATCGGCGGTTATATAGTCTTTGCTTACAGTATTGCCCTCAGCATCGACAAATTCATAGTCACAGCTGTATACCATTGTCTGCGAGTATTCCTTTTCGGAAACCACAACCTCCGCAGAGGCTATCTTATTTATCTTGGACTCAGGACCTTCGATATTGAGAACAGACGGAACGCATACCGGATCATTTTTGATATAGCCGTCTGCAACCTTACCCTCTACATGCGCATTTATTTTAACCTGCGCCGTCATGCTCTTTTCAAATTTGAGCGTAACGCTCTGAACAGACTGGCTGATAACCTCAATAGACTGACCGCCGGTGTCTACCTTTACGGGAAAGCTGTATTCTCCCGACTGGGTGGCACTGGACAAATCAACATATGCCGTAATCTTATCGGTATTCAAAATAGCGATGACGTCACGGCTTGCCTTATATGTGATAGAAAGGCTCTCATCAAAATCCGTAACAAGCACAAGCCCCTCTCCCGCCGGAACGGAATCCTCGATATTGAGCTGAATTTTAATATTGTCAATACGCCGCGTATCGTCCTTATTGATATACTGAACCACAAGCAGCCAGATAACTATGGCAATCAGCAGCGCCAGAATTTTAAGCGGCCAGTTATTTTTCAGCCTGTTCCATAATGTACCGAATCTATTTTTCATCGTTCGTCACCTCGTTTTTCGAACGCTTGAAAAAACGTCTTTTCTTTTCCGGAATAAGCAGCTTTTCTCCCAAAAGAGCGTTGAGCTGCTGTTCGGTAATACCGATATGGATTTTGCCGTCCAGCGCATATGAAATTCTGCCCGTTTCCTCAGACACTATGACCGCAAGCGCGTCAGATGTTTCCGTAACGCCGACAGCCGCTCTGTGGCGCGTGCCCAGCTCCTTGCTTATATCAAGATTTTTGCTGAGCGGCAAAAGACAGCCTGCCGAAACTATTTTGTTATCTCTGATTATCATAGCGCCGTCATGCAGCGGAGTATTCGGAAAAAATACGGTAATGACAGTCTGCGGAGTTATCGCGGCATCCATAGCAATGCCCGTGTCGCGCACATCGCCCAGCTTTACAGACTGCTCAAAAACCATCAGCGCGCCTATCCTGCGCTCAGACATTATACGGCAGCTCTCACAGATGCTGTCAATCATCCCCTGGGTCATGGCGTTGTAATCTCCGCGGCTCATTGACTGTATATTGCGGATATTGCTGAAACGCACTCTGCCTATACGCTCAAGTCCGGAACGCAGTTCAGGCTGAAACACGATAATTATAGCAATAAAGCTGAGCTGAATGGTATTTTTAAGGATATAAGTCAGCGCGCTGAGCTTCATCAGTATTGCAAGCTGATACAAAACGAGAATCAGCAAAACACCTCGGATAAGGTGCCCCATGCGCGTGTCGCGGGCAAATTTAATGCAGTAGTACACAAGAACCGCGACAAGGATTATATCTATAAAATCCTCAGGGAACTTCATAGTTGAAAAAATTCTTATTAAATTTTCAAAGAAGTCCAAAACGGCCTGCAAGAAATTTCACCTCACAAAAAAAGTATGGCATAATGTATATAAACATTATACCATACATGATTTATAAAATAAATATCAAGTTTTACTTTTTTAAATATTTTTTCATTATTTTTATAAAAATGTCAATTTCCGATACCGTATTAAAGCATCCGAAGCTGATGCGCACCATACCGGTTTTTTGCGTTCCCATTTTTTTGTGAAAAAGCGGCGCACAGTGTATTCCGCTCCGCACACAGACACCGTTGTCCGCAAGATAGCGGGCAACCTCGTCGGAATCTTTGTTTCGGACATTAAAGCATGTCGTACCCGCAAACAGAGCACGCCCGGGATCGACATATGTTATTACGCCGTCCAGCTCTTCAAGTGCTCCGACTGCATATCTGACAAGCTTTAGCTTATGTTTGTATATCCTGTCTATTCCGTAATTTTTTATAAACTTCATTCCCTCATACATACCTTTAATCACAGGTGTCGGCAGTGTTCCGCTTTCCAGGAGGTCGGGCAGGTAATCGGGCTGATTAAGGTCAAAGCTCTCGCTTCCGGTACCGCCCGCAATAATCGGAGCAGGTCTTTTTCCGCATACTGCGATAAATCCGCTGCCCTGCGGACCGAGAAGCCCCTTATGCGACGGCGCGCAGTAATAATCGATTCCCTCCTCTGACAGATTGACCGGAATAATCCCCGCTCCCTGGGCACCGTCCACAACAAGCGAAACGCCTTTGGGCAGTGCAAGCGAAATATCACGCAGCGGCATGACCTTTCCGCAGACATTGGAGCATTGAGTGCAGATTACAAGGCGGGTGTTGCTTTTGATATGTTTGAGTATATTTTCCACGGTTTTTCCGTCGTCATACAGGTCAACGCTGACTGCGTCAAAGCTGACGCCGCGCTGTTCAAGAAGCTTCAGAGGACGCAGCACGCTGTTATGTTCAAGGTCGGTCGTAACGGCATGGTCGCCCGGCTTTAAAAGACCTTGAATCAAAAAATTCAGACCGTATGTTGCATTGGGTACAAAAACCACGTTTTCGGGATCTGCAACGCCGAAAATATCGCAGACAAGCAGCCTTGTATCAAAAATCACACCGCCCGCCTCAAGCGCGGGCTTATGTCCGCTGCGACCCGGATTTGCACCGTTCATTTTAAGCCACTGCCCGACGGCACGGCTTACGGCGGCAGGCTTGGGGAAGGAAGACGCCGCATTGTCAAAATAAATCATCACGCGTCATCTCCGTACCTTATTTTTTCTTTTTTATGAAGCTGTACGCCGCCGTCGCTCATTATTTTCAGTGCGTGTGAAGCGGCTTTGTCGTCAATCACAATACTGTATACACAGCCGTGTACTTCAGGGTCGTCACTTATTTTTTTCCACTCTGGAATGTATTCCGTTATTATAAAAAGCAGTCTGTTTGCCTTCATAGCATGAGTCATATTTTTACACTTTAGTTTCATTTTTATCACCTTGTTTTTATTATTCACTCTATAATATTCACCAAGGCATAAAACAGATAATAATTTGCATTTTTTAACAAGTAGTGGTAATATAATAGAAAGGAGGCTTAATTATATGAAAATAACACCAAACCAACTAAGTGACAATATATTTGAAATGATTTCGGACAGATGGATGCTGATAACCGCAGGCGACAGGCGCAAGGCAAACACAATGACGGCAAGCTTCGGCGGCTTCGGCGTTCTGTTTTTCAAAAATGTAGCGCACATTTACGTCCGTCCGGAACGGTACACTTATGAATTTTTGGAAAAGAAGGATACTTTTTCACTTTCGTTTTTTAGCCCGGAATTCAAAAGTAAGCTTGCCTACTGCGGAAAAGCGTCAGGCAGAGACGAGGACAAAATTGCAAAGTGCGGTTTTCATGTTCTGTACGATGCAGACGAAACACCTTATTTTGACGAAGCGCAGATAACCGTACTCTGTAAAAAGCTGTACCGTCAGGACATTTCAAGGGACTGCTTTACGGACAGCACCGCCTTTGAAAAAACATATTCCTCCGGCGGAATGCACCGCATGTACATCGGTGAAATAACAGATATAATAAAAAGATGATACAGATTAAAGCGGAATGTCCTTAACAACTGCTGCAATATAAAAAGATGCCTGCACAGAACCCAAATCAAAGCTGTGCAGGCTTATTTTATTTTGCAGTAACACCCCTTATGCCAATGAAAGCTCGGCAGATTGGCAGAGAGATTGTCATAGAGACATTCCGCAAGCAAAAAATGAGGTTGTCTGTGAATGCTTTCGGTGATAACCTCGCACCGTTTCTGTGACGGCTTGCTGTCGTCCCGACACCGATTTTTCACACTATATCCGCATTTTATCACTTTCCTGCAGGTCAAGGAGTTCCACACCCCGCTTCAGGAGAGCCTTGGCATTGTCCAAAGCTGCCGGATGATGCGCGTCGCTTCCGCAATAAAACTTGCAGCCGCACGCCTTTGCAATACGATAAGACCGCAAAACGGTGTCAGCCTCCTCATCCGCAAACCTCATATCATCGGAATTAAGCTCTATTCCGACACCGAGGCTTGCAGCCTTATAAAACAGCCGTTCCATTTCTTTTTCGGGTATCAGCCTTAGCACCTCCAGGTATTCTTCCCTTGTGGGAGCTATCAGCCCGCAGGTCAGATGGGCGACGCCCACCTTGTGAAAAGGCAGATCCATATTCAGCACCGCGTCAAGACGTTTTACCCATACGTTTGCTCTGCTACGGGCATCGGCGGCTTCCTCATCGGATATTGTAAAACGCTTCATATGAAAGTGCGTCGTGGGAATGACGATGAAGTCAAAAAGGTCATACCGTTCTTTGGATACGCCAAGGGTCAGAAAGCGGTCAAGCTCTGTTTCGCATCCGAACAAAAACCGCACCTTGTCTGATTGCGGCAGCGGCTTCGCTGCGCTGATGTGGGCATAATCCTGAGATGCATACCATTTGGACGCGCCCTCCACCGTTTCGTCCCAAAAATGATCGGTCAGACAGACAGTCGTCAATCCGTTTTCCTCAGCATAGCGCAAAATTCTTTCGGTTGTCTGCTCCGAATCCCCGGAACAGGAGGACAGTTTTGAATGGATGTGTAAATCGTGATCAACTATGTATTTCATATTTTAGCCTTTCTTTTTGTGTGCAGTTTCAATTCCTAACCATATTTTATTTTCTTTCTCAGAAGATGTCAACCTGAATTTGAGTATCACACAAAAATCATATTGCCCAAACTAACATAAAAACCGGAAGGTCTTTTGACCTTCCGGCAGGAAATCAGCTGAATTTCCGTTAAGAACATCACGGAAATTCAAGTATTATTTTCAATCAGCATATCAGGCGACCTGCTTGCCGAGGGCATTGAGCGCCGCAATTATCTGTGTATCCTCTTTATAATCAAGCTCATAAAATCTGTCTTCAAGCTGTGCAGACAGCTTAGCCTCAACATCGGGAGACACACCTATACCGTCGTAATTTTCACCGTTGGGCGGATAGTACATCTTCGTTGAAAGATACAGAGCGCCGCGGCTCAGAGGAATTATTTCCTGTGCATAGCCCTTGCCGTAGGTGGTTTCACCGACAAGCGTGCCCGCTTTGAAATCGCGCACAGCCGCAGCAAAAAGCTCACCGCCGCTGTAGGTAAATCCGTTTATAAGAACGGCATATTTTTTGGAGAAGCTGTTTGCATCGGAAGAATGGACGGTTTCTTTACCTGCATTGTCCTTTAATGTGACAAGAGTTCCCTCAGGAAGCAGAAAATCAAGTATATTTACAACCGAAGTCAAGCTGCCTCCAGTATTATTTCTCACATCGAAAATAAACTGCGCGGCGCCGTCATTTTCAAGCGATTCGACAGCCTTTTTAAAATCATCAAACGTCGTATTGTCAAACTCACTGATAGCAACATAGCCGACATCGGACTCTATCATTTCATATTCTACACTTGAGGTCACATATTCGCCGATAGTAACAGACTTTTCCAGCTCCTGTTCACCGCGCAGCAGTGAAAGGCTTATAACCGTTCCGTTTTCCGCACGCAGAAGGTTTATCGCCTCCTCATAGGACATTTCTTCCACGTTTCTGTCACCTATTTTGAAAATAATATCGCCTATTTCAATATCTGCCTGCGCGGCGGGCGAATTTGACTTTACGTTAATTATCTTTAAAAGTCCTGTGGCGGAAATGTACTTGACCGTTATGCCCGCGCCCGAATACTTCCCCGTTCATCTGAGACGTATAAGAAGCGTACTCTTCTTCACTCAGGTAGGTACTGTATTTATCAATGGCAGACACGTACCCCGTCAGCAGCGAATCCATTGCCGCATCGGTATCCGCCTCCCCGACATAGCGCTGCTCTATCGTTTTGTTGACTTCGGTTATACGGTCATAAAAGTTCTCCTTTGTGACAAGGCTTGGCATCATGCTTGTAAGATACATATAAGTGGCAAGGCATGCAAGCACAACAGCAACAATCACTATAAAAATGACCGTACCGATTTCAATCTTCTTTTTCATTATTGATCCTTTCGATTATGAATAAGTAAAGCTCATAACACCGCTGAAATATCCGAGCGGATTGGTATATTCGCCGTTTTTCATTATTTCAAAATGAAGATGCGGACCGGTAGAATACCCGGAGCTTCCGACATATCCCAAAACGTCGCCTTTATTTACCACCTGACCCGCGCTGACAAGCAATGTATCTGCGTGACCGTAAAGCGTGGCATAGCCGTCGCCATGGTTGATAAGCACATAATTTCCGTACCCCGTATTGTAGCCTGCCTTCATAACCGTGCCGCCCTTTGCGGCGTAGATGGAAGCGCCCCTGATTCCGGAGCTGGAAATATCAACACCGGTATGTAATTTATAGACATGCGTTATCGGGTGCGTTCTGTAACCGAATTGTGAAGTTATGTTTCTGTATTTTGAGTCAAGCGGCCACATAAAATCACCTGAGTCAACAAAACCGGATGACGAGCCGGACGACGCTGCGGCAAGTGCCGCGCGGATTTCACTCTGAAGCTGCTCCTCCGCCGCCTCCGCCGCCAAAACCGCGCGCCGGGTTGCCGCTTCACTGCCGTTCATTTCGTCAATAAGCTCCTCGCTCGCCTCCTGCTTTTTCTCAAGCTGCTTTTTCTTGCTTGTAAGCTGTTGGGCTGCCTGTTCGTTAGCTGCCTTATTCTCTTTTATCTCCTCGCGCTTCTGCTCGATAATTTCCTTATTTTTTCTGATGCTGTCTATAACCTCATTATCCTTCTTGGTGATTTCACTGACAATTTCCACCTTGGTTATAAGGTCATAAAGACTCTTTGACTGCGCCAAAATTTCCAGCATGGACGCATCGCCCTGTTCATACGCGCTGCGTATCCTGTTTTTGCTCAGCTCAAGATTTTCCTCTATCTGCTCCTCGGCTTTGGCAAGCTCTGCCTCCGCATCACTCAGCTGGTCTTCAAGCGTTGATATCATTTCATCAAGCAGATTTATTTCCGAGCGCGTGGCATTTATCTGCTCGTCTATGAGGCTCTTTTTCTGCAGCTCCTCCTCTTTTTTCTCCGAGATAATATTAAGCTCGTTTTCAAGCTCTTCCTTCTTCTTGGCAATATCGTTCAGCTCTTTCTGCATAGATGAAACCGAATCTGCCGCCGATGCATCAACACTGCTGAGGATAATACCGGACAGCAGTGAAAGCACCATAAGAAACACTATTACAAGCGCTATTACCGAGCATACTCTTTTCATATTCATAAAAAACACCTACACCTTCAGATATTTGCGTATAGAAAGCGCACTGCCGAATATACCGACGGCAAGACCAATAACCCCGAAAATCAGCAAAAGACTGCCGAATGCCGCTCGAAACGGCACGATACAATCGGCAAGGAAAGAGAGCTGTGAAATGGCGGGCACAAGCGCATACACATATACGCACCACTGAAGTCCTATCGCTATCAGTGTGGAAACAAGTCCTATAATAATGCCCTCCAAAAGAAACGGGAAACGGATAAAGCCGTTTGTTGCGCCGACATATTTCATTATATTAATCTCATTGCGCCTGCTGTGCATAGCCAGCTTTACTGTATTGGAAATGATAAACAGCGAAACAACGGCAAGCATAACAAGTATCCAAAAGCCAAGCATATTCAGCATTCGGCGAACAGACAGCAGCATATCGACAATAGACTGCGAATCGCGGATGTTGGCTATTTCATCCATAGCAGCAACAGACGCGGAGACATTTTCAAACAATGTGATATCGTCTATCTTTATGCGCAGCTCATTTCGAAGCGGGTTGTCCTCACCCTCGTAGCCGTCAAGATACTCACGGTTTTCACCCAGACTGTCACGGTACTCCGCAAAAGCCTGCTCTTTTGTTATATACTCGACAGAGCTTACGCCGTTTATCGCCTCGATTTTAGCGCACAGCTGCTCTCTTGAAAGGCTGTCGTCGCCGTACTCATCGTCTATAAAAGCGACTATTTCGTTCTGATCCTCCAGCTTATCCATAAAGCTCATCACGTTTTCAGACGCCAAAAACACAGAGCCTATTATCAGCATACACGCCATAAGGACAAAAACAGAAGCTATCGTCATCAAAGCATTCTTATACATTCCCTTAAAGGAAGATTTTATAAAATAAAAAAAACTACCCGCGTTCATTATATTCGTAACCACCTGTTGTATCGCTGATTATTTGTCCGCCCTTGAGCGCAATAACACGTTTGTTGAATTCGTCTACAAGCTTTTGGTCGTGGGTTATGACAATTACCGTCGTACCCATTTTGTTAATTTCAATCAAAAGCTCCATAATCTCCCGCGCAAGAGCAGGGTCTACGTTGCCGGTCGGCTCGTCGGCAATAATAGTCTTGGGATTGTTGACAAGCGCCCTTGCAAGCGCAACGCGCTGCTGCTCGCCGCCCGACAGCTCCTTGGGGTAGTTTTTGGACTTATGCCCGAGCCCCACGATTCCGAGAACATACGGAACCCTGCGGCGTATCGTCTTATTGCTGCAGCCGATAACACGCATGGCAAACGCGACATTTTCGTACACGGTCATAGTCTCTATCAGCCTGAAATCCTGGAATACAACGCCCATGCTTCTGCGAAGCATGGGTATTTTTCCGTTTTTCATTTTATTCAGATTAAAATCATTTACGATGATTTTTCCGCTCGAATGACGTTCTTCACGCAAAAGCAGCTTTATCATCGTGCTTTTCCCGGCACCGCTCGGACCTATTATAAAAACAAATTCCCCGTCCTGAATTTCAAAGCTGACGCCGTTTAACGCATTGGTGCCGTTGGGATAATTTTTAAATACATCATCAAATAAAATCATAATGAGCCTTTTACTTAAAATTTAGTGGGGTTTGCAACAAGATACTTCTTAACCATAAGCGCAACCTTAAACACAATAGCGTGGTCAAATCTGCGCAGGTCAAGACCGGTAAGCTTTCTTATTTTTTCAAGGCGGTACACAAGCGTATTTCTGTGCACAAACAGCTTTCTTGAGGTTTCGGACACATTAAGGTTATTTTCAAAGAATTTCTGAATGGTAAATAAAGTTTCATAGTCCAAAGACTCGATGGAACCTTTTTTGAAGATTTCGGAAAGAAACGTCTCGCAAAGAGTCATCGGAAGCTGATAAATCAGTCTGCCTATGCCCAAATTGTCATAGGTCATGATATTCTTTTCCGTATCGAAAATCTTGCCGACCTCGAGCGCAACCTGCGCATCGTTAAACGAGCGCGGCAGGTCTCTTATATTATCAACAATAGTACCGATACCGACATACGCCTTAATGTAAAGCTCCGAGCTTATTATGTCAATAATGCTCTTTGCAAGCTTTTCAAGGTCTTTATTATCATTGGTATCCTTAACCTCCTTGACAAGTACAAGGTCGGTTTCGTTGACATTGATAATAAAATCCTTCTGTTTATCGGGAAAAAGACTTTGAAGAATGTCGTACGCTGACACATCGCTCTTATCCGAAAGTCTGATTAGGATAGCAACACGGAAAGCATCCGTCTCGAAGTGCAGCTCTCTCGCCTTGATATAAATATCTCCGGGCAGAATGTTATCAAGAATAACATTTTTTATAAAGTTATTCTTGTCATATTTTTCGTCATAATACTGCTTGATATTTGCAAGAGCTATAACAACAAGAGAAATAAACTTGTCCGAAAGCTCGTCCGAGCCCTCAATAAACGCAATATACTCAAAGCCGGGCGCGGGTGAAAGCGGTTTGTATGTATATCCGTCCTCCTTGACAGTATCAAGAGTCGAGTTTACAGACGACAATACACCGTCGTGCTTTTCACCGATTTTAATAAGATCGCTGCACGCAATGACGGTTCCGCTGTCGTCAAGAACACCCACCGTTCTGTCGATACTCTCCCTGAGCTGGTATACTACACCCTGAAAAAATCTGTTGGACATTTGGTTATCCCCCCCCTATATTAACTTACTGTACAATATTTTATAACAAATCGTCCGCGATTTCAACAGTTATTTTATAAATTTTTTGTTAAACCTGCACAACGGCGCTAAAAACAAAGCGTTTTTTAACTTGTTTATTGATTTTTTGCTGAAAATAAAACGTGCAATATGACCAAATTACGACAATTTTCTTTGTTTCAGCTTATCAGTGCACAAATTCAAATTTGTCAATAAAGAAAAAAACCGGACGCCGTTAAAAAGGCGTCCGGTAAAACCGATTTAGTTGATAATTGTCTTTTCGGTATCTTTGTCAAAAAGATGAATATGCTCAAGGCTGAGAACAATTTTAATTTTCTCGTCAGCCTTCGCAGTAGTCGTGGGAGCAACCTTTGCGGTAAGCTTCTCACCGTCAACATCAAGATACAGGAATGTCTCGGCACCCATAAGCTCGGTAACCTCAACATTGGCGTCAATTGCATATTCAGGCATGGACTCAAGATATCTCTCTTCGTCATGAACATGCTCGGGACGGATACCGAAAACGATCTCCTTGCCGATGTAGTTTTTAACATCGTCGTTGATTTTGGACTCAGGCAGCTTAAGCGAATTATTCTTAAACTCAAGATAAAGGTCGCCCGACTTCTCAACAATAGTTGCGTCGACAAAGTTCATCTGCGGAGAACCGATAAATCCGGCAACAAACATGTTGCAGGGATACTTGTAAAGTTTATGAGGTACATCAACCTGCTGAATAAATCCGTCTTTCATGACAACGATTCTGGTAGCCATTGTCATAGCCTCGGTCTGGTCATGAGTAACGTAAATAAAGGTTGTCTCAAGGTTATGGTGGATTTTGGAAAGCTCTGTTCTCATCTGTGCACGGAGCTTAGCGTCAAGGTTGGAAAGCGGTTCGTCAAGAAGGAATACCTTCGGCTCACGGACTATAGCACGACCGAAGGCAACACGCTGACGCTGACCGCCGGACAAAGCCTTCGGCTTTCTGTCAAGAAGATGGCTGATATCAAGAATTTTAGCAGCCTCCTCAACGCGGCGCTTGATCTCCTCCTTCGGAGTTTTGCGGAGCTTAAGACCGAATGCCATGTTGTCAAATACGGTCATGTGCGGATACAGAGCATAGTTCTGGAAAACCATCGCAATATCTCTGTCCTTCGGCGCAATATCGTTTACAATTCTGTCGCCGATGTAAAGCTCGCCCTCCGTAATTTCCTCAAGACCCGCAATCATTCTGAGCGTTGTTGACTTACCGCAGCCAGAAGGACCGACAAGTACGAGAAATTCCTTATCCTCAATCTCGAGGTTGAAATCCGAGACGGCGACAACGCCGCCGGGATATCTCTTATAAATGCCTTTTAATGATAAACCTGCCATTTAAATTGTTCCTCCCATACACTTTTGTGTGTAAAATCATGTACCTTATAACTATACCATATAATTTAAAAAAATCAAATGTTTTTTCCTACAAAATTACCGCCTGTTTTTTGTGCAAAATACACTAAATAAGCTATCTGTAAATTTTTCACGGGTCATTTTTGGTTATTTTGTTCAAAAAAAGTTCATATTCCGACGGTTTTAAGGGGCGGTACTCTCCTGGTTTCAGATTTTCATCCAAAATCACGTCACCCATCGCCGTGCGGCGCAGTTTTAAAACCTCATTTCCCAGCGCCCTGAACATACGCTTTATCTGATGGAACTTTCCCTCGCTTATTTTAAGCAGACAGCGGTTATTCCCAAAGGGAATAAATTCGGCAGGCTTGCAGACGTACCCGTCCTCAAGCTCCACGCCCTTTTCGAATGCCGAGCGGTAACCGTCAAAATCACCGTGTTTTAGCAGTACCTCATAAGTTTTATATATATGCTTTCGCGGAGACAGCAGAGCGTGAGCAAAATCGCCGTCGTTTGTTATAAGCAGAAATCCCGTCGTATCCTTGTCCAGCCTGCCGGCAATAAACAAGTCGGCACGCCTGTCCTCGTCTCGGAGCAGCTCAAGCGCTGTTTTTGCATGCCTGTCCGACGACGCGCTCAGCACTCCCCCGGGCTTATTCATCATAAAGTAAACATATCGCGTATACTTAATCGGCTGACCGTCCATTGTCACAGTGCAGCTATTCTCATCAACCTGAAGCGAAGATGAACGAACCCTGACTCCGTTTGCAAAGACACGCCCGCAGGAAATCCTGCGACGTGCCTGAGACCTTGTAATATTTATAGTATCACAAATATATTTATCTATTCTCATAAACGGATAAAATAAAAGTCGTTTTTCAGACTTCTCCTCTTACTCCTTTACAAAACCGTGAACAAACCCGCCCAGCGTAGTAGACGAAATATCCCCGCCGATAACCTTATTGTTATAAACAATGACATTGGCGACCACCTCGTCCGGCGACGCTTCGTAATTTGTGACTTTATAAGTATATTTCTTGACGCGGTAGCTTTTGAATTTGGAAAGGTCAAAGCCGGACAGCTTCTGCATTTCGTTATACTTTTCATACTCCGCGCTGAATTCCTCGGGAATTACTATTTCCTGTATCTGAACCGGCTTTTCAGTAACCTGATAACCGTGGGCGTTCAAAAACGCCACATGCTCTTCTACGGACTTTGCAGAGGTGCTGATATTACTGCTCAAAACATCGCTGGCACGTTTCGGCAGAGCAACGCATACAACTGCCGTCACAATACACAGCGCGGCGATAAATCCGAGTATTTTCCTTTTATTGAGCTTTACCGAAACAATATACATACAAAAGCACGACCTTTAAAAGTTATAGTTTGATACATCTTATTCTCAGGCACGTACTTTTATTACTTTACACTGCGGCTTTTATCTGTATAATCATTATTTTTTTCTTGCACCGATTTTATTTTCGGCATTCTGCAGCAAATTAAACAGAGAAGTGGAAAGAACAGGATAAATATTTTTGATATTTTCCTGTGATAAGTCGATTGCACCGCGGGTACAGTCGTCCCCGCATATGCGCGAAAGCTGTTCTTGGATTTTTGCCTGAGCCGTATTCATCGCGGCATCGGACATGTATGAATAGCTTTTCTCATCCGCGCCGAAAAGCATCGGCGAGTTTTCGGGATTTGCATTATAAAGCATACGGTACATTTTATATACGCTTATCCCCAGATAACCGGACACCTCGTTGATAAGCGTTTTATCGTTTATCTTGGCAAGCGTGTCCATGATTATCGACACGGAATTGCAAATCAATTTCTTATTAAGAGTCGGGAGCATGCTGCGCACGCCTGTATTTCCCCTGCCCGCGGCATCCTCGTCCGCCAGCTCGTCAACCGTGATGGTGGTGCCGTTTTTTTCATAGCTTCTGCCGAGAAGATAGTCGACAGTGACGCCGTAATAATCGGCGGCACGTACAAGAAAAAGCAGCCCGCACTCACGTATTCCGCGCTCATAATGAGACAGAAGCGACTGGGAAACCCCCAGCGCCTGAGCCGCCTTAAGCTGTGAAACTCCCTTTTCCTTTCTTAGGTGAGTAAGAACGCGTGAAAAATCCGATAATTCCATATTTTTAAGCTCCAGTTATTTTGCAATAATATCCATAAAGGCTTTGGTATTGCCGGCAATATCCCCGCCCGAAAATACGCTTGAACCGGCGACGACAACATTAACGCCCGCATCAATCACCCGACGCACGTTACCGATATTGATTCCGCCGTCCGCCTCAATGTCAAACGTCAAGCCGCTCTCGGCTTTGTACTGCCTGAGACGGCGTGCCTTATCAAGCATATCGGGCATAAATTTCTGTCCGCCAAAGCCCGGCTCAACCGTCATTACAAGCACCATATCCAGGTACGGGAGATACTTCTCGATACTTTTTATATCTGTTCCCGGTTTTACGGAAAGCCCCGCTTTTTTAGAACAGCCGTGAATAAGACCGATAACTGCGCCTATATCCTTCGTGCTTTCGGCATGAAAGGTAATTATATCGGCGCCGGACTCTGAAAAACGCTCTATATACCGCTCCGGCTCCGTTATCATAAGATGAACGTCAAACACGCAGTCAAGCCGCGGGCGCAGACTTTCGATAACGGGAAACCCCATGGATATATTAGGAACAAACACGCCGTCCATCACATCTATATGCAAACATCGCGCGCCGTTTGAAACGGCTGCGGCACAGTCGGCGTAAAGATTTCCGAAATCGGCTGCCAGCACAGACGGTGAAAGATAGTTCAAAAAAATCCCCTCCGCTTTTTTTTCAAAAAAAAGGACGGTCATTTCAGGACCGTCCGATACATTTAATCGGTCAATTCGTTTTCAATAAGATTGATAAGCGATGAAACCGCGGCCTCTTCATCCACACCGTCGGCGATAATTCTTATCTCCGTACCTTTGATGATTCCGAGTGACAAAATTCCCAGCAGGCTCTTCGCATTGATTCGTCTGTCACCCTTTTCAACCCAGATTGAGCTTTTAAACTCATTGGATTTTTGAATAAAAAACGTAGCGGGTCTTGCATGAAGGCCCACACTGTTTGTTACAGTTACCTCTTTGGAGTACATAGGTAATCCTCCTAAAACATAATATAATTACCGAAATTTAATTGAAATTGACTTAATATTACCCGATTGAGCGGCGCAAGTCAATAGGAAAAATCAACTTTTGGATAGTTTGACATAATCGCGCCTAAATCAAACCTTTTTTTCAACACTTAAAACAACAACGCCGCCGTAAAAATACTTGCTGGAAACCGTCACCGAATTATTCGGATACAGCGCAAACGTACCCTGTGCAAAAATACCCTTTTCCGTCGAAGTGCCCGTGCCCTCAACCGTCAAGAAGTAATCATATGCAGTTTGGCTCTCATAATCGAAATATGTTCCGTCCTCCAGCTTTTCCTTTGTAACCATCGGTTTGCGCTCCACCTCGGTGACAGTGCCGATGAACTCGCCTGTCTTACCGTATATGACGGAGCCTACCTCAAACGGAGACTTTTCGGTTTTCTCCACATTATACGCCTTTAGCTTTACCACATATTCGGTGCTCGCCTTTGTCTCTATCGGCAGCTTAACCTGACCGAACCTGCCCGCAACAAAAACAGCAGCAAGAAAGACGATTACCGCCACGATAATAATATCAAGCACGCTGATTTTGCCAAACAGCTTTCCGTTTTTATCTATTACTTTCACAGCTTACACCTCTTCCATATCCACGATAACGCCCTGAGCGCAGAGGCTGGGCATATTGCAGGTCATAACCTTACCCAAGCCCAACGGAACTCCGTTTACCTCGGTAGCACGCTCGGACACAACAGCTTTCGCCTCAACCACCACCGACACGGTGGAGCGGTCCCTTATTTCCGTCTGTACAGCCTCACCCGTTATTTCGCTGAAGCTGTAATTTACAAACGGTTTTGACTGAGCGGATACAACCTTTCCTATCTCATAGTTAGATGAGGTTTCAAACACCTTTTCACCCACATCGGGAATCCCGTCTATCATATCGGAAATATTCATAAATTCTATGGTGTAACGTATAGTTTTGGTCTGTGAATTGACTATAACATTTCCCGAATTGCTTGTCATAAATACATTGTAAAAAACCACGCCCAAAACTATTATAACCGCTATAACGATTATATCGAATACCGGGATTTTTCCGAACAACCTGTATTTTCTCATATGCCTACCTCCTTTTTCTGTCCGTACTGACTTTGCCGTCTGCGCACTCACTATATTAAGTCCGGCAATGAGAAGCGCAAGCACCGTCCAAAAGAACATATAAACTATATTATTATAAAATATATAATCGACCATACCCTCTATCATTACGGCGCCGAGAGCCGCGACAAACGGAATAATAAAGAATTTAGACCTTATATCAGGGCTCTCCTTTACAGTCCGGCATACATCCTTAAGTCCGAAGAAAATAATAAGCAGCATGAGCACGAGAGCTATTATGCTCAATTCTATTGTAATCTGAATAAACAGATTATGTGAATGCTGCGCCGTAACCCCGCCTATCATATAGTTCTGATAAAAAGCCGTAAACGCAACCGTTCCTACGCCCGAACCGACATACCAGTGATTTTGAATAACACGCAGACAGGCACGCCATATACTGAAACGGTACACCACCGAGCCGTCCTTTAAATATGATCCGACGCTTAAAATGCGCGTGATAATATTCTGCGGCAGAACATAAGGCAAAAGCGGAATGCCGAATATTCCGGCGCTGAGAATACGCTTATCACAGCACCAGACAATAAGAAAGACCGCGCACGCTGCGGCGATATAGCAGCCGCGGGAATAGGTAAGTCCGAGATTTATCACCTGGAGCATAAGACACCCGATAAAGAACAGGCGCTGCCACACGCCTTTGGATAACAAAACAGCCGCAATTACAATACATATGGCAAAAAGAATAAATTCACCGTAAACATTCGGATTTGAAAACGTCGCGCTTATTCTTTTCAGTCCGCCGACATATTCGTTTGTATATGACCAGCCCGTGCCTCCCTGACCGGTAAGCCGCTGGTAAAGGCCCAAAAGCCCCGTATATATTGTACATGCGGAAACGGAAAAAACAAGGCGTTTAAATTTCTCTGCGGAATTTATAACGACGACGACCGCAAAGAAAAACAGCAAAAAGATAGACTGTATGGCACCGGCAAGCGCGCTGTCACTGCCGCCGTAGCCGAACAGGGTGTAAAACAGCGTCAGAACAAAGTACATAACGGCAAAAACATACACGGGGCGCAGCCGCGGCAGCTGCTCCGCCTTGCAGAAAAGCCTGCAAAGCACAATAATCACCGTAATTGCCGCAAGCACCGACGCGGGCATTGTAGACATAGCCATTCCGCTGAAAAAGAGCAAGGGTTATAAGCAGTATCGGAGACGCGGCAAGCAGCGGAAAAAGCAGAACCGCGCCAAACAGTACAACCGAAAAGACATCGTTCAGAAAAAAGGATGCTCCGCCCGTCAGAAGTCCTGCAATCACCGCAAAAGCCGCAGTCTTTTTTAACGGCGCGGCTCTCGACGCATCAGCCTTTATCCCGAAAAACCGGCAAAGTCCGCCGAGCAGTGCAGAGCCGAACAAAACATCACCGACACTGACCTTAAAGCTCAGAAGTATCATGCCGATTACTATGACAAGAGCATAGCCTATCATATACCCGACATTTCCGAAAGAGCTGATAAACATCAGTATACCGCTCGGAATCAAATAAAACGAGACAAGCGATATTCTTGACGAAAACAGATAATCGGGGAAAAAGCAGAGTGAACGCACAATGGCGCTCTGTGCAACCATATCGGAAAACTTACTTTTAAAGATAACACGCCTGAAAAACCCCGCAATTTTAGAAGATGCGGCATAATCCTCCATATCCTTGGAGGTAAAAAAGCTGTAAATCCAGCTGCTGTGAAACATACCGCCGATTGTCCGCACAATCCATAAAAATGCTCTGCCGAACAATGACGCGCTTATAATATCGGTTATTCTCAGCCAAAAGCCGTCATATTTACTGTATGTCATCGGTTTTACCTCCTTTCCCGAATAAATTTATTATATTATTAATGCTTTTTGAACGCAGGATAAACAAAACGCCCAGATATACGGCTAACGCTGCCGCAAAAGTTAAAAGTGTATACATAATCGACTGCCATAAAACAGCCGTATTAAAATTCAGCACGCGCAGCATCAGCGAGCAAGCCGCAAACACCGCAGCACCGCCGATAACGAGCTTTAAAATCTCCGCGGCAAAGTCTTTTTTAAATATATTTCTCGTATATTTTAAAGTAAACAGAGATAAAATCAAGGTCATGAGAGCGCCTGCTATAACTGTGGACAGTGCAAGTCCGGTCAGTCCCATAAACGGGCTCAGAATAAGCGACAAAATCAGGTTTACGGCAATCCCGGACGCCGCCGCAATCATCGGCACAACAGATTTTTGCATCGAGTAAAAAAACTTATTGAGAATATCCTGCCAGGACAGAAAAATCATACCGAAGGCATACACCGTAAGAAGCAGCGCCACACTGACGGTATCCTGCGCCGTAAACTTTCCGCGCTGATATATAATCCTTATTATCGGCTCGGAGACGGCGGCAAGAAAGACCATAATCGGCATAATGACCGCAGTAATCGTTGACAGCATGTCCCTGCATATATCGGTGGCGCCGTCCGTATCGCGGCTCGCAAACCTGCGCGACATTTCGGGAAAAAACATATTGGTCAGCGCGTACGAAAACACACCCGCAACAATAAAATAAGCATTATATGCATAGTTTACGGTTGCAACGCCGCTTTCCGAAATGCCTGAGCTGAGATTGGACGAAATCAGCTGATTAATAGGCTGTGCAAGCGCGGAAACAAAGAGCGGAAGCGTCAGGACAGCGACCTTTTTTATATCGGGAGACTTAAAATCAAGTCCCGCACTGTAATGAAACTTCTTCTTTTTTGAGAAACGGAACAAGAAACAAAAGCTGCATGAGCCAGCCGGCGCAAAATGCAACAGCAAGACCGTGTATACCGTAACGCCCGTTTAAAAACAGCAGGTATACTATCATTGACAGATTTGAAAAAAGCGAAACAAGCGAGGGCGCGATAAATTCTCCGTAGGACTGCAGGATACCCACAAAAATAAAAGTGCCGCAGGCAAAACAGATTATCGGCATGATGATGCGCATGAGCGAAGACGCAAGCGACAGCGCCTGCGCATCATTGCCAAAGCCTCCGGCAACAAGCATAACCGCCGCCTTCGGAAAAATGACGCCCAGTGCCACAAGCACCGCAGCGAAAAGCAAAACAATATTCAGAAAGTTGCTGGCAAAACGGTTTGCACTCCGCGGTCCGTCATTTGTCAGCTTTTCATTGAAAACAGGAACAAACGCCGCGGATATCGCCGTACCGAAAGTGACGTCAAATACAATCAGCGGAAGGTTGGAAACCGCGGTAAACGCCGATGCCTCGATGCCCGTACCGTAATTTGCCGAAAGCAGCATATTGCGCACAAGCCCCAGCACCTTTGTAACAAGCACCGCCGACACAAGCACCAGATAGACAAATATATTGCCCTTTTTCTTCATATAACAGATTCCTTTGGAAGTGTAAATGCGGCAAAATATATACAAAAACACCGCATTTTTCAAAATTACAAAAGCAAGTTTACCACAGATGTCGAAAAAAGTAAAGACCCGCTTTTCAAATATTAATTAATCTTTAACAAAAAATGACACAAAGTTTACCCTCGGCATAATATAATTTTCACATCGGAGTGATGCCGTTGAATCTTACAATTTATGTTGATGTCCTGTTTCTGCTTAACATGATAGTGGACTACATAGTTCTGTCGTCCAGCGCGCTGATAAGCGGCAGGGAAACAGTGAAATGGCGCATGCTTCTGGGCGCCGCAGCCGGCGCGCTTTTTTTACAGCGTAATTATATTTTTCCCTCAGCTGCAGCTGCTTAACATAATTATTTTTAAAATTATCGCAAGCGCAGCAATAATACTTATTTCCTTCAAATACATAAACATCTATTCGTATTTTAAGATTTTTGTCACATATTATGTAATAAACGCAGTATACGGCGGCGGAATGTACGCATTTTACCACTTTACGTCGCTCGGCTCGAGAATGAATTCCTCAAACGGGGTTTATTACATCGACCTGCCGCTGTGGGCAGTCATACTTATGACGTTTATATTTTACTACATAATAAAAATATTTTCAAAAATATCAGGCGGACGCGCGGCAAAGCGGCAAATACGGCGGCTTAACATTTATTTTTCCGGAACACATGTAGCGGTAAACGCACTGTTTGACACGGGAAACACACTGTACGACCCGATTTCCCTGATGCCGGTAATGCTGATTGAAGCAGAAGCTTTAAAGGGAAAGCTGAGCGAAAGCCTTTTGCGTCAGGTAAGGGAAAACAGCACAGACGAGCTGCCTCTGCTGCATGAGCTGCACCCGGAGCTGAAGCTCAGGGTTGTGCCGTTCAAGGATATTACCGGGAATAAGAGCTTTGTATACGCCTTTAAGCCGGATAAAATCACCGACGCGGATAAAAACACAAGCATTGAACGGATGCTGGTGGGAATTATCGGCACACAGCTGTCGGCGGACGGTGCGTTCAATGCGCTTCTTCATTCAAAAGTATAAAACAAAAACGGGGGACAGGAACAATGACCGCTATTTTAAAAAAGCTGAGAATTTTAATTGCAAAATATCTTCTTAAAAAATTTCCCGATATTTTCATAAAGGACAATGTCTATTACATAGGCAGCTACATGACGCTGCCCCCGCCTCTTTCCGCTGAAAAGGAAAGCGAATACATACAGCTGCTCGAAAACGGCAGCGCCGAGGCAGAGCGGGTATTGATTGAACACAACCTGCGCCTTGTCGTGTATATAGCAAAGCGGTTTGAAAATACGGGGATTATGGCAGACGACCTGATTTCAATAGGAAATATCGGGCTGATAAAAGCGATAAAGACTTTTAAATCGGAAAAAAACATAAAGCTTGCAACTTACGCTTCAAGATGCATAGAAAATGAAATACTGATGTTTCTGAGAAAGAGCAACATCAGAAAAAACGAGATTTCCCTTGACGAGCCGCTCAATATCGACTGGGACGGCAACGAGCTGCTGCTCTCCGATATTTTAGGCACGGACAGCGACAGCGTTTACAAGGACCTCGAATACGACATAGAAAAGCAAATGCTGTCTCAGGCGCTGACAAAGCTGTCTGACCGTGAAAAACAAATTATGGAAATGCGTTTCGGTCTGAAAGGTCAAAAGGAGATGACCCAAAAAAGAGGTCGCAGACCTTTTGGGCATCTCCCAGTCATATATATCAAGGCTTGAAAAGAAAATTATAATAAGGCTCAGAAAAGAGATAGAAAAAAGCTCATAAATCAACTGCACAGCACAGTCATTTCGGTATTGTAGCTCCCCTCCTTGCCGTTATTCAAAACAACCTGATTTGTTAAAACGACAATTTTAGCAATATATCCGCTGCTATCAATATAATACGTTCTTGTGTGCCCTGCCGAGCGGCGCACAATGCCCTTGACTTTATTATAATCAAGGATATCGGACACTGTGCTGTCCTTAAGCGTAAATTCCACAGAGGTATATCCGTTCTCATCGGGCACGGAGTTATACTTTATATCCGTCATATAATCGGTGCGCACTTTGTATTTGCTGTCGACACGGAAGAGAGAAAGCGTGGTCAGCGGATTTGTCTGAGCTGACAGAAATGCTGAATTTTCCTCAGTCTTGTCAGACCATGCTTCACTGTCATCACTGCGATGCAGAACAGTGTTTCCGTCACATTTGTATTCCGCGGCTTTTTCACCGTTCAGATAGTCGCTGCGTGTATACGACACTTTTCCTTCCGTCACCGTAAAATCACACTCGATGACAGATTCGGTATTTTTAAATTCAATGGCGTTATCCTCTGACAGGGAAACAACCTTTACACTACCCGATTCTCTTTTTTCACTCTGTGCGACCGCTGCAATATATGCATCAATCCCCTCCTGCATCTGCTCGGTAATCTCAAGGTCGGAGCAGGAAGAAAGCGACGCGAGTGCGGCACACATCAATACAACCGATAATACTTTTTTTAATAATTTCATTTTTAACTCCGTTTATTTTTATACATTATTAATATTATATCACAGCGGCGCCCGTCTTTCAATATTTTAAATCAACATAAATCACGAATATGTATTGAACAGTCTGTTTTTTTATGATATTATTTTAATACAGAAAAGAAAGGTTGGTCAACATATGAGAATAAAAAAACTGGCGATTGCCGCAATGATAATCCTGCTTTCCGTTTCGGTTTTCGGATGCAGCTCTGACAAAACGGGAATAAATATTTTAGAACAGCGCGAAGATTACACAGGTCCTTTCGATATGCCGTCGCTTAAAAAGGTGGAACAAGGGTCTGCCCTGTGGGTGCTTGCATCAATGAACGAAAACGGATTTAAAATAAAATCCGCAACAAAGACAAAATCAGACGACGAAAGTATGTTAGAGAGCTACAAGATAAATTCATACGATGTATACATGGAGCTTTTCTATTACAGAGCTCCGTCAGAAAAAAAGCTCGCGGAAATCAAGGAAACGGGCAAATACATAATTTACGACGCAAGCGGAAAGGTCATTAAGGAGTACGAAGCATTCGTCAATAATCAGTTTGTGTTGTTTTTCAGCGCCGACAAGGATTTTGAGGGCAACGACTGCACGGAGAAGAATAAAGCAGCTGCCGAATACTTCATGTCGCTTGACTGCGACACATCGGTTAAACCGTAAAAATCAGTCTGAAATAAACAAAGCGCAGTACCCGTACGGGTACTGCGCTTTTTTAAAAAAGCTCCGGATTTTTATATACGCTGTCTTCTTTACCGATTTGACGTATGACGCGGCACGGCACACCGACTGCAAGGCTGTTGTCGGGTATATCGCGTGTCACAACACTGCCCGCGCCGATAACGCAGTTATCCCCGACGGTAACGCCGGGACAGACGGTAACATTTGCACCGAACCAGCAGTTATTGCCGATACTTACGGGCTTGGCACGGCAAACGCGCCGCTCAATGCCGTCGGGGAACCTAACCTTCAGCCGCTCATCGGGCAAAAGCGGATGCAGAGGTGTTACAATCGCCACATTCGGTCCGAAATTGCAGTCATCGCCTATTGTGACGGAAGCATCATCCTGAATAGTCAGATTGAAATTGGCAAACAGCCGGTTGCCTATTACGGTATGGCAGCCGTAATGGACAAACAGAGGTCCTTGAAAAAAGCAGCCCTCTCCCAGCTGCGAAAAGATATCTCTCACAATACTGCAGCGCAGCTCGGTTTCATCTTCAAATGTCGCATTGTATTTTGTACAAAGATTATGCGTTCTCAGCTTTTTTGCCTTTAAATCCGCATCGGCAGGACAATACAGCTTACCGTCAAAAATACGCTGTTCTTCACTCATACATTTTCTCCGTCAATCAATTAGTTTTTTGCTTTTTATTATAAGCGCGGCAGACATCAAATTTCAGCACAAACCTGCAAAATACATTATCGGAATATTTTTGAAGCAGCTTATAGATAAGCTTTGTAATAAAAAACGCTATAACAGCCGACAATGCACCGACTAAAATTGCACCTATAACATCGCTGGGATAGTGCGCCATAAGATAGACGCGGGACATGCCCATCAGCAAAACAAAGACGGCGCACGGTATTATATACTTTTTTCCGTTTTTTCCGAGTGACGCGCAAAGCGCACTCAGACCTGCCATAACCGCCGTCACATGACCTGACGGGAAGGAAAAGCCGTCCTCAAAAGGCGCGCCTACAAACTGCCAAAAAGCACGATAAGTCTCAGACGCCTCAAGCGGCCGCATACGGGCAACGGCGTCCTTCAGACAGATGCTTGTTATCAGCGCGCCGCAGCACACTGCACCGAAAACACATATACCCGCCCTGCGCGTTTTTGAAAAGCACATCAGCACTAAAGCCAAAATCAAAACTATTAAGCCCTTTTCACCGATTAGCGTGATAAATCTCATAAGCGGCGTCAGCACGGTGCCCGCCGATACGGCAAGCGCGTGCATAAAATTAATTACGGCGCCGTCAAAGCCGGCAAGCGTACTGTCAAGCCAGGTTGCAAAAAAACTCATATTTACTTATTCTCCTCTCCAGACTCAGGCACCGCCCTTATCACCGCTTCCCTGCTATTGGGCTTTGATATCAGCACGGCGCCGATTGCCAAAAACAGCACCAGCGTAACAATCAGACCGCCCTCAAGCCCATAAATGCCGCCGTTCAGGCTGTCATATCCCTCTATTCCGGTAAACTTCATTATGCTTGTCCGCGAAGACTCACTGCTCATGCCGAAACCGAAAATCACGCTTTGAGTAAAATTCCATGCCGCATGAAACGCACCCATTCCCCACAGGTTACCGCGGCGCATAACACAAAGACCCGAAAAAAGACCTAACATGAAAACATTAACGCTGCATAAAACAGACGCTCCCGAATTCATTGAATTTGTAAACGAAAACAGAACAGAGCTCATAATAAGCGAATATGCAAGAGAGGAGCTTTTGGCGGAGCTTGTCATAAAAAAGCCGTGAATCAGCGCCTCCTCGGCAAGGCCGAAAATCATGTAGCCTATAAAATAAAATATAACTGTCGGCACACTGAACCTACGCCAGCCCTCGAAAACCGCAGCGCCGCTGAGCCTTATAAGCATAACAACAACCGTCATCATTACAGCGCCTGCAAACAGACCCTTGAGATATTCCGGAATGATCTGACCGCGGCGAAAGCCCATGCTCGCAACGGAGCGTTTTTCAACAAACCTGCAAAAAATGACTGCGGCAATCAGTAAAACAAGCTGCAAAAACAGCGAAAAAACATTTATCCATTCAGGCAGTCCGTTCAGCAGCTTATAAAAAATCTCCGCAGCAGATGTATAGTCCGCCTGCATCAGAGAGGTTAAAAACGGCTTAAAATCCGCACTTTCGGAAAGCAGAAGCATCAAAACGGGTGTCATTACAATATTTGTCACAACATTAACAATAATCATAACGGCAAAATAAATAAGAACCAGTGCAAACGGAGAGTAAGTTTTGCCCTCTGTCCGAGCCTGTTCGGTCATTTTATTTTCATTCAAATAATTAAACATAATACACCTTCTTACCATAACAGTATATTTTATACAATGACCCATGTCAAGGCAGACTTGATTTTTTTACATTTTCTGATAAAATAACAGTAATATTTAATGCAGGAGGCTGACAGTGAGAGAAATTCATACAATAGCACCGCTATATGATAAAAATTCGGTTGTTTTAATTCTCGGCAGCTTTCCCTCTGTAAAATCAAGAGAGGGTAATTTTTTCTATCACCACCCGCAAAACAGATTCTGGAAAGTCATTGCTGCCGTACTCGGACAGCAAACACCGATAACAACAGAACAAAAACGCAGGCTTTTACACGACAACCGCATTGCGCTGTGGGATGTAATAAAAAGCTGCGATATTGAAAACTCCAGCGACAGCAGTATAAAAAACGTTGAAGTAAACGACCTGAGCGTTATACTGAACGCCGCCGACATTAAAGCAATCTTTACAAACGGCGGAAAGTCAAGCCGGCTGTACAAAAAATATTGCCAGAATGTCACGGGAATAGAAGCACACCCCCTGCCCTCCACCAGTCCCGCAAACGCGGGTTGGTCCTTAGAGCGGCTGACAAAAGAATGGAGCATTGTCAAAGATTTTATTTTTGATAAAGGGCTTGACAACAAATAAAACTTATGCTAACATATTTAGGCGGCAAATGAATATGCGGGTGTGGTTCAATGGTAGAACTCCAGCCTTCCAAGCTGATAACGTGGGTTCGATTCCCATCACCCGCTCCACTTTTTGCGCTTGTAGCTCAGGTGGATAGAGCAACTGCCTTCTAAGCAGTGGGTCAGGGGTTCGAGTCCCTTCAAGCGCGCCACTTTGAATTTACGGCAAAATCTCTCATATGGTGGATGTAGTTCAGTTGATTAGAGCGCCAGATTGTGGCTCTGGAGGTCGTGGGTTTGAGTCCCATCATCCACCCCACTTTTTTTATTAAATTTCGGAGCGGTCGTATGCCGTACCGTTTGTCAGTGAATATTGGGGTGTAGCCAAGCGGTAAGGCAACGGACTTTGACTCCGTCATTCGCTGGTCCGAATCCAGCCATCCCAGCCAAATTTTATGAAACGGCGGATAACGGTGCTTTCTATGAAGGCGTAGCTCAGCTGGTTAGAGTACCTGCTTGACATGCAGGGGGTCGGTGGTTCAAGTCCACTCGTCTTCACCATTATTTTTCATTGTATATTGACTTGCAAGGTCAATGTATGTATAATATATTAAACACATTTCGGGGTGTGGCGCAGTTGGTAGCGCACTAGACTGGGGGTCTAGGGGCCGCAAGTTCAAGTCTTGTCACTCCGACCAAATTATTAAAATCCTTAGCTATTGCTAAGGATTTTATATTTCTATACACGTTTTTTACACTCTTAATGCCGCAGCACGACACCCGCACCAAACAGCACTGGAAAAAACAGAAATTAAAAATGATTTACATAAAAGGAATCGACACGCAAAATATTTTTGAAGTATGTGAATTAACCACAAACAAAAACGGAATCGGCACAATTATGGAGAAGTATTTTTGCTGCAATGCAATCTCCATTGCAGAGGCAAAGTATTTTCCCGAAATGTATCCGAAGGCTATTTATAATGATAAAAGATTAATCGGGTTTTTATGTATAAGCGTACTGATTCAGAGCCGCAGACAGCGACAATATGCCGATATATGATTGATTACAGGTTTCAAAATAAAGGTTTGGGGAAAAAAGCCTTTAAAAACATTTTAAAATATCTGAAAAATTGCGGCATTTCAGCGGTAAAATCGAAAAGGATAAATATTGCTATGATTTGTCTCTTCGGCGGTTTTGCCGCAAGGATATCACTGTAAGCCTTTTATCCGTTAAACAAAAGCACAACACAGATGTTTTATGCATCCGTGTTGTGCTTTTTGTTACGGCAAAATACACTTTTCAATTAATTGCTCCCGCAGCAGCGCGACATCTGAATAAAATACAATTCCGTTTAAACCGACCCGCGCCGCACTTTCAATATTTGCAGGTGAATCGTCAATAAACACACATTCATTCGGAGTGAGAGAAAAAATGTTCACAAAAAACATACGATATATCCCTCTCATCGGGCTTGAGCAATCCGCAGTCTGCTGAAATAAACTCGCCGTCAAAATATTTCAGAGCCGGAATTTTTCACGAAAACTGTGAAACTCAAGGCTGGTATTGGACAAAAGATATATCTTATATCCGTATTCATGTAAATCCCTTATGAGGCTTTTCCATTCCGTCAATCGGCTCGGACTGCTCATACCATTTAACCAGTCTTTGAGCATCACCGCAAAGAGCATCGGGAAGGCTTTTTAATCTTTGATATAAGCCCGCCTCTGTAAGCCTCCATTCCAGCCGCAGCCAGTCAACCGACAGGTATATCTGCCTGTTCAGAAGTGTTTTTTCATCTTCGGAATAGCGCGCAGATAAAAAATCCGTATTGTACCGCACCAGTACATTTCCCATATCAAATATAATATTTTTATCATAGCTTATTCCCCTGAAATAAATTTTTTATAAGTCTTGCGCTGTGCGGCGGTATTGTAATTTCAATGCTGTCACTGCACTCTTCCCCATACTGTGTTTTGCAAACACATCATACGCGCAAGCCTTCCGTGCGCATCTGACAATTTTGGTGCTGACTGTCGTTCGATTCAGCGCCACCGCATAGCTGCATCCGTCACCGTTCATGTAGCCCACGGAAAAATCAAGAGGGCTGAATACCGCCGGCGTGGCGTTTTCGTCAAGAAAAAATTTTTGAGCGTATCAAAATCCGCTTTATCATATTCGCTGAGGTCATCACCCGCAAGAATAAATTCGCCTGCGGCGAAAACGGCACATTTATGATACTCACTTCATTTCCGCAATACGTAAACTGAACGAAG
>VOFK01003157.1_pt1 | contig 48751 bp, 73 predicted proteins | sample 5384121 | NCBI WGS metagenome assembly VOFK01 (sample SAMN12384730, study PRJNA508395) | human gut metagenome | isolation source: healthy gut J | host: Homo sapiens | reverse complement strand
TATAGACATCATTAATGTCAAATAAACTAGCCTGTAAATTTACCTTAAGTGAGGTAATGAAACATGTACAGAATTTAATTTAAAAATAGATGAATCTACTGAGTTGCTAGATACAAAAACATTTGATGACTACGACACAAATGAATTGCTACTATTATCCGATACTATTAAACAATCATGCTTTGAATTTCTATTCAATTCTCATATTGAGTGCTTTGCCTTTTATTGTGGAAGCATTCATATCGTTAAGGCTGGAAAAAACAGTAAAGGAAGACAACGTTATAAATGCAATAATTGTAAACGAAGATTCATTAATAGTACAAATCATCTAATGCATTGGTCTCATTTATCAAAAGAACAATGGGAAATCTTATTCTATTCTTCATTGAACAATGATTATTTATCTAAAACTGCAAAGCTTGTAGGTATCAGTATCGTTTCAGCTTTTTATAACAGACATAAACTTATGTATGTGCTTAATGAATTGGTAAACAAAAAAGCAATTGTCAAAGAAAATTGCACTAGATGAAACATATTTGACTTACCAAGCTAAAGGGGTTTGTAAACCAAAATCGTAGAGGTATAAGTAAAGATAAAATTGGTATCGCATGTGCAATAGATGAAGATGGAAATTATATTGTACACACAGCAGACAGGGGTCGGCCCACCTCTAGCACGCTAATAGATATTTTTTAAAAACACAATACGTCCTGGATCAATCGTAATCAGTGATAGTCAAAGAAGTTATCATCAATTAATGGATGCATTGAATATAAAATGGATCAAAATACCATCAGGTGAAAAATCGAAAGATGGATATACCTTAGAAATGGTTAATCGTCTTCATGACAGAATCAAAGCATTTTTCAGAGGCAAAAAGAAATGTAATGACACATTATCTACAAGGTTATCTAGCATTATTTCAATATAGTGAGTTACATACAATGGTGATTGGAAGCAAAGATGTTTCAAGATGAATTCATGAAAATCAACAATATATTAAGTGGCATTCGAAATAAAGATATATGCCCAGAAGTCAATTTATATAAGACGTTGTATGAGTGTTGATTTTAGCTTTATATCCTAATTTATTAAATGTGTCTTTGTGCAAAAAAAAAAAGGCGATGAACTCACCTTGATTATTGCATTAAACGATGCATGTTTTTAGCTTCATACATGGAATCATCCATCGATGATAAGAATGTCTCGATATTACCGCTGTATTTAGCAATTCCAATTGAGAAAGATAAGTGGAATGGTTCTGTTGAATTCGTGTTAAATTGTCGTATGTTTTGTTCAATACGTTTCTTTAGGGCTAAAGCTTCTTCATTGGATTTTAATATTGCGAAGATCACAAATTCATCTCCACCCATACGAATGGCAACTGAATCTTTATCGATTGAATGTTGTAGAATTTTTCCAAACTGAATGATGGCTTGATCCCCTTTTAAATGTCCATATATATCGTTGATCGTTTTAAAATCATTAATATCCATCAAAAATCCATATACACGTTTTGGTTTATCATTTTGTAGCTTATCCAGATAATGGTTCATGTATTTTCGATTGTAAAGTCCGGCTAAATCATCAATAAAGGATATAGATATTTGAATTTCAATGTAAACGATGATAAATGCGATTGCGACACAAAGCCAAACCGTAGAAATTCCAAAGAAGAAACCTTGAATCATAGTGCCAATCATGCAAGGGATGATAAAGAAGTAAATGGGAAAGAATTCGACTAGAATGGAATCGCTTTTAGCTTTTTGAACAGTATATATACTTTCAATATAATAAACGAAGACGAAAATATATAAAATAAAATTCATGGGACCACGAGTATATACATTTTCCTTTGAAATATCAAAGATGATATCCGTTCCCAATAAATTGATAATGATCAAGATTGTGGCAATGATCAATGGAACGGCTAAAATTCTTGATTTCTTTTTAATGCGTTTAAAATTTCTATGAATATGATATTCCACAAATAGACACCAACAATATCCGATGATGCCTGAGCTAGCTGAAGAAATTGTATTTGAGATATATTGTAAAATATGAAAGATAAAACCTGGGCGTGCATCAATGATAAAACTAAGCGTTTCATTGATCGTGGCAATAAAGGTAACTATAAGCATAAAGTTATATGCTTTTTCATCAAACTGATTTGTTTGGGCAATTCGTATTCGATATAACAATAAGAAGACTACTAAAAATGCCCCAGTCCCGTTTGCCACCAGTATCTCGGGTATGTTGATCATAATAAACTCCGTTTCTTTATGGTTAGACACACTTTCATAATAATCCTCTTTATAAGAACTTGCAAAAATTTAAAAAGGTTGATTTGTAGATCATAATGTAAATAAATCTTTACAAAGATTAAGGATGAATTAAGTGAATGCTAAATGTCAGTTCAATCGTATCGAGTCATATTGTACTTTATTTAAAGCAATCTATACTAAAAGTATAAGGAGGTACAGATATGACTATGATTAAAAATTCAATGGTAGAACTCTTTATTTTACTTCTCTTGGCATGTACCGTTTTTATTTATAAACTACCGCATACAATGAACACTTGGTTATTGAATTCAATTGTGATTGTGGTAATGAGCATTTGTATTTTAAGAATCGCACTTAAAATGATGAATCATAAATAATGTTGGCTTTTTCCTAAGGGGAAAGCCTTTTTTTCTTGTGGTATATTTATAGGTATGAAAAAGTTTTTAAAAGATATTGCACAAGGCGTATATGATGGACTACAAGAAAATGAAGGAACACATAATCAATATAGTTTTCAAGATATTTATGATGTGATTCAAGAATTTGTTTCCTATATCTTTGTTGGCATGATTCTAAGTGTAGGAGCTATTTTTGCCTATCCTTACTACAAAGCATTTATATCATTAGGTGCGGTACTCCTTCTTGTATGGGCATTTATCTTGTATTATTTTTTAAATTCGAAGGATTTTAAAAAAATCAAAAAGAAATGAGGAAGAGGTATGGTGCGCCAGTTCGGTGCAGTTGATTTAGTTGGGTGAAACTCCTAACCTGGTAACTCTTGGAGCAAAGAGGCCAGTATCTAGTCCTTGGGCATTGTATCGTGAGGTACAGTGTTAAGCGTAGGAAGGAAAGACTTAGAGCCCTAAAGCGAAAGCCTGAAGCAATCTAGCGTCGTTAGTTCCAACAAAGTGGTGGGTGATGCTCTCATATAAGCCGCAACCAACATAGGTTGAATCGTTATGCCAGATTCAATCGGACACCACCGGCGTTGTAATGCAGGGCGAGAAGTCAAGGTATCAACTGCATACCTGGGAGGTCTTGCAGTTTCCGATAAACAAGGTACTGTTGTTACAAGTGCCAATACCACAAGAACAACGGGAAGAACTGCAAGAAGTCCGAAGAGGTCATAGTAGTGATGAAGTGTATGAAAGTACATGGAGCGAAGGACCGAAACACAGTTACGTTTCTTGAAGGGAAACATGTTGAAAACACTGGAGGTTACAAAGACATGGGAACAAAACGACAAGATATAAGAACATTGTCTAAAAAGATATCCTAAACTGGAAACGTTGATGTATCGAGTAGACAAGGAGGCTTTGATAAGACAACATCGTCTACAAAAAGAAAGACAAAGCTCCAGGAATAGACATGGTAACTAAGGAAGTGTATCAGGAAAATCTAAATGAAAATATAGACGACTTGATGCATAGACTTAAGAGTTTTAGCTATAAGCCACAACCCGTAAGACGAGTTGAAATCGACAAGGGAAATGGTAAGAAAAGACCTTTAGGGATACCAGTCTATGAAGACAGGCTCGTTCAAGGAGCCATGGCAGACATACTTAGTGATGTATATGAACCTAGATTTCTAGATTGTTCATATGGATTCAGACCAAATCGAAAGGCTCATGATGCGATTAAAGTAATCAATGATACCGTAATGCACAAGAAGATAAACTACATATTGGACTGTGACATTAAAGGCTTCTTTGATAATGTGAATCATGAGTGGCTCATGAAATTTCTTCGAAATGATATCGCAGACCCGAACTACCTGAAATATATAGCGAGAATGCTCAAATCAGGTGTCATGATAGAAGGAAAATATGAGGATACAAGTGTAGGAACACCCCAAGGCGGACTGATTAGTCCAATACTGGCCAATGTGTATCTACATTACGTACTGGATTTATGGATTGAAAAGTGTATCAAGAAACAATTATGTGGAGAAGCATACCTGGTAAGGTTTGCCGACGATTTCTTAATAATGTCTCAATATGAAAGAGATGCACAAAAAGAGTATATGAAGCCGTTATTAATAGAATGGAACTTTTTGGATTGGAACTATCCAAGGAAAAAGACACGAATACTTCCATTTGGAAGATACAGTGATTCAAGAGAAACATTTGATTTTCTAGGCTTTACACATTTCAACAGTAAGACAAGAAAAGGCTACTATTCTGTAGGACATAAGATAAGTCGTAAAAAGAAGAAGCAATTTAAGTCAAACTTAAAGAAATGGGTCAAAGAAAATAGAAACACTCAATTTGACGAATTCATGAAGGCGTTGAACAAGAAACTTACTGGTAGTTTTAACTACTACAGTTTGAGTGGAATGATAAAAGAGGTCAGAAACCTTTGGCAACATTCACTATATGTAACGTTCAAATGGTTAAACCGAAGGAGTCAAAGAAGAAGTTTTAAATTGGAAAGGTTCTATGATATATGGAATGACCGAATCATTCACCCTTATATCCATGTGGATATTTGGAGCGGTGACAAAGTCATATATAACAAGAATGTTTAAAAAGTAACAGTGGGGGAGCCGTATGCGGGAAAACTGCACGTACGGTTCTTAGAGGAGTTTATCTCCAACTGTTTAATTATTAGAGAAGGAGAAAAATTTACTTATGCAGATTGTTTTAGTGTTGCTTGTGGCATTTGTCGCAGGTATTGAAGGCATTTTAGATGAGTTTGAATTTCATCAACCCATTGTTGCCTGTACTTTAATTGGTTTAGTGACAAACCATTTAGCAGAAGGATTATTATTAGGTGGATCTTTACAATTGATTGCCTTAGGATGGGCGAATATTGGCGCTGCTGTTGCTCCGGATGTATGTTTGGCAAGTGTGATTTCATCTATTCTGATGATTCATGGCCTTGAAAGTGCAATTGAAGCTAGATTCGTAATCGCATTTAGTATTGCCCTAGCGATACCATTATCTTTAGTGGGTTTATCTTTGACAAAGGTGTGTCGTAATTTAGCAATCCAACTTGTACATAAGATGGATGAGACAAAGAAAGTTTCTTATTATCAATGGATTGGCATTTGTATGCAGGGAATTCGTGTTTTGATTCCCACAATCGTTTTATTATTGATTCCATCATCCATGATTTGTTCAATCTTAGAAATGATTCCTATTTCAATTTATAAAGGGACTATTGATTGGTTCGGGTGTAGTTTGTGTGGTTGGCTTTGCGATTGTAGCGAATGTATTAGGATCTAAATTTACATATCCATTTTTTATGATTGGTTTGGACTTGCATGTATGACTAACTTATCTTTAATATCTTTATGCTTTATTGGTGGTGGCTTAGTTTGGCTATATATGTTGTTGAATGCGAAAGAAAAATCGAATAAGACAAGTGATGATCCGTTAGGGGACATCTTAAATGATTATGAATAGGTGGTTTATATGAAGAAAAGTACAAGATTAAAGGTTTGTTTAAACCATCAATATTTACAAGGTTCATGGAACTTTGAGCGTATGCAAAATGGTGGATGGTGCTATGGTTTACTTCCAGCATTGAAAAGAATTATATCCAAACAAAGAAGATTTTGATAAGGCTGTAGAGCGTCATTTAAAATTCTATAATACACATCCATACGTTTCTGCACCAATTGTTGGGATCGTTTTGGCTATGGAAGAAGAAAAGGCAAAGGGTGCTGATATTTCAGATACATCTATTCAAGATGTAAAAATTGGCTTGATGGGCCCTTTAGCAGGCGTAGGAGATCCTGTATTCTGGTTTACAATGCGTCCAATTCTTTTGCTGCTGTTGGTGCATCGCTTGCGTTAGTACAAAATGTTCTAGGACCTATTTTTTTCTTTGTGGCATGGAACGTACTTCGTTTTGGTTTTCTTTGGATTACACAAGAGCTTGGTTATAAGAAAGGTACTAAGTTGATTACGGACTTATCGGATACATTCTTAAAGAATGTTACACTCGCTGCAAAGCATGTTAGGGATGTTTGTGGTTGGAATTTTAGTTCAGAGATTTGTACAAATCAATGTAGTAAACATTCAATCGGATTTAGATATGGTATTGCCAGGAGTTCTTTCTTTTATGTTTATTTTTTTGTTGTACGAAGATACTAAAAAAAAGGTTTTTCACCTGTATTATTAATTGTTATTTTATTCGTTCTTTGTGTTATTTTAGAGATGGCAGGAATCTTAGTGATTTAAGTCTAAAAAAAATTTAGCAAGCAGAAAATGTTTGCCTACTTCATACTGATATATGCCTGAAAAGAAAGGGTCAAATTGGAGTTTGTCGAACTGACACATTAGAAAGGATTATATATGAGTGAGTTGATTAAGGCTGATAATGAATATAAGGAGTGGATTACCGGAATATCTACTGATTTTAGAAAAAGCCAAATCAGGGCTTCTATGAAGATAAATGATGAGATGCTCAGATTTTATTGGAGGATTGGTAAGGACATTTCATCAATGAGCGTACAGTTCGGATATGGAACAGGATTTTACAAAACGGTGAGTGACGATTTGAAATCCATTTTGCCAGATGTGAAATCATTTTCTCCAACTAATTTGAAATATATGAGATACTTTTATGAGATGTATCCTGACGCAGTGATTTGTCCTCAGGTTGAGGACGAATTGATTACAGATGCAAATCGTCCCCAAGTTGGGGATGATTTGCAAATCATTTTTAGAATACCATGGGGACATAACAAAATAATACTTGATAAATGCAAAGGAAATTCTGCAAAGAGCATTGTTTTATATCAGAAAAACTATTGAAAACCATTGGTCAAGAGATGTTTTACTAAACTTCTTAGGAACGGATTTGTATGAACGCCAGGGCAAAGCAATAACTAACTTTTCTAATACACTTCCGATAGAACAGAGCGATTTAGCACAAGCAATTACGAAGGATCCATATAATTTTGATTTTTTGACTTTGCGTGAAAGATATGATGAAAAGGAACTAAAGGATGCGCTTATAGAGAAGGTTAATAATTTTCTTATGGAGTTAGGTATTGGTTTTGCTTATATGGGCAGGGAAGTAAGGATTGAGATAGGAGATACTGAAAAATTCATAGACATGTTATTTTACAATACACAAAGGCATTGCTATGTTGTTGTAGAAATAAAGACAGGAAAATTTGATTCTTCGTATGCAGGTCAATTGGGGACTTATGTTGTTGCTGTTAATCATCAGATGAAAACAGAAGCTGACAATCCTACATTGGGACTTCTGATTTGTAAAGATATGGATAAAGTAGAAGCCCAATATGCATTAGAATCCACAAGCCAGCCACTTGGTATTTCTAGTTATGAATTATCCAAACTTATACCAGAAGAGTTCAGAGGTAGTATGCCTACCATTGAAGAAATTGAGGCTGAATTAAATGAATAACTTCTAGTTTGTCATGGTGGTGAAAATGTTTATCCAGATAAAATATAAAACCATCTAAACCCAAAAAATAGAATTTTATCTTGACGTATTGCATTACATCCTTTAAAATATCAATGTTGCAAACTCCGTGTATGGACTTGCAACCGCCCAGAAAAAGGTTTAAGTTGAAAATTCACACCTTGATGGCGAGTATCAAGCTAAATGTGAAATAGAATGAATAGGAGGTGCACACATGTACGCAATTATCGAAACTGGTGGAAAACAGATCCGTGTTGAAAAGGATGCTGTTATCTTCGTTGAAAAAAATTAGAAGCTAACGAAGGAGACACTGTTACATTTGACAAAGTATTATACGCTGATGGAAAATTTGGTAAACCATTTGTAGAAGGTGCAAAGGTAACAGGTGTTGTTGAAAAACAAGGCAAAGGAAAGAAAATCACTATCGTGAAATACAAAGCTAAAAAATCTTCAACACGTCGTAAACAAGGACACCGTCAACCTTACACTCGTGTAAAAAATTGAAGCTATTGAAGCTTAATTATGATTAAAATTAAAATTGCTAGAGATGATAATGGTATTTCATTGATCTCTATGCATGGACATGCTGAATATGATCAGTATGGAAAAGATATCGTCTGTTCTGCAGCCAGTACCATTATTATTGGTGGTATCAACGCAATCGCACAGCTTGGCTATTTAAGTTTCATTTCTTATGATGTAGATGCAGGGGATGTTGAATTGAAAATAAACAATACAGAATGTGCTGAACTACAAATCATACTAAATACGCTATTAGTTCAGTTTCTAAGTATTGAAGAAAGTTATCCTAAAAATATTCAAGTACAGGAGGTGTAAAAAATGTTATTAAAATTAGACTTACAGTTATTCGCTTCTAAAAAGGGAGTTGGTTCTACAAAGAACGGTCGTGATTCTCACTCAAAACGTTTAGGAGCTAAATTAGCTGATGGACAATCTTGTCACGCTGGAAGCATTATTTATCGTCAACGTGGAACAAAAATTCATCCAGGAACTAACGTAGGACGTGGTGCTGATGATACATTGTTCGCATTAGTTAACGGTGTTGTTAAATACGAACGTCTTGGTAAAGATAAAAAGAAAGTTTCTGTTTATCCACAAGCTTAACAAGTGTGAAATTTAAGATCCCGTTGCTGGGATCTTTTTAATGAAATGGAAAGGAGGGTATATATGTTTGTAGATCAAGTCAAAGTTCATATTAAAGCAGGTAAAGGCGGAGATGGTTTAGTAAGTTTTCGCCACGAAAAATATGTTGCCTATGGTGGACCTTTCGGAGGCGATGGAGGTAACGGAGGAGATGTCATTTTTGAAGCAGATCCAGGTATGACAACTCTATTAGATTTGCGTTATCATCGTAAAATTATCGCAACTCCGGGTGAAAAAGGTAAAAATAAAAAAATGCACGGAGCCAATGGGGAACATAAAGTTGTAAAAGTTCCATTAGGAACCATTGTAAAAAGAAGTGATAATAATCAAGTACTTGCCGATTTGACAAAACCACACCAACGCCAAGTTGTTGCTCATGGAGGTCGTGGAGGTCGTGGAAACTGGCACTTTAGATCAAGTCACAACACAGCACCTAAATACGCAGAGCAAGGTGTTTTGGGTGAAGAATTTGATTGTGTTGTAGAATTAAGAGTACTTGCCGATGTTGGATTGGTAGGATTTCCAAGTGTAGGAAAATCAACATTCCTAGATGCTGTTAGTAAAGCGCGTCCTGAAATCGGAGACTATCCATTTACGACGATTACACCAAATGTTGGGGTTGTTCAAACGGGTGATGGAAGAAGCTTTGTCTTAGCCGATTTACCAGGACTTATTGAAGGAGCAAGTGATGGTAAAGGTTTAGGTCATCAATTCTTGCGCCATATTGAAAGATGTCGTGTTATCATCCATGTGATTGATATGGGGGGGCAGAAGATGGCAGAGATCCATTAAAAGATTATGAAGTTATTAATAATGAATTGAAATCTTACCAGATTCGTTTATTGGAAAGACCTCAAATTGTTGTTGCTAACAAGATGGATATGGAAAATGCCCAAGAAAATGTTCGTCGTTTTAAAGAAAAGTATCCAGATATTCCAGTCTATGAAACAACAACAATTATTCATGAAGGTTTAGATCCAGTCTTAAGAAAAGCAGCAGATCTTCTTGCAACAACGCCAGCATTCCCAATTACGGAAGATACGGGTGAAACAGGTGTTATGTATACATTTGAAGAGAAGAAGAAAGACATCCTTATTGAAAAAGAAGATGATGGTGTATGGAATGTTTCAGGTCCTAGACTTGAAAGAGTATTCGACATCAATAAATTGAATACGGAAGAAGACTTCTATCTATTTGCCAACAAAATGCGTTATCTTGGAATTGACACAGCTTTAAGAGAAGCAGGATGTCAAGATGGAGACACAGTACGTTTATTAGGCTTTGAATTTGAATTTATTGAAAACTAAGGTTACACATTGTGTAGCCTTTTCTTTTCGTGTGGTATAATGCTTCTGAGGTGTTTTTTTATGAAATGTATTTCGTGGAATGTAAACGGGATTCGTGCCGTTTTAAAGAAGGATTTTGTGGAAATTCTTTATGCGTTGGATGCAGACATTTTTTGTATTCAAGAAACAAAGGCACAACCCGATCAAATTGAGGTGGATTGTGAATTATATCCTTATCAATATATAAATAGTGCTCAAAAAGAAAGGGTATAGTGGAACAATGATTTTCTGCAAAGAAGAACCATTATCCATTCGTTATGGGATGAATATGGAAGAACATGATACAGAAGGAAGAGTGATAACTCTTGAGTATCCTGAATATTATGTTGTGACTGTTTATACACCAAATTCAGGGGATGGACTAAAAAGATTAGACTATCGTATGGAATGGGATAAAGTTTTTAGTGCCTATCTAAAATCATTGGATAAACCGGTTATGGCTTGTGGCGATTTTAATGTGGCCAATGAAGAGATTGATATTAAAAATCCAAAGACAAATCATAAAAATGCTGGATTTACAGATGAAGAAAGAGATAGTTTTAAAGAAAATCTATTAGCTTATTTTGTGGATACATATCGTAGTTTATATCCGGAAAAAGTTGAATATTCATGGTGGAGCTATCGCTTTAAAGCTCGTGAAAAGAATGCAGGATGGCGAATCGATTATTGGCTAGTATCGCCGGAATTAAAAGATAAAATTGTGGATGCGAAGATCTTAACGGATATATATGGTTCAGATCATTGTCCAGTCCAACTTGATATTGAGGTGTAAAATGATTGCGTTTGTGAATGGAATTGTAAAGATTATTCGAAATGATCGTGTTGTACTTGATGTACATGGCGTTGGCTATGAAGTGTATTTGGCTAATGCGTTAAGTCAAAAAATGAATGAAGAATTATTTCTTTATACATATCAACACGTTCGTGAAGATGCGATCTTATTGTTTGGTTTTATCAAAGAAGAAGATTATGAAGTCTTTATGCGTTTGATCAACGTAAAAGGAATTGGTCCAAAAACAGCCCAGACCATGTTATCGGTATGTTCTGGAAAAGAAATGATTGAAGCCATTGAAAATGATGATATTAAAAGATTGAAGTCATTACCTGGTATTGGTGCTAAAACAGCAGGACAAATCGTTTTGGATCTAAAAGGTAAGTTTGTATCTTTAGAAACGAGTGATAGTCCTGTGTCGAATCCAGTATGGACTCAAGTTCAGGATGCTCTTTTTTATCACTTGGGTATAAGACCAATCAATTAACAAAAATTAAAAAGGAATTCGAAAATACAGAATTAGGAGAAGATGAAATGTTGCGACAAGCATTGATTCTACTCGCAAAAAGAAATGGAGTATAAGATAAATGCCTAGAGAAGTAGATGGAAATTTACAAGAGTGTGATAACTTTGAAAAAGACGTTACGTCCGCAAAGTTTAAATGAATATATTGGGCAATCCGAATTAAAAAGAAAATCTGAATGTGTTTATTCATGCGGCAAGATCTCGAAATGAAGCTTTAGATCATGTTCTATTCTATGGCCCTCCTGGTCTTGGAAAAACAACTTTAGCCTATATTCTTGCCAATGAAATGCATGGAAATTTAAAGACGGCAAGTGGTCCTTCCATTGAAAAAAGTGGAGATCTTGCAGCTATACTTACAACACTTGAACCGGGAGATGTCTTATTTATTGATGAGATCCATCGTTTGCCAAAACAAGTAGAAGAAGTATTGTATCCGGCTATGGAAGATTATTGTCTAGATATTGTGGTAGGTAAAGATTCGGCAACCGTACACAATATTCGTATTAATTTACCACCTTTTACGCTTGTGGGAGCCACAACTCGTGCAGGAGATTTAAGTGCGCCTTTGCGAGATCGCTTTGGAATTATTTCACAGCTAGAGTACTATAATTTACAAGATTTAGAAAAAATCGTTTATCGTACAAGTTGTGTGATGAATACAGAAATTGATAAAAATGCCGTTGCGGAGATTGCTTTAAGATCGCGTGGTACACCACGAATCGCAAACCGTTTGTTCCGGCGTGTACGTGATTTTGCCCAAGTCTATAATGAGGGTGTGATTTCAAGTGAAATCGCAAAGACAGCTTTAGACAGGCTTCGCGTAGACCATTTGGGTTTAGATGCGGTTGACCATAAATATTTAAAAGGAATCATTGAAAGATTTAAAGGCGGGCCTGTAGGACTTGAAGCGATTGCTTCAAGCATTGGAGAAGAGCCAATGACTTTAGAAGATGTATATGAGCCATATTTATTACAGATTGGATTTATCAATCGTACGCCTAGAGGAAGAATAGTAACGCCCAAAGCGTATGAACATCTTCAAATACCATATCAAAAAAGAATTGTTCACAGATTAATAGTCTGTGAACATTTTTTATTATATGGTATAATAATTTGCATGGAACAAATGACAGAATTAACAAAAAAAAGTATTAGAATTTTTAGAACCAGATTCATCGAAATGGGCGTATTGGACAAGTAAACAGCTTTTAAATCCAGTTTCTGAATCAAAATGTATGGAAAGCTTTAAAGAACGAATATTAAAGGCTGTTTCAAATCGTGAAAAAGTAATTGTAGCAGGAGACTATGATTGTGATGGTATCAGTGCAACAACAATCATGGTGTCCGGCTTAAGAAAATTAGGCCTTGAATGTGGCTTTTATATTCCGGACCGTATTAAAGAGGGGTATGGTCTTAGTGAAGCAACAGTGATGTTGGCACATAAGAAAGGATATTCTTTGATTCTTACGGTGGATAATGGCATTAAAAGTAAGCCGGCTTTTTAGCACTTTCTAAAGAATTGGGTATGGATGTAATTGTTACGGATCATCATACAATGGATGAAGAAGTGAATTGTGATATTGTTGTACATCCAGATTTAATGGAGCCATGCTTTGAAACCTTATGTGGAGCTGGAATAGCCTATGAATGTATGCGAAAACTTGGTGTAGAGGATGATTATCTTTTACAGCTTGCAGGTCTTGCGAGTATTTCGGATATGATGGTTGTCAAAGGGCAAACGCGAGCTTTGATTCAGAATGGCTTAAGATCAATCAATGAAACACATGAAAAACATATTTTTTCTTTAGCTACAGATCGTGATTTAAATGAAACAAGCATTGGTTTTCAGGTGGTTCCTAAATTAAATGCGATTGGAAGATTGAGTAATCTTGCCAACGTCAACAATGTGGTCCGATATTTTTTGGCGCATGATGATGAAACAATTTATACTTTGGGTTCGCAAATTACACAAATGAATACGATTCGTAAACAAATGTCGGATCAGATGCAAAAAACGGCCTTATTAAAGTGTAAATCGAATGAGGATATCTATATCATTGAAGATACAAGTTTTCATGAAGGAATCATAGGTTTAGTGGCGGGAGCACTTTGTTCAAGATTTAGTAAGCCTTGTATTGTTCTCGCTAAAAATGAACAGGGATATAAGGCGAGTATGCGTAGTCCTGAAGGCTTTAACTGCATGGAATTTCTTGGCCCATACAAACATTTTGTCGTATTTGGTGGACATGAAAATGCAGCAGGCTTTTCATTGAATCTAAATGAGTTTGATTTGTTTGAAGATTTCGTTCATGCGCGTATCAAGGAATATACGTATAGTGTGAAAAAAGAAGGAAACATTAATTATAACGGATGATGAATTGAGTTTAGAAACCATTCAATCCTTAGATGTACTTAGACCTTTTGGTCCGGGCTTTGTTTTTCCTAGTTTTTTGAAATTATTCATCCTCAAATTAAGTCGTTGTATGATTTTCAAAATCATAAACATCGTAAATATACATTAGAATCTGGTTTACAGTGTATGCGTTTTAATCAAAGTGAAGCAGAGTATAAAAAAAAGTGTGAATGCGATTCATTCTTTTATAGGGTACGGCTCAAATCAATCAATATCAGGGCCGTAAGCAGGTAAATTTTGTGATTGATGAGATTGTATATGAGTAGTAAAATGGAATCAATTAGAAAGAGGTTTAGTATGGATTTAAAAGATTATATAGAAAGTATTCCGGGATTTCCGAAAGAAGGAATTATTTTTAGAGATGTGACACCCATTTTGCAGAATGCGAGTGCAATGCGTTATTGCGTGGATCAATTAAATGACTTTGTGAAAAGTGTTGGTGCAGATGTTGTGATTGGTCCTGAAGCACGTGGCTTTTTATTTGGTGTGCCAGTGGCTTTAGAAAATAATGTTGGCTTTGTACCTGTTAGAAAGCCTGGAAAGCTTCCAAGAGAAACCGTAAGTGAAACATATGATCTAGAGTATGGGAAAGATGAACTTTGTGTTCATGCGGATGCCATTTTACCAGGACAAAAAGTAGTTATTATTGATGATTTGTTAGCTACAGGTGGTACAGTAGAAGCAATTATTAAAATGGTTGAACGTATGCAGGCTAGTGTTACCGGTGTGGCTTTTGTGATTGAATTGGATGATTTAAAAGGTAGAGAAAAGTTTAAAGATATCCCTGTTTGTGCATTAACACATTATGAAGGGGAATAAATAGTATAATTTTAAGAAAGGGGGCGCATGAATTATGAGTCAGAAAAAGCAAGTAACTTTTGAAGAGTGTATGGAAAATGTCCAAACATATATAAAACGCCCAGAGAATATTGAGTTGATTCAAAAGGCATATGATTTTGCCTATGAACATCACAAGGGACAATTTCGTAAAAGCGGAGAACCTTATGTGATTCACGTTATTCAAGTAGCAAATACGTTAGCGTTGATGCATTGTGGTCCAAAAACGATTGCGGCAGGTCTTTTGCATGATACTGTAGAAGATTGCCAAGGCGTAACGACAGATACAATTACGGAATTATTTGGTCAGGAAATCGCAACTTTAGTTGATGCGGTTACGAAGATTGGTGCTATTAAATTTAAAGATGAAGAAGAATATTTAGCGAGTAATCATCGTAAATTATTTATTGCGATGGCAAAAGATATTCGTGTTATTTTAATTAAACTAGCAGACCGTTTGCATAATATGCGAACTTTGCAGTATATGCGTCCGGAAAAACAAAAGAAAATTGCCCGTGAAACATTAAGTGTTTATGCTCCTATTGCGCATCGTTTGGGTATTAGTGAAATCAAAAAATGAGTTGGAAGATCTTTCTTTTAAGTATTTAGATTATAAAAAATATGAAGAAATCAAAGATTTAGTAAAACAACGTGAAAGTGATCGTAACGAACAAGTTCATGAAATGATTTCAGATATTGAATCGATTATGCAGGAGTATAATATTCAATATCGTATTTTTTGGTCGATCAAAACATTTTTATAGCATCTATAAAAAAGATGGTGACTAAAAATAAGCGTTTTGAAGAAATTTTGATTTATTGGCCATTCGAATCGTTACGGATTCCGTTGTGCATTGTTATGAAATACTAGGTTATATCCATGCTAAATATAGACCGATTCCAGGTCGCTTTAAAGATTATATTGCGATGCCAAAAGCAAATATGTATCAGTCTTTGCATACAACGATCGTAGAGCCTGAGCATGGTAATATTTTTGAAATTCAAATTCGTACAGAAGAAATGGACGCGATTGCCGAGCGTGGTGTTGCAGCGCATTGGAAGTATAAAAGAAAATCGTAATTATACTCCAGAGTATGAACAAAAAAAGAGATTGAGGATAAACTTTCTTGGTTTAGAGATTTTTCGATGATGACCGATGAAGAAAGTGAAGATCCACTTGAATATATGAATGTACTTCAAAAAAGATATTTTTTTGAAGCGAATGTATATTGTTTAACACCAAGAGGTAAAGTAATTGCCTTGCCTTCGGGTTCTTGTCCGATCGATTTTGCGTATAGAATCCATACGGAGGTTGGAAATAAAACAGTAGGCGCTAAAGTCAACGGGGCTATTGTTCCTTTAAATACGCCTTTAAAAACGGAGATGTTGTTGATATCTTAACAAACAACAATTCGGTAGGTCCAAGTGCGGATTGGATCAAAATTGTTAAGAGTGGGCATGCACGTAATAAGATTCGTACTTTCCTTCAAAAACAAGAACAGCAATCGCGTAAGGAGAGTATCAAACTAGGACAGTCGATGCTTGAGGATGAGTTTAGGCGTTTAAAATTAGATCCGAAATCAATGGATCAAAAACGATTAGAATCCATTTTAACATCCTTATCCTTTAAGAGTGTGGATGATCTATATGTAGGTATTGCCATGAAGCGTGTTTCGTTGCAGTTCGATTGTGGATCGTTTGGTTAAAAACCGCTCGAATATGCTTGAAGATCAAGAAATTATGAAAATTTACAACAAGCAGCCTGCACACGTTACAAAACATTCAAGTTGTGGTGTTATTGTGCCTGGAGTTGATACGATTGCGGTATCTTTGGCAAATTGTTGTAGACCGATTCCTGGAGATTCGATTATTGGATATATTTCAAAAGGGCAAGGGGTCAAGGTGCATAGAGCGGATTGTCCAAATATTGTCAATGAAAAAAGAAACGCTTAATTCCTGTACAATGGGAAGAGGGTCTAGATGAAAAACAATATGAAGTGAATTTGATTATTCATAGTGATGATCGAAATTACTTGTTGAGTGATATTGTGACGACTTTACAACAATGCAATGTCTATTTAAAACATGTAGATTCTGCGGTGGATGATGGTAATTTAGAGGCAACTACTAAGTTGACGGTTTCAGTGAAGAATGCAGCGCATCTACAAAACTTAATTTCAAACTTAAAAAAGTACGAAGTGTCAATGAAGTCATTCGTACAATTCAATAGGAAGGTGTTTTTAGTACCTTCCTATTTTTTTTTAAAAATTCAATTTTAATATAAAGAATACGAGAAACGATTTCTCTTGTGATGTGTTTAGGTTTTAAATCTTTAAACCACATACAGCCATAATCTGAAAAGAATTGTCTGGCAATGGCACAAGCTCTTTTGGCGTGAGTTTGTGATGTTAAAATCAATACATCTTGTTTTTGAATAATATCTTTTGAAAATTTGAAATTCTCAAATGTATTTCTTGCGTTTGTTTCTAGAATGGTTGGGATATCCATTTTATTTTGAATATAAGCATGCATAACCTTGGCTTCGATAAATTCATTTTTTTACATTTGAACCGGAAATAATCAATGTGTCGTAAAGGTTTTGTTGATATGCTTTTATGGCTAAATCACATCTTTTAATTTGACTTGAAGACATCGTTCCATCATCATGAGCAGGACATCCAAGTAGCAATGCATATGTATAGTGTTTCTTTCTTTTTGGGATAAAGGGGAAGAAATAAATGTATATACATGCAAGGATTAAAATGCATAAACTAGCGATCATAATAAATCACCTTTCTAGCTTGAAATGTGTCAAAAGATAAATATTGACATTTGAGTTCAATATCTTGAAGGAATTTAGGAAGCTCTTTAAATTTTGTGACGACTTGTTTGTCTTTAAGAAATGCTTGTCCAATCGAATCAAATCCTGCTACGATCACTTGATTGAAACGATTGTTTTCTTGCATCTGTGCTTTTGTGATTTGTAGAAGAATAAACATACAAGTTCTTTGAATTCGAGCTTTTGTGTATGTTTTATGAAATGGATGCCAACAGAAAATCTTCCCACTTCAAATATTTCTTGGCATTTTCTTTTAAGCGATATTCAATACCTTCATTGACTAGAAAATAGGTGGATAAAATATTTGTGTCAGTTAAAATCAAGAATTTTCTAAGATATGGATAGTAAGTGTCCCAAGTTTGATTGGGATTGAAGTAGGCATCCTTAAATTGAGCAATGCCTTCAAAGTATTCTTTACGTGTTTGTGTGGCACTTTTGAAAGTATCCTTTCGAGAAATGGATTGTGGAAGAATATTATACTTGTCACATTGTTTGATATATTGAATGCCTAAGATGTCATTTGGCTGTATGTCTTTTGAATATAAATTTCGATTCATACTTAATGATGGATCTACTTTTGTCGATTCCATTTGTTTGGCATACTCTCTTAGCAAGACAATGTCGTTTGTTTCTGAGCCAAAACAAATTTGATCGATATTTAACGCAAGCAAAGATTCAATTGCATATTTGGCAAAGTAATCGGCACTTTGTGCTGCATAACAAGCAGGAAGTTCAATCACAAGGTTGCAACCGGCTTCTAGAGCAAGCTTAGTCTTATCTTCCATACTTAAAAGGCTAGGTAAGCCTCTTTGGGTAAAATGATTGGACACAATCGCAATTAAGCAATTACATTGTGTTAATTCTTTTGTTTTTTTGATATGATAAATATGTCCTTGGTGAAAAGGATTATATTCTGTAATAATTCCGCATGTTTTCATATTCATTATGATAACAGAATCTTTTTCTTGTGGAAATATTGACTTTATGAATTACTTTTATTATAATATCAAATGCGACATGAGGTGAAGATCGTGAAATTTAATAGAAAAGACTTCTTAAATGCAAATAACCATATTATTGAGATCGATGAATGGATTGCGATTGAAGAAAACGATCTGCTTCATCATACTTCTGTCAAGTCTGTTCCAGATGTACATGTTACGGGTACATTAGAGTTTGACGGAATGAATTTCGTATCGAGTGATTTGAGTATGGACGGAACAATGGTTGTTCTAGATTCCATCACAAATGAAGATATTGATGTTCCATTTGAGACGGAGTCGCAACAAACGTATTCTTTTGTTCCTGTAGAGGATGCAGAGGATCAGGAAATTATCGTGGTGAAAAAAGATACAATCGATATTAACCCAGAGATTTTCCAAGCGATATTATATGAGGCTCAATGAGTATCACTCGTTTACCTCGTGATCAATATCCAAAGGGAGATGGTTGGCAGCTTTTATCGGATCAAGATAGAGAAGAGCCAAAAATTGATCCACGATGGGAAAAATTAAATGATTTCAAACTGGATGATGACTAGGAGGTGCAAGCATGGCAGTTCAACAGAGAAGAAATTCAAAAACACGTAAAAGCAAAACGTAGAACACATTACAAATTGGTGAAACCAGCGTTGACTCGTTGTCCAAATTGTGGTGAATATAAACTTGCTCACAAGATGTGCTCTTGTGGCGAATACAACGGCAAACAAATCGTTGAAAAGTAGTAAATTAGCCAGGTAAATCCTGGCTTTTTCTGTAGTATGGAGGAAAATATGATTGAGATTTTAAAATCTATATTGTATGGCATTGTTGAAGGAATTACGGAATGGCTTCCTGTTAGCTCAACAGGTCATATGATTTTATTGGAAGAAATTATGCCGATGAATGTATCAAGTTCATTCTGGAGTATGTTTCTTGTCGTGATTCAATTGGGTGCAATCTTAGCGGTTGTTTTATTGTATTGGAATAAAATATTTCCTTTTAGAAAAAATAATAAAGGAAAATATGTTCCTGTTAAATCCATTTGGATCTTATGGTCAAAAATTTTGGTGGCTACAATTCCAGCAGCTGTTATTGGTTTATTATTAGATGATTGGATCGATGCACATTTATATAATGGATTTGTGGTTGCGATTATGTTGATTTTAGTGGGTGTTGCGTTTATCTATGTAGAAAATCGTAATAAAGATATGCGTCCAAGCGTAGATACACTTGCTGCCTTATCTTATAAAGATGCGCTAATTATTGGCTTATTTCAAGTTGTGGCAGCCGTTTTACCTGGAACTTCAAGATCTGGAGCAACGATCATTGGTGGATTAATGATTGGTGTAAGTCGTGCTGTAGCGGCCGAATTTACTTTCTTTTTAGCGATTCCAGTTATGTTTGGTGCTAGCTTGTTAAAGTTAGTGAAATTTGGATTCTCATTTAGTTTGTTGGAATTCTTTATTCTTGCGTTTGGAATGATTGTGGCATTTGTCGTTTCTATTTTTGTGATTCGCTTCTTAATGTCTTATATTAAAAAGCATGATTTCAAAGTGTTTGGATGGTATCGTATTGCGCTTGGTATAATTGTTTTAGTTTTCTTTATGGTTCGTGCCATTTTCTAAGGTGTTTGTCTAGACAAACATCTTTTATTTTAGGATTTGACACGATAGACTTTATGCCTGTTTTCGTGTATAATATTTTTGGTTTTACCTAGAACAAAGGACGAAAAGGAGGAAATAGTATGGATGTACTATGGATCGTTTTGTCTGGTGTCGCAGGTCTTGCGATTGGATCTGGCTGTATGGTCGGAATTTCCAAAGCAGGTTTAAATAAGAATCAGCAAAAAGCAGAACAAATTTTAAAAGAAGCTCAAAATGAAGCAGACTCTCGCGTGAAACAAGCTGTGCTAGACGGAAAAGACACAGGCTCATGATTTGCGTGTTGAAGCTGAAAAAGAAATTAAAGAACGTAAACAAGAATCAATGGAATTAGAGAACAAGTTGTTGCGTAGAGAAGATAACTTGAATTTTCGTGATGAAGCGTTAAATCAAAAAGAGCGTCAGATTAATGAAAAGATGAAGAGTGTTGCTGACAAACTGACATCATTAGACGAAAAAGAAAAGAAATTACAAGAAGAAATTGATAAACAAGTTGTTGTTTTAGAAAGTGTTGCCAAAATGTCAAGCCAGGCAGCCAGAGAAGAATTGTTTGCGATTGTAGAGAAGAAAATGGAACATGAAACAATCGCATATATCAAAGATAAAGAGGATGAGGCAAAGGCAACTGCCAATGAAAAAGCGCAAAATATCATTGCTTTAGCTATTGAGCGTATGTCTCAACAAGAAACACAGGAAAAAACAGTCAGTGTTGTGTCTTTACCTGGTGAAGAAATGAAGGGACGTATTATTGGCCGTGAAGGTCGTAATATTCGTTGTTTTGAACAAGCTACTGGTGTTGAATTGAATATTGATGATACACCAGATTTGATTACGATCACATGTTTTAATCCGGTGCGTCGTGAAGTGGCTCGACTTGCGTTAGAACACTTGATTCGTGATGGAAGAATTCAGCCAGGACGTATTGAGGATGTTGTAAAGAAATACCAGAATGAAATTGATCAAGAAATCATGAAGGCTGGAGAAGATGCTATCTTCAAATTGGGTATTGGTCGAATTGATCGTGAAATTGTAAAATTAATTGGTACATTGAAGTATCGTTATTCTTATGGACAAAATGCATTACAGCATTCTATGGAAGTTGCCTATATTGCGGGATGCATGGCAGCTGAACTTGGATTGAATCAACAAATTGCCAAACGTGCAGGTCTATTGCATGATATTGGTAAGGCATTGAATATTGAGCAACAAGATGGATCTCATGTTGAATTGGGATACAAATTCTGTAAAAAGCATGGTGAAAAAAGAAATTGTATTGAATGCGATTCATTCACACCATGGTGATGTAGAGCCAAAATTCTTAACAAGTCATTTGGTTATTGCGGCTGATACAATTAGTGCTGCAAGACCTGGAGCTCGTAAAAAGAAAGTGCTCAAGCTTACATCAACCGTCTTGAAAACTTAGAAAAGATTGCGAATGGATTTGATGGTGTTGCGAATGCATTTGCGATTCAGGCAGGTCGTGAAATTCGTGTGCTTGTAAATCCAGAACACGTTGATGACTTGACTTGTGTAAAATTAGCTCGTGATATTCGAGATAAGATTGAATCTGAATTGACATATCCAGGTCAAATCAAAGTAAATGTTATTCGTGAGACACGTGACCAGGAATACGCAAAATAAAAATGTCGGGCTTTAGTCCCGACTTCAATTTTAGTTTGGTAAATGAATTATGGTAAGCCTGCACTTACTAAACTGCCTTGATTCACTTCTAGGATATAGTATAATTTGAGTATAAATTATTAAACAAGGAGGAAATGACAATGGCAGTAAATATCGATAAAGATGCTTGCATCGGATGTGGTGCTTGTGTAGGAGGATGTCCTGTTGGAGCTCTTTCATTAGATGATGAAGGAAAATCAGTTTGTGACGAAGGAACTTGCATCGACTGCGGTTCATGCGTAGGAACTTGCCCAGTTGGAGCAATCAACCAGTAATTCAAATTAAAAACATTTGCCAAGCTTAGTGCTTGGCATTTTTTTTCGAAAGGAGAACATATGAAACAAAAACCAGGATGGGTTTTACCCGATTTAAAAGAAGCACAAAAACGAACTACAAATACAATTGATCGTATTGATACTTTCACGATTCCTGAAGTAGCTCGTATGATGGGAAGAGGAAAAACATATTTTATTTCAACATATGGTTGTCAAGCTAATGAACGTGATAGCGAAACATTGGCTGGAATTTTAGATGAGCTAGGATTTACACCGAATGAAACGGCTGAAGGCAGTGATGTCATTATCATCAATACGTGTGCGATTCGTCAAAATGCCGAAGAGAAAGTTTTAGGTGAGATTGGTAACTTTAAGCGTTTATATCGCGAAAATAAAGATTTGATCATTGGCGTATGTGGTTGTATGGCGCAAGAAGAAGGTTTGGTTGAAACTTTGCTTACAAAATATCCTCAAGTACGCTTGTTGTTTGGAACACATAATATTCAAGAACTTCCAAGTATGCTTTATAGTTGTATGTTTGAAGGTAAAAAGGTCGTAAAAATCTATTCGAAAGAAGGAGAGGTTTACGAAAATCTACCAGTACATCGTTTTGGCACATTTAAGGCTTGGGTCAATATTATGTATGGTTGTGACAAATTCTGTACATATTGTATTGTTCCTTATACTCGTGGAAAACAGCGTTCTAGAAAGATGTCTGAAATCTTAAAAGAAGTTCAAGAATTGAAAGATGAGGGATATAAAGAAATTACATTGCTTGGGCAAAATGTAAATGCATATGGTAAAGATATGGATAATGAGCAAGATTTTGCGACTTTATTAGAGGAAGTGGCTAAGATTGGAATTCCTCGTGTTCGTTTTACAACGAGTCATCCTTGGGATTTCTCTGAACAAATGATTGATGTCATCGCAAAGTATGATAATATCATGCCGTTTATTCACTTGCCTTTACAATCTGGAGATGATGATGTACTTAAATTAATGGGTCGTCGTTACACAAAAGAATCTTATTTGGCTTTATATGATAAGATCATCCATACAATTCCAAATGTTGCTGTTTCAACAGATATCATTGTTGGATTTCCAAATGAAACAGATGAACAATTTGAACATACATTAGATGTTGTTCGTTATTGTAAATATGATAATGCCTTTACGTTTATTTTCTCTGCAAGACCTGGTACACCAGCCAGTCGTATGCATGATTCGATTGATATGGAGACAAAGAGAAAAAACGTTTGGCTAGATTAAATAAGACATGGAATGGTTTAGCTTTAGAAAAGAACAAAGCTTATATTGGTCGTACAGTGACAGTACTTGTGGATGGTCCTAGTAAGAAAGATGAAAATGTGTATTCGGGATACACAGATACGCAAAAACTAGTGAACTTTAAAGGAGAAAATCTTCAAGCAGGAGATTTTGTTGAAGTTAAGATCTTAGATGCGAAAACTTTCTCTTTAGATGGCGTAGCTGTGTGATATAATTTAGAAAAATAATACTATTTAAAAGGAGATAATATGAAAGAAGAAAAAATGCCTTCATTGACAGAAAAAATTCGTATCTTCGCCCTTGGTGGTTTAGATGAGGATGGAAAGAACTTATTCTGTGTGGAGGTGGATCAATCCATCTACGTAATTGAAGCTGGAATCAAATTTCCAGACAACAAAGAATCGTTAGGTATTGAATTTATTATTCAAGACTTTACATATTTAGTGGAAAATAAAAATCGTGTTGCAGGTATTTTTATTACGCATGGACACGATGATGTTATGGGAGCTTTACCATATTTATTAAAACAAGTTCCTTGTGATGTGTATACGGCGCCTCTAGCTGTGAAAGAAGTACAAAAAATGATTCGACAGGAACACATTACGGGTGTGCGCGTTCATGGTGTTAAGCGTAATGAAAAGAAACGCATTGGAAAAAGAAGAGTTGTCTTTTTTCCCAATTACCCATGCATATCCTGGAACGTTTGGTCTTGCGATTGGTACTGAACAAGGATATATCGTATATTCAGGTGAGTTCATTGAGGATTATGATGATTTAGAAGATGCTTATAGAGCTGATTTTACAACAATATCGGAACTTGGTAATGAAGGTGTATTGGTATTGTTGCAGGAAAGTAAGGGAGCTGAAAGAAGTGGCCATACTTCTCCAAGTCATCGTATTTCGCCAAAGCTTTTACAGGTTTTAGAAACACATGAAAATAAACGTGTTTTTTGTCAGTGTATATACACAAAGTGTGTATCGCATTCAGGAAATCATTGATTGTTGTATGGCAAATCATCGTAAGATGGTTTTCTATACGAAGGAATTACGTGATTTAGTGGATCGTTTAAAGGAAATTGGCTATGAAGTCGATCCATCTTTAGTTATTGATCCAGCTGATTTTGATAATTCCATGAAAGATGTTGTAGTCATTATTTCTGGACAAGGTAAGTCTTTGTTTAAAACAATCAACAATATTGCCAATAATGAATTAGAGTCGATTGTATTTGATCAGGATGATGTGATCGTGGTCGCAAGTCCAGTTGTTCCTGGTGTTGAAAATGAATTCAAGAGCATGGAAAACGATATGTATAAAAAAGAGGGTGAAATCATTGTTCTAGACAAGAATGTTTTGAGTATGCACCCTAGTAAAGAAGATTTGAAGATGATGATCTTCCTTACAAAACCAAAATACTATATTCCAATCAAAGGGGAATATCGTCTGTTGCATATGAATTCACAGATTGCGGTTGAAATGGGATATGATCCAAGCCGTATCATTATTTTAGATAATGGTCAGGTTGCTACTTTTTGAAAATCGTAAATTGGTTTCTTGTGCTATGGAATTAGAACTTCATGAAACAATGATCGATGGAAAAGAAAACTGGGATATGGCTGGTGTTGTCTTAAAAGATCGTGAAACATTAAGTACGGATGGTGTTATGATTTTGGCGATTGGTATTAATGCGAAAACGAAAAAGATCATCAATGGTCCAGATGTACAGAGTCGTGGATTGATCTATTTGCGCGATGCCGAATATATCACTGGGGATGTTGCCAAAATTATGGAAGACACAATCAATGAGGCGGTTGAAAATAAAACGTATGATAATTTAGAGACACGAAATTTGATTCGTGATAAAGTTTCTAAATATCTTTATAAACAAACCGCTAAAAAGACCGATGATTTTACCGGTTATTTTAGAAATTAACTTAAATAAGTAGAAAGTGGGGTAAGTATGGCAAAAGCCAGAAAAAAAACAACACGAAAAAAATCTACGAAGAAGAAAACACAAACGTCTTGGTTGCACTCAAAAACTTATTTCGTTTGTGTTTCCTTATTTGTATGATATGTATTAGTATTATTGCCGTTTTAGAATTTGGCATTGTAGGCGCTTTTTTAAAACATTTCTTTGAATTCTTATTTGGAGCTTTGACAAATGGATTATTTATTTTGAATGCTACCTTGTGTGCAGTTCTTATTTTCCATAAGGAACAGCCTGTGATTCGTAAGCGTTATATGTTTGGAATCTTATTTTTGGCACTTGGCTTAAGTTTGATTTCTTCGATTATGGAGTTTAAACCACATCCAGGTAGTTATGGCTTAGAATATGTTATGAAAAATGCAGGTAATATTATTATGGGTCATTTGAAAACATATTCTGGATTAGCAGGCGCTTTGTTGCTATGTCTTTTTCAGTCATTATTCGATTATTCTGGAACCTATGTCATGGTATTATTATTTTTTGTGCTTGCGATATTGATGTTTGGTTATGAAAAAGATTGTGGGATATGAAAGAAAGCCTAAAAAAGGTTTTGAAAAGTGAACCAGTCAAGGAAACTCCGGTATCGATTGATCGTAAAAATTTCATATTTGAAGACGAAGATACAAATGAATCGAGTTTTCAAATCATCAATGCCGATCCAGTAAAACCTGTACAACCAGATCCTGTCGTTGAAGAAACAAAGGAAGATGAACCTTTGATTATTGGAGATCTTGAGCCTAGAAAACCTAGCTTTATGGTGGATGTGGATGATGAGCCAAAAGAAAAAGTCGTTGAAAAAAATGAAGTGCCTGTCGTTAATGAAGGAGTTGTAGAAAAAACGGAGCCTAAGCATTATATTCGGGATGAAAATTCGGATTTTAAGAACTATAAGCTTCCAAAATTGAATGTTTTAGAGGATATGGAAAGAAAATCAAGATCCAATGCGAATACAATTACGGCTAAGGAAAAAGGGGAAAAACTGATTGAAATCCTACATGAATTTGGTGTCGAAGCCAATCTTGTTCAGATTCATATTGGGCCAAGTGTAACAAAGTTTGAAATCAAACCAGAACTTGGTGTTCGTGTTAATAAAATCAGTAACTTACAAAATGACATCAAGATGGGTCTTGCAGCTAAAGATATTCGTATTGAAGCTCCAATTCCTGGTAAGGCAAGTGTTGGAATTGAGATTCCAAATGTCGAAAAGACAAGTGTTCAGATGAAGGATTTGATGCGTACAATTCCGGATTCGATGAAAGATAAAAAGTTACTTTTCTGTTTAGGAAAAGATTTAATGGGAAATAATGTCTACGGTGAATTAAATCGTATGCCGCACTTATTGATTGCAGGAGCTACAGGTAGTGGTAAATCGGTATGTGTAAACGCGATTATTTCTTCGATATTAATGCGTACAAAACCGGATGAAGTGAAATTGGTTTTGATTGATCCTAAAAAAGTAGAGTTTACACCCTATAATGATGTACCACATTTATTATCTCCAGTAATTACAGATGGAGATCTTGCCAATAAGGCGTTGAAGGTCATTGTAGAAATGATGGATCGTCGTTATGATTTATTTGGTGAATTAAGTGTTCGTAATATTACGGCATACAATGAATATGTTTTAACGCATAATGATGAACACTTAAAGGTTTTACCTCGTATTGTCATTATAATTGATGAGCTTGCTGATTTGATGTTGGTGGCAGCTAAAGAGGTGGAAGCAAGCATTCAAAGAATTACGCAGCTTTGCACGTCTTTTTTGCAGGAATTCATTTGATTGTTGCCACACAAAGACCAAGCGTGGATGTTATTACGGGTGTAATTAAGGCAAATATTCCAAGTCGTATTGCCTTTTGCGGTATCACAAGCTGTGGATTCAAGAACGATTTTGGATCAAGCTGGAGCAGAGCGGTTACTTGGAAATGGTGATATGTTGTATTTGCCAAATGGAGAAACGAGTCCTAGACGTATTCAGGGTGTCTTTATTAAGGATGAAGAAGTCAATAATATTTGTGCATTTGTGAAATCACAGGCAATGCCAAAATATGATGATGCCTTTATTCAATTAAAAGATCTACAGAATCAAGGTAATGAGGCACAAAATGTTACGGCAGATCCTTTATATGAGGAAGTGAAACGTTTTGTGATCGCATCAAGGAAGGCGAGCACGTCTTTGATTCAAAGAAAGTTTTCAGTAGGATACTCTAGAGCAAAGAAGGTTAATGGATGTTTTAGAGGCAAATGGTATCATCGGTCCTTCAAGAGGTAGTAAGCCTAGAGAAATTTTAGTGCAAAATACTTTAGAAGATGATATAGATTCTATATAATAGAAGAAGAAAGGAATTTTAACTATGAATATATTTTTAAAATCAGCAGGAAAACAAGAAGGAACACCATGTGTTTCAAATATGGTTCAATTGGGAGACTTCTTTTATTTAAGTGGTCAAACAGGCCTTGGAGAAACAATTCAGGAACAGACAATTACAGCTATCAATAAAGTAATCGATGTTTTATCAAACTATGGTTTACAGCTTCATCATGTTGTGAAGTTCACAGTGTATTTAAAGAATATCGAGGATAAAGATGCATTCTTGAATACATTTAAAAAACTTTGTAGATGAACCATTCCCTGCATGTACAATCGTAGAAGTATCGAATTTAGCAGATAATGCCACAGTATGCATTGAGGGACTTGGTGTAAATACACTTCGTCATGAAGAACAAATGCAACAATCAAGTTGCTCACATGATTGTTCATCATGTGGTGGAGGATGTCACTAATACACCGGTTAAAACGGTGTATTTTTATTTAAAAAGCGAAATATAAGGTGCATTGAATTGCGAATTCTTTTTGGGATGGTCACAATCTAAGAAGGTACCATCCTTAAAAGAAATTCTACAATAGGAATGATAGTACATGACATGTTGGATATTGGCATAATTGATCCATATACAGTCATGTGCTTTTTTTGATTTGGTTGGAAAGTATACTTCATGTTTTGAAATATTCACAACGACGGGAATGAATTTTTTTGGTCTTCATTTGATAGATAAAGGCTTCTTGCCTTCCTTTTTTTAGGCTAGATCCATTCATAAGACACATTTCATTTAAGTAATTATGTGTGCTTAAACAAGCATGATACATTCTTTCATCTTCTTTTACCATGCAGACTTGGCTTGATTTATGTTCATAGTATAAATAGTTCATATTATCTATAATACGGGTTCAATGTGAAAAAGACATAAAAAAAAAGAAAGTTTATTAAAAAACTTTCTATAACCACGAGACTGTATTTTCTATACCCTTTTTGATTTTTTCAATATTTGTACGATGTCTATAAATAACGAGTACAGTCATAAGCCAGCTTGCGATAATAACAGAAATGCTTTCAACATTGAATCCTAGCATTAAGGCTGTAATGTATAAGCTACTTGAAATGGCTGCACACATACTTGCTAGAGATACATATTTAAATAAGTATAGGATAATTATAAACATGCCAAATGGTACAAGTAAGTAGCTTGCATCTTGAAATAAGAAAATGCTTGTAGAAAATAAGAAGCCAAACATTGTACTGACGGCTTTGCCTCCATGGAATTTTGCGAAAATAGGATAACAATGTCCGATGCGAAGATGCAAGTCCTGTCCAGATCCCTGCAACCTTAGATACTTGTGTCGCAATCGCAATCGCAAGTACTACTTTTAAAACATCAAATACAATAACAGAAATGCCGGCTTTCTTACCTAGAACTCTTCCGGCGTTTGTTCCGCCTAAATTGCCTGAGCCATATTGGCGTATGTCTGTATGATAGAAAACTTTACCAATAATCAAAGCGAAGGGTAAAGATCCTAATAAATAACCTAATAAAATACATAGAATAGTTTTCATTTTTTTTCCTCCATTTCCCGCGCCTAAAGTCGCGCGGACACAAATACTTTATTAATAAATTCTTTTCCCACGCTTTATGTGTTACCATGAAAAAGAGGTGGTACACGACAGAGCACGTGGAGGTGAGTAGGTATTCTACTCGATAGAATTAACCTGCATTTTTATAAGTTGCCGTCATCATTTCAAGCACAAATAATAGGGGACTTTGAGCCCGGACACTTATAATTGTTTAATCAACTGTTGTCGATTCGCTTTGATGACCGTCAATGCCACTTCTCCTTTCACAGAAAGGAGATTTTTTATGACTTTTAAAATTGTTCGCTTTATTTGTGGTGGTATGGATGTCCACAAAAATCTGATTGTTGCTACAATCGGAACTACAGACAAACAAACTCTAACTACTGAATATATTCAGCAATCATTCTCCACATTTTATTCGGACTTGATTCGTTTAAAAGAGTGGTTTATATCACATGATTGTTATGATGTCTGTATGGAATCTACAGGTAAATACTGGATTCCAATTTATAACGTCCTTGAAACTGAATTGAACATTTGTCTTACTCACCCAAAATATGTTAAAGCCATTAAAGGCAAAAAGACAGATAAGCGAGATTCCAAATGGATTTGCGACCTTTACAAGTGTGATCTTGTCAAACATTCTTTTATTCCTGAAAAAGAGATTCGAGAAATGAGAGAAATTGCTCGTTACAGATGCAAGCTTGTCTATATGCGTTCTTCCCGAAAGAAACAGATATCAGAATTGTTTGACAGTTTCTAATATCGGTCTTGCTTCTGCAGTTTCTGATCCTTTTGGTAAAACTGCTACAAACATCATGAAGGAATTGATGCAATCTGAAGTAATTGAAGATGACAAGATTTTGAAACTTATTCATAAAAACTGCAAAGATAAAGATAAAATCTTAGATTCATTACAGGGATACCACATCGAATCAGATCAACGCTTTAAAATGGATACAGTTATGAATCATATTGAGTATCTCGATAAACAGATTCAAGCCTGTGAAGCTGAACTTATCAAAAGAGCTTATCCTTTGCGAGACTATTTCCAACACATAACTCATATCAAGGGAATCAGTGCACTCTCAGCTATTTTGATTGTTTCCGAGATTGGTACAGATATGAATCAGTTTGAATCTGATAAGCAGTTAATCAATTGGGCTGGTCTTTCTCCAGCAAATAATGAAGGTGCAAACAAGAAAAAATCCGTTCGTATTTCTAAAGCTGGTCTATACTTAAAAAAACCATTACTTGTTCAATGTGCACTTTCTTCTATTAAAGACAAGAACTCCTACTTTGGAATCAAATACTGTCGAATCAAAAAACGCCGAGGCCATAAAAAGCAATTATCGCAATAGCACGAATGATGCTTGTCTGTATATATCACATGATTCTTACGGGTGAAGAGTTTAATCCATGTGATTATGAATCTTTAACAAATCCAAAGCCGAAAAAAAAAGAAGAACCAACAATGACTGTTGAATCTGCTTTACAATTCTTAAAAGATTCAAACTTTGATTTTTCTTCAATTCAGTTATAAACAACTATTTGAAATTGTTTTTTTAGTGATTTTGACCACCTCTTTTTAGTTCGGCCTTTTTTTATGTTTTTTTCTAAGTTTTATTCACACTTTCCACCTCGAAACTTATTTTAGCAGTTTTTCATCTTCTTAGTCGAGAATTGGAATAAAAAAATAATAATTTGACATAAATAATGCGGATATTAAATATATACTGATCTAGTACAGACAGGAGAAATATAAAGGATTTTCAATTTTAAAATATGTTAAAATATATGGTGTGAATTAGAAAGGATGCGTTGAAATGGAAAGAGATCCATTTAAAGAATATATTAAAGAATCAGAGTTAGATACTGTGAATCGAGGATATGTTTGGAGCACGGCAATTGGTCTTCAGGCCGTAGATGGTCTAAAAGCCATCTAGCTATTTAATTTGATACTGCAATCAAGAATATTGAAGGTAAGATTACATTGAAGGAAGCGCAAAACTTGATTGATACTTATTATGAAGAAAGCCCTGCAAGTACTTCTGACGATGATCGTACTGAGGAGGCTGATAAAGTAGCTTCGCGTATTGCTCAAATATTATCAGAGACAGCATTTTCATTTTTCGACTTTAGAATATCTTTCTATCCACAAGAAACTTATAACCACGCAGGTAAAATGAGAACATATAATATCACAAAGAAGGAATGGGTGTTGGATGGTGCTACAGTTGTATATGGAAGTGCTTCACAATTAAAAGCCACTTTAGAATATGATTTTTCTCAAGAAAAGGAATTTAGTTACAAAAATTTAATGATGGATGAAATTATTCATCATCTTGCCTTGTTTATTTCAAGACTTTGGCAAATTCATGTGTTTGAAGAAGGGAACACAAGGACAACGGCTGTCTTTTTCATAAAATATTTGCGTACACTTGGATTTAATGTGACAAATGATATTTTTGCGGAAAATGCTTGGTATTTTAGAAATGCACTTGTTCGAGCAAATTATACGAATCTACAAAAAAACATTCATGAAACAACAGAATATTTAGAATTATTTCTTAGAAATTTGTTGTTGGATGAAAAGAATGAACTTCGTAATCGTACAATGCATATAAGTGGATATTTTTCAGAAAAAGTGGACATTGAAACCGAAAAGGTGGACAGTGAAACCAAAAAGTGGATATTGACTACAAAAAAGTTGACATTGGAAGTTTAAAGTTTAGTAAACGAACAGTTCATCATATTGAAATTCTGTTTGATGAGTATGGGTATAATCGAGTATTTGGTAGAAGTGATGTGATGGATTTAGTTGGATTAAAGCGTTCAGCTGTATCTAAGCTAATATCTAAATTATTAGAAACAGGAATCATTGAACCTGTTACAGGGCATGGAAAAGGTAAATATAAGTTTAAGCATAAGGTGTGAAGAACACCTTTTTAATTTTGACATGAATAATGTATATATAGCGTGTATAATCAAATGGAATTGACGGAATTTATGTGCACTTTTTTTGATTTGTTGATATAATAAAGATTACGTTGGAAAGTAGGGATAGTATGCCAAAACAACAATATGATGAAAGTAGTATCGTTATTTTAGAAGGCTTGGATGCCGTAAGAAAGCGTCCAGGTATGTATATTGGATCTACGGATTCAAAAGGTTTGCATCATCTTGTATGGGAAATTGTTGATAATGCGATTGACGAGGCTTTAAATGGCTATGGAAATGAAATTGCGATTACCCTAGAAAAAGATGGTAGTGTAACAGTTGAAGATCACGGGCGTGGAATGCCTGTTGGAAAACATAAATCAGGAGTAAGTACACTTCAAGTTATTTTTACTATTTTACATGCAGGTGGTAAATTTACAAGTCATGGAGGATATACAAGTGCTGGAGGATTACATGGTGTAGGTGCAAGTGTTGTAAATGCTCTATGTACATGGTGTAAAGTTACAGTACATGATGGAAAAGATATTTGGAGCATGACATTTGAGAATGGGGGAAGTAAGATTGGAAAACTTGAAAAAGTAGGAAAAACCAATCGTACTGGAAGTACGGTAACCTTTAAACCGGATCCGACTATCTTTAAGACGGTTCATTTTTCATATTCTACCATTTGTGAAAGAGCTCAAGAAGATGCCTTTTTATTAAAAGGATTAAAAATGATTGTTCGTGATAAGCGCAAAGAAGAAAAAGAAGTTATCTATCAATATGAAGATGGATTAAAAGCATTTATTGACGAAGTAAATCAAGATCATACACCAATGCATGATTCAATTAGCTTTAGAGGTGAAAGTAATCAAATCGTCGTTGAAGGATGTTTCCAATATACAGATGAGTATCAAGAAAACATTTTCTCATTTACGAATATGGTTCGTACTCGTGATGGGGGCTCTCATGAAACGGGTGCTAAACAAGCTTTTACGAAAGTATTTCGAATGAATATGCACGTAAAAATGGTTTCTTAAAAGGAAAAAAAGATAAAGGATTTGATGGAAATGATGTTAGGGAAGGATTAACATTAGTCATTAATTTAACCATTCCAGAAGATTATTTACAATTTGAAGGACAGACCAAAGAGAAATTGGGGAGTCCAGAAGCTAAACCTGCAACCGAAACGGTTGTATCAGAAAATCTTCGTTATTTCTTAGAAGAAAATAAAGAGATTGCCAATGCTCTAGTACGTAAGATCATCAAGGCTGCAAAGCTCGAAATGCTGCAAGGAAAAAGCGCGTGCAGATATTCGTAATGGAAAAGGGAAAAATCGTTCGGAAAGAGTTTTATCTGGTAAGTTGGCATCGGCTCAAAGTAAAGATGCAAGAAGAAAAGAATTATATCTAGTCGAAGGTGATTCTGCGGGTGGTTCTGCAAAACAGGGGCGTGATTCAAAATATCAAGTATCACAATTTTACCTTTGCGCGGTAAGGTTTTAAATACAGAAAAAGGCAAGTCTTGAAGCCATTGAAAAAAATGAAGAATTGAATACGATCATTCATGCCTTAGGGGCTGGTGTAGGTGCTAATTTTACGGCTGAAGATTCAAACTACTATAAAGTTATTATTATGACCGATGCGGATGATGATGGAGCACATATTCAAAACTTATTATTGACATTCTTCTATCGCTATATGCGTGAATTGATCACGCATGAAATGTTATATATTGCGCTTCCACCACTATATCGTATTGCCAAGGGTGGAAAAAGAATATTATTTATATACAAATGAAGAGTTGGATGAGAAAAAAGCGGAATTGAAAAATGGCTATACCATTACACGATATAAAGGTCTTGGTGAAATGAATGCTACTCAGCTTTGGGATACGACAATGAATCCAGAATCTAGAACTCTTCTTTGTGTGACCATTGAAAATGCGATGATGGCCGAAAAAAAGAGTGACTGAACTAATGGGAGATAAGGCAGAACTTCGTCGTAATTGGATTCGAAGACAATGTTGTATTCACATTAGAAGATGATTATAGGGAGGTAAGTGCGTGAAAGAAAAAGAAGTAAAACATAATGTTTTAAAGAATTCTTTAGAAGATATCATGGCGGATCGTTTTGCCAGATATTCAAAATATATAATTCAAGAACGTGCTTTACCTGATGCTAGAGATGGACTAAAGCCAGTTCAAAGACGTATTTTATATGCGATGTATGAAGATGGAAATACATACAATAAGCCATACCATAAATCCGCAAAAACAGTAGGTAATGTAATTGGTAATTATCACCCTCATGGAGATAGTTCGGTTTATAATGCGATGGTTCGTATGTCACAAAATTGGAAAATTACCAATCCTTTAATTGATATGCAAGGAAATAATGGATCTATCGATGATGATCCAGCTGCTGCAATGCGTTATACAGAGGCGCGCTTAGCTAGAATTAGTGATTTTTTACTACAAGATATTGATAAAGATACAGTGGAATGGGCACCCAACTTTTCAGATGAAAAAATGGAACCAACCGTACTTCCTGCACGTTTTCCAAATTTATTAGTCAATGGAATTACAGGTATTGCGGCAGGATACGCCACAAATATTCCTCCACACAATTTGAATGAAGTCATTCAAGCAAGTATTTATCGTATTTCGCATCCAGATTGTTCATTAGAAGAATTGATGCAGTTTGTGAAAGGTCCAGACTTTCCAACTGGCGGAATTGTGATGGGGCTTGATGGTATCAAACAAACAAGCTTCAGACAGGTCGTGGACGTGTTTTGATTCGTTCAAAAGTAGAAGTAGTACCTTTGCGAACAATTAAACAAATTATTATTCATGAGATTCCTTATGAAGTGATCAAATCGAATCTTGTAAAGAAAATTGATGAGATTCGTTTAAATAAAAAAATCGATGGTATTTTAGATGTTCGTGATGAAAGTGATCGTACTGGACTTCGTATTGTGGTGGATCTTAAAAAAGATAGTAATGATGAACACTGATTTTAAATTATCTATATAAAAATACAGATTTACAAATTTCATATAACTACAACGTCATCGCCATTGTGAATAAAGCTCCTGTACAAATGTCTTTAGCTATGATGTTAGATGCCTTTATTAGTCATCGTGAAGATGTGGTGATTCGAAGAAGTAAATTTGATTTGAAAACAAAGAAAGAGCGTGCTCATATTTTAGAAGGTTTGATCAAAGCGGTAAGTGTAATGGATGAAATTATTCACATCATTCGTAAATCGAAAGATAAGTCACATGCCAAAAAGAATTTGATTGAGCGTTTTGATTTTACTGAAAAACAAGCAGAAGCTATTGTTGTTATGCGTCTATATCGTTTGACGAATACAGATGTAAAAGAATTAAAGGCAGAATTTAAACAACTTCAATGTGATATTGCCGAATTAGAAAAGATTATTCGTGATAAATCGGAATTGCATAAAGTAATGGTTGAAGAACTTGAGAAGGTGAATGCAGAATTTAATACGCCTAGACTTTCTAAAATCGTTCATGAAGTTAAGGAGATCGTGATTGATGAAAAGGCAATGATCTCAAAAGAAGAATGTATGATCACTGTAACTCGAGATGGATATATTAAACGTGTTTCTATGCGTAGTTATAATGCATCAAGTGATTCAATGACACAAAGAAAAGATACAGATTCTTTGGTTTGTTATGGGGCGAGTCATACATTACAGACTTTGATTTTCTTTACAAATCGTGGAACATATGGATATATTCCTGTTTATCAAATTGAAGAGGCAAAATGGAAAGATTTGGGTGGCCATATCTCAAATTATATTAAGATGGATTCAAGTGAAAAAATCATTGCGGCCTATGTATTAGATGCTTTTAAAACAGGGGTACATGTTGTGAGTGCAAGTCGTCATGGCATGATCAAACGTACAGAATTAAAAGAGTTCGAGGTTTCTCGTTCAAATAAAACGATGACTTGTATGAAAATTGGTGCTATGGATGAAATGATATCTGTATCTCTATCTTATAAACCAGATGATCAAGTGATTTTAGTAAGTGAACAAGGATATGGTTTAATGTATCCGGTTGAACAGATTCCATTGGTTTCTAATAAATCAAAAGGTGTTAAGGCAATGAATCTTGCAAAGGATGATTGTGTTGCTTCTATTTGTATTCGTAAAAATAGAGATGAACAAGTATTGATTTCTACAACCACACTTTCTTTAAAGCGTATGAAACAACTTGAAATTGCACCATTAAATCGTCCGGCTAAGGGAAATCGTATTTGTAAGTTGGTAAAATCGAATCCAAATGTTATTTTCAATTTACAAATGGTGGATCTAAATACGAAAATTGAAATATATACAGATGAAATCCTTACATTTGAAGCGAAAGAAATCAGCTTGATGAATGCACAGTCAACTTTCTCAATGCCATATGGAAAAGTTGAATCATTTGAATGGATCTGCCCTCTTGAAAATGTATTGGATGGAGCTTGGGTAAAACAAGAAGATTTTAAACAACCTTCTTTATTTGAGGAGAATAATGCATGAGTAAAAAACAAGCAAATTTAGTTTGCTTAATTGTTGCAGCCATTTGGGGTGGTGGATTCATTGCCACAGATGCTGCTTTACAAACGTTTGATCCTTTTACCGTTTTAATGATTCGTTTTATGGGTGCAAGCCTAGTTAGTATTGTGGTTTGTCTTTGTAGTCATGTTAAAGTTTCAAAACAAGCACTATTTCGAGGAAGCATTTCAGGGGCGTTAATGTATTTGGCATTCGCATTTCAAACTTTTGGCTTGGCCATGACAAATACGGGTCAAAATGCATTTTTGACAGCTGTCAATGTAGTGCTTGTTCCATATATTGTATGGCTTTTATGGAAAAAAGAAGCCAAGTAAAAGACAACTTGGCGCTAGTGTAATATGCTTAGTAGGCATTGCTTGTTTAAGCTTATCAAAAGGCTATTTCCAATTTAGTTTTGGAGATTGTTTATCTTTTGATATGTGCCTTGTTCTTTGCGTGTCACATTATTTCTTTGGAGTATGCAACCGAAAATTCCAATTCTATTACGATCAATGCCGTACAGATGAGTGTTCTTTGCTTTACTTTCAATGCCTTTCGCATTGTCTTTGGAAACAATTCCACAAAAATATTTCAATGCATGCTTACATGAGTTGTGGCTATATGATTGTAGTGGCAACATTCTTGGCATTTCAATTACAGACCTTGGCACAAAAAGTATACAGATGCATCGAGTGCAAGTGTACTTTTTATGCACAGAATCTTTATTTGCGAATGTATTTGGCTTTGTTCTGCTTCATGAAGCAAAGAGTCCAATTATGATTTTAGGTGGACTTTTTGATCTTCTTTTCAGTGATTTTAACTGAATATAGTGGACAATTCGTATTGTCAAAAAAGCTTAAAAAGATAGTAAAATAGATGAGTAGATAGTGAGGTTGACTAAAACATGTTAGAATCAATTTTATATACGATAGTGGGAGCCATCGTTGGAGGCTTGATTACTTTCTACTTCACTCGTAGGAAGTTTGAAAAAGAAATTAAAGAAAATCCACCTATTAATGAAAAGATGATTCGTGCAATGTTCTTACAAATGGGACGTAAACCTAGTGAAGCACAAATTCGTCAAATCATGAAATCGGTAAACGCAAACCGTAAATAATGATAAAGTGTCGCAAGACACTTTTTTTGTTTCGTTGCCTAAATTAAATTTTGGTTATATAATACTGTTGGTTAGTTATATATTTTTAGAAGAGGGTTATTATGAGAGATTTTGATTCAAATCGCATCTATGAAATACTAGGCGAAGAATTTAAAAACATCTATATTGTTGATTGCGAAACTCAACAGATTCATGCTTTTAAGGAAACAGATGTGTTGCCTGGTTTTTCTGCACATATGCTTTATAATGACGCGATGAATCAATATATTGATCATTGTGTATACGAAAAGAATCGTGATATGTTACGTATTGCGCTTTCGTTTAATTCCCTTTATACTGTTTAGAAAATGCGGAACATTTTAATATTCATTATCAATCTAAAACGGATTCCGAAATTCATTTTATGTATACACACTTTGGTTGTATTAAAGAGCATGATAAAATTACTCAAATTGTCATTGGTTTTGCGAATGAAGATTTGGATATTCGAAGAAATAATTTGGATATGATCAACAATGTGATTACACCAAGTGGTTTGAGAAGAAAAGTTTTAATTGTTGAAGATAATGAATTAAATCGAGAAATGTTAAAGGCTACTTTAGAGGATGAATATGATGTATTAGAAGCTGTGAATGGGGAAGATGGTTTACAAATTCTATCTCAGAATTATAAAGATATTTCAATTGTTTTATTAGATGTTGTAATGCCTGTGTGTGATGGATTTGAATTCTTAACTCGTCAAAAAATCAGATTCTTTGTTAGCTAGTGTTCCAGTCATTGTGACAACGGGAAATAATTCGCAGGAAGATGAATTGAAATGTTTAGGTTTAGGTGCTGTTGATTTCATTACAAAGCCCTATAATACAAGAATTGTAATGAGTCGAATTGATAGTGTTATTAAGTTAAGAGAATCAAGTATGACTTTGGCAGCCATTGAAAAAAGATGAGTTGACAGGTCTATATACAAGACAGGCTTTTTATCATCATGCTCGTACATTGACTAATTTTATGACAGATGAAATTTTTAATATCGTTGTTTTAGATGTGGCTGATTTTAAATTGATCAATGGAACTTACGGAACAAAAAAGGGGAAAATGAAGTTTTGATTTACCTTGCGAATGCGTTTAAATACTATATCAAAAATGGATTGTTGACGCGCTATGAGGGAGATCAATTATTGGCTTTATTCCATAGTAAAGAAAAAAATTGATGTGGATCGTATCGAAAACAATTTAAATAAGATTATGGAAGAAGCACCTATTCCAAATATTCGTGTGAAACTAGGAATTTATGAAAATGTAGATACAAGTCTTTCAGATACCAATCATGTGTGATCGTGCATTAATGGCTGTGAAGAGTATTTCAAAAGATTTTAAACAGAATATCGCTTTCTTTACGCAGGAAATGAATCAAAAATTACTTGCGCAAAGACAAATGGAAAATGATTTTAAAGATGCTATTAAAAATAGAGAGTTTGTAGTCTATTTTCAACCCAAATATGATGTTTCATCTGAACAAATTGTTGGTGCAGAAGCACTTGTTCGTTGGCAAAAAAGAAGATGGAACATTGATTTCACCAGGTTTATTTATTCCATTATTTGAAAGTGATGGTTTAGTTGTTCAACTTGATGAATATGTATTTGAAACAGTATGTCGATTCCAAAAAGATCGAATGAAACAAGGTTTACCGATTCTTCCTATTTCTGTTAACTTATCTCGTGCAAGTATTCACTTTAGTGATGTGGTACAAAGATATGGCAATATCATAAAGAGAATGAAATTCCTTTTTAGTTGTGTTCCGATTGAATTGACGGAATCTGTAGCTTTATATTCGCAACAAATTCTTGAAATCACAAATCAAATGGTCAATGCAGGCTTTAAATTACATATGGATGATTTTGGATCCGGATATTCTTCATTAACAACTTTAAATGAATTGAAATTCACAACGGTTAAATTGGATAAGAGTTTAATTGACTATATTGCCAAACCACGTGGAATGAAAATTGTGCGACAAACGATTGATTTGGGGCATGATTTAGATATGAAAGTGGTTGCGGAAGGTGTTGAAACCAAAGAACAAAGGGATTGTTTGATCGAAATGAATTGTGATGAAATTCAGGGCTTCTATTATTCAAAGCCTTTAAAACAAGATGATTTTATCGAAAAACTAAGAGCTTAATAAAGCTCTTTTGTTGTATACCAGGGCGTATGCCAATAAAAATAATTCGTCAGGATATCACAAAATTAAAAGTGGATGCGATTGTGAATACGACAAATCCAAGTTTGGATGCGACAGGTGGCTTAGATCATTACATACATCAACTTGCGGGTAAAGAATTAGATGTAGAGTGTAGAAGAATAGGAAAATTGAAAGTAGGACAAGCTTGTCTTACAAGTGGATATAAATTGTGTAAGTATATTATTCATACGGCAAGTCCTGTATGGAATATACAAAATAAGAATAATGAAGCTTTGTTGAAATCTTGTTACTTGTCGAGCTTGATGTTAGCAAATGAATATAAGCTTAAATCAATCGCATTTCCATTGATTTCATCTGGAACCAATCAATTCCCAAAAGAGTTAGCTTTACAAGTGGCAATGCATAGTATTGTCTCTTTTCTAACAGATCATGAAATGATGGTGTATTTAGTTGTTTATGATCGAAATTCATATAAAATTAGTTCTGAATTATTTGATTCCATCGAAGCTTATATTGATGATTATTATGAGGATGAGCATATGTTGGTATGCAATTCCATCATTGCTCCAAGATTTTCTTTAATAGATGCTTTAAATCAAATGGATGAAAGTTTTTCAACGATGCTTTTAAGAAAAATAGATGAGAGTGGCATGAGTGATGTAGAGTGCTACAAGAAAGCTAACATTGATCGTAAATTGTTTTCTAAGATTCGATCAAATCCAAATTATAAACCTTCTAAACAAACTGTGATTGCCTTTGCGCTAGCTTTAGAATTATCGCTTGATGATATGGAAGATATGTTAAATAAGGCAGGGTTTAGTTTATCGCATTCAAATAAGTTTGATATTATTGTTGAATATTTTGTATCACAAGGAAACTATAATATTTTTGAAATCAATGAAGCGTTGTTTGCGTTTGATCAAAGTTTAATTGGCGTATAAATGTCGCTTTTAAGACGACCATTTTGATGGGGATAAAACCTATACAGTAATCAATCAAGGAGGATACAGTGATGAAAAAAAATTGTACAGAAGTAGTTTTTATTCTAGATCGAAGTGGATCAATGTGCGGTTTAGAAAAGGATACAATTGGAGGGTTTAATTCTCTAATCAACAAACAGAAGAAACAAGACGGAGAAGTTTTAGTTTCGACCGTCTTATTTAATGATTCAAGTGTGGTCATTCATGATCGTAAACCGATTGATAAAGTTAGACTTATGACAAACAAGGATTATGAGGTTTATGGGTGCACCGCATTATTAGATGCATTAGGTTCAAGTATTCGCCATATTGGAAATATTCACAAATATGCTCGGATCGAGGATGTTCCAGAGCATACGATGTTTGTGATTATTACGGATGGAATGGAAAATGCGAGTCGATATTATTCAAAGGAAAGAGTCAAGTCGATGATTGAATATGAGAAAGAAAAATATGGCTGGGAATTCTTATTTCTTGCAGCCAATATGGATGCGATTGATACGGCAAGTCAATATGGAATCGATAAGGATCATGCGGTAAATTATCAATGTGATTCTGTTGGTACTCGTTTGAATTATGAAGTATTGGATGAAGCCATTCAGTGTATATGTTCGGGTGTACCTTTGTCAAAATCTTGGAAATCAAAAATAGAAAAGCGTAAGTAAGAACCAACTATGTGGTTCTTTTCTTGTTTAATTGACTAAATTTTTATAAAATATAACTGATGTATAACCGTTTAAAAGATATAATGTGGTTAGATAATTGAAATATTTCTTAAAGAAAGGCAGGTAACTTATGCAGGCAATTATGCGCTATGAGTTGGTCATCAATGAAGCATTACGTTCTGCACTTATGTTTGATACACCGGATGAGCAGATCAATGAGTTTATTCGTTTTTTTTTGGAAAACACCTTGGGTGTGATCGCATTTATATTTTTGAAGATAAGACACATTTAATAAATTAGGATATAAAGCTAAAATCAACACTCATACAACGTCTTATATAAATTGACTTCTGGGCATATATCTTTATTTCGAATGCCACTTAATATATTGTTGATTTTCATGAATTCATCTTGAAACATCTTGCTTCCAATCATCATTGTATGTAACTCACTTTATATTGAAATAATGCTAGATAACCTTGTAGATAATGTGTCATTACATTTCTTTTGCCTCTGAAAAAATGCTTTTGATTCTGTCATGAAGACGATTAACCATTTCTAAGGTATATCCATCTTTCGATTTTTCACCTGATGGTATTTTGATCCATTTTATATTCAATGCATCCATTAATTGATGATAACTTCTTTGACTATCACTGATTACGATTGATCCAGGACGTATTGTGTTTTTTAAAAATATCTATTAGCGTGCTAGAGGTGGGCCGACCTCTGTCTGCTGTGTGTACAATATAATTCCCATCTTCATCTATTGCACATGCGATACCAATTTTATCTTTACTTATACCTCTACCATTTTGGTTTACAAACCCCTTAGCTTGGTAAGTCAAATATGTTTCATCTAGTGCAATTTTCTTTGACAATTGCTTTTTGTTTACCAATTCATTAAGCACATACATAAGTTTATGTCTGTTATAAAAAGCTGAAACGATACTGATACCTACAAGCTTTGCAGTTTTAGATAAATAATCATTGTTCAATGAAGAATAGAATAAGATTTCCCATTGTTCTTTTGATAAATGAGACCAATGCATTAGATGATTTGTACTATTAATGAATCTTCGTTTACAATTATTGCATTTATAACGTTGTCTTCCTTTACTGTTTTTTCCAGCCTTAACGATATGAATGCTTCCACAATAAGGGCAGCACTCAATATGAGAATTGAATAGAAATTCAAAGCATGATTGTTTAATAGTATCGGATAATAGTAGCAATTCATTTGTATCGTAGTCATCAAATGTTTTTGTATCTAGCAACTCAGTAGATTCATCTATTTTTAAATTAAATTCTGTACACATGTTTCATTACCTCACTTACAGGTAAATTGTACAAGCCTATTTGACATTAATGATGTCTATATCCTGTTTTATTAAATGTGTCTTTGAAGATAATAAAAAAAAGCATGTGACAAATAATACTTATGAATGGTGTAGTAAAGGTATTCAACCGGAAATTGATTTTCTACAAGGTGTGGACATGGATATTATTGATTGGTGGTATAAAGCTTTTGACAAGAAAGAAAATGTGATCATTCAAGATGTAGAAACAATTAAAAAGGATCATGCGTATACGTATAATACATTGAAAGTACAAAATGTTACACGTCTAGTTGTTTGTCCTATTCGCTATAAAGATGAAATTAGTGGATTCTTTGGTGTTGATAATCCGCCGATTGATAATCATTCAAGTTTGACAACATTTTTGGATATGATCGCAACGTTGGTTGTATCTTTTTTAAAGATTCGTAATTCACAAAATAAGTCCAAACAAGAGGCTAAATTGAGTGGATATTCGGCATTGGCCCAAATTTATATTTCAATGCACTATATTAATATAAAGACGCAAAAATATCATATTGTGAAAACGGAACCGGAAATCCTTAAATATTTAGGAGTCGACAAAATAAATGATGTAGAGGATTGTTTTAGTGATCATATTTATAAGATTCATAAAGAGTTTTGTCAACAAGATTATGTGGATCGAGAAATTGCGTTTATGGATTTAGAAACATTGGATGAAAGACTTCAGAATAAGAAATCAATCGATAGTGTTTTCTATGGTAAAATTTCTGGTTGGTGTCGTGGACGTTATATTCCAGTTGATTATGATGAGGATGGTCATTTATTACATGTTTTATATTGTGTGGAATGTATTGATGAACAAAAGAGAAGAGAAGATAAATTATTATATTTAGCTCAAACCGATACGATGACGGGTGTTTCGAATCGTCGAAGTGGAGAAAAGATGATTGAGCGTATTTTGAATAATAAAATTAGTGGAATGATGTGTCTAGTGGATTGTGATAAATTTAAATTGATTAATGATACATATGGGCATATGGCGGGGGATGAGGTTATTATCGCGATTGCGCATACGCTTCAAAAATCATGTCGTGATAAAGATATAGTAATGCGTTTAAGGTGGCGATGAGTTTGCGTTATATATTCCGGGTGTTACAAATCGTAAGTGTGCAAATTCTTTCTTTAAACGTTTATTTGAAAATTTGAAACAGATCCATGTTGAATCGATAGATAATCATCCGGTTGTATTAAGTCTTGGTGCCTGTTTCTTTGATGGGAAAGAAGATTTAAGTTTTGATGAATTATATTGTAGAGCGGACTCAGCTATGTATGAAAGTAAGAAAATGGATGGTTTTAGTGCAACTATTTTCAGAAAAAAAATAGCCTCTTTGTGAACAAAGAGGTTGTTTTGTACCTTAAAAAGTAGACAAGTGTTAAAAAAATAGTAAACATTTTGTTGTTTTTTTGTGGTATTATACCCGAAACGGAGGGAAATATATATGCAGAAGTATGTAGAAATCAAGCGAGATGGTTTAACACTTCGTGGTATGCTTCATATTCCAAATGATGTAAGCCAAAAAGTGCCTATGGTCATTCTTCTTCATGGTTTTTGTGATGATCGAAATGAAATTAATTTTGTACATAATGAATTGTCTCAAAGACTATGTGATGCTGGTATTGCCAGTGTTCGTTTTGATATGAATGGCAGTGGTGAAAGTGATGGAAGATTTGAAGATATGACTGTTTCAAGTGAAATTTTAGATGCACAAGCCATGTTGAGATATGTTCGATCCTTGGATTTTGTCGATACTAAAAAAATTGCACTTCATGGATGTAGTCTAGGAGGGTGTGTGGCCAGTATGGTGGCAGGAAAGTGTAAAGATCAGATTCGAGCTTTATCCTTGTGGTGTCCCGCTCCAGATTTAGTTTATAACTTAAAGGAGCATAAGACTTTGTGCAATCAAGATGTTTCGAACATTGAAAAAGATGGATGTGCCGATGTAGAAGGGTTAAAATTGAGCCTAAAGTTTTATCAGGACGCTTGTACATTAGATCCATATAAAGAAGCTAGTTTGTTTGATAAGAATGTATGTACGATACATGGAGATCAAGATATTACGGCTTCTTGTGAATGTAGTTATAAATATAAAGAAATTTTTAAGGAAAGAGCAAAATGTATTATTGTCAAAGGGGCAGAGCACAGATTTAAATCGTTTGCGTTTAGAGAAGCTAGAATGCAAGGTGCTCTAGACTTTTTTGAAAGAAGAATTATTATAAAGAAAGTGAAGGAATTTGATATGAATCATGAAAGAAAAGAGCCAACAACACTATTTGCGATTGTTTCATTTTTGGTAATTATTGCCGTACTTATTATTATGATCAACATGGGATGTAATACAACACTATCTGTTTTTTCGGGTGTTATTGTATCTGTGATCACAACTCGATTGTTGAATATTCCATGGAATGAAGTGGAACGAAATATAATTAAAACGGCCGCAGAATGTATGCCTACATTTTTAATTGTGATTATGGTGGGTATGCTTGAAGGAATTTGGATGGCTGGTGGGACTGTTCCCACATTAATGTATTATGGTATGCAAGTTGTATTCTCCAAAAATATTAGTACCACTAGCTTTTGTGCTTTGTGCACTTACAAGTGAGTTTACGGGAACTTCATTTGGTTCAGTTGCCACAATGGGTCTTGCGATGGTAGGAATTGCCTCTACGACTAGTATTCCAGTACCATTGGTAGTGGGTGCTGTTGTTTCTGGTGCATGGTTAGGGGATAAGATGTCTCCATTATCCGATACGACCAACTTGGCAAGTGGTGTAAGTAAAGTGCCTTTATATGATCATATTCATTCTATGCAGTACACTACGCTTCCAGCAGCTGTAGTTGCCTTAGTATTATTTACAATTGCGGGGCTTTATTATAGTGGTGGAAGTATGGATCTTGCCCAACAAAAATTAATTATGGATACTTTAAGTCAACATTTCACAATTAATATTTTATTGATTTTACCAGCAATTTTAGTTATTTTGATTTCTGTATTTAAACTTCCATCTTTGTTAGGTATGGGACTTGCAGTTGTAGTATCGGCTATTTTTGCGATGGTGTTTCAAGGTGTAAATTTTGTAGATTTAATGAATTATGCTTTTAATGGTTTTAGTATTGAAACAGGTGTATCCATTGTAGATCCAATGTTAAATCGTGGTGGTGTTCTTTCAATGTCTGAATTGTTGGTTACATTTATGGTGGCAATTGTAATGGGCGCTGTCATTACGTCTTCTGGAATTTTGGATGTTTTAGCCAAAAATGTTTTATTGAAGTTCATAAAGAATCGTACGGTTTTTTTGGTGTTTGTCACTTTGGTATATTGTTACATTGTAAATTTTTTAACAGCTGGTGGACAAACCGTATCTATTATTGTGACGGAACAGACTTTCGAATCTACATATGAAGATATGAATATTTCGCGTAAAAAGTATTATCAAGAACGTTAGAAGATTCTGGTACTTTATCAGCACCAATCGTTCCTTGGGGTGTTGCGACAATTTATGTCATGGGTGTGCTTTGGATGTAGTACGGCATATATTCCATATGCTTGGTTTATCTTTATTGTTCCTGTTTTCTCAATGATTTGCGCAATCACTGGAATTGGTGTTTGGGATAAGGAAGAAAAACCGGTTCGAAAATAAATTTTATAAAACTTTACTATCTTTTAAAAATGGTGTATAAATTTGATGTAAATAAAAAAAAAAGGGAGCTTGTAGTACAGGCTGAGAGGAAAGTATGACTTTCGACCTATAACCTGATTTGGATAATGCCAACGTAGGGAAATACTTTGTCTTTTTTTTAGTGTGAGTATACCTATATTGGTTGCTCACTTTTTTTAGTGGCAAGATGGGAGCACCACTTTTTGTCACGTTAAAAAATCATTTGGAAAAGGAGAATTAAAAATGAACACAAATGAAAGTACAGTAAGTACAGGCGCTACATATACCACTCAGATGGATGCTGCGCGTAAAGGTATTATTACGCCAGAAATGAAAATTGTAGCCCAAAAAGAAAAAATGACAGAGGAAGAACTAAGAGCGTTAGTGGCTTGTGGAAAGGTTGTTATTCCGGCTAATAAAAACCACAAATCATTAGATCCTGAAGGCGTTGGTAGCATGCTACGAACAAAGATCAATGTCAACTTAGGTGTTTCTAGAGATTGTAAAGATTATGATGTAGAAATGAAAAAGAGTTATGGCTGCTGTAGACTTAGGCGCTGAATCTATTATGGATTTATCAAGTCATGGAAATACACAACCATTCCGTCAAAAATTAACATCCGAATGTCCAGCTATGATTGGTACAGTTCCTGTATATGATAGTGTGATTCATTATCAAAGAGATTTAAACACATTAACGGCCAAGGATTTTTTGGATGTGATTGAGTTGCATGCCAAAGATGGTGTTGACTTTGTGACTTTGCATTGTGGAATCACAAGAAAAACGATTGATCAAATAAAAAAACATAAACGTAAAATGAATATCGTTTCTCGTGGAGGAAGTTTAGTGTTTGCGTGGATGTCAATGACGGGGGAAGAAAATCCATTCTATGAATATTATGATGAAATCTTGGATATTTGCGAAAAATATGATGTAACGATTTCTTTAGGAGATGCTTGTCGACCAGGATGTTTAGCAGATGCGACAGATGTATGTCAAATTGAAGAATTGGTGCGTTTGGGAGAACTAACAAAACGTGCATGGGATCATAATGTCCAAGTGATTGTTGAAGGACCTGGACATGTTCCTTTGAATCAAGTAGCTGCAAATATGCAAGTTCAGCAACAAATCTGTATGGGAGCTCCATTCTATGTGTTAGGCCCATTAGTTACAGATATTGCGCCAGGCTATGATCATATTACGGCGGCTATCGGTGGTGCTGTTGCAGCTATGGCGGGTGCAGCTTTCTTATGTTATGTAACGCCTGCAGAACATTTGGCTTTTACCAAATGTAGAAGACACAAAACAAGGTATTATTGCCTCTAAGATTGCAGCTCATGCAGCAGATATTGCCAAAGGTGTTCCTGGAGCTAGAGATATTGATGACAAGATGGCTGATGCAAGAAAGAATCTAGATTGGGATGCTCAATTTGAGTGTGCGCTAGATCCAGAAACTGCAAAAGCAATTCGTCAATCTCGTATGCCAGAAGAAGATCACAGTGATACTTGTAGTATGTGTGGAAAATTCTGTGCTGTAAGAAGTATGAATAAGGCTTTGTCTGGAGAAAATATTGATATTTTGTAATGTTTGTACATTTTAGTAAGGGTTTGTAATAATTAACTGAATTTAGTCAAGAGTGGATAGAATATGATATATATTAAATATGTAGCTTTATTGTTAGATTCATCAATAACAAACGTTAATGAATGACGTATGTTAATTATGATTCAATAGACAACGAGTTAGAAAGGGTAATTTATGAGTGAGTTTGTATTAGATTTTTTTTTGAGGGAAGAATCTTTGCGACGATCGAAAAAAAGAAACATTCATATTTAATGATAGATGGTCATGATCAGGCAGATATTTATATATTA